>Ga0315314_1001594_pt1 | contig 20211 bp, 16 predicted proteins | sample TDP9_MG_FD_203631 | JGI IMG/M metagenome (GOLD analysis project Ga0315314, IMG submission 203631) | Freshwater sediment microbial communities from Lake Towuti, South Sulawesi, Indonesia - TDP9 | ecosystem: Environmental > Aquatic > Freshwater > Lake > Sediment | place: Indonesia: South Sulawesi... | reverse complement strand
TTCTGTATTTGCTTCTAGAAAGGTCGAGTCTTTCAAAAATGGATTTCGGCGTCTTCGGCTCGCTGCTACACGGCCTCTATCACCCTGCATTCTCGGACTTGGACCTAATCATCTATGGCAGAGAGAAACTAGAGCGGCTGAGGAAAACCCTGAACACACTCTACCGAGAAAAGGATTCACTCTTACGAAATGAGTTTGACAGTATGGACTCGGTTAAAGAAAAGCACTGGAAATTCCAAAACTACAGCCTCAACGAATACGTTTGGCATCAAAAAAGAAAACAGGTATACGGGCTACTCCAAGACGAGAAAAGCAGCAGAACAATAAAAATCGAGTTTGAACCAGTAAAACGATGGGAAGAAATCAAGAATGAATACCACCCCAACACGCGGATTCTGCAGAAGGGATGGATTAAACTGTTGGCAAGGGTGACAGATGACAAAGACGCCCCTTTCATACCCTCTGTTTACCAAATCGAACCTCTGAAAATCTTAGAGGGCACTAGCGCCGACCATATTAAACGAGTCGTGTCTTTTATGGAAGAGTTCCGCATGCAATCCCAAAAAGACGAGTTGGTTGTTGTGGAAGGAAACCTGGAGCAGGTGAGCACTCCAAAGCAAACTTTTCATCAGGTCGCTCTATCGTATGGTCCAAGGTACTATGAGCAGGTTTTGAAGGCTGCGAAGCCATCGCTCACGTGATCAAGCTACTTTGTTATTTCTCTGCCTATGACCGCTCTCATTATTTCGTTTGTGCCGCCCGCTGAAATCGCTTCCAACGCATCTCTCAGATAACGCATTAAGTGAAATTCGGGCAGGGTTCCATAGGCGCCGTGAATCTGGATGGCTTTTAGGGCGTTTCTTCGTGCCACCTCACTCGAATAAGCCTTTGCAGATGCGATTTCCTTCGAAATTTCTCGGCTAGTTTTTCCTTGGTCAAGCAGCCAAGCGGCGTGGTAGGCTAACCATTTTGCAGCCTCGGTTTCCGTGTACATGTCGGCGAGCATGAACCGTACGGCTTGAAGCTCAGCTATGGGTTTTCCATACAATTCTTTGTCTTTGGCGTACTGCAGGGCTGTTTCGTATGCTGCTCTGGCTTTGCCTAAAGCAACGCCCGTGTTCCCGGTTCTGCCGATTTCTGACACCGTCTTTAGAGTGGCACTTAAGCCATCGCCCTCGTTGCCTATCAGGTTCTGTCTTGGTATCTTGCAGTTTTTGAACACCAGTTCCGAAACTATCATTGAGCGCATGCCCGCGTGCTGCTCTCTCATTCCAGGCTCAAACCCAGCCGTGCCTTTTTCAACAATGAAGGCGCTTAAACCTTTTGAGCCTTCCCTTGTTCTTGCCAAGAAGACGCAGGTGTCGGCTATTGAACCGTTTGTGATGAAGCACTTGCTCCCGTTTACAATGTAGAGGTCGCCTTGGAGTTTGGCTCTTGTCTTAATTGACTGAGGGTCTGAACCACCTGTGGGCTCTGTTACAGCCATGCACATGATTTTTTCGCCACGCACAACGGGCGGAATGTACCTTTTCTTCTGCTCCTCTGTTCCAAAGTGTAGTAAGGTCCACAAGCCTAACGGAGTTGCTTGAAGAAACAAGCCTATAGAGGCGTAGGCACGTGAGAGTTCCTCTATGCTTATCATGCGTGCCAAGTGTCCCATGGCAGAACCACCATACTCGGCGGGTATGACTATGCCAACGAGACCCAAATCCGCAATTTTCTTTATGACGTCTCCGGGAAACTCAGCCGATTCGTCAAGTTCGAGCGCCCTTGGAAACAACTCCCTCTCAGCTAAATCTCGCATAGCCTTTCTCAACATTTCTTGCTCAGGAGTAAAACTGAAATCCATTAAGACCAGTTCCTTGAGCTTGTTGTGGGCTTTTGTAATATAAAACCCTTGAAAATTGACCGCTTTCCTTTCTAAACCCTTAAGAATATTGGTTTGGCAATATATTATTCCAAAGTTAATGGAGTATCACTAGAACTTCGAAAAAATATTGGAGAAACTAACATGACCACGGAAAAACCGATGATTGCGGTTATAGGTCTGGGTCCCGTGGGGTCCATTCTTGCCGCCCATCTAGCCGCGAACAAGATTGATGTGGTCGTTCAGGATGCGATGCCGGGCATCAGGTTAAAGGTGAAGCAGGACGGCATCACGATTTCTGGCATCAGCCAACTGGCAGCGAAAGTAGAGAAAATAGCCGATTCCATTCCTCAGCTTGCCCAGTTTAATCCAGAAATAGTGTTCATCGTAACCAAAGCTTGCTACTTGAAGGATATTCTTCCAGAGATTAAGCAGGCGTACACGCCCAGAATGAAGGTCGTCAGCTTTCAAAACGGACTCGACAACGAACGCGTAATCGCAGAACAGCTCGGAATAGACACGGCATATCGGGTCGTCATAAATTACGCGGGAAACCTAGTGCATCCGGGACACGCCATGATGAACTGGTTTCAGCCACCCAACTACGTCGGTGCCTTCCACGAGGGCAAGTACACAACCGATGAGACCACAAGAAAAATTGCAAGCATTCTGACAGCGGCTGGCTTGAAAACCGAGGAAGCGCCCAACATCAAAACGGAGGTGTGGGAAAAAGCCATCTTGAACTCGGCTCTCTGCTCTATATGCGCCGTCACTGGGCAAACAATGAAAGAGGCAATGGAATCGGAACACAGCCGCAAACTCGCCGTTGGAATACTTGAAGAAGGACTCAAAGTAGCGAAGGCCGATGGCTACGACTTTGGGCAGGAAGCCCTCAGCAAGTTTACTTCATATCTGGAGAAAGGAGGCGCCCACAAACCGTCCATGCTGATTGACGTTGAAAACAAACGACCCACAGAAGTTGACTTCCTCAGCGGCGCAATAGCACACTACGGAGAAAAATACAAGATTTCGACACCTCTCAACTCAACCTTCACAGCCTTAGTAAAAGCCATAGAAAATCGATACCTAAAACACTAACATTGCCCCTCAGCTCAGATGATGATTCCACATGGAAGCTCTCCAACCCTTCCGAACAGCTCTTCTCAAAAGGCACGAAATCGCTAAACAATGGAAGAGCAGAAACCAGCCTATAGTGGGCTGGACCTGCACATACACGCCCGAGGAAGTCATTTATGCGTCTGGAGCCTTACCTGTTATGGTTTGGGGTCGCCTCGGCGACACAAACCTGGCTGACGCTTACATGCCCAGCAACAGCTGCTCCTTCGCCAGGAGTTGTTTCAACGCAGCCCTAAGAGGCGATTACGATTATCTTGATGGCTTCGTCGAGAACAACAGCTGCGACAACAGAGGCAAAACCTACGACATGTGGACGAATTATTCAAAGGTTCCGAACATCTACCTAATCAACACTCCACACATCAACACTGAAAAGGCTCATCAATTCTTCTACCAGGAAGTCGTCAAATTCAAAGAGTGGCTCGAACACAAATTTAACAAGCAAATTTCAGACGACTCGTTGAAAAATGCGATTAAAGTCTACAACGAAAACAGAAGCCTTCTAAAGAAGATTTATGACTTGAAGATGAAGCCACCAGTGATTTCAGGCGTTGAGTTCTTGGAAATCGCCCTCTCCAGCCTCATAATGCCTAAGTCAGAGCATAACGAACTCTTGAATAGGTTCTTGAGGGAGGTGGAAAATCGCAGCGACCTGCCCAAAGAGGGCGTGCGCTTGCTCGTGGCTGGCAGTGTTATGGACAACACAGAGTTGGTAAGGCTTATCGAATCGGTTGGCGCCAGCGTGGTCGCAGATGACTGGTGTACGGGTTCGCGATACTTCTGGAACTTGGTTGATTCAGATGGTGACCCGTTGAGGGCTATTGCTAGGCGCTATTTAGACAAGGTTCCATCTTCATTCATGTATCAGCGAGAGGAGAGGTTTAAACACGTAGTTGAACTCGCCAAGCAGTTTGAGGTTGAGGGCGCCATAATGTTTGTTCTCAAGTACTGCGACACCCACATGTTTGACGCTCCGCTCCTGCGCGACGAATTGAAAGCCATGGGACTCCCAGTCTTATACCTTGAGTGGGAGCATTCGATGAGCGGTTTTGCAGGCTTGAAAACGCGTATAGAGGCTTTCGTTGAAATGGTGGGCGGAGTGAAATAATGACGGCGCCGGAAAGGAGACTGAAATCGACAAGTGGTTTCTACAAAAACTACGTGAAAAAGTTTTATGAAGACGCCCACCGCGCCAAGATAGAGAAGCAGCCAGTCGCTTGGGTTTCGTCGACCTTTCCTGTGGAGACGCTTCAAGCCATGGACATAGTGCCCATTTGGCCTGAAAACTACGCTTCCGTTTGCGCTGCTAGGCAGGTTTCGGTTGAGCTGTGTGAACGCGCCGAGCGTGAGGGTTTCTCGCGAGACCTGTGTTCCTATTCAAGATGTGTTTTGGGTTCGATGTTTGGTTACGAGAAAGAGCTTCCTGAAGGCGGGTTGCCCAAGCCTGATTTTCTGGTTGCCACGACGGCTGCGTGTGACACGCACACGAAGTGGTTTCAGGTTGCTAGTCGACTCTTCAAGGTGCCGTTGTTCATCTTGGACACACCGTATAACATAGGCGGTGGAGACTCGTCGCATTTAGACCCGGCCCACATCGAATACTACGAGTCTCAGCTGGAGGAACTATTCGATTTCTTGGAGAAGCAGACTGGAACAATGCTTGACAAGTACAGGCTCAGCCAAATCTTGGCACTCTCAGATTGGACCAGCAGACTGTGGACGGAAATTCAGGACCTTCGCAAGAATGTTCCTTCACCCATGGATGCACGGGATGCCTTTTCAGCGGTTTTCTTCATGTTGTGCATCCCTGGTTCTCAGATGGCTGTGGACTTCTACACGCAGTTGAGGGATGAATTGCGGCAGCGAGTCAAAGACGACGTCGGAGTGGTTGAGAACGAACGCTACAGGCTCGTTTGGGACAACCTTCCACTCTGGTACAACCTGAAAATTTTTGAGTATCTAAACAGTTTGGGCGCTGTTGTGGTGGCGGAAGTTTTCTCCCACATTTGGACTGGAAATCTCGACCCTTCGAAACCATTTGAGAGCTTAGCCCGCAAGTATCTACCCAACTTAGCGAATTCAACCGTGCAGCGAAGAATCGACATCATACACAATTTGATACAGGATTTTCATGCTAACGGTGTCATTCTTCCCACCAATTGGGGCTGCCGCATGATGTCCATCGGCGAAACCATCGTTAGAGAAGCAGTACGCCAAAGACTAGGTGTGCCAAGCCTCATTATTGACGTGGATTCTTCTGATTGGCGCGTTGCTCCAGATGTGCAGGTTAAAGAGAGGTTTGAAACTTTCTTGGAGACTTTGAGAAGACCTTCTGAAACTTAATCTTTATTTTGAACTTGCTCGATATGCATCTGCAAGGTAATTAAACGAGAACTGCTTTACTGTCTCGTCTCCTTTTATGCTGATGATAAACGTTTTGATTTCTTGTAGTTGTTGACCCCATTCTCTTCTGAAGCTGCGCTGAAACCTTGCAAAGTCAGCATAGTCCTTGTGCACCGAAACCATAAATCCGGTTGCTCCTAATCCCTGGCCCGTGCTTGCGTACAACACGTTTGGTTGTTTCTTCGCCCATTCCTTTCCTTTGTCTATCAGGCTCGGTAGAGATTCTCTCGCGAGGACGAAAGTGAATGCTATAATGTCAAAGCCTAGGTATGACAAGTTCGGGATCACAGTGTACTGTTTTATCGCTTCTTTCTCAAACACTTTCCTTTGTCGGGTCACTGAGGGCTGGGACATTCCCAGCATTCTTGCTAAATCTCTGTCGCTTCGCTTTGAATTCTTAATCAATTCAAAGAGCAGTTCGATGTGCTTTTCTCTGTTCATGAATCTAATATTCACTCTCAAAACTGTTATGAACTTTGTGTTTTAAGAGGCTCCCTGTAGTTTCTTAAGCGCGTTTTCTAGGGCGGGCACTATTTCATACAGGTCGCCTACGACTATATAATCTGCCATCTCGAATATGGGTGCCTCCGGATCTTTGTTGATGGCTACGATAATCTGAGAGTCTCTTATCCCAGCCACGTGTTGTATAACGCCTGAGACGCCGCAGCTGATGTAGAGCACGGGCTTTATCTTATGCCCAGACAAGCCGATCCAGTCGCCCTTGAACCATTTTCGGTCCTCAGCCAATGGTCTAGTATACCCGACCTGTCCGCCTAGAACGTAGCAAAGGTTCTCTAACAGCTTAAAGTCCTCTTTCTTCTCGACGCCTCGCCCCCCTACAACCACAACCTTAGCCTCTTCGATTTTGACCGCGGCAACTTCGATGGGTTTGACCTCAACAATCTCGGTTTTGGGGGGCTCAAACTGCGAAATGTTGATGTCGATTATTTCGCCCTGTCTCTCCGTGAACCCTGCCTTCTCAAATGTCCTTGGGGGGACGCAGGCTATCTGAGGCTTTGTTTGGAAAACCTGAGTGACTGAACCATTTCCACCATAGACTACGCGTTCCGTGATGAGCCGACCTTGGCCATCGAGGCTGAGGCTCGTGCAGTCGGGAACGCAGCCAGCTTCAAACCTTGTGGCAAGCCTCGCCGCCAGTTCCCTACCTTTTCTGGTCGAGCCGACTAAGAGAATTTCCGGCTTGTGCTCCTTCACCAGCATGGTTAGGGTGCTGAGGTATGTTTCAGATTGGAACGACTTGAGCGCCGGGTTATCGACAACATAGACCTTGTTGGCTCCATAACCTACTAGCTGGTCTGCCTGAACCTTCACCTCATGACCGATAAGCAGAGCTGCAACCTCGGTTTGAAGTTTGCAAGCCAGCTCGCTTGCCTTGCTCAACATTTCCAAGGTTAGGTCCATGTTTTCAGAGTAAACCCAAACTCCTTGATGTTCGCCCATACCAGCTTTCACCTCTTGATGGCTCCATCCTGAATTAGGGCTCTAGCCAATTTCTCAGCCGTTTCGGCTGGTGTTTCACCTTTTATTACGATTTTTTTGCGCTCCACCTTAGGCGCTAGAACCGATAGTATTTTGATTGCCGAACCCGATTCGCCCACTTTTTCTTTTGCAATGTTTAGGTCGGCTGCTTTCCACACAACAACTTCTTTCTTGGACGCCTTCATGATAGACATCAGTGATGGGATGCGAGGCTCATTGAGTTCCTTGGTAACTGTCAACAAAACAGGCGTTTTCGTCCTAATGGTTTCGTAGCTGTCTTCGAGGCTTCTTTCAACTGTCACTGTGTCTCCTTCTAAGCTGAGTTTCTTCACGTATGTGATTAAGGATATGCTCAGTCGCTCTGCGAGTCGGGGTCCAACCTGAGCTGAAAAACTATCCACAGACGCTTCACCACAGAATATGAGGTCGAAGGAACCGAGCTTTTTCACAGCCTCAGCTAAAACATAGCTTGTTGCGAGTGTGTCTGAGCCTTCAAATGCAGGGTCGGTTATTATGTAGGCTTTGTCGGCGCCCATGGCTAACGCCTCACGGATAGTTGTTTTGGCGTCTTCTGGTCCAACAGTGAGCGTAATGACCTCACCCCCGAGTTTTTCCTTCAGTCTTATGGCTTCTTCCAACGCGTTTTTGTCGAAGTCGCTGATCTTCTTGGGCGCGTCAACCGTGATTACACGCCGCGTGGCAGTGTCCACCTTCACCTGCGAAACGTCGATGGCTTGTTTGACGCAGACGAGGATTCTAACCATAACCTCATGTCTCCAGAGTATCCACTAACAGTCATTAATCACTTCATAAATCTTTTCCAGAGTCCTTACGGTTCGCTTTTGATTCGCTAGAATAAGAAGGGCAAAAGCTAAGGGAGAACATCTTCTGTGTGTAACCTGTTTGGGGGGCCGAGAGAAAGAAGGAAGACGAGAAGAGGAAACTATCGAAACTTCTCGTTAAACGATTAGTTGCCCCCCAAAGTGTAATAATACAACCATAACCTATAAAATTTGCCATTTTGACGAGCATTACGATTCAAATTAGTCAAAAATTAGTATAATAGTAATCGTTTTCAATTTAATTGAACAACTATTGCATCTATGGAAGATTCTTCCATAAACGTTAAATGAGGAATCACCTATTGTTGAAACTACAGGCACATTTCAAGTGCTATTAGCCGAAAGGAGAGAGGAAAATTGGAAAACAAACTGCTAGCTTTATCGATGATTTCAGTTCTTCTCGCGAGCGTTCTAACAAGCATCTTGCCTCTAAGGCTGACAAGCGCGAATCCGACCGAATGGCATGTCTATCCAGGTGAATCAGTTCAAGCCGCAATAAACGCAGCAAGTCCAGGTGACACAATAATCATACATTCAGGGACGTACACGGAAGGCCCTCAAATAGTCATCGATAAGAATCTGAAGATCGTGGGTGAGGATGCAGCAACAACGATCATCAAACCCACAGGAGACACTGGTTCCACCGGCGACGCTAGAGGATGGTTCCTAGTCACAACAGGTGTCGACTTGAACTTGAGTAATCTGACTTTAGATGGTTCTGGATATAATATCTATCAGGCGATAAGGCATAAAGGACAAGGTAACGTCTCGAACACTTTCTTCAAAGACATTCGATACCCCACCTATTACGGATTTGCAATCGTTGTTTTCGGTGGCAATGTTGACGTGGTTAATTCCACATTTTCGAATATCGGCAGAGTCGGTGTCTTGTTCTTCGGCACTGTTGTCTCGGATTCTCTATTCAGTGAAAACAGCTACACAGGCAAAGGCGATGGCGACTGGCTCGATTACGGAGTTGAAGTCGGCGCAGGAGCGAGTGTTGTCATCGCAGGAAATACAATCAGTGGATGCACTGGGATTGCAAGCGTCGACGGCTCAACTTCGGCTGGCGTCCTCGTGACCACTTACTATGGCGCGGGATCGCAGGCCACAATCATCAACAATGACATATCAAGCAATACCTATGGCATCGCCGTGGGCTACGATCAATATGACACGAGCTTTGTTGTCGCAAACATGAACAACGTGTATAATAACAATTGGGGAATCGATAGCACTGCCCCAACTGTCGATGCTCGTTTCAACTGGTGGGGTGATGCAAGTGGTCCGTATCACAGTGTGACCAACCCCAGCGGCCTAGGGAACGATGTAAGTGATTTCATTGACTATAGTCCATGGCTTGGCGCTACTTTTGAGACAACACCGAGAACATATCATGTGAACCCAACGGGAACAATCCAAGAAGCTGTAGACGAAGCGAGCAACGGCGACACTGTATTGGTCCATGATGGAACCTATGATGAGCAGGTGGTCATCGACAAAGGTCTGACACTTGAGGGCATGGGTGACCCTTCGATTGTGAAGCCCTCCTCAGATGCCAAGCTCACAACGATACTGGATGGCAGATGGTGGGGCGGAGGAACCAAACAAGTAGCAGGCGTGATCGTAGCAAACGCCGCGGGCAGTAGCGTGGCAGTGAAAAACTTGAAAGTTGACGGAGACAGCATCACCAACAAACCCACAAGCGCAGATTTTGTGGCCGGAGTCTTCTATCGCGAAACTGCTGGAAGCATAGACACTGTGACAGTAACCAACGTAAGAGTTGGCACCAGCACTGCGGTTCGAGCTTATGGCATATATCTATCTGCTGCGGCCTACACTGTTTCCATTGAGGTTAAGGGCACCACAATAACTAACTTCGACAAAAACGGAATCGAAGTTGTCGGAAATACACTCACTGCCAACATTAATGGCAATACCATAAACGGTCGAGGCAGTCTTCCAGCGGGTGACGAGGTTCAGAATGGCATATTAATCGCTGACGGCGCTCAGGCGACAGTGGACTATAACCAAATCAGCAACATGGTGTACGCACCCGAAACTTGGTGGAGCAGTGGAATCTTATTCTATGATGGCAGCGGCTCAGCCCTGGGCAATACCATAACCCAGGTTCAAATTGGGATACTCCTTCAGGACGGCGACGGCGTGTTCCAAGGCAACACAATTAGCGGAGTAGACAACAAGATCGGTTTATACGCCCAGTACACAAAACCAGGCGCATGGACTGCTTCGTTTGTAGCCAACACTGCACAAGACTCAGACTTTTCAGGCATCGGCGCCACCACGTATGAAACAGGCGCTTCACTTGTAGTCACAATAGATAATAACCAGCTCTTAGGCGGACCAGGAGACGGCATCTACATCGGGGATGCCCCTGATTATGGACCCGCCGGCAGCATAACACTCACAATAACTAACAATTTCATCACTGGCTGGCAACATGGTATACATCTCCTAAGTTCCGTAGCAAGCGCAACTATAACTGGCAACACGGTTGAGAACAACCTAGGCATCAGTTCAGGCATACATATAGAACCAGCAGTCACTGTCAACAATGTTCACATCAACTTCAACAACATCGCGGGGAACAGTGGAACTGGTGTATATGGAATCTTTAACGGTGGCATAGGCACATTAGACGCGGCGCAAAACTGGTGGGGCGACCCAACTGGACCCTACCACCCAGAATTGAACCCGTCTGGTAGGGGCGATCAAGCAAGCGATTTTGTCGCTTTTGAGCCTTGGCTAATAGAACCCTATCCACCGCCGGTACCTGTTGAAGCCTTAATTTACGTTTCCCCAGCAACGACTGAGTATTGGACTCCGTCATATGGCAAAACGTTCACCGTAGAAGTCAAATTAGACAACGTCACCGACTTGTTCAGCTATGAATTCAAACTATACTGGGACACAACACTGCTTGATCTAGTCAATGTGCAGATAACTCCGCCGTGGCCTAACTACTTTGTCGGCAAAAACGAAATAAACGAAGCCCTAGGCCGATACTGGCTAGGAATAACTGCCATCGGGACAACATTCACAGGCAACGCTGTGCTGGCCAAACTGACTTTCAAAATAACCTATGATCCGCTATATCCAGAAAACAAAGCCTGCAAGCTCGATCTAGAGGACACCATATTAACTGCGCCCTTCGGAGAAATTATTTACCATATGACTAAGGACGGCACCTACAGCATTTACTCTATCCAACCCAGAATCATGGCGACGGCCTTCCCGTCAAAAGTCATAGCCCTAGGAGACACAGTGAAAGTTGACATTAGCATCGCTGACGTAGTTAATCTCTACGAGTTCAGCTTCAAACTAGGCTACAACACAACAATGCTCGATGTAGTTAGCGTTGAGGTCAACTTCCTCAAAGACCCATACTTATACTACTACACAATCAACGAAGCCGCAGGCTATGTACTCATTTGGGCTTGGGCACTCTCACCGGCGCCACCCGCCAATGGCACAGGAGTCTTGGCTTTCATAACAATGAAAGCTACATTGGCATCTATATGGCCAGACCCAGCACTAACATGTAGTCTTCGGTTATATGAATCTCAACTCAAAACAAAAGAAGGCACGCAACTTCTTCACACAAAAATAGACGGCACGTATGTCTATCAGCCCAAACCAGGCGATTTGAACGCAGATGGCAAGGTTGACTTAATCGATTTGCGTATTGTGGCATACTATTATGACCCTGCATACAACCGAATAGCAGACCTCAACCGAGACGGCATCGTGAACATCATCGACCTGTCAATAGTTGCCTCCTATTACGAGGAGTAAAGCATGCAAAGAATCCACCACTCTCTTTTTTCTTTGGTTCAAAGAGCAGGAGTGGAGATTTAATGCACAAACTGATAATGCTGGCGATTCTAGTAATAGCGAGTTTTTTTCCAACGAAGACAATATTTGCAGAGACAACTACCGTTTTTGTGTATCCTCAGGTAACTCGAGTACAGGCTGGAGAAACTTTTGAAATCAACATTTCCATAGCTCAAGTGTCGGATCTAGCGGCTTGGGAATTCAAACTGTACTATGAATCATCGTTGCTAAACGCCACAACTATAGTCGAGGGACCATTTCTCAGGTCAGCGGGCATTACTCAATTCGTTGTCTTCAACTTCACAGATTCCTACAATGCAACACATGGAAGAATCTGGGCTGCTTGCACACTAACGGGACAAGGACCCGGGGCAGGCGGAAATGGCATCCTAGCCTCAATAACGTTCAACGCAAGAGCAATAGGAAGGGCAAATCTCCAGCTTAGGGACACTGATCTGTTAGACTCTAAAATGCCGCCTGACCGCATATCGCATGCGACAATTGACGGAACAGTTGAGATCGGTGGACGGGACATAGCCGTCATCTATCTTACTGCATCAAAGACTGTTGTGGGACAAGGTTTTTCCATGTTTCTTAATGTTACTTTGGAAAATCAAGGCAGCATTACAGAAACATTCAACGTCAATCTATTCGCTGATATAGCTGTGCCACCCATTGGAGACGAGGTGCTTATTGGAACACTGCTGGTGAACAACCTGCTGGCTAGAGAGGTAAGAACAACCACATACACTTTTGACAATGTCGATGTGGCGAAGGGAATCTATACTATTAGCGCAGTTGCTGAGGCTCTTCCCGGCGAAACTGAGACGATTGACAACACGTTTGTTGACGGCACATTTAGAGTGTCTATTCCATGTGATGTTGCGGGCAGCACAACTACTCCGCCCGCGCCACCAGATGGTAGAGTCAACTACGTAGATGTGTTCTGGTTGCTGAAAGCCTACGGTTCAGACCCAACCAAGCCCAACTGGGTCTGGAACACAAACCTTGACTTCGCTGGGAGCACAACAACCCCGCCTACCCCACCAGACAACAAGGTGAACTATATAGACGTATTCTGGCTACTCATATACTATGGCAGCACAGACCCATAATCTCCTTTTTTTTGTTTTTGATATGCACGTCAAAGCAAGTGCAAACTTATAAAACCATGATGCAAACAATATTTTGGTTCACTGCACCCCAAGAGAAGAACAGCAATGGAATTCCTCAAAATAATGGTTAATCCATGGTACGAATCATTAAGGAATCCAGAAGAATCTCAGCAGCGCGTACTACTTGACCTAGCCAAACAATATGGAAAAACACGGTATGGGATTGATCATGGGGCAGCAGAAGTTCAAACCTTTGAAGATTTTAGGAAAAGGTTCACGGCTTTGGATTACAAGGGATTGGCACCCTATCTGGAAGGAGTTAGAAAGGTCGATTATCAAGTAATTTTGCCTGAGCCGCCGTTAACGTGGGTCATGACTAGGGGCTCCACTGGGCGATCAAAAATTCTGCCTGCAACAAAGACTCACTTAGAGCAGATTTTTTTCTGTGGAGCAAGAGCATTCGTCAACTTCGCTTTAAGAAAGAGCGATTTTTCAATTTTGACTGGAAGGGTTCTGAACCTAAACTTCCCGTCAACTGTGGCCACGCTTGATTCGGCTGGTCAAACCATAACCTACGGCTACAGTTCTGGAACCTATGCCAAACTCAACCCAATGCTCGACCAAGTCAGTCTCGTGCCCAGACAAGAAGACATCGATGCGTTGGGTCCAGGCATGACCAAACCCGATTGGGAGAGAAGATTCGAAACGGTTTATCAAAAAGCCTTAGACGAAAACGTTGTCGCAGCGATGGGAGTTACTCCTGTTATTCTTTCTTTCGCGCGCTACCTCAAGAAAAAACATGGAAAAAAGCCTAAAAAATTGTGGAACGTTCGCGCGTTGTTCTGTACAAGCGTGCGCAAGATTCAGTTCCGATACGCACCTTTGCTGAGAAAATATTTCGGCGAGGTGCCCGTGGTGGAGATATACAGCGCAACTGAAGGTGTCTTCGGTCAGCAACTCGACGACCTGCCCTACATATCGCCAAATTATGACCAATACTTCTTCGAAGTACAAATAGGAAACAAAGCGAAAATGCTACACGAGCTAAAAAGAGGGGAATGGGGCAAGCTCATAATCTCATCATGCATGCTTCCACGATACGACATAGGCGACATGATAGAATCTCTGGGAAACAACTACTTCCGCATTTTTGGAAGACGAACTTTTCTGACGCTTTTGGAACACAGGTTGTATAGGCTGTTCTTTGGTTGGCTTCTTTAGGTCGGTGGATGCCTTCTAGACGCCATTGCAGCCGCGTACACGGCTGCCAATATGATCACTATGCCTATTATGACCAAGAAGATTGCCCATGCAATGCCGCTTAGCCCTGGGGTCATCATGACAAACCAAAACAGAAAACCCAACGCTATGAGGATTATGCCGCCGATTATTGGACCCATGTAACCGTACTCTCGCTTTTCGTACTTCTCTGTCTTCTCAGTTTTCTCTGCTTTTTCTCGCTTTTCACCTTTCTCTCGTTTCTCGTATTTCTCTGGTCTAGCCGGCGGAGGAACAGGGGGGGCTGGTGCAGGCGCTGCTGGCGGGGGAGCTGGAACAGCCGTAGGCGCAGGCTTCAGGGATGCGCCGCAGTTTGGACAGAAACTCATGGCTTCGGTAACCTTGGCTCCACACTTAGGACAGTTCGGCATTCTTATTCCTCGCTTCTTTTGTCATCTCTATTTGAATGTGAAAGTATTTAAAATATGCACATAACCATCACAAAGCAGTGGTCTCTCAAGAATTTTCACGATAATTACGAGTATCAGAGAGTTTCTCCCTCCAAAAAGAGGGTTAAATTATGTTTTTTGACAGTTCTTAAGAAAAACTTATATTGTAACGGTGTTTTCTACTGTTCTGCAAAATTGAGGAGGAGATTTGTTAGAAATTGACAACCGAATTGGCTGGAACTCCCGTTCTCATATTGCGGGAAGGAGCCTCTCGTTCTAGGGGAAGAGACGCCCAACACGCCAACATCATGGCAGCAAAAATCGTTGCGGAATCGGTCAAGAGTGCCCTTGGACCAAAAGGCATGGACAAAATGCTTGTCGACAGCTTCGGCGACGTTACAATAACCAGCGACGGAAGAACCATTCTAAGCGAAATGGACATTCAGCACCCAGCCGCCAAAATGATGGTGGAAGTGTCTAAGACACAAGACGACGAGGTGGGCGATGGCACAACAAGCGCCGTCGTTATTGCTGGCGAGCTTCTTTCTAAGGCTGAAGAACTCATCGACAAGAATGTTCACCCGACCGTCATTATAGATGGCTACAGAAAAGCCTTGGAAAAAGCCTTGGAAGTTGTGGAGAAAGTTGCCATTCAGGTTCGTTCCACCGACCGCCAATGGTTAAAGAGAGTGGCTACTACAGCCATGGCTAGCAAACTCGTAGCTGAGTACAAAGAGCAATTGGCAGACATTGCCGCTCAAGCAATTCTACACGTGGCTGAAAAAACAGACAAGGAATTCAAAGTCGACCTCGACGACGTCATGGTTGAGAAGAAACCAGGCGAATCGATGACTGAAACCAAGCTCATCAACGGCATAGTTATTGACAAGGAAGTGGTTCACCCAGGCATGCCAAAAAGAGTTGAAAAAGCCAAGATTGCATTGCTTGATGCACCATTGGAAATTGAGAAAACCGAGTTCGACGCAAAAATCAACATTGAAAGCCCAGAGCAGATGGAAGCCTTCCTTCAACAAGAGGAAGCTATGTTAAAGGAAATGGTTGAGAAAATCGCGAAAACTGGGGCAAACGTTATCATAGCTCAGAAGGGCATCGACGACCTAGCTCAACATTTCTTGGCTCGAAAACAGATTCTGGCTGCTAGACGTGTCAAAAAATCAGACATGGAGAAGCTTGCCAAGGCAACTGGAGCGAAAATAATCACCAACTTGGATGACGTGTCTGAGGCTGACTTGGGCTATGCGGAATCGGTGGAGGAACGCAAAATCGGCGACGATAAAATGACATTCATTGAAGGGTGCAAGAATCCTAAAGCGGTTGCCATTCTGATTAGGGGTGGAACTGAAAGAATCGTGGCTGAGGCTGAAAGATCCATACACGACGCTTTGTGCGTGGCCAGAGATGTTGTCAGAGAACCTAAAGTCGTTGCTGGAGGCGGCGCTCCAGAGTTAGAAGTTGCGAGAACACTAAGAGAATACGCGCAGACTCTTCCTGGAAGAGAACAACTTGCAGTGTTAACCTATTCTGAAGCCCTAGAAGCAATACCGCTGACCCTAGCTGAAAACGCTGGATTAGACCCAATTGAAATCCTATCAGAACTGCGAGCCCGCCACGAAAAAAATGAATTGTGGGCCGGAGTCGATGTTCTCGAAGGCAAATCGAGAAACATGGAGAAAGTAGGAGTCTTTGAACCCCTCGCTGTAAAGAAACAAATGATCAAGTCCGCAACCGAAGCCGCCACAATGATTCTGAAAATTGACGATGTAATCGCCTCGGGAAAGATGAAAGGTCCGCCAATGCCGCCGAAGGGTCCTCCAGGAGCCGGAATGGGCGGAATGGGGCCTGAGGGAGCTGGAGAGTTCTAGCATAACCGCCGAAGAAAAGAAAATCTGGGTTGGTCCACCTAAGCTAACACGCTTCGAGAGAGCTCGTATAGTGGGGGCGAGAGCCCTACAAATCGCTATGGGCGCTCCAATCTTAGTGGAGCCTACTCATGGCTCAACTAACCCTATCGACATCGCGATCAAAGAGCTAGAAACAGGTATCTTGCCAATGACAATTCGCCGAACACTGCCCGACGAAACACATCAGGACATACCGCTCAAATGGCTGCTGCAAGGATAACCCAACAGCTAAGGCAAGCCCACACTTTCCTTTTCTTTGAGAAGGAATTTCTTGCAAAACCAAGAAGAACTAAAAACTTGGCGCCTAGCCGCCTTAATTACAGTTCTCATCGCAGCCTTTGTGTTTTTCACTCAGCGCCTCCTGGGTCGATTTTTCGATGTTGTTTTTGAGGTTTGCATTTTCTATATTCCAGCGTTGGCGTCTTTGGTGTTCTTCCTTTATCAAAGACGTAGGCTTTTGCAGGGGTCAAGCCACTAGAGCCTTTCTGGCTTCTTCCAGAGTCTTGTCGATTCTTTCCCAGTGGGCACCGCGCCAATAAATTTGTTTGCAGCTTTGACACTGCCAAAACTCATTGTAGTTAGAGGAGGTTGTCTGAGGGATTTTGTCTTCAACTGTGGCTTTTGAGACTACTCTGATCTTGCCGTTGCATTTTGGACAGCGCGAAGCCTTCACGTCTATTTCAAGCTTGAACTTGAACCTCTTAGCCAGCTTGGCGAGGTTTGCGGTTTGGTCTGGGCTTTCGATGAGGAAGGCGTCGGCGCCTTTGGCTATGGCTTGTTTGTAGAGTTCAAGATCGCGTGTGAGCAATACGCGGTTCTCTTTCTTAGCCTTCTGTAAGAGCTCCTTGTCACCCATCGAACCCGTGTATTCCACATCGTGTCCCAACATGCGCAGCCAACGAGTAAGTTTGCCCAACATGCCGTCGGTTACAAACTTTAGGTCTGTCATTTGATAATTCTGCCCATTCCTGGTTTTCCCACTATTTCGCCGTCATCCATCATCAATTGCCCGTTTACAAACGTTTTCACAGCCCTGCCCTGGACCTTCCAACCGTCAAAGGGCGAAAACTTGGCTTTCGAATAAAACTTTGACGCATCGATTTTGTGTTCTTTTTTGAGGTCAACGATGGCAATATCTGCAAAAGAACCCTTGTTGAAGTTTCCTCGGTCTTTTATGCCAAATATCTCCGCGGGTTTTTCACAGGTCAAGCGGATCAGCTGCTCTAGGGTAAGGCGTCCTCTGTTTACCTCAGTGAGCAATAGTGGGAGCATGGTTTCGAGTCCTACAATGCCTGGTTTCACGTCCCAAACTGATTCAGTGTGTTTTTCTGCAAAAGAGTGCGGTGCATGATCAGACCCGATGGTATCGATTAAGCCTTTCTGCAACGCCTGCCACAGAGATGCGGTGTCTCTGCTTGTTCTTAGAGGCGGAATTTCAAGCGCCAAACTGCCAAACTTCTTCAAGTGTTGACTGGCGAGAAGAAGGTGATGAGGCGTAACCTCGCAGGTTACGTTAAAACCAGCTTTTTTGGCTTTCAAAACAGCCTTCAACCCAATCGCCGAGCTGACATGGCAAACGTGCACATGAGCGCCTGATTTTTTTGATAGTTGAGTTACTCGGTTTATCGCTTTCTCTTCAGCCTTGGGCGGGTGCGCTTCCAGAAATGCTTTCAAGTCGTTTCGTTTCTGTTCCTGCAGTTTCTTTTTTGCCTTTTCAATGGTTGCCTTGTCTTCCGCGTGAACGGCGATTGGGACCTTGGTTTTAGCTATGGCTTTGAAAGCGTTTAGCAAGGCTTCGTTGTCGTCTATGTTGACTCCTCCGAGCTGTTGGAGAAGATATAGCTTAAATCCCACTGCGCCAGCGTCCACAATGCGACCTATCTCATCTGTTTGCGTCGGAAAAGCTGAGTTAAAAGCAACGTTCACGAGGATGCGAGACTCAGCCAACTGCATTCGTTCCCTCAGAGTCTTCTCACTCATCGTTAGGGGGCGATTGTTGGGCATGTCAACAACTGTGGTGACGCCTCCAGCAGCCGCGGCGCTTGTTCCGCTTTTGAAGCCCTCCCTATAGGCAAGTTCTTGGTCCCTGAGGTGTACGTGGGAGTCGATTAAACCTGGTAGCGCCAATTTTTCTTTCAGGTCTATTCGTCTGTCTGCCTTGGGCAAGTGGGTTTCTTTGGCGACTTTTACTATTCGACCGTCGTCGATGGCTAAACCCGCGTCGACTATGCCCTCTCGCGTGTAAACCTTAGCGTTTACTAAGATCAGATCGACATGCAAAACTTGTTTCTCCCAGGAATCGATGCTTAGTCAGAAGCCAATGCACCACTCAAGGATTTAAAAGTTAAAGTACACGCTCCACGTGCATTTGAAACAGGATATTCCAGATTGTAAAAACATATAGGGATGAGGAAGGGATTTCAGCACCGGTTTACTAGCAAGAATATCCGTATACATAATTGATGAGAGTTCGAAGCTCTCCCGGGCTACCACTGTTTTTGTTTCTGAGGCTGGTTTAGAATCGTTCACACGTGGAGGAGCTTGATTTAGGCTGTTTTATTGGGTTAGAGTTTGAATTATGCTTAGAAGCTGGTTCGCTGGCGGGCTTGGGACGGTCCCAGGGACGGTCCTCGATACATTGTTGGGACGGTCCTAACCATGGTTACAAGCCCCCAAACAGACTGTAGCTTGGAAAGACTCGCAAAACTCATCCACATTATGCATTGTTTCTGCGGGGAAAAGTCTACTTCTTTGGCGAAGACAAGGAGAGGTGTTCAAAAAACTGTGTTTATAAGAACTTTGATCTTATCCAAGACACTCACGATGATTTTTGCCGTTTCTTTTCCCTTCTCAGTTAACACGTAGTCTCTTCTTCTACGATTCGATGTGGCTTTTATCAATCCGTCTCTTTCAAGAGAGTAAACAAGAGAGTAAACTGTGCCAGAGCTCAGAAGGATGTCGAATTTCTTGTGGACGAATGCAATGATATCGTATCCACTGAGAGTCTTCTTCCTCAACTCTAAGAGGACAACCAAATCCAAGAAATTCTTAACAATCCGCTCGTGAATGTCCTTCAGCACCGCGGTTTCTGAAATCTCGCTCAAAACCGTTTTTTGCATTTGAGACTCTCCACTGAAACTCTTGAAAGACTTGTTAAGATGCATATGCGTTTTAAGATTTTCGTTTCTAAAGACTATTCAGAGTCAGAACAAGACTGTTTCGCCAAAAAAAGGCTTTATTATGATATAAATCATCAAAATATATTCAAAAATTCCATTTCTCGATGTAAGGCGAACGCGCTTACGCTTTTGCTACCGTGACCGTCACTACCGCTTTCATCCAAGGAATCTTCGGCGGATGCTTTGAGAGTTCCTCGAATATCTCCCTCTCGATATCTTTGTTGGGCTTTTCAAGACTTTCGTCGGTTAGGGAGATCACGATAACAGCTTTCTTAGACACTGAAGTCTTCCTCTAACAAAGCTAAAAGAGCAAGCCCAAATTAGGCTTATGGAGACAAAATACGGAGACTTGATTTCCTTAACTCTGATTCGGACTTGAGAGTTAAAGTATTCTAAAATCAAGAATACTTGAAATATGCTTTGAAATTTCTGAAAACATATATCTCAAGATGCAAAACCCGCTTTTACAAGTGTGTGGTGCAAGCCATTGACTGAATTAGTGCACATAAGTTTCGAGATTGTCTTGGTTGCGTCGTCCTTGGCTCTGTCGTACTACAGTTTCAAATTGTTTAACAAGTTTCTTAAGGGGGGCATCTTTGGATCACCTCTCAGAATTTTCGGATTTGCAGCTCTTTTGTTCGCATCTGCTTACGCTATAGATGTGGTTCTAGACTGGACAGAGCTTAAAACCACCGAGTCTGAGATTCTATATTACATTTTGAAC
>Ga0315314_1001593_pt1 | contig 20211 bp, 20 predicted proteins | sample TDP9_MG_FD_203631 | JGI IMG/M metagenome (GOLD analysis project Ga0315314, IMG submission 203631) | Freshwater sediment microbial communities from Lake Towuti, South Sulawesi, Indonesia - TDP9 | ecosystem: Environmental > Aquatic > Freshwater > Lake > Sediment | place: Indonesia: South Sulawesi... | reverse complement strand
CCAAGCCATCATGATGATTAGGTTCCAGATGGCTCTAGCCTTAAGCTTCTTGACCACTTGGCTATTTCTTGGATTGATTAATTCAAAGTCTGCGTCTTTTTCCACAGCCCCCATAAACTTGTCTGTCACACCAACGGAGATGTTAAAGTTACGTAGTACACCCTCTTTTTCCTTGGCTACAATGAAGTCCATTATGTCAGGGTGGTCTGCGCGCAGGATGCCCATGTTGGCGCCTCGCCGTTTTCCACCCTTCTTCATCTCTTCGGTTGCGGTGTCAAAGACTGTGGCAAAAGAGATTGGTCCAGAAGCCACGCCTGCTGTGCTTCTAACGATGTCGCCTTTGGGTCTCAACCTGGAGAAGGAGAAACCTGTTCCACCGCTTGTTTTGTGTATGATGGCTGCGGCTTTCAGGGTGGAGAATATGCCTTCAATGGAGTCTTCCACAGGCAAGACGAAGCATGCGCTGAGTTGAGGGTACGTTGTACCCGCGTTGATTAGGGTTGGAGTGTTTGGAATAAAAAGTCGGTTCGTCATTATTCGGTAAAACTCGTCTTCCCATCTGGCAACTTCCTTATCGCTTTTGCCATACTGTTTCTCAACCTCGGCTAAACTTCTGGCTATACGCTTAAACATTTGGGCAGTTGTTTCTACCACGCGTCCGTTTTCATCTTTGCGTAAATAGCGTCTCTCGAGAACCAGAATGGCGTTTAATGGAAGCTTCAACTCGTCGACCACTCCCAGCAACAACTTCATCCTTCTTATTTCAGCACGCTTCTGCCGATAGAGAATGTAAGCCTTGGCAATGCTTGCCTGACCGTTCTCTATAAGAGTCTTTTCAACCAGGTCCTGAACCTGCTCCACGCTGGGAATTTCGTCAGGTTTTAGCTGTTTCTTCAGCCTTTCCACAACTTGTTCTGCCAACTTACCCGCAAGGGTTCTGTCCTTGCCTCCCACAGCCATTGCAGCCTTCCAAATGGCTTCAGCGATCTTGTTGGGGTCAAAGTCAACGACTCTGCCATCTCTCTTTCTGATTTTTTTTATGCTGGTTAGGTTAGTCGCTTCTTTCAAAAAGGTGCACCTGCATTTTGATTACCTTGAATTTTCATATAGAATTTTCGTTAAGCCTTTCTTAGCATGTTCAAATGCGTCCGAAAACTGTATGGCAGTCTCTCACGTGTGCGCGTGCCCCTAACTCTCCACGGGTCGCAAAACCTGAACTTCGCGGCTTGCGTGGCGGTAAACAGTTATTCCCTTACAACCTAACTTGTAAGCTAGCCAATACGCCTTCTCAATGTCATTCGGTGTCGCCCAATTGGGAAAGTTAATGGTCTTCGAAACAGCGTTGTCAGTGTACTTCTGAAAAGCCGCCTGCATGCGCACGTGCCATTCGGCGCTGATGTCGTGAGCCGTCACAAAAAGTCTTCTAACATGCTCTGGAATCTCTTCAACATCTTGGACTGAAGTCCTCCTGGATATTTTCTTCATCAACTCCTCACTCCAGAATCCTTCGTGTAATGCAATTTTTTCAAACAATGGATCAACTTCGACGAGGCTTCTGCCTAGGCTTTCCGAAACTTCGCGAACGTAGGCGATGGCAAATAGGGGTTCAATTCCCTGCGATGAGCCACCGATTATGCTTATTGTTCCTGTTGGCGCAATTGTTGTCACAGTGGCGTTACGCATAGCCGACCAATCCTTTTCCCATATGCTTCCGTGAAAGTTTGGAAAACTGCCTTTTTCTTCTCCTAATTCCGCGCTCATCTTGTGTCCCTCATCGTTTATGAACTTCATCAATTCCTCGCCAGCCTTCAAGCCTTCTTCAGTGTCATACTTGATGTCTCTCTCGATGAGCATGTCGGCGAACCCCATGACACCTAAGCCTATCTTTCGGTTGTCTTTGGTTATCTTTTCAATTTCAGACAGAACGTAAGCGTTGGCGTCGATGACATTGTCTAGGAACCTGACCGCTTTTCTTACTGTCTCTCGCAGTTGGTCCCAGTCCATTTTTCCTTCATCGGTAACAAATTTGCTCACGTCGATGCTGCCCAGATTGCATGATTCGTAGGGAAGGAGAGGTTGCTCACCGCATGGATTCGTGGACTCCATCATTCCCACATGAGGCGTAGGATTATGTCTGTTAATCGTGTCAAGGAAGATTACGCCGGGTTCTCCGTTCTTCCAAGCCATCATCACGATGAGGTTCCAAATTACTCGTGCCTTCAGCTTCTTCACAACGCTATCGTTGCGGGGGTTTATTAATTCAAAATCGCTGTCCTTTTCAACTGCTTGCATGAATCTGTCGGTTACCGCCACTGAGATGTTGAAGTTGCGCAGGATGCCCTCTCTCTCTTTTGACACAACAAAATCCATAATATCAGGATGGTCCACTCGCAGGATGCCCATGTTGGCGCCTCTCCTACGTCCGCCCTGCTTCACCACTTCTGTTGCCGTGTCATAGACTGTGGCGAAGGATATTGGACCAGAGGCGATCCCGCCAGTGGTTTTAACTAAGTCTTCCTTCGGTCTAAGCCTAGAAAACGCGAAGCCTGTTCCACCGCCTGTTTTGTGAATTATGGCTGCAGCCTTGAGCGAGTTGAAAATGCTCTCAATTGAGTCTTCGACGGGCAAGACGAAGCAGGCGCTGAGTTGCCCCAGCTTGGTGCCCGTGTTCATGAGGGTGGGTGAGTTGGGAAGAAACTTGAAGTTGGTCATGAGGTGGTAATATTCGTCTTCCCACTTTGCAACCTCAGCTTGGTTTTTGCCGTATTGTTTTTCAATTTCTGCTATGCCCTTGGCAATGCGCCTAAACATCTGCCCTGTCGATTCGATTACTCTTCCGTTTTCATCTTTTTGAAGGTAGCGTCGCTCAAGCACTAAAATTGCGTTTAAGGGCAGTTTCAACTCGTCTACAACGCCTAAAAGCAGTTTGGTGCGGCGGATTTCAGCTCTCTTCTGTCTATACACAATGTAGACTTTTGCTGTACGAGCATGTCCTTTTTCGATAAGGGTTGTCTCAACCAAATCCTGAACCTGTTCAACAGTGGGTATTCCGTCTGGGTTGAGTTGCTTCTCTAAGCGTTCAACAACTTGCTCGGCTAACTCGACAGAAAGCTCTCGGTCCTTGCCTCCAACTGCTTTAGCCGCCTTCCAGATGGCTTCAGCTATTTTGTCTGGGTCAAAATCAACTATTCTGTCATCTCGTTTCCGAATTTTCTTGATAAATGTCAGATTAACTCCCTTCCGCATTCAAAACCACTTACCAGTTATTTAGAACTTTCGATTACCATGTTTTAGGCAAGTTTTAAGTGTGTTTCCATGTTATCTGATAGTCTCCTATGTGTGAGGGTGTAACTGGTATGGTTGAAACTTATCCTTGGTGGAACGACAAACAGAAAAAACTAGCTGAGGAAGCCAAAAAATTTGCAGACGAGAACCTGCCCAGAGGAGAAGAAATAGCGTGGACCAAAGAGTTTCCAGCCGACCTCATTAAAGAAGTGGCTGAAAGAGGCTGGTTCGGTGCGCCTATCCCAGAACGATACGGGGGCACAGAGACAGGCGTAACTGGCTGCTGCATAGTGGCTGAAGAATTAGCCCGCGTGTGCTCGGCTTTGACAGGCGCCTACTCTGTAACCATGTTCGGCGGCGTGGAACAACTGCTCAAGTTTGGAAATGAGGAACAACGACAGCGCTGGTTGCCACAGATAGCGAAGGGTAAGTTAGGCGCGATTTGCATCACCGAACCCTCAATCGGCTCAGATGCGGCTGGCATTGAAACAACCGCAGTAAAGGAAGGCGACGTTTACATTATGAACGGTAAAAAACGCTTCATCACAAACGCTGGCGTTGCCGACATCTACTGCGTCTATGCAAAGACAAGTGAAAAACCAGAAGACAAGGCAAAATATGCGCATTTGAGCGCCTTCATAGTGGAGAAAGACATGAAGGGTTTCACTGTTGAAAAAATTAATGAACTCGGCGGCTGGGTTGGCTTACCCAACGGCTACCTGAGTTTCGACGATGTGCCAGTACCAGTCGAGAATCGGTTAGGCGCAGAAGGTGACGGCTGGAAGGTTGTGGTCGACGGGCTAAACTTTGAACGCAACCTGTTTGCGGCTGGGATGTTAGGTCCTATGCGGGAAGCCATAAAATACGCTATTGGACACGCTCAGAGACGCCTGCAGTTTAGTGAGCCCACTGTTGAATTTCAGGTGAACCAATTCAAAATCGCTGACATGCTGGCGAGACTGCGAACCGCAAGACTGCTAACGTACTATTCCGCATACTTGATGGACATGAAGGTTGACGCCGTGATGGAAGCCACCTTAGCTAAGCTGTATGCGTCTGAGGAATATGAGCGATTGGTGATTGATGCACAGCAAGTGATGGGCGGCGACGGATGGACAAGATTTTATCCGCTTGAAACCTTCATGAGAGACGCCAAAGTGAATCAGTTAGGCGCTGGAACAAGCGAGGTTATGCGCATGGTGTTGTATCGACAGGGAATAAGAAGCATGGCTGACGACTTAAAAATGCCTCATCGAATGATACATCCAAGATTAGGTGTGCCAATTTCAACCACTAAACCGACTGTTTTTGAAGAAGTCAACGAAAACACTGTGTTAGAGATGCTGGCGGAAGACTATCGCGTGAATCCCGGTCTATACATGAGTCGATTGGACATGAAAGAGAGATTGGCTGCTGCTACGGACGAGCAACTGAGTCAGACATTGACGGCGCTAGAAGCCAAAGGATTAGTCAAACTGTACAAGGACAAAAGAGGCAACATAACCTTGGCAAAAGCTACCTATAAAGGCTTGAAACAAGCCAAACCATCCGAATACTATCAATGGTACCCAGATTGGATTGACAAAAAACTACTGTTCTAATGGTTCTTGCCTTTACATGCTTGTTTTTGAATACATTTGATTGGTTTAACGGAAAGAAAAGGGGAATTTTCTTAAGAAAGCGTAGCCTAGTCTATGAAGCAAATAGATGTGGCGCGAGTAGACTATGCATTCTCAGGTTCTCATTGAAGCAAAGGGTCTGACCAAAAAGTTCGGCGAATTATTGGCAGTGGACAACATAAACTTTCAGGTTTTCAAGGGCGAATGCTTTGGCTTACTAGGACCAAACGGAGCCGGAAAAACAACAACCATGAAAATGGTTAACTGCGTGTTGCCTTTGACAGCTGGCAAGCTAACGGTTGCTGGAATGGAAGTGGCTGAGCAAGCGAGGGATATAAAGAAAATGACTGGCGTGGCTCCCCAGGAAGATAATCTTGACCCCGACTTCACAGTTTTCCACAACCTAATAGTCTACGCCCGATACTTCGACATTCCAAAGGCAGAAGCCCAAAAACGGGCTGACGAACTGCTGAAATTTGTACAGTTAGAAGAGAAACGAAACGTCCTCATCGACCAGTTGTCGTCAGGAATGAAGCGAAGACTCATTCTTGCAAGAGCATTGATAAATGAGCCTCAAATACTGATACTGGACGAGCCGACGACGGGTCTCGACCCTCAAGCACGTCACCTAATATGGGACAAAATTCGAAGTTTACAGAAGCAAGGTGTCACTATAGTTTTGACCACGCACTACATGGAAGAAGCCGCCCAACTCTGTGATCGAACAGTCATCATGGACAACGGAAAAATAATCGAAGAAGGCAGTCCGGGCGAACTGATTAAGAAGCATGTGGGAGAAGAAGTTTTGGAAGTAGCTTACGACGAGGAAGTCTTGAATTTTCTTAGAAACGCTTTTCCCGACGCCAGACTCGATGTGGTTAACGATAGAATTCAGGTTTTCTCAAATCAGCCCAGAGGCGTGTTTACCCAGATTTTAAGCAAATTCAATTTTAAAGCAGCTATGATTAGAGACGCTAACTTAGAGGATGTGTTCTTGAAATTGACAGGCAGGCGGTTGAGAGAATGAAAACAGGTAGAGTGGCTACGTATTTCAAACTGCCTAAACTGAGTTATCGCGTCTGGAGGGTGTGGAGAAGAGATGAAGATGTCTTCATGAAAACCTACAAAGCGAATTTTATTCCCCCACTGCTTGAACCTTTATTTTACCTGTTGGGCTTGGGCTTCGGACTCGGCGCTTTCGTTCAACCGCAAGAAGGATTACCTTACATTGTTTTCATTGCTCCAGCGTTAGTGGCATCATCAATGATGACATCATCGTTTTTCGAATGCACCTACGGGTCTTTCGTTCGGATGTACTATCAGAAAACGTTTGATGCGATAATTGCCACGCCGTTGAGTCTAGAAGAGGTCATAGCCGGCGAACTCTTATGGGGTGCCACAAAGAGTTTCATCAACTCGAGCATAGTGCTGGTGGTAATCCTGCTTCTGGGCCTAGCCTATAGTCCATTCTTCTTGTTAATTCTGCCGCTTTCTTTCCTCGTGGGGCTGTTCTTCGCGGCGATAGCCATGTGTTTCACGGCTATAACACCTAACATAGACTCCTTCAACTATCCAACCATTCTGTTCACAACCCCGATGTTTATTCTAAGTGGCACATTCTTCTCCATCTCAGCCCTTCCGGAGGCTGTGCAGGTTATAGCTAACCTATTTTTCCCGTTAACTCACGCTGTCGCGTTAACTAGAGCCTTGGCTGTTGGTAGGCTGAGCACGCGTCTTTTGCTTAATCTTTCTTGGCTTTTGGTTACCACTCCCTTTTTCTTTGTCTTATCAATAAACCTGATGAAGAAAAGACTAATCAAATAGGAGACGAGCTAGCATGTCCAAATCAACCTCTGAAGAAATAAAATTCGGTTATGAAAGCGCACCCTACCCATGGGAAACCATAAGCGAAATGGCGATTTACACCGAGCAGCTGGGCTTCGACTCATTTTGGATGCCGGACCACACGGTTGGCTTCGGCATACGTCGCTGGGACGCGCTTGAGGCGTGGACTGTGCTGTCAGCGGTTGCGCTGCAAACTAAGCGTGTTAGGCTGGGCACTTGTGTAAGCGACACCTACAGGCATCATCCAGCCGTTTTGGCGCAGATGGCTTCAACGTGCGACCACATCTCCAATGGCAGAGCCATACTGGGCATCGGCGTCGGAGAAGCCATGAACCTCACGCCTTACGGCATTCAATTTGATAAACCTGTGGCAAGAACTATCGACGCCTTAAAAGTGATAAAGCTTCTGTGGACCGAAGAAATCGTTGACTACGACGGACCCTACTACAAGCTGAAGCAAGCCTTCTTACAGCCTAAACCAGTTCAAAAACCTCATGTACCTATTTTCATTGCAGGCAACTCGCCTCGAACAATGCGCATGGTGGCTGAATTCGGCGACGGTTGGGTTCCAGCGTCGGTTCAGCCAGACGAGTATAAAGAAGGCTTAGAGTACGTGTTTTCTGAGGCAAGTAAAACTGGTCGGTTCTGGGACGGAGTGGGCGGACAAAACCCGCCTGAGATTGAACCAGTCCTATTCGTGTACGTGGTGATTGCCAAAGACTATGACACCGCACGCCAACTGGTCTTGTTACCAGCCAAACTGTACCTGCTTTCAAGACCACGAATAATAGAGAGGCTTGGCTACGAGGTTCCTTCAAAAGAGTTTGACATGACATACGACCTTGTTTTCAACATGGAAGTAGGCGAGCGATTTTTGAAAAAAGCGCAGGAAATCCCAGACGAGGTTGTGGACAAGTCGCCGGTCATCTTCGGTTCACCCGACGATGTGATAGGTAAAATTGAAAAATACGTGAAAGCGGGCGTACGCCACTTCGTTTCGCCGTTTTTTGTGCCGCCCAAAATGATGAAGGAAGAATGCAGCCTATACGCGGAAAAGGTGATATCCTACTTCAAACACTAAAACTGCTCTTCATCAAACGTGGAATCATCCCATGAAAAAAGTCGCCATAGTAGGAGTGGGACAGACAAAGTTTGACAGGCGCCCAGATGCGTCCATCAAGGAAATCGCCTTCGAAGCGTTCAAGGAGGCTGTGGAAGACGCTGGCATAATGCGAGGCGAAATCGAAGCCAGCATAGTGTGCAGCGCAACCCACTATGACAAACAGCGCACGCCTGCGGGCGTGATAGCTGAATATTTAGGCTTGAATCCTCAACCCACGTTTAATGTGGAAGCTGTCTGTGCCTCAAGCGGCGTTGGGGTCAGAAACGCTTGGGCTCTGATAGGCTCTGGACTTCATGATGTTGTTGCTGTTGTAGGCTTTCAGAAAATGACTGAACTGCGCTCGGATGAGGTTCAAGAGGTTATGGGGCGGTCGGGTGATGTGATGTGGGAGTCACCTTTCGGACCTACTATGCCTGCCTATTTCGCCACGTACGCCAACGCACACATGCACAGGTATGGAACCACTGAGGAACAGTTGGCGAAGGTGGCTGTCAAAAACCATTTTTACGGAGCCAAAAACCCAAAAGCCATGTTTCAAAAGGAAATAACCGTTGAAGACGTAATAAAGTCTCGACAAATCGCGACTCCACTCAAACAATACGACTGTTGCGCTAACTCCGACGGCGCTGCTGTCCTTATACTTGCCAGTGAAGAAAAGGCTCGAAAAATAACTGACATACCTGTTTGGGTTGCTGGTTTGGGTTTGGCTTCGAGTCCTATGTCCTTGACCAGCCGAGGAACATCGCTCACATCGTTCACATGCAGTGCTGAAGCGGCGAAACAAGCCTACCAGATGGCGGGAATCACTCCGCAAGACGTAGACGTAGCCGAGGTGCACGACTGCTTCACCATAACCGAAATCATAAACTACGAAGACTTGGGTTTTTGTGAGCGAGGTCAAGGCGGCAAATTTGTGGAAGAGGAGCAAACCTACATCGACGGCAAGATTCCAGTCAACATAGACGGCGGCTTATTGGCGAAGGGACATCCAGTCGGCGCCACAGGAGCCTCTCAAATCCGAACTCTCGTTCAACAACTACGCGGCGAAGCAGGCCAAACACAGGTTAAGGGTGCAGAAACCGCCTTAGCGCACAATTTGGGCGGCATCGGCATGTACTGCGCCGTAACCATACTCAAAAGGTGAGGACAAAACATGAGTTTCGGAAAGTTCGGCAAAGTCAACTACGTCGCTGAAACCAAAGTGCACGAATTCGTCAAGTTTCTGGAACAGGGCAAAATAATGGGTTCGAAGTGCAAGAACTGTCAACGCATGTATTTTCCACCCAGAGCAGACTGCGACTGCCTCTCTGGCGAAACAGAATGGATTCAACTAAGCGGCAATTGCAAATTAATTACTTACACTACTCTCCACTTTGCTCCGGCCAGCTTCCGATACGACGTGCCCTACGTGCTCGGCGTGGCACAGTTCGAGGAAGGACCAACCGTGTTCGCGCCCTTAAGCAAAGACATCCCGCAAGAAGAAATCAAAATTGGGATGAAACTAAAACTCGAACCAGCGACTCTTCCAGGCGGCAAAATAATTTACGAACTTAAAGCACAAAGATAAATGCATCCTTAATTTGTTTTTACCACTTGCTTGACGGAATTCGCCATGTAATCTATGTCTTTTGTTGTCACGCTCGGATGAATTGGAAGCGAGAACACCTGCTGAGCGATTTTTTCAGTGTTTGCTAAGTTGTATTTTCTGAATTGCTGGTAGTATGGCATTTGGTGAATTGGTGTGTGATAGTAGACGGATGCGCCCACGCCTTTTTTTCTCAAATTTTTAACGGTTCTGTCTCTAACTTTGGCGTCGCCTCTTCGAATTCTAACGGTGTAGAGATACCAACTGTGCCTGTAGCCCTTTGGTTCGGTTGGCAGCACGAGTTGTCTTGTCTTGCCCAGTTTTTCTGTTAACAATTCTGCATTTCTTCTCCTTTTTTCAATGAATATTGGCAATTTTTTGAGTTGGGCTATTCCTATTGCGGCTTCGATTTCGGGCATGCGGTAGTTGTGTCCCAGCATGGTTGAAACATATTCCGCTGTTTCTCCGTGCGACCTAGCAGCACGTAATTTGTTTGCGTAGTCGTCGTTGTTGGTTGTTATCATTCCTCCCTCGCCTGTGGTCATGTTTTTGCTGGCGTAGAAGCTCCAGCAAGTCATGTCGGCGAAGTAGCCTGGCGGCTTTTCCTTGAAGGAGGCGCCGTGGGCTTGAGCTGCATCCTCGATTATGGTCAGGTTGTGTTTTTCTGCAATTTCCTTTATCGTGTCCATCTCCGCGGAGAGCCCGTAGAGGTCGACAGGCATAATAGCCCTCGTCTTTTCTGCGATTGCTGCTTCGATTTTTTTTGGGTCAATGTTATAGGCTCTAGGGTTTATGTCAACGAAAACAGGTCTTGCTCCTGTGAGGACAACTGCCTCTGCGCTTGAAATAAAAGTGAAGCTTGGCACGATAACCTCATTGCCTTTTTTGATTCCAGCTACCAAAAGGGCAAGGTGAAGGGCGGCGGTTCCACTGCTAACCGCCACACCATGCTTAGCCTTCACAAACTCGGCGAAGTCTTCCTCAAATTTTTTGGACATCGGTCCACTGCCAAAACGACCAGTCAAAACACGGCTCTTCAAAACCTTCGAAACCATGTTGATTTCTTCGCTGCCAATCTGAGGCATGTTAACCTGAATCATTCTGCGCAAGTGTATCACGCTATCGAAGATAGCATATTTGGGGCTTATTAGAAGTTCGATGCAGAAACTTAGAGGGGTCTTATTTTTTTTAGTATAGAGGTAAAGGCTTAACAGAACGTCAACTTTTGTGCTTTTCCACCGCTAAAATCGCCTTTAAGGCTGCGGCTGAAGCGTGAGCCACAGCTTGATTGGAGTGCATTGGCTGTTGCACGGCGCCTGCTAGAAATACGCCTTCAACCATTGTCTCGTTGACGTAGAGTTGCGGGTCTTTTTCGGTTATGAAGCTGTCTTCGGTGAGTGTTAATCCGAGTTTTTCTGCGATGTCAACGTTGGGTGGCAGTCCCACTTCGAGCACGACGAGGTCGGCGGTTATGGATAACAGTTTGGATGTGGCTTGGTCGTAGACATCCATGGTTAGTGTGCCGTCTGGCGCCTGTCGAACCTCGGAGGGCTGACCGTGAATGAACTCCACTTCTTCGGCTCTAACCTCATTGTAGAATTGTTCACCTGTCTTGGTTACTGCCCGCATGTCAGTGTAGCAAACGTAGGCGTCGACTTCTTTGCCACACTGCTCACGGAGGAGATGGGCGTGTTTGATGGCGTTTAAGCATCCCAAGTTGCAGCAGTAGCGCAGATGTTTCTCGTCTCTGGAACCCACACATAACACGTAGACCACGCTTCTCGGTTTCTGACCGTTGTCGGGACGCACGATTTTTCCCCGTGTAGGCCCATTCGGCTTGCACATTTCTTCATACTCCAAGCCCGTTATAACGTTTCGGTACTGCCCATACTTGTATTGTCCCACTTTTTTGGCGTCGTATTGCTTGAATCCAGTTGCCACAATGATTACATCTGCGTTGATTTCTTCTCCGTGTTCTTTCATTACTTTTACTCGGAAGTTGCCTATTGAACCTTCGACACTTTTCACCTCAGTTTGAGTAAAAACCTTGATGTTTGAATTGGAAACAACCTTTTCGATTAAGGATTGAATTGTTTCTTCGGCGCCCTGCAACGTTGGAAACAGTCTGCTGAGTTGTTTAACTGTACCACCCAGATTTGACTTTTTTTCGACTATGTAGACTTGGAATCCGTTTTGGGCTAGGTCAAGGCTGGCTTGTAGTCCAGCGATTCCTGCGCCTATTACCAAAGCTGAATGCTGCTTCGCCATGATTCATTCCAACATCGATTGAATGTTTAGAAACATAAAGTTACAGATGGAATAAGAAAAGCATTGTGATGTTTTGGCTTTTTTCATGGAAATCATAATACCTATAAGGTTTGGGTGTTCTTTGATTTACTCTATGTCCATCACTGACCAGATGACTTCAAAAAAACCCGATGCTGGCTTGAGGCTCAGAGTTTTAGGCAAGATTGGGGAGCACAAGCCCTACAATTGTTATCAATGCATCAAATGCACAAGCGGTTGCCCGTCGATGAAGATGCTGGAGTTGAAGCCGCATGAGATTGTGGCGCTGGCAAAGGCAGGTTTTATCGAGGAACTCGTCAACTCGGGCATAATCTGGACCTGCGCTACGTGTCTAAAGTGCAAGGAACGTTGTCCTCAAGCCGTGGCGCCAGTCGACCTCATTTTGGCTTTAAGAAACCTCGCTGTTGAAAAAGAAGCGAAGGTGCCTGAGAGTTTTCTTCAGTCGTTGAGTATGATTCTCGAGTGCGGACACATTTCTCGACCACAGCCAACAATTACACGCAAACTAGAGAAAATTGACCGTGAAAAACTCGGCTTACCCAAATTCCATGAGCCAGATGAACGGTTTAAAGCTGTGTTTATGAAGGCTTTGGAGAAGACGGGTTCAAAGGAGAGTGCGCAGTAGCATTGAGGATTCCCGTTTACTGGGGCTGCGTTGTTCAAACCACGCAATACCCCTATGAAATGTCTGTGCGCGAGGTCATGCCCCGCTTGGGCGTTGAGCTTGTAGACTTGGAAAACGCATCGTGCTGCGGAACCCCTGTTCAAAGCGTCAACATGTATGCTGCGGTTTATCTGGCAACCCGCAACATAGCCATTGCCGAGAAGGCGGGCTTCACCGACCTCTTAGCCGTCTGCAACGGTTGTCACCTCTCCCTGTTTGAGGCAACTCACTTTCTGAGCCATGATGAAAAGCTGTGGGAAGAAATCAATACGTTGCTGAAAGAGGAAGACCTACATTATTCTGGCAAGATAAAAATCTGGCACACCATCGACTTCCTCCACGACATGGTCGGAGAAGCCACAATAAAGAAGGCGGTAACACATCCACTAAACGGTTTGAAATTAGTCGTGCATTACGGATGTCACATACTCCGCCCCAGCAATATGGGAACGGTTGACGACCCAGAAAACCCGCAGAAACTCGACAGACTAATCGAATGGTTAGGTGCCAAGAGCCTTCCGTATTCAGAGAAGCTGGACTGCTGCGGCGCCATGCTCATGCTTTCTCATCCCGACGCTGCGTTCACGTTCACGGGACTGAAACTCAAGGTAATTCAAGAATTGGGCGCCGACGCGCTGGTAGATTCTTGTCCGTCCTGCCAGAACATGTTCGACGTGAGACAGAAAAGCGCAGCTGCTACGACTGGTGCCAACCTCAGCCTGCCAATTGTCTACTATACGCAGTTATTGGGGTTAGCAATGGGAATCTCGCAGGAGAAACTTGGACTAAACCTGAATCGAAGCCCAATCGAAGAATTCCTGCAAAAGGCGCTTGTCCATTAAGCCTTTTATTCCAGCGCAGAATCGGACACTATTGGGATGCGTTATGTTTCATCCACGTCTGTCTGGCGCCTACTACGAGATGGGTTTTCAATACGGAACCATCCTGCACAAGCACGGGTTTAAACTCTTTAAACAGCCAGATGAGAAGCTCATTTTTGCCCGAGAATGTGAAACTGAGGTGAAGAGGGTTTTTCCTGAAGTCTTAGAGGAAATTCATGGATTCGCAGACGCTTGCCACGCGGCTTATGAGCATCTAGCAGCCCTCATTTTGGGTGTTGGCGCCTTCAAGCCTCCGGTTGCATGCAGCGTTTTCGCAGCCCCTGCTAGCTCGGATGTGCTGTTTGGACGCAACTACGATTTCTATTACAGGTTCCAAGAACACACTGAGAGTTATCTTACCAGACCCTCAAACGGCTATTCGAGCTTGGGCAACACAGACATATTCGTGGGACGAGAAGACGGCGTAAACGAGAAAGGCTTAGCGGTTGCCATGACGGCGGTTAAGCCAAAAGAGGTAAAACCAGGCATCAACTTCGCGCTGTTAACAAGATACATTTTAGACAAGTGCGCAACCGTCAAAGAAGCAACAAAAGTGTTGACATCAATGCATCATGTTACCGCCAATAATTACCTTGTCGCCGACAGAGAAAGCGATATGGCAGTGATTGAAGCTTGTCCCAATCGAGTGCGAGTGAGAAGGATAGAAGAAAAAGACGGGTTCATGGTTTGCACCAACCACTTTACGCACTCTGATATGTACAACATGGAAAATCAAAAAGAAAGACCGTCAGACTCGATGCCGAGGTACTCAACCATTTATCAAAAGCTACAACAACTCGGTGGAAGAGCGAATGTCAAGAACGCTCAAAGGATTCTCTCTGACCATAAAGGACTGGTTTGCTCGCATATTGAAGAGATTAAGCTGGGGACGTTGTGGTCCATGATTGCGACACTGAAAAAACCATTCATCTACATGGCAGAAGGACATCCATGCAGAGCAGGATACAAGCTGGACGCAAGATTGAGTAAATTAGTGCGGAGACGTTTAAAGACTTAGTGCAAAAATTCCTTAATAGGGAGACCCATTCCTATCATACACTACAATAAGACTCGAAAAGGTCCGCAGCGATGTTGCTTCAAGAGGTCATACTTGAAAACCTCATGTCATACGAATACGCCCGCATACCCTTCAAACAGGGCGTAAACATAGTCTGCGGACCAAACGGCGCCGGCAAATCATCCATTCTGCTGGGCATATCCCTCGCGCTGGGGCAATCATACACCGAGCGCTCCAAGAAACTCAGCGACCTAATCCGTTGGGGAAAAGACCAAGCCCGAGTCACGTTAATCCTAGACAATTCATATAAAGGTGGACGCCGCCCCATCCAGAAGATTGACAAAGACCAAATATTCCTCACCCGAGTTCTGCGTCGAGACGGAAAATACTGGTTTGAACTCGACAATAAGGCAGCGACAAAACAGGATGTTGAAAGGCTACTCGCCAAACTGGGTGTTGACCCCGACAACATGCTTATCCTTATGCATCAGAGCATGACTGAACAGTTCACTGTCTTGTCGCCGCAAGAGAAACTGCGCATGGTAGAGGCAGCAGTAGGCTTCGAATCCTACAGAAGAAACGTTTCTGAAGCCCAACGTAAACTGAGCCGAGTCCTGAGCGAAGAAGAATCCGTGGGTAAACTCCTCGAATCAGCAGAGCAGACACTCTCTTATTGGCGAGAGCAATACGACCGATACCAACAGAAAAAACAGTTAATCATGAAAAGACGCTTTCTCGAACGAGAACTCGCATGGGCACAAGTTGCAAAGAGAGAAAAAACAGTCAACGACCTCAAAAACGAGATTCACAAAGAGCAAGGAGAAATCCAAAGAATCGAAAATGAAACCAAAACAGTCGAAAACAGGTTAACAGGGCAGCAAACAACGCTCAACCAAGCCAAAGAACAATGGAACAAACTCTTTGAAGAGCGACTCGCTCTAGAGCGGGAAAGAGCACGACACGAATCCGAATTGACAATGTCTGACCAAACACTGAAGGATACGCGGTCATGGTCAGAGTCCCGTCGGGTTGCCATGAAAGACTACCTTTACAAACTGGAGCAGTTGGAGAGCAGTGTTCTGCAAGACGCAAACCCTACCAACTTGCGAAATCAACTCAGTGAAATAAGAAAAAGCTACGAACAGATTGAAGACGCTTGGATTCAGCAGCTCAACAGCAAAAGTGAAAATCTAAAACAACAGATAGAGGCGTCAAGCCAGCAACTTGCAGCTTTAGAGAGCCAGATTACCAACTCAGACGCTCGAATGAGCAAACTGAACAGTGAAACGGAAAAGACCAGTCAAACACTCCTCGACGACAAGATTCGTTTGGCTCTGCTTCAACATCAAAAAGAGAGTCTTCAAAAAGTTCTGGGAAAACTAAACACGGGACTGCAGTCTGCAACAAACGAACTAAACAATGAGGTAAAACGGGCTGAGGAAACGGGACCTCGCATCGCGGCGTTGAAAGGCATAGAGGAAATTTTGGACGAGATGCGCCTCACCGATGGACACATCGCAGCGTTGGCTGATGTCTCAGAAGATATTGAAAGAATGTATGAATCCTACTCTAAACTCTACTTAGAGCTTAAAGAGAAGGCTCAATTAGTTGAGGAAAACCGAGAAAAAGCCTTGGCTGAGGTGAAGACCCGAATGGAAGCGTGGCACACAGTTCTCCAAAGCCTTCTCGACCATGTCAATGTTCAATACCAAACAATCCTTGCGGGCGCTCAAGCGCAGGGTGAAGTTCGTCTTCTGAATGAGCACGACATCGAGGCGGCTGGTCTTCAAATTTTTGTGGGTTTCAAGGGGGCAAAACCCGTGCCGTTGGACGCGTACACTCAGAGCGGTGGAGAGAGAAGCACGGCTACCATGATGTTTCTTTTAGCCCTTCAACAGCACGTGCGCTCATCTTTTCGCGCCGTGGATGAGTATGATATCCACATGGACCCGAAGAACAGAGAAATAATAGCGCAAATGATTGTCTCTTCGCTGAGTGGTTCAGACGCCCAATACTTGGTCATAACTCCTAGCCAAATCACTTTTGCTCAAGAAGACATTCATGTGATAACAGTGCAGAACATTGAAGGAACCTCGATTGTGAAAGAGGTTCACTAATAGACAATAGCTTATGTCTTAAGTTCTGTACGTTGGTTCTCCAGGCTTTTTACCCTCAGTTGGCGCTGGAGAAATCTGAGGCAACGGAACAGGCGGTGGAATGTTCAAAGTTCGCGTAATGACAATAGACTCAAGGAAGGCAACGTTGGAAATTGACTGCACAATAATGACGGGCGGAGGCTTCTTTTCTGTATAAGAACTATGAATCTGTCTTAGCTCCTCTTTGTCGCCGGTGACATGAGCCTTTCCCTTGACACTAATCTGAGCCACGGCTGGATTATAATTGATGGCGAAAACAAACGGCACCTCAAGCAGGTCGTCGCTTTTCTTTTCAACGCCAACCAAATTAAGATTGGTTGCGATTTGCACTGGCGGAATTGGTTTATCAATATCCCATAGGCGTTCAGCCGACAGTTGATGAATGAAGACGCCAACCTTTATCATATTGTATCAGAATTCCTGTCCACAACTTGTATGGTTGCCTTGAAGATTTAAGCATGCTTTTTTTTAGACTCGCTTGTACCGGGTGAAACCGCAGTGTCCACAGGCATAACGGTTGCCGTGGTCTGCCATGAAGTATCCTGGTCCACAGCGTTCACAGTAGGGGCGCAGCCTTGTTACTCCAGAGGTGTCAACCTTATATCGAGTGTAGGCGCCCTTCTCTTTTTTCTTAACCTTCTCAGGCTTTTTCTCTTTGGGCTTTTCAATTGGCTTCTCCGCGGGCTTTTCAATTGGTTTTTCTTCAGGCTTCTTCTCTGTAGGTTTCTCTGCTGGTTTTGCCCCTGGTTTTGCGACTGCTTTTTCTGCTGGTTGCGGTTGCTCCTTTTTTCCTTTAGCTTTCTCCGCCATTTACTTACTACTCCTTCTTGGCTGGTTGCTCAGTCTTTTCTGGTTGTTTGGACGCTTCAGGTTTTTCAGTTGGCTCTTTCGTTTCTTTTGGTACATTTCTGGCGATTATGTATTTGGGCTCGGCGAGTTTGGCTTGTTCAACAGAGTCGTAGGCGTTTGCTTCACCCGTGGCTAGCATGGTTCCAGATTTGGTTACGATTCGTTTGACGTATACGACTTCTGGATTGGTTTTGAGCATTTCAGCCAATGTTTTTCGTATTTCTAAACGTGCTGGAGTGCCCTTGGTCTGTGTATGTTCAACTTGGAAGGCTATTTCTCTCCGTTTAAGTAAAGGATTGTATTGTTGTTGAGTGATTTTGATTTCCATCTGCCCATCTTCTTTCGGTGCGGGTTTGTTGATTTGATGCGGCATCTTTTACTTTAGCTTTTTGGCAGGCTCCATAGCCTCGACGATTTGTTGCACCCTCTCTTTCCTTTTTTTGTCGGCTTTGACTGCCACGACGCCTTCGTGAGGCTGTCCATAGACCACAAGTGAGTTTTCAGGTGCCTCCAAAACTGCCACCAGGGTCAGTAGGTCTTCCTCGCCTTCAACAAGCACATGAATTGGTCGTTTCTGCTTTAAAGCCTGCTCTATGACCCACCATGCTTCTGGAGTGAGCGTTCCAGCAGGGTTCCTGACGTTTATTTTCTTGTTTATTGTTGTTTTGATTGGTTCGCTGTCTTCTCTCATGACCTTGTTGTCAACGATGATGATTCGCGGGTGAATGCCATGCTTCAGCATGTTTTGGGACACAACGTCGCCCACGGAAATTATGCATTTGGGTTTTTCTTTTAGGATTAATTCGTTGAGTTTCTTCATGGTTTCTTTCGGTGCGCCTTTAAAAAGGGTTCCCAGTGGGCGTTTCAGTTCGTGGCGCAGTCTAGGTGTAAGGGTGAGTGTCTGCCTCAGTGTTGTTTTTATTTTTTGTAGCCTCCGCCACGGAAAAAAGAGTAGGTAAATGTCTCCTATCGTACTTTGAGGGCGTATCTGCCTTTTTTAGTGGTTTTCATGGCTTGGGCTATGGCTGAGTTTTCTGGGTCAAATATAATGACGAGTCCAGAGTAGTCGTCGCTGAAACTTGTGGACTTACAGTTGGGGCAAGTGGTCTCGGTGGTTAGGTAACTGCATTCTCTACATGCTCTTTCGCTCATGAGTTTGCTTCTCCTAATTTATTTTTTAGCCTTTGGAGATGGTGGAGTGGCGGCTGCTGGTTTCTTTGCTTTTTCAACCTCACTACTCTTCAGTTTTTCTAGGTCACGCTGTATCCATTCGAGTTTGCCGAGGAAAGGCTGTCTGGCTGTGACGCCTACTTTGCCTGAGCCTCCGCCTCTGCTGAGCGAAACCGCTGTTATGCGCGCTCTAACTTGGTCGCCTGTTGCAAGCTTGCGTTTGGTTTCCTTGCCCATAAGTACGCCCTGTTTTTCATCGAAGGATATGTAGTCGTCCATGAGTTGAGAAACATGCAACAGTGTGTCTATGGGGCCAACACGTAAAAAGGCGCCAAAATCAGCTATTTCTACCACTTCGCCTTCAACTACCTCTTGAAGTTTGGGATAGAAAGTGAGCATGGAAAACACAGCGCGATGATAAGTGGCGCCGTCTCCTGGAATTATTTTGCCCACTGGGTTGATTTGGATGTCGACTACGGCTATAACGTAGCCCAATTCCTCATCAACCATGCCCTCATACTTGCTCTTTAACTGTTCATAACCCACGGCTTCAATGGGTTCGCCGAACTTCTCAGGTGGAATGCGGATGGTGTCCTCAAGTGAGACTAACTTAAACATGTCCTATTCCTTAAATAAGTCAAGCTTGTCCAAGATTAAGAACCCAAACATATTAGGCTTTCGGAAGAGAATCACAGAGCGCCTTCTAATTCGAGTCGTCTTTTTGCCCTCAAGAATATTACGGGTATGTCTCGATTTCTCAGTTTCCTTCGTAGTTCTCGGTCGTTTGTGGCGACTGGGCTCTTCCATAGGGCTGCAATTCGGAGGATTACGTCGTCGTTTGTTTCCTCGGGACGTTTTTCAACATCGACTATGTTGCATTTTTCTGTGAGTTTCAGCGCCGTCGCAGCCTGTTTGCGCAGTTTAGGTGAGCCTTGCTCAGCCATTTTTTGCATTTCCCTGTGCGTTGTTGAGAGGATAATTGGTTCAAAATTCTGATTCAGAAGTTTCTTTATACCCTCAAAAATGTCGATTCTGAACTGTAACGGAAGGAAGAGAAAGTTGGCGTCCAAAATTATTTTCGGGGTCACGTTTCCCCAATTGATGGTTACCTTATTTATTCTTTCTATGTCTTTCTATCCAAGCATATTTGGAGCCTACCAGAGATTCAATGAAGAAGCCTAGAGAAGGGCTAGCCCCACACTGCACAAGAGACATATTATCTTCTAATCTTGATTGTTGCTTCACAACTACTTTGTAGCTCTGGTTTCACCCTGTGATAATATGCACGAGTTGCGAGAAGCTGGAAAAAGAGGAGCCATGAGCATGGCTGCGCTGGGTCAGAAGTCAATTGAGAATTATCAAGGAATAAGCGAAAAATTGGCTAGCTCCTCACTGATGAGTGAGCTTAGGTCATTGTTTGACAGAAGATATACTTTGCCAGAGTTGCTGGATTGGATTCATGAGAGAGTGAAGTTTGACAAGGGAAGAATAGTTCGACATAATGGTCCAAGGGAAATATTGACTTATGGCAAGGGCAGATGTGGTGAATTCAGCATTCTTTTTACAAGTCTCTGTTTGGCTCACGGCTATCGGGCTAGGCTGATACTCGACATGTCGGATCACGTTTGGACCGAGGTTTGGGACGGTAGACAGAAGAGATGGATTCATGTTGACCCGTCGGAGAAGAAGATAGATGACCCTCTCATGTA
>Ga0315314_1001592_pt1 | contig 20222 bp, 13 predicted proteins | sample TDP9_MG_FD_203631 | JGI IMG/M metagenome (GOLD analysis project Ga0315314, IMG submission 203631) | Freshwater sediment microbial communities from Lake Towuti, South Sulawesi, Indonesia - TDP9 | ecosystem: Environmental > Aquatic > Freshwater > Lake > Sediment | place: Indonesia: South Sulawesi... | reverse complement strand
GAGGGAAAGAAGGCGGCAATAATAGGCGAGGCATCAAAGGACTTGCATGGTGTGATGATGGTCACGCATACTGGCGGCAAGAGAGTGGTCGAGCCACCCGCCGGCGATCCTGTGCCGCGAATCTGCTGAGGATCGCCAACTAGATGAACTCGGCCTCTATCTTCCTCAGAATCTTGGGCAGGGCTTTGGAGACCTCAGGCGTGAGATTCTCGCTGACGTTCGTGACGTCCTCTGCCTCTATTGCGAGGAAGACCACCTCCTTTGGCATCTGCTCGGGGATGAGCCTCCTGCCAAGCGCAAGCGCAGTTGCCATGTTTATTCCATGAGGAGAGGACCCGTGAATAGCCTTTTCGAAATCCTTCTCATCCAGCACGTAGAGCTCACCCGGCCTTCCCTGCTTCGTCTGAATAGCATCTATGATAATGACCCTGTCATATCCTCTGACCACGTCGAGGAGTTCCAGGCCACTTGCCGCGAGTTCCTCCACGTTGACCCCGGGAATCTCCTTGTCCCTCAGCCTTCTGGCAACATGGATTCCCACGCCGTCGTCAGATAGGATCGGATTGCCAACTCCAAGCACTAGGGTCTTCACAGATGTCCGTAGATCATTGGCCATAATAATCCTGACTCAGCGGTGGCAGGAAAAGCATAGTTGGGGGCATGCGCCCCCGAGCTGTTGTTCAGAAGTTTCTCTGGGCAGTGAGGAGCGAGCCGTCCTTCCGCCTCACGTTGACCTCTAGCGCGGGAGCACCGTTCAAAGCGTGCGTGCCACACGAGTTGCACGGGTCGTAGCACCTGAAGGCCATCTCGACCTTGTTCAGAAGGCCGGGCGAGATTTCGCCGTTCTTGATCAGAGCCTTCGCTGCCTGTCTCACGCTCGTGTTTGTCGCAGCGTAGTTGTTGGTCGTCGCCACGATCATGTTAATCTTCGTGCACAGTCCGTTCTTGTCCGCTGCGTAGTGGTGAATCAGGGTGCCCCTCGGTGCCTCGCATATGCCCACGCCCTCCTTTGGCTCCTTGAAGGGTCCTCTGATGTCGTCGCTGGTGATGCTCCTGTCGCTCGCGAGTTCGAGCATCCTCTCGGTCGCATATTGGAGCTCGATCACGCGCGCCCAGTGGAACGCGAGCGTGTGATGGACTGGACCCGTGACTCCGAGGTCCTTCATCGTCTTCTTGAAGATCTCGTACTCAGCCTGCGCCAGCGGGGTCGTGTACCCCGTGCAGACGTTTATCCTGCCCAGCGGACCAACTCTGTATATGCCGCTGGAGGCGCCGTCCACGAATCCTTTCCAGCCAACCTTCTTCAGGTATGGCATCTTCATGTAGGTCCAGGGCTCAACATGCTCGGCGATGACGTCCAAGTACTCGCTGGGCTTAAACTTCACGACCTCCTTGCCAGCCTGATCGACAACGCGTATGTCTCCGTCGTAGAAGTTGGTCTTGTTGTTCTTGTCGACCATGCCCATGTAGTAGGTCTCGAGGTAGTAGGCATCCTTGTTGAGCACGAAGCCCAGATAGTCCTTGTTGCCCAGCACCACGTCGTGGAACAGCTTGATGGTGAACTTGCCGAACTCGACGCAGGACTTCGCCATGTCCTCCATCTTCGCGCGCTCCTCCTCACTTATTTGCTTCGAGACGCCTCCGGGCAGGCCGAACACTGGGTGCGTTGCACGGCCGCCGACGATCTCCTGCACCTTCTGGCCGTAGGACCTGTGCTTGATGACCTCGGCACCTATCGGCACGCCCACGGCATCGACCACGCCCAGAACGTTCCTCTTGTTCGAGGGCGCCGACGGGCCGAGCACGAAGTCAGGCGCAGCGAGGGCGTAGAAGTGGGCGATGTGGCTGTGGGTGTACTGCCCCATGTAGAACAGCTCCCTGAGCTTCTTTGCGGTCTCCGTTGGCGTTGCGTCGAACAGCGCGTCCAGCGCCTTCGTCGATGCGATGTGATGTGCGGCTGGACAGACACCGCAGAGCCTGTTTGTCAGCACGGGCAACTCCATCACGTGTCTGCCTATACAGAACCTCTCGAATCCCCTCAGCTCTGGGATCTGCAGGTACGCATTCTCGACGTTCCCTGCATCGTCCAGGAATATCTCGATCTTGCCATGTCCCTCTAGCCTCGTGATGGGGTCAATGGTTATCTTCCTCTCCTTCGTCTTCACTGGTGTGTCGTTGATAATTGGTCCAGCCATGTGATCACCCCTTCCTTTTCTTCTTCTCGGTCACAGCCCTCTTCAGCGGGGACTTGGGTAGTGTGAAAGCGTAGAAGGTCCCAAGCGGGTCTTTGACCTGCATCATCATCTCCATGATCTGTTCCTCACTTAGCTTTGACTCCGAATCCGTGATGTTGAGGAGCGACGACAGTGCGCTCAGCATGCTAGCGCCCTGGTCGGTCACCGCCTTCGTCGGGCCCATGCAGCCTCTGCACGGCATATTCGCGTTCGGGCACATCGCGCCGCAGCCAGCCCGCGTCGCCGGGCCGATGCATATTATGCCCTGATCGAGCAAGCACTTCTTCGGGTCGGGCTTGATCTCGTAGGCCTGGTAGATCTTCTCAATCCTCCTGCCTTTCTCGACCCGCTCCCTCTTGCACTCATCGCAGAGGGTCTTGTCAGAGGCGATGACTGCCCCCTTGGGTGGCAGCGCTGCGCCTGCGGTAACGTGCTTCGCGACCGCGTCGACCGCCATGGCGATCAGGTTGACTGTGGGCGGACAACCTGGCATAAAATAGTCGACGTCGACTACCTCGTCCAGCGTCTTGACGGTGTCGTAGAACTCAGGCAGCTCCAGTTCTCCCTCCTTGACCTTCATGTGCGCCTGCGGCATTACCCCTTCGGGGTTGAGCGTCGATTCCGTGGTTCTGTAGACGGTCTCGAAGACCTCCTTCTTGTTGGTGACGTTCGCAAGGCCAGGCGTCCCTCCGTAGCATGCGCACGACCCGAAGGCGATCATCACCACCGACTTCTGGCGGAGCACCTTCGCGATGTGCTCGTTCTCGCTGTTCCGGATGGCGCCATTGTAGAACGAGACAGTGATCGATTTGTCGGGCATGCTCTCGAGCTCGTGCAGCTTCCCATCGAAGCCTATGGGCCAGAACACGACCTCGGCTATCGCATGAACGTCGAGTATCTTCTCGTCTATGTCCAGGAGCGCGACGTCGCACCCTCCGCACCCCGCTCCCCAGTACTGTGCTATCTTGATCTTCTCTGCCATCTCAGGCCACCTCCTTCTTCTCCTGCGCCTTCTTCGGAACGGCCATGTACTGCGGCGACTGGCCCTTCATGCCGATCTGCTCGATCAGCCTCCACCTCTTGAGCGCTATGATGTGCTTCACGATCTCCGGCTTCGCGATGCCCGTCGCATCGTGTAGCTCATGGACCGTCCTCGGCCCCTCCTCCATCTCCTGGAGGAGGAGGTTACGTTCGAGCTCGACCCCCGCGGCCTTCTGCACTATGAAGTCGTATCTCGGCTCCGTGATCGTCTCGCCGAACACGTTCCCCGAGGTGATCAGCTGCCCCTTCTTCCCGAGGAGCCACCTGATTCTCTCGCCCTCGACTGTCCTCAGCGCCGCCCGTATCCTGGCCTCCTTGACAGGCATCTTCATTCACCACCTCGCATGGGTGATGGTCCGAGCTCCTTTACCGTGTTCGTGAACTCGACGATCGTCTTCTGGAATCTCTCCCCCTCGCCTGCGGAGATCCATTCCAAGCGCAGCCTGTCCGGGTCGAACCCGAACTGCTGTATGAGCATCTTCAGCAGGGCTATCCTCCTGCGGGTCCTGTAGTTGCCACCTATGTAGTGGCAGTCTGCCGGGTGACACCCTGCGACGAGGACCCCGTCAGCGCCCTTCTGGAACGCCCTTATGACGAACTCAGGGTCGACCCTTGCGGAGCACATGACCCTGATGACTCTGAAGTACGGCGGCATCTGCAGCCTGCTCACGCCCGCGAGATCCGCGCCTGCGTAGGAGCACCAGTTGCAGCAGAAGACAAGCAGCCTCGGCTCGAACCCCGCCTCTCCACCGTTGCCTCCGTGCGAGCTCTCCTTGTGCGCCGCTTCAGCGGTCATTCCTTCACCTCCTCCTTGGGCTTCTCCCCCTCAAGCGCAGCATCGATCATCGCGTAGATCTGGGAGTCCTTGAAGCCCTTCTGGGTCAGCGCCCCCGACGGGCACGCGCCCACGCACGCCCCGCAGCCCTTGCAGAGGCCGATGTTGACCTCCACGAGCTTCTTCGTCGGGTCCTTCTTGTCCGGCACGACGTCGAGCGCCTTGTACTCGCAGATTGGCACGCATATTCCGCAGCCGTCGCAGAGCGCCTCGTCAATGCTCGCGACGATGCCCTCCGCCTCGAGCGTGGTCTTCGAGAGGATCGTCACGGCCCTGGACACAGCCCCGAGCGCCTGCGCAATGCTCTCGTCTATGAACTTCGGGCCATGGGCAAGGCCAGCGAGGAAGACTCCTTCGGTGGCGAACTCCACTGGCCTCAGCTTCATGTGCGCCTCGAGGAAGTACCCTTCCTTCGTCATTGCGCACTTCACCATCGGCGCGAGCTCCGCTGCGTCAGGCAAGGGCCTCGTGGCGGAAGCGAGGACCAGGTGGTCTGGCCTGAGGACGATCTCCTTGCCCGTGTCGTCGTCCTTCACATTGACCTCCAGCTTCCCGCCCTTCTCCGTGACCTTCGGCTTGTCCTTGTCGTCGAACCTCACGAAGGTCACGCCCTTGTTCGCAGCCTCTTTGTAGAACTTCTCCCTGAACCCGTAGGTTCTGATGTCGCGGTAGAGCACGTACACCCTCGCATCCGGGTCCTTCTCCTTGACCTTGATTGCAGCCGTCATCGTCCCCGTGCAGCACACGCGGGAGCAGTTCGGATGCTCCTCCTCCCTCGATCCCACACACTGGATGAACACGTACTCCTTGCCCTTCGCCTCGCCCTTGGAGAGCCTCTCCTTGAACTCAAGCAGCGTCATGACGCCCTTGTTCTTGCTGTAAAGGTACTCGCCGTTCGGCTTGTATTCCTGTGCTCCTATCGCCAGGATCACCACGCCATGCTCGAACTCCTTGCCGCTGTCGAGCTTGGTCTTGAAGTTGCCCACATAGCCGTCGATCGACTTGATCTTCGTGCCCATGTGGACAGTGATGTTCTTGTTCGAGACGACGCTCTTCTCGAGCTGCTTCACGAATGCCACGGGATCGTCGCCCGTCGGCAGGTAGTGGAGCTTCTTTGTGGTGCCTCCGAGCTCCTTCTCCTTCTCGACCAGGTGTACCTTGAATCCCTGCTTCGCCAGCTCGAGCGCGGCGGTCATCCCTGCAACTCCGCCCCCAACGACGAGGGCCGCCTGGTTGACGTTAAGCGTGAGGTTCTCGAGGGGCTCGAGCAGCCTCGACTTCGCGACCGCCATCCGCACGAGATCCTTCGCCTTCTTCGTCGCAGCCTTCGGCTCGTGCATGTGGATCCAGGAACACTGGTCCCTTATGTTGGCCATCTCGAACAGGTAGGCGTTGAGCCCTGCCTCTCGGATGGTGTTCTGGAACAGGGGCTCGTGCGTCCTCGGAGTGCAGCTTGCGACAACGACCCTGTTCAGGCTGTGCTCCTTGACCTTCTCCTTGATCTTCTCCTGCGTGTCCTGAGAGCAGGTGTACAGGTTCTGCTCCGCGTACACGACGTTCGGGAGCGTCTTCGCGTACTCCATGACGTCGGGGACCCTGACTACCCCGCCAATGTTTATGCCGCAGTGGCAGACGAACACACCTATCCTGGGCTCCTGCCCCTCGACGCTGATCTCGGGGGGATACTCCTTCTTCGTCACGAGGGTGCCCCTCGCCGGGGCGATCTCCGTCCCCGCCTTCGCCGCTGCTCCTGACGCCTCGGCGACGGTCATCGGGATGTCCTTCGGCGCGGAGAACGCGCCGCTGACGAATATGCCTGGCCTTGAGGTCTCGACTGGCGTGAACACGCCCGTGTGGGCGAATCCATCCTCGTTCAGCTTGAACTTCATTGTATCGCTGAGGGCCTTCGCATCGGCCGGTGGCCTCAGACCAACCGCGAGCACTATGAGCTGGAACTCCTCCTCCCTTGGCTCCCCGCCCTCAGTGTACTTCAGCTTCAGGTTCCTCGTCTTCGGGTCCTCGGAGACCTCCGCCACTCTCGAGCGGACGAACCTGATGCCGTACTCCTTCTCCGCGCGGTTGTAGTACTCGTCGAACTCCTTGCCGAACGCCCTCATGTCCATGAAGAATATCGTCGGCTTGATGTTCCCCCCGTGCTCCTTGGCGATCACCGCCTCCTTGATGGAATACATGCAGCACACGCTGGAGCAGTACTCGTTCCCCACATGCTCGTCCCTCGAGCCGACGCACTGTATGAACGCGACCTTCTCAGGTATGTCCCCGTCCGAGGGCCTCATGACGGTCCCGAAGTATGGGCCCGTGGCGGAGAGCATCCTCTCGAACTCTATGCTCGAGACGACATTCTTGTACACGCCGTAGCCGTACTCCCCCTTGAGCCTCGCGTCGAACTCATCGAAGCCAGGGGAGATGATGATCGACCCGACGTTGATGTCACGGCTCGATTCCTTCTGGTCGTAGACGACAGCCTTGGCCTTGCACTCCTCTGAGCAGATGCCGCAGCCTATGCACTTGTCCATATCAACGGCGTACACGAGCGGGACTGCCTGCGGGTATCGAACGTATATCGCCTTCCTGATCTTCGTGCCCTCGTTGTACTCGTCCATGACCTCGATCGGGCACTTCTGCGCGCAGCTCCCACAGCCAGTGCACTTCTTGGGGTCCACCCTGAATGCGCGCTGCCTGACCGTCACGTTGAAGTTGCCTGCGTCGCCCTCCACCGCTGTGATCTCGGAGTTCGTCACGAGCTCTATGTTGTGATGCCTTCCCGTAGTGACGAGCTTGGGCGCCATAATGCACATGGCACAGTCGTTCGTCGGGAAGGTCTTGTCGAGCTGGGCCATCGTGCCGCCGATGCTCGGCTGCTTCTCAACCAGGTAGACCCTGTATCCTGAGTCGGCCAGGTCAAGCGCGGACTGCATTCCAGAGATGCCGCCGCCAACGACCATGACCGCGCCGACCTTGTCAGTAGCTGCCATCACTGCTCACCCCCGATCTGAATGGCTCTGTACGTGGGTGTGAAGCCCTCCGGATGATCCATTGAGAGGAGGTTCTTTTGCCTCAGCGCGACTACGTGCTCCAATACTCGATTCGTCGGGACATTCATCTTCTTCGAGAGGTCCTTCACGGACATGTTATTGTTCTTCGCGAGTTGAAGGATCATTGATCTCTCGAATTCCTCCTTCGTAGCGTTATACAAGATGTCCAGAAGTTTCTCCTTGGCCAGCTTGTCTCCGTAGACATTTCCCTGCTCAACAATCCTCAGCTCATTGCTGACAAGAGCCCTTAGTCTGAAATCACCCAAGGCATTGCGCACCGCCGCCAAGCGTTCCATTATCTCTCCTGCGTTGCTTGGCCCAAGTTTCTCAAGTGCTCCTGTGAAATCCTTAACGAGTTCGGCGAACCGTTGCCCCTCAGAGGCGCTCACCCATTCAAGTCGCAGCCGTCGTGAGTCAAAGCCTGCAAGCTCAAGGGTCCTTCTTGCCAGATCAATCTTGCACTCTGCTTGGAGGTTCCCGCTCATATAATGGCAATCTCCAGGATAGCATCCTGCGACGAGCACGCCATCCGCACCTTGAATCAAAGCCTCAACTATGAGGAGAGGATCAATCCTGCCTGAACACATCACGCGGATTATCCTGATATTCCATGGGTACTGGAACCTTGAGACTCCTGCCAAGTCCGCACCTGCATAACTGCACCAGTTGCAGAGAAAGCCGACAATGCGAGGCTCGAAGGTCATCTAGGCCCCCTCCTTGACACCGTTGGTTTCTTTGATGGCGTTCGCAATCTGAGCAATGAGTTGCTCGTCAGTGAAACCGGGCAACCGTATGGCTCTCTCCGGGCATGATGCAACACAAGTGCCACATCCCTTGCACAAGACAATGTTGGTCTTTGCGATACCCTCCGCAGTCTTTTCCATTGCACCGTATGGGCAGATGGTCACACAAATACCACAGCCAGTGCATTTCTCTTCGTTCACCTGGGAGACTATTCCTTCAACCTCGTAGAAGTCTTTCGAAAGAATGGTTGATGCACGTGCTACTGCCGCTTCAGCCTGCGCAATGCATTCTTCTATGAACTTGGGTGAATGAGCGAGTCCGCAAAGATAGATACCGTCCGTTGCGAAATCTACAGGACGTAGTTTCATATGTGCCTCGAGGAAGAACCTGTCCTTGCTCAGCGGCACCTTGAGAATCTTCGCAAGCGCCTCGTTGTCGGGATTTGGCAGGGTTGCGGCCGCAAGCAATAACGTATCTGGTCTCACGACAACATGTTCGCCTATGAAATGCTCGAAGACCTGAACACGCAGTTTCCCATTTTCCATTGATACAGTGGGCAAGGAGTCATCATAGTACCTGATGAACAGTATTCCCTTCTCCGCAGCTTGCGAGTAGAAATCCTCGCGGAACCCATATGTGCGAACGTCCTTGTGGAGGACGTATACATTCACGGCAGGATTCAACTCTTTCAACTTGAGTGCAATCTTGATCGTCTCGGTGCAACACACGCGCGAACAGTAAACTCGTTCTTTTGTCCTGCAACCGACGCATTGTATCATTACGATGTTCTTTATCTTCCTGGCCGCATCCGGATTCTTGGCAAGGAGTTCTTCGAATTCCAATTGGGTTACGACCCCGTCGTGCTTCCCGTAAAGGTATTCTTTTGGCTTGTATTCCACTCCGCCAGTTGCAACGACGACCACACCGGATTCTATCTTCTCCTCCTTTCCATTAGTTGTAACTGTCGCAACGTAGTTGCCAACATAACCGCTCAATTCCTTGAGAAGCGCTTTCGTGCGAACGTGAATTCTCCTATCGCCTTTGACCCTCGCGATCACCTCCTTCATTTTTCTCTGGGCATCTTCGCCGGTCAATGTATAGTGTATGCGCTTGAGAATTCCCCCCAGTTCCTTCTCTTTCTCGACAATATATGCTTCATATCCTTCTTCTGCGAGTTGAATTGCACAGGTCATTCCGGACAAGCCACCGCCGAGTATGAGCGCGCTCTTCTTTATCGGAACAGTAATGCGTGGCAGTTGTTCGAGCAATCTCGCTTTTGCCACAGCCATCCGAACGAGATCCTTGGCCTTTTTCGTTGCCTTGTCCGGATCGTGTGTATGAACCCATGAGCACTGGTCGCGGATGTTTGCCATTTCGAAAAGATGTATGTTCAGTCCTGCCTGACGAATGGTGTTCTGAAACAGTGGTGCATGGGTTCTCGGAGTGCACGATGCCACAATTACACGGTTCAGGTTGTGTTCTTTGATCTTCTGCTTGATTTTCTCGTTGGTGTCCTGGGAGCATGTGTAGAGATTCTCCTCGGCATAGACAACGTTCGGTATTTTTCTTGCGTATTCTGTAACCTCGGGTACACGCACCACGCCACCGATATTTATGCCACAATGACATACGAATACACCAATGCGAGGTTCTTGCCCGATGACATCGATCTCGGGCGGGAACAATCGCTCGGTCACAAGTGTGCCGCGGGCACTCGAGATTAAAGATGATGCCTTTGCCGCTGCTCCACTTGCCTGTGCGACTGAGTCAGGAATGTCCTTTGGTGCGGCAAATGCTCCGCAAACATATATCCCTGGCACGTTTGTCTCCAGCGGCGCAAATATGCTCGTATTTGCGAACCCGTATTTGTTCAGATTGATGCCAAATACACGATTAATCCGCTCCGTATCTGCGGGCGGGGAAGTGCCAACTGAAAGAACAACCATATCGAACTCATCACTCTTGAGCTCCTCCCCCTCTAGATACCAAACAATCAGGTTCTTCGTTGCTGGATCTTCGTCCACCTTGGGGATGCGATTGTTCTTGACAAACTTTATGCCGCGAACCTCTTCCGCACGGATGTAGTACTCATCAAATTCCTTTCCAAATGCCCGGATGTCAAGGAAGAATATGTAGGGCTTCAGGCCGGGCATATGTTCCTGTGCGATTATCGCCTCTTTCATTGCAAACATGCAACAGACTGAAGAGCAGTAGTTCTTTCCTATTTGCTTATCACGCGATCCTATGCACTGGATAAACGCGATTTTCCGAGGGATTTCCCCATCGCTAGGTCTGAGGGCAAGACCGCGATAAGGTCCAGTTGCTGATAGCATTCTTTCTAGGTCTAGCGAAGAAACCACGTTCGGGAATACGCCATATCCGTACTCGGGTTTGAGAGCTAGATTGAACTCCTCATAGCCGGGAGCGAGAACGATCGAGCCGACCCTCATCTCTACGATTTGCTCATTTTGGGAATATTCGATCGCCTCGGCCTCACATTGAGATGCGCAGATTCCACAACCAATGCAGTGTTCCTGATCAATGACATGCGTCGGCGGTATTGCCTGAGGATATCTCACGTAGATGGCCTTTCTCAGCTTCAGACCTTTGTTGTACTCGTCAGGCACCTCAATGGGACAACGCTGTGTGCAAACGCCACAACCAGTACATTTGTCCTCTCTCACGCGCCTTATTCGCTTCGTCACCTTCACTTGGAAATTACCCGGAGAACCTTCGACCCGCTCGACTTCGGCATTTGATATTATTTGGATGTTGTGATGCCTGCCCGTTTCCACAAGTTTCGGTGCCATGATGCACATTGCACAGTCGTTCGTGGGGAAGGTCTTATCAAGTTGTGCCATTGCACCACCGATGTTCGGGCTCCTATCCACAAGATAGACTTTGAATCCTGAGTCAGCCAAATCGAGAGATGCTTGCATACCAGCGATACCACCGCCAATTACGAGAACGGCACCGACAGGTTTGTCGGTCATTTCATGCACCTCCTATGGCAACACCTTGTACGCTCTGATAGAGGGGCGTAGTGCCTTCTATGCGGGAAAGTCTCATCAGATCGCGATCACTTAGCGTTACAATATGTTGCAAGACTTTTGTTGCAGGCAGATTCAGAGTTGCTGCGAGTTCTTTCACGGAAACTGGCTTGCTAGATGCTGCCAGCAATATGCTTATTCGTGCAAATTCATCATCCGTTACTGAATCAAGCAACGAATCTAGTTCCTCTTCGGATATCTTTTTCCCAAAAACATTCCCTTTCTCAGAAAACTCGACATATTTGCCCAGCAAGGATCGAATCCTGAAGTCTTCGACAACATTTTTCGCCGCGAACAGGAGTTTGAGTTTCTTGATATCAGGTCGTTCTCCACTCACTGGGCTTGGACCGAGTTCGGAGACTTGCATTGTGAACTCTGTCATCAGTTTTGCAAAGCGTTCTCCTTCAGAAGCACTCACCCATTCGAGCCTCAAGCGCTCAGGCTCGAGACCACATCTCGCCAGGAGTTTCTTGACGACTTTCATGCGCTGCTGTGCGTAGTAGTTGCCCTTGATGTAATGGCAGTCACCAATGTGACATCCGCCAACAAACACACCGTCCGCGCCCTGAATGAACATCTCAAGAACAATATCTGGGTCAACGCGTGCACTACACATCACCCTGACAATTCTTATCTCGGGCGGATACTGGTACCTGCTCACGCCAGCCAAATCTGCTCCAGCATAGCTACACCAATTGCACAAGAAACCCATGAGTTTCGGTTCGAAAGGCATTTTTCTACCTCCCTATTGTGCCGGACATGAGCCCACGCACACAAATCGAGAAATTGCATTCGTCAGAAAGTCTTCGTTCGCAAGTATGACAGCGCAATGCGAAGAGAATGTTTCTCAATATCAGACTCTTTGTTACTGCATCTATATTAGGCAGTGAACCTTCTGCCATTTCTATGCTCTCATGCTGGACTCTTCCCCAGCGCGGCAGAGTTGAAAAGTGTTTCTTGAATAGCCAAGCGGTCCTTATGACGTCCACAACATCCTTCTCGTTTGTCACAGAACCACCTCCTTGATGCCGGCCAAACCTTCAACGATGAGCTGTTCGTCTGTATAATGCAGCATCGTCATGGCCTTCTCAGGACACCCCGCTCCGCATGCACCGCAACCCTTGCATGCAGCCTTGATCACCTCTGCCTTCATGCCTTTGGGACCGCGTTTAATGGCTATTGCTGAGTATGGGCAGAGCGCTGCACAGACTCCGCATCCGACACACAAGTCAGTATTCACTTCTGAGGCAATTGCCTCAGCAAGAACATACCCCTTGATGAGAGGTATCGCAGCTCTTGACGCCGCGGCGGCCGCCTGCGTCACGCACTCCGTGATGTCCGCCGGGCCCCTGCAAGTGCCGCAGACATAGACGCCGTCAGTTGCGAAGTCAACGGGCCTGAGCTTCACATGGGCCTCCTGGAAGAACCCTTCCTGTCCGAGCGGAACCTTGAGCATCTGGGACAGCTGCGAGGCGTCAGGTTGGGATACGAGCGGGGTCGCGAGTATGACCATGTCCACGGGCATCGTCCGCTCGAGCCTCAGGGTCTCGTGGAAGTAGCCGATGGTCAGCTGGTTGCCTTCCACGAAGACCTTCGGGGCGTTCTCAGGGAGATACCTCACGAACTTGACGCGCTTCTCTCTGGCCTTGTTGTACTCGAGCTCGTGCTCGACGCCGTAGGCCATCACATCCCTGTTGAAGATCGTGATGTCCACTCTTTCAGCCGTCGGAACCCCGGCCTCCGCGGCAGGCGCCTCTTCGCCCCTGCCTCGCCTTCGCCGCCTGCGCTCCATTCCCTCCTCCTCGGTCTTCTTCTCCGCAGCCGCAGCCTCGGCGGCCGCGCCCTTTTCTTCTGTCACTCCGAGGATGTTCTCGTAGTTGTCCACGAGGTGGATCGCGCTCTTGATCGCCACATTGCAGCAAATCCTGGAGCAGTAGGAAACCTTCTGCCCCCTCGCTCCGACACATTGGATGAACGCAACGCTCTTCAACGGCTTCGGAAGGGCCTTCTTCTTGCACAGCTCCTCAAACTCGGTCAGAGTCACGACATTCGGACATTCCTTGTAGCCAAACAGCCCTTCAGGGATCAACGGCTGAGCGCCTGTAGCGACAATTATCGTCCCGACCTTCGCCTTCGTCTCCTTGCCTCCTTGGTCGGCTATCACGACATCGTAGTTGCCAATGAAGCCCTCCACGGACTTGACTCTCGAGTTGAGGTGTCTTGTGATCGTCTTGCTCGCCTTGACTTTTTCAATGAGCGGGCTGATCGTGTCCGACGCGCCCTTTGTGGTCATCATCAGGCTGTGCAAGCTCCTCACGAGCCCGCCCAACTCGGCATCTCTCTCCACCAGGTGCACTGGGAATCCCATGTCCGCAATCGACAGCGCTGCGGTCATGCCTGACACGCCTCCTCCTACAACGAGTCCGGTTGCCGCGACATCGACCTTGATTTCCGTCTGAGGCTCGAGGAGCCTCGCCCTCGCGACGCCCATCCTGATGAGGTCCTTGGCCTTCTTGGTGGCCTTCTCCCTCTCCTTCATGTGGACCCAGGAGCAGTGCTCTCTGATGTTCACGAAGGTGAATATGTACTTGTTCAGGCCCGCAGACTCGCAGGTTCGCTGGAACAGCGGAGCGTGTGTCCTCGGCGTGCAGCTCGCGACGATCACCCTGTTCAGGCTGTGCTCCTTGATGTTGTTCTTGATGGAGCTGAGGCCGTCCTCGGCACATGTGTACAGGTTGTCGGTAGCGAAGGCGACATCGGGAAGCGTCTTCGCGTACTCCGTGACGGCCTTCACATCGACGAACCCGCCGATGTTCGTGCCGCAGTGGCAGATGAACACGCCGACCCTTGGCTTCTCCTGTTGCTTGTTGGTGGTCTCGCCCGCCATCTCTCATCACACTCCTGCCTGGGCAAGCACCTCGCTCGCTTTCGCGGCGGCGCTCGAGCCCTGAGCAACGGACTCCGGGATGTCTGCCGGGCCAGCACAGTAGCCCGCGAGATAGACCCCTGACACGATTGTCCTGCCATACTCGAGAATCTTGTCAGTTGATTCCAGGAACCCGAACTCGTCGAGCTTCAGGCCCAGCATCTTCGCGAGTTCGATGGTGTCCTTCCTCGGCACAAGCGTGGTCGCGAGGACCACGACATCGAACTCCTCCGACTGCTGTTTCCCGCCGACATCGTAGACCACGATCGGATTGTGGGTCTGCGGGTTCTCCTGGACCGTGGCATCGGAGTTGATGTACTTGACCCCGTAGTCGCGCTTCGCCCTCTCCACGTACTCGTAGAACCCCTTCGCGCAGGCCCTCATGTCCTTGTAGAACACGGTCGAGTTGATGTCATCGTAGTGCTCCCTCGCCAGCATCGCCTCCTTCGTGGAGTGCATGCAGCACACAGAGCAGCAGTACGGATGCCCGACCTGCGGGTTCCTTGAGCCCACGCACTGTATGAAGGCTATCCTCTTGGGGTGCTGACCGTCCGAGCGCCTCACTATGTGCCCTCCTGTAGGTCCAGCAGCGTTGATCATCCGCTCGTACTCCATAGCTGTGAACACATTCGGGTACTTCTTGTACCCGTACTCCGTGGACGAAGTCGGATCCCAGACGTCATACCCGGTCGCGACGATGATCGCGGCGGGGTTGAGGGTCACGAGCTGGTCTTTCATGTTGTAGTCGATGCACTTCGGACCGCAGACGGGAGCACAGACCTCGCATTGTGAACATGGCCCACAGCTCACGCATCGAGCAGCCTCCTTGAGGGCCTCCTCCTTTGTGAGCACCCTCTCGACCTCATCGAAGGAGGTCCTGCGCTTCTCGAGGGACAGCTTGTGTCTCAGCACGCGTTCCGTCCTTGTGACCTCTCCCTTCATTCGCGCTTTGATGTCTTCGAGCGTGATGATGTGCTCGTCTTTCTCCTCAGGGTCGGGATCGATACTCTTCCCGTCCAGGTACCTCTCTATGTACTTCGCCGCCTTGTTCCCTGCCGCGAAAGCCTCGACCGCAGAGGCCGGTCCCGAGACGGCATCTCCCCCAGCGAAGACGCCCTTGATGTTTGTGCTGAGATTGCCCGGGTTGACTTCCAGAGTGTTCCACTTTGTGACTGCCAGGTCCTTCGAGCTCAGCGCCTCGATGTCGGGCTCCTGGCTGACCGCAGGGATGACAGTGTCAACCTCGATGGTGAACTCAGAGCCCTCGATTGGCACGGGCCGGGGTCTTCCCGACTTGTCAGGCTCGCCAAGCTTCATCTTCTGACATTCGATGCCTGAGATCCTCCCGCCCTTGCCAAGGATGCGCACCGGCGCGACGAGGAAGTTGAACTTGATGCCCTCCTCCTCCGCTCCTACGACCTCAGATTCGATGGCTGGCATCTCCTCCTTGGTACGCCTGTACAGCACGGTAACCTCGGAGCCCATGCGCAGGGCGGTCCTGGCTGCGTCCATGGCAGCGTTTCCTCCTCCTATGACTGCGACCTTCTTGCCGATCGAAACCTTCTCCTTGTTGGCCAGCTTGCGGAGGAAATCAATTCCGTGGACAACGCCCGCCAGCTCCTCCCCCGGCACGCCCAGCTTGAGGCTCTTGTGGGCGCCGATCGCGACGAACACGGCGTCGTACTTCTTCTGCAGCTGCTCGAGCTTGATGTCCTTGCCCACGGTCTTCCCGTACTCCATTTCGATGCCGTGCTTGAGCAGGTAGTCCACCTCTGCCATGAGCACCTCCTTGGGGAGCCTGTAGTCGGGAATGCCCCACCAGAGCATGCCACCTGGCTTCGAGGTGGCCTCGAGTATTTTGACCTCGAAGCCCTTGAGCGCAAGTCGATAGGCTGCTGCCAGCCCGGCAGGACCTGCGCCCACGACAGCCACCTTCTCCTTGCGCTTAGTCTCTGGCGGCGTTGGCTTGTCCTCGCCCTGGTTGCGGACGAAGTCGCCGACGAACGCCTTCAGGGCGGCAATCGCAACTGGCTTGTCAACGTCCTTCCTATTGCAGCCGTCCTCGCACGGGTGATGACAGATGCGGCCGCACACGGATGGGAGCGGTATGGTTCTCCTTATGAGGTCGACGGCCTCCTTGAATTTCTCGGCACGTATCAGCGCAACGTACCCCTGCGCGCTTAGGCCTGCGGGGCACTCGTTCGAGCAGGGCGCCTTTCCCCTTCGGTCTATGGTCGCGACCCGGGGGACCGACTGCAGGAAGGGCATGAAGATTGCCCCTCTTTCCTTCATCTCCATGTCAAACTCGTTCGGGAGTGTGACTGGGCACACCTTGAAACAGTCTCCACAGCCGGTGCACTTCTCCTCATCGACGAACCTCGACCTCTTGAGGACCTTCACCTTGAAATCGCCTGCCCTCCCAGCGACCTCCTTCACTTCGGAGTAGGTCATCACGTTGATGTCAGGATGGTTGTAGCAGTCCGCCATCTTCGGCGCCAGGATGCATATCGAGCAGTCGTTCGTCGGGAATGTCTTGTCCAGCTGAGCCATTCTTCCGCCAATGCTGGGAAACTTCTCCACCAGATTGACCTTGACACCCTTGTCGGCAAGGTCCAGAGCGGCCTGGATACCAGCGATTCCGCCACCGATCACCATCACTGATTTCTCCATTCAAAGACCTCCTTGTCAATCCTGAGTATGCCCTCAGACCCCTCGGGCATCGCAGCTATCGAATCTGCTGTCTTCTTGCCGTATTTCATTCTCTGTTTTATGTGTTTCGTTGAAAGTCCGACGGGCCTCATTCGAACACTCCTTCGAATCCTTTCGAGCACAAATACGATTCTTCGGAAAATGGACTGAATTCGACAAGGTCGCCATATTGGTTTTCCACGCTTCGTCTTCGGGTTGTCGCTCTCGCTCGTTCTCTCTTCATTCCAAAGCCTCCGCGACGACGACGCTCAAGTCCTTGATCGGTATGTCTATCTGCTCCTTGGGCACCTGGATCTTGTTCTCCAGGGCGCAGCTCAGGTGAATCAGGCACTTGTAGCAGCCCGTGACGAGGCACTCGGCGCCGGTCTTCTTGGCCTCCTTCAGCCTGTCCAGCTGAAGCTTCCTGGAGATCTCGTCGCATGTCGCCCATGCGCTGACGCCGCAGCAGAGGGCCTTGTCCCTCGTGTTGTCCATCTCGGTGATGTCCGTCCCGCCCAGCCCCTTGAGCGCGTTCCTCGGAGGGTCGTAGATGCCGAGGTGCCTGCCCAGCCTGCACGAGTCCTGGAATGTTACCTTCCTCGCTCCCTTCTTGAACCTGAGCTTTCCCTCCTTGATCAGGTCGTCCACGAGCTCAGAGATGTGAAGCATCTCGAAGTCGAAGTCCCCCATGAAGTCCTGGTAATCGAGGTTGAAGGTCCGCATGCATTCGGGGCATGAGAACACGACCTTCTTGGCCCCTGATGCCTTGATCAGCTCGACGTTCTTCTTCATCAGCTTCTGGAGGCCCCCCTCATCGCCAATCCAATTGAGGTCGTGCCCGCAGCAGACCTCGTCGTTGCTCACGACGGGCACGATGCCGGCCTTGTTCATTATCTTGACAGTGGCCCTTGGGATCTCGGACAGCTTCAGCTCCGGCCTGTCCTTGAACATCGAGTCGAAGTACGACACGCAGCCGGTAAAGAAGAAGACTTCGCCCGTGTCGGCGATCTTCAGCTCTGGGGCCATCCACCCGAGCCTGTCCTGTTTGAGATTTCCGTAGGCCTGGATCCTCATGACCGCCTGTATCATCCCGCCCTGGGAGCACACGGCCTCGTTGCCCAGCGAGCTCGCCTCGGTCCTCATGCCCCTGATGAAGCCAGAGTAGTCGACCTTGTATGGGCACATTGAGTTGCATTGTTCGCAGGTCACACACGTCCATATGTCCCGGTTCGTTGCCACCTGGTCGACGATCCCCTCCATGGCCTTGAGCACGATCGTCCTCGGAGCGAAGTTGGTGTTGTACTTCGCGACGGGACACACGGTCGTGCACTTGCCACACTCAACGCAGTCGAAGGCGCCCGTGTCCTCTACGATCTTGTCGATCCTAGCCTTCAGGTTGGCGGGGTTGCCCGGTTTCTTGCCCTCCGCCCTTGGCAGGGGGTTGGGACCGAGGGCCTTTATCTGCTCTGTGAACTCCTTCATCGTCGTTGCGAACTTCTGTCCCTCCGAGGCGGATATCCACTCGAGCCTCATCCTCTTCCTGCCCAGCCCAAGCTTGTCGAGGACCTCCTCGGTCGCGGCCATTCGCTTCTCCGCCTCGACGTTGCCAGAGATGTAGTGGCAGTCGCCTATGTGGCATCCTGCGACCAGGACGCCGTCGGCGCCCAGCTCGAGCGCTCTGAGCACGAAGTACGGTTCCACCCTGCCCGAGCACATCACCCTGATTATCCTCGCGTTTGGCGGGTATTGCATCCTCGACACGCCCGCGAGGTCTGCGCCTGCGTAGGAGCACCAGTTGCAGCAGAAGGCAACTATGTTCGGCTCGAAGGCCTTGTCCTTCACGCCTTCACCTCTTCCTGCTCGAGCTCCTTCTTCAGGGCCGCCTCGATCATCGTCAGGATCTGGTCAGATCTGAAGTGCTTGGGCCTGATCGCTCTCGAGCAGCACTCGACTGCGCAGGAGCCACACCCTTTGCACAGCGCCTCGTTGATTCTGGATTTGAACACCCCGGGTTGGACCTCCTCGATCCTTGGTGCGCCGTACTCACACAGCTCTTCGCACCTCCCGCAGGCGATGCACTTCTCCTCGTCTACGACGCACACGACGCCCTCGGCCTCGATGAACTCTCTGGAGAGAACTGTGTTGACCCTCGCGGCCGCTGCGAGCGCCTGTGAGATGCTCTCGTCAATCAGCCGCGGCGAGTGCGCCAGGCCACAGAGGAATATGCCATCGGTGGCGAAGTCCACAGGCCTCAGCTTCATGTGCGCCTCGAGGAAGAACCCCTCCTTCGTCAGGGGCACCTTCAGCATCTTGGCGAGGTCCTTGTTGTCGGGGTTCGGGTGAACTGCGGCGTTCAGTACAAGCAGGTCAGCCTTGATCCTCACTTCCTGCTCTATGAACTGCTCGACCACCTCGACCTTGATGCGCCCGCCCTCAGCCGTGACCTTTGGAGGCGATGAGGGGTCGTACCTGAGGAACGTCACCCCGAGCCGGGCAGCCTCGACGTAGTGGTCTTCCGCGAATCCATAGGTCCGGATGTCGCGGTAGAGGACGTACACGTTCGTGTCTGGATACTGCTTCTTGATCTTGACGGCGTTTGCCATCGCAGTCGAGCAGCAGATTCTCGAGCAGTTCGGGTGCTCCTCGTTCCTCGAGCCAACGCATTGGATGAAGACGACGCTCTTCGCCTTGAACTTGTCCTCAGCCAGGAGCTTGCCCAGGTCCGTCTGTCTTATGACCTTCTCATGCTTCCTGTGAAGGTATTCCGTGGGATCGTACTCGACCGCTCCCGTCGCGACGACGATCGTCCCGTGCTTGACCTTCTTGCCGCTCTTCAATGTGGTCTCGAAGTTGCCTATGTATCCCTTGACCTCAGTGACCTCTTCGCTCAGGTGCAGCTTGATGTTGTGGTGCTCCTCAATGTCCTTCTTGAGCTTCTTGAGCGTATCCTGAGGATCGATGCCGGCAAGGGTGTAATAGATCCCCCGGAGATGCCCTCCGAGCTCCTTGTCCTTCTCAACGAGGTGAACCTGGTACCCTGCCTTCGCGATCTCGAGGGCTGCGGACATTCCGCTCAGGCCCCCGCCGATGACCAACGCAGCGGGCGTGACGGGTATCTTCGGCTGGGGCAGGGGCTCGAGCTTCGCGGCCTTCGCGACAGCCATGCGCACGAGGTCCTTCGCCTTTTCGGTAGCCCTCTCGGGCTCCAGCCTGTGTACCCAGGAGCATTGGTCTCTTATGTTCGCCATCTCGAAGAGATACTTGTTGAGCCCCGCCTCTCTGCAGGTGTTCTGGAACAGGGGCTCGTGCGTCCTCGGAGTGCAGCTCGCCACTACGACCCTGTTCAGTTCGTGCTTCTCGATCATCTCCTTGATCTTCTTCTGCGTGTCCTGAGAGCACGTGTACAGATTCCTCTCAGTGTACACCACGCGGGGAAGCTTTGAGGCGTACTCGACGACCTCTGGGACGTTCACAACTGCACCTATGTTTATGCCGCAGTGACAGACGAACACGCCTATCCTCGGCTCCTTCTTGGAGACGTCCTTCTCCTCTGGATACTCTTTCTTCGTGACGAGCTTCCCGCGCTCCTCCGAGAGAAGAGCAGCGACCTTTCCGGCCGCTCCGCTGGCCTGCGCCACCGAGTCCGGG
>Ga0315314_1001591_pt1 | contig 20237 bp, 20 predicted proteins | sample TDP9_MG_FD_203631 | JGI IMG/M metagenome (GOLD analysis project Ga0315314, IMG submission 203631) | Freshwater sediment microbial communities from Lake Towuti, South Sulawesi, Indonesia - TDP9 | ecosystem: Environmental > Aquatic > Freshwater > Lake > Sediment | place: Indonesia: South Sulawesi... | reverse complement strand
CCTACTATCGATACGAACTCTCGTCGACGAACCTTGAGGTTTACCCCATTTAGCGCCGGCACGAGTAAGGTTCCAGATCTGTATATTTTCGTAAGGTCCACAGTTTCAACGGCGAATTCTGAAGTCATAGAGTGCCACTAGAATAGCTTCTTATCGTCCATATATATTTGCGGCAATGATGGTAACCATTAATAATAATGTTTGCGAGACCTATAGAGTCAAAGGTGAAAAGATTTGAGTCAAAGCTCAGGAAAGAAATTCGTTCCAAGCCAAAGATTCCGTGGAATGCAGGTGATCGATGTCAAAGGAAGCTTAGTTGGCACCGTCAAAGACGTAGGAATCAGCATCGGAGAGAAAGAGATCTCTCTCATTGTTGGCGCGAGGACCGGAGTTGATGTGGAAATCCCTTGGACCAGTGTCCAATCAATCGAAGATGTAATTCTGTTGAGTAAATCAGTCGAGATCCCAGCTCCTGCGCCTATGGTTCCTCAGCCTCCGCCACCGCCGCCTCCAGTGGCAGCTCCGCCGACAGCTGTTTGTCCGAACTGCAAAGCTGTTAATCCTCCGCACGCAAAATTCTGCGCCAAGTGTGGAACGAAGTTAGGTTAGGAGAAGAGCACGCTCCTTCGAAGCTTTCAGTGGTAGTGTGAACTCTCTTTCACTTGGGTTCCATATCGTGCAACTTCTGAAATTCTCTAAGCTCCTTGATTTTGTGTCGGATAATACTGTTCTCAAGTTCCTCTTTGAGGAGATGAAATAGGTTTTTGTGGATGTGAATGAATTCGGAGCCAGTCTTATCCCGTGGTCTTCCTAGACTCACTTCAACAACACTCTTTACTCTTCCAGGCCTCGCGCTCAAAACAACAATGCGATCCGCTAGCTCAATTGCTTCCGGAAGATTATGAGTGACCAGCAAGAACGTCTTCTCCGTCTCTCCGTGGATCTCTGCAACTTCCTCCCGTAGCGTTTCAGCCGTGAACTCATCGATTGCACTGAACGCTTCATCCATTAACACGATCTCAGGATCGATTGCTAGAGCTCTCGCGAACCCGACTCTCTGCTTCATTCCTCCGGAGAGTTGTTTCGGGTAGAGATTATCATACCCCTTCAAGCCGACCAGCTCTATGAACTCCTGAGCGATATTTCGCCTTTGTTGCTTCGGAACTCCTCTTATCTCTAAGCCATACTCGACGTTCTGCAAGATAGTTCTCCACGGGAAGAGCGCAAAAGATTGGAATACCATGCTTATTTTCGGGTGGGGCTCAGTCACAAGTTCGCCCTCGAACCTTATCTTGCCTGAAGATGGTTTGTCAAGTCCTGCTATAATCTTAAGCAGAGTGGATTTGCCGCAGCCACTCGGGCCGATTATGCATACGAACTCGCCTTTGTGTACAGTGAAGGTTATGTCTTTCAGAGCTACGAGATGCTCATTCGAACGAGGATACGCCTTAGTAACGTTCTCAACCTCCATCTGCCTCATCATTCTTTCCACCTTCTTATTCTACCCTCAAGTAGCCCGAAAGCTACTCTGTCGACGGAGAGAGCGATTGCGCCCACAGCCATTATTCCCGCAAACGCGTACTCTATTGTGCCTTGGTTTACCGAAGCATCAATGAACGTACCGATTCCTGTCACCCTCGCGATGATCTCAATGGCGAGAATGACTTCCCAAACGAAGTCGAATGAGAGTCTAAGCCCTGTTACCATGTAAGGAAAAATAGAGGGAAAGACGACCTTTTTGAACGTGTCTATCTTTCCGGACCTGAAAACGGTCGCGACGTTGAAGTAGTCGTGAGGAATATCCTTGGTTCCTTCTCTTACAGTGAAGTACACTGGGAAGAAGGCGCAAACAGAGGCCATCACTATCGCTGCCATATTACCTGGTCCGAACCATATGACCAAGACGGGCAGAATAGCTAGATCTGGTAGGGCTCCTACGATCATTATGATAGGTGTGAAAGTCACGTCAAATTTGTTTCTCAGACCTGCGCAGAGAGCCAGCGGCATCGCGATGAACAGAGCGAGAAATATGCCCAGAGTCAGATTGAAGAAACTTTGTAGAACGCGGTATATGAACTCCCAATTCGATGCGCATACGGTTAATGTTGCTATAACGGTAGAGAAGGCGGGCATTTTTTCGCTTGGTATCAACTGTGCTCTGGAAACGCCTTCCCATGCGATAAAGAAGCCGACCATTGGAAAAATCCATAGGTGGTTATCAACACTTCGTTTGACTACTCTTCGAGACTTCGCTGTAACAGCCGTAGCCTTACCCAGAGCCAAAACTATGCACCAGTGCGTTTGTCAGAGGATATGAGTATCAGACGGTTGAGCTAAATTAAGTTTGGAAGTCGTGCAAAGCTGTTCAGATGTGAACTTTTCATGTGCGGGCTGCTTGACGAGACCTTAACTCCTACTGAAGAGTCGAAATTTGACGCATTGCATTTCGTATGCTTTTAACAGAATCGTGTTAAATAATTTCTTCAGAGATGACGTTGCGTTGGCACGCGATTGCGGCTTTTGCATCCACGCCTTGGGGTAGACGCAGACTTTTTTTGAGTAGCCACAACACTCATGCCCATTCAGTGGTGGAAAATACACATGATTTCGATGCGAAACAAGAACTCAGCGAGGGAACTTTGAACGGTAAGTCCTTCGATCTTTTTTCCGCTCACATGTAGAATCTCACGTCTATCTGCTGCTTTCTAAACTCCGATTGCCATAACGAGGAGGCTTTGGTGCTCCATGTGATGCGCATCTTCGTTGAGCATACTACGCGTAAAGGTCTCTTTGACCGGCACTCATCGCGAGAAGTGTCCAAAGGTTAAAATATTGAACTCAATCCCACATTAACAACTGTTAAGAGGTACACGTGTTGCAATCCGGAGCTGGCATATTGCCCGACTTCGTTCAAGAAGCATTGAGGATAATTGTCGAGGCGGAAAAGAGAGGGATCCAGTTAAGGCTACTTGGGGCTACTGCTGTAAAGTTCCACTCACCAAAGTTCGCATACCTCTATGAGGATATGCAAAGAGCTCTTACCGACCTGGACCTTATCTCCTATGGGAAGTTCAGGCCTCAACTGAAAGATTTCTTAAAAGGCTTGGGTTACATGGCGGATGATAGGTTCATCGCTCTACATGGACACAAGAGGCAGATCTATTATGATGAAACTAACAAGCGAACGGTCGACATATTCCTTGACAAGCTCGAATTCTGCCATGTTATCAATTTTGCTGGGAGACTTGAGCTTGACAATCCGACTATAACTCTCGCGGATATCCTGTTGGAGAAGATGCAGATAGTCCAAATCAACGAGAAAGATATCAAAGATACTATAATAATGCTTAGGGAGCACGAAGTCGGCGAGATGGAGAAAGAAACCGTAAACGCGAAATACATTGCGAAACGTCTTTCAGACGACTGGGGCTTCTACTACACTGTGACCACCAACCTCAAGAAGGTAAAAGACTTTCTGCCGGAGTTTAAAGCCCTGTCTGAAAGCGATCAAAGTGATGTTGCGTCCAAAGTCGATAAACTCTTGACCTACATCGAAAAGGAGCCTAAGAGCTTCGGTTGGAAGATGCGTGCAAGGGTGGGACCGAGCAAGAAATGGTATACAGAAGTTGAAGAAATTTCGAGGTAGATAAGATGGCGAAGGTAAAGTTTCTATTCGCAACGGACCTTCACGGTTCTGAACAGGTCTGGCGGAAATTCCTCAATTGCGCTAAGTACTTCAGTCTAGACGCTCTCGTATTAAGCGGAGACATGACCGGCAAGATTATCGTTCCAATAGTGAAAAGACCCGACGGAAAGTATGATGCGACCCTCATGAAAAATGATTACGTGCTCTCGGAGGAAGAGCTGCCAGAGTTTGAGAAGAAGGTGAGAATGGTAAGCTATATTCCCTTCAAGACTACCCCTGAAGAAAAGGAGATGTATCTCGCAGATGACCCCAAACGGGAGAAACTCTTTGAGAAGCTGCAAGTGGATATTGTTCGTTTCTGGCTAACGCTCGTCCCCGAGAAGGTACCGAAGAATTGTAAGGTGATACTGAGCCCTGGAAATGACGACAAGATCGAGATTGACGAGGTAATAAAGAGCGACCCGAATGTGATCTATGGCGAAGAGAATGTTCTCGATCTCGACGGAGAACATGAGGTCGCATGTTGCGGGTGGTCGAACCCGACGCCTTGGAACAGCCCTAGAGAGTGCTCTGAAGAGGAACTGTTGGAGAGACTGGAAAAGGTAGTCGCGCAGGTGAAGAATATGAGTACCGCTGTCTTCTGCTTTCATGTTCCTCCCCATAATACAGAGCTTGACAAAGCACCGCTACTCGACAAGGATTTTCGGGCAGTATACTCCGGGGGTAGGCCTGTAATGGTTCCTGTCGGCTCAACCTCTGTAAGAAAGATAATCGAGAAATACCAGCCGCTACTCGGACTCCATGGTCACATACACGAGAGCCCGGGTTTTGTAAGGATAGGCAGAACACAGTGTCTAAATCCGGGAAGCGAGTATGGGGAGGGCATACTCAGAGGGTACCTAGTAGAGCTTGATGGTGAGAAGATAAAGCGGCTGCAACGAGTAGAAACCTAGCCCCTGTTAATTCCGCTTCCACTTCCCTCGACAAACCCCAATGTCTTCATCCTGAATGAGAACGGGTCCAATTTCAACTTCGACACAGGTAGGTCAACGTGCTCCTCATCTTGAAGGCGAATAAGGAAATCGCCATTCGTCCGCACCAGTAGGACCTTGTGAAACTCTTTCCATCTGCGGGTCTCCACAGTCTTTCCCCGCTTGAGAGTGAACCCCGTACCATCATAGGATAGTTCAAGATGCCGAGTTCTAATATAGACAAAGTAAGCTAGTAACACGGACGTTGTAACAGTGAAGAACAAGAAGTACGGCCTAATGATATCATAAAACCATACAGGCATCACTAAGGTCGCACCCATTTGTACGGCGAGAAATACTACGGTTAACTTGAAGATCTCAAAAAACCTGATAGGAGAAATCTTCTCTGTCAAAGTTTGAGGCACGCTTTCATCCGCTTACCAAGTAAATTACGGCTATAGACAAGAGATCTTGACCTACGGTTATAAAGCAGAACCCCCTCATCGCCTCTCCCCTCTTCAATCAGTTTCGAAACCTTCGCTGACGGTTCGTCTTCCGTGACCAAGAAGAGCCAATTCCATTTCAATTCTTCCTCCTTCGCCCTTTCTCTTATTAGCGTCAGCCGTTTCTTCAGAAAGTCTGATGAAATGACGTTCGACGAGGGTATTCTCGCTATGTAGCAAGCAACCTGGTAATTTGGAAGAACGAAGTACGATAGGATTCGAGAAAGGAACAAGCCTTTTGTTCTTGTGCTCCCGCGTAAGCACACGTCGAAAGTCAAGTCTCCTAACTTGTGGTTTCTCTCCGATTCTGTAAACTCAGCTACCCATCTGCCCCCCTTGACCATGAGTTCTTTCTCAAGCACGCACAGTACATCTTCAGACGTAAAGATCACCTTGAGACGAGCATAGAAAAAGAAAAAAGGAAGGAAAGTCTACTCGGGCGGTACTTCGGCGTAGATCGTCGTGTAGTCCGCGCCCGCCGCTTTGCCTATGACGTACTTGTATAGGAGGTATATCAATGCGCCTACGACAAGCAGCTCGACAGTGAAGTACCATGCTTCTATCCAGGCTGCTGAAGCTTGAAAGTCAACGTACATCAGCCAGATATTGCCTATCGTAGCAATGAGAGCTATCACGCCTACAAGTGCCATGCCGGGTTTGAACGCTGATCGCGCATAGATTTCTTTTCCTTTCGCCCTCAGTACAAAGAATACGCCTGCAAGAGACGACAAGAGGAAGAAGATCGTATCCCAGATGTCGGTTGCTAGCACAGCGCCCCCTGGGTTTATGTATCGATAGAGAAGATTGTCTGAACCAAGGAATGCTAAGACATCGGACTCGGCAAGGTTGCCTATGATAGCGACCGCGGCGGTAAAGATGATAGCGTTGATTGGGGAGTGGAATCTCTCATTCACTGCAGATAGGCTCTCAGGGACAACTCTGTCGAAAGACATCGCGAAGATTACCCTCGAAGCTGTCAGGATAAAGGGTGGAATGTCGTTAGCAACCCAGAATGCTGCGAATATCGGTATCAAAGCCAGCAGCCAGTCCCAGCCCATCCCTTTAGCTGAGAAAGCCGCCACAACGGGCATCCAAGCTCTTGGCAACTCCGGTGGTTTCTCTACACCGCCGTAGGAGAGGAACGAATAGGCGTTGAAGAAAGACCAGTCTCCAACCCATCCAACCTGCTGTGCGGCTCTCACAGCCAGGTAAGAAGCCGATATGTATAGCAGTATGATGAATCCGTTCGCTAAGAAGAGCGTTCTCGGTAGATTCTTGCTGGCTTCCTTTATCTCCCCAGCCACGAATGTTGAAGCTGCGAATCCGATATAAGCCCAATAAGAACCTAGACAAGCAATATTCATCGCGTCCCAGTAGCTTCCTGTAAACGCCGTAGCCATCCCTTGATCTAACGCCATTTTGGTATAATACCCTGGGTCATGACCAGTGATCGCCATTATGCCCGCATTCATAGTTGTTGGTGACGCTGCCAGTAAAGCCCCATACAGGAGGACGGTTATCGCAAGCGGGATCCAGAACATTACCTGAAGCAATCTACCCGCCATTGATACGCCAAGCCCTGCTACAACCGCGAAGATCAGAACGAAGAATACTCCGCCCCAGAAGAGGAATGTCGGCGTTGATATTGTAGCCATGATCTCGGGCGATACTCCACCGAGTCCTCCGTAGATCAATACCGCTTCGAATACAGCCGTGCCGATGAGTCCGTATGACACCGCGATGCTGAAGAACTCGATCCAGCTTCCCACGAAACCGACAAATGGGTGAATAAGCCTTGAAATATAGATGTAGCCTCCCCCCGACCTAGGCATTGCGGCTCCTAGTATAGCGAAGACGAATACGGTGAAGAGCACAACTATGCCGACGAGGATGAAAGACATCGTTATCGGAGCTAGTCCTAAGACGTATTGAGTTTCCGGAAACGGTGCAGGGCCTGTGAACTGGAATGCTCTCTTCTGCCATCCGAGACCGACGACGTTACATATAACGACGAGGACTGCAACTACGAAGCCGATTTCCCGAACGAGCCCAGTAGCTTTTCTTACGAAAACCTTTTTTTCTGCGGTCATATTTTCACCGACCGACAGAAACTAGTATGAGCTCCTGTGAAAATTTAAAGCTTTAGATGAACTCAAAATCTACCATCGGATAACGCTTTGCTTCCCATCATAAATGCTTTCTAAAAGATCTTCTAGGAGCGCCTAGAAACCCATCAAAAAAGCTATTGCGGGTTGTTACGCTGTAGGTCTAAGGAACATCAGGATTAGGAGCAGAACCGGAAAGAGAGCGAGTGTAGCCGCAAATGTATATGTCTTCCTTCTCGACGCCTTCCTGTATTCGTCTTCGCATTTTGGACCGCAAAACTTCTCACTCATGCTCACCGGCGCGCCACAAACCGTGCAGTGACGATGCTTGAATATAGCTGGCTTCTCTTCCTTTCGATACTTCGACAAGGATCGAACACCAACGTGTACTTTGAACTGTTGCTATAAGAAGCCATTCTATATAATATTCACCCCCGTAGCAGAATGGCGGAAGGCTAGATCTTCCCCGACGCTTTTCTGACGAACGCTCCAACTAGCGTACTAGTTAATACAAAGATCGCATTAATTCAATAGTTTGAGAAGAAATGATCCAAAGCATTCTGGTACCCGTCGACGGATCCGAGCATTCAAGAAAAGCACTGGAGCTTGCATCTGATATCGCGCAGAAGTTCGACGCATCGTTGGTCCTAGTTCATGTCGTATCCACTGCAGCTCTGCCTCCGACTCCACAAATTGGAGTGCCGGTGACTCCTGAGGGCGTTCCACCTCCCGTATTCTCAACAAGGATGGCTGAGGATATGGTGAAACGCGGTTCAGAACTGTTGGAAAGGGAAAGAACTGAAGTTGAAAAACGGGGCCTAACGGTCAAGACGATCATGGAGAGAGGCGAACCTGTAGAAAAGATACTCCAAACAGCAAAGTACGAGAGATGCGATCTCATAGTTATGGGTGCAAGAGGAGTAAGTAAAGTGAGAGCACTACTCTTAGGTAGTGTCAGCGACGGAGTCGTCCACAGCTCTCCATGCCCAGTTCTAGTCGTCAAATGACAGTTTAGTTCTGCTGAACTGTGAACCCGGCCTTCCGAAGCTTCTTGCTGAGCTTCGAAATCTCATCTCTGTCCCCAGTTGCTGACATGTTCAAACTCAGCGGTGTTACCGAGATAGCGTGCTCACCATGAATAGCGTGGACGTCCGTTCCAACCTCGAATTCTCTCTCAGGTTTAATCGTTCCCCACTGCCAATAGTATGGTCTGCCCCGAAGATCAACGCGCCTAACCACGTAGTCGTCGTATTTCCTTAGAGCCAGACGAGTGACGCGGATAGGCGTTCTCAAATTAACCTCCGAGGGGAAATTCACATTTAAGAAATCGACGCCTTCCGGCAGCCCTACGTCGAAAGCCCATCTGACCACTTCCTTAGCAACCTTCAACAGGTCTCGGTATTTGGTCGAGTACTCATCTCTTGTCGGAACTTTGTCCTCAGGTACGACGAGTGAGAATGCTATCGCTGGGATTCCTAGAATGGCTGCTTGAATGGTCGCTGCAACGGTTCCGCTTGCAAAGACCACTTGCACGCTGACGTTGTCTCCCGGGTTTATACCGGCGACGACGACGCTCGGGCTCTTCTTGCGTAAGATTCTGTTCACACCGAGGGAGACGCAGTCAGCGGGGTTTCCAGAGACAACATAAGCTTGAACACCTTCAATAGCTACCCGACTTATTCGGAGCGGTTTATGAAAAGTCAAGCTCATACTCGTGGCGCTTCTTGGACGTTCAGGTGCCACCACGATGATGTTCCCAATTTCCGCTAGTGCTTCATGAAGGGCCCACAAGCCCGGCGACATCACTCCGTCGTCATTTGTAAGAAGGATTGTTTTCAGAGATGGCCACCAATAATTAGTTTTGAATGTCGAGAAATAACTCTTGGCCTCGTTATTGACCGTAAAGGATAAAAGCCATTACTCCATCATTCTAGTCTGACGTGAACTTAGATCTCTGCTCGAGTGCCATGTAGTTTCTATCAAGGCGAAGTCTTGTTTTGGATGTGTTTTCGTATGTCTGAGAAACCAAGGCTTTGTTTCGCTGGCTGCGAATTCTTTCGGTGCGGTCAACGCCAGCTTTTCTACAAAGGAGGAGCATCATGGTGTAGATATGCGGATGATGAATGCGACCCCAGGACGTGCAAATATGCGCAATGCGCAAGAGATAGACTGTTGCTGGATGGAGTTTGCGGGCTGACCGTGAGACCGAAAACCGTTGAGATGAAACTGGAAGAAGTCGCTAAGCCGATAAAAGTCCCTTCAAAACTGGCTCAGAAGATAAAAGAGAAGGAGCTGTACTAACCCGAAGAGTTCGAGCTGCGTAGTTGAAGATTTCGGGTGCCCAATCCGGCTAGAATGGAGTCTTAATCTCAGTCGGTCAGTCGATTGGACCATGTAAAAGTTCAAAACCATTTCTAGTATAACTATTAGTGAAATTTCAACAAGGTTAGATTGGCAAAGAAGGGAGAAAAGCATGGGTGAGAAGATTATCGCTTGGTTCGAGAAGAGAAGACAGACCAAGGCGATGCAGTTGATGCAGAACCACTTAGCTCTCGCTACGGGTGCAGTGGAGGAGTTAGCGAAGGCGATACAGTTCAAGATCGAGGGCGACGATAAGAAGGCCAATGAGGCGCTTAGCAGCCTCTCGAAAATGGAGGAGGAGGCCGACCGATTGAGAAGAGATATCTCTTTAGACCTCACGAAAGGCGAGATCCCTCCAGCTGAGAGGGACGATCTTCTTCACCTCTCGAAGAGAGTGGATATGATAGCTGACTGGTCTAGGGAGAGTGGAAGGGTGCTTTCAGCGACCCCACTTTCGAAGATGCCCTCTGAACTAGCAGTTCTATGCCTCAATATGATTGAGACAGTGAAGGAGTGTGTCTGGGCTGTTAGGAAATGCGTCGACAGGCTAACCTCAGATTTGAAGGGGGCTCTGGAGTGGGCTGAGAAGGTGGAGAGGCTTGAGGAGAAGGTTGATGAGCAGTACATAGAGGCTAGACGATACTATTCGAAGCTAGACTACTCGAAAGTGAATCCCGGAGAGGTAATCCTTCTAAGCCAACTCTTGGATGCTATTGAGAATGTGGCGGACTGGTGTGAGAACACTGTTGATCAAGTTAGAGTTGTAGCGGTTAGAATGCTCTAGAATTTCTTTATTTGGCGACGCTGCAAATACCCATTTTTGAGTAGCTACGCAAATCTTATACATCCAAAACCCTATTGAATGGCAAACGAAGTGACATTGCGATGCTCGATTCCGGAGGACTTGATAAAGATTTCAAGAATGCCTTGGCTTGCGATCCGATGACGGAGGCTGCATAGCGCATGAGAATACCGGTTCTCCACAGGGAAGCGCCCTCTGAAGGAAGGGTTGACACTAGAAAGCTTGCTTGTACAGGTGTTTTCGCAGCACTATCAATCGTTATGTCTCCAATTGCGTTCATGCTGCCTAGAGTCGGTTGGGGACAAGCAATAATAGACCCAGTCAGTCTGCCGTGGATGTTCTGTTTCTTCTTGTTTGGATTGAGCTCAGGGGTAGTGTGTGCAATCATAGGCGCGCTAGCCCTTTTCTTCTTTGATCCCACTGCGATACCTTTCCTAGGTCCTCTCTGGAAGTTCATTGCAACCTTGCCGCTCATGATTATACCCTACTTACTTCAAAGGTATTTCAAAAGAGAACGAAAGGAATTTGCAACGTTTCGATCATACGCACTTATGAGTGTGCCGGCGATAGTGGTCAGAGCTACCGTGATGCCTCCACTTGTATTACTCTATTTCTCACTCTTTTTTGGGTCTTGGTGGGAATTTCACGGCGGGTTATTAGTCGTCGCCGCAACCGTGGCGGCTTTGAATGCGCTACAAAGCGTCGTTGATGTGGGTGTTCCCTGGGCAGTCTTGTACGCAACCAAAAGATTTCTCTATTCACTGGGAGGTTCTTCTCGATCCGATTAGTAGAAGGGTTAGTTATCGGGCGCGGGGATCGGTTGATCTTTCTCGTAGAATTCGCTAGAACTCGGAGAAGGCTATCGCCTGATAGTTAAGAAGCTCGAGGAAGCTAACGAGTGTTATGAAGCTTCGTTATTTTGCCGCATCTTCGTCGTAATCTCTTGAACCGTAAACTCTAGCCTGCTCTCGAACCGATCTTTCAGCGGAAAACGCGAATCAACGGAAGACTACAGCAATGACAGATAGATAAATAGCCAAACGCATGATTAAGAAAGAGGTTCGGAGACCAGCGACGCCATGTATTTCAACCTCACCCCAGAACAAGAAACTGTGCGCAGAATGGTTAGCGAGTTCGCTCTAAACGAGATCGCTCCCAGAGCAGGTGATATCGACAGGACTGGAGAATTTCCTCTGGACAATCTTAAGAAAATGGCGAAACGAGGCCTACTGGGTATACCTTTTCCTTCTGCCTACGGCGGGTACGGTGGAGACAATGTCAGTTACGCTTTAGCGGTGGAAGAGATAGGGAAGGTTTGTGCGAGTACTGGCTTCATACTTGGAGTCCATGTCATGTCTGCTTATTGCCTACATCTCTTTGGGAATCACCAGCAGAAGAGAGAATTCTTGAACCGGCTGTCAACAGGCGATAAGCTCGGGGCTTTCGCACTCACAGAACCGTCGACCGGATCGGATGCTTCTGCAATGAAGACTACTGCTGTTCTTGATGGCTCTGAATACGTCCTTAACGGGCAGAAGTGCTTTGTCACAAGCTCAGGTCAAGCGGAAATCTATGTTGTTTTTGCGGTAACGGACATGAGCAAAGGCACAAGAGGAATCAGCGCATTTGTTGTGTGCAAAGAGACCGGAGGACTCGAGTTCGGAAAGATCGAAGAGAAGATGGGTCTTCGCGCAACTTCAAATGGAGAGATCTTTCTTAAAGACTGCAGGATACCCGCAGGCAACCTTTTGGGAAGAGAAGGCGATGGCTTCAAAATTGCGCTATCAGCCATAGACAGAGGACGTATCGGGATCGCTGCTCTAGGCGTTGGGGTTGGACAAGCCGCGCTGGATTCATCGAAGACGTATGCGAAGCAACGAACTCAGTTCGGCCAGCCGATCTCAAATTTTCAAGCAATACAGTTTATGATAGCCGATATGGCTACAGAGATAGAAGCAGCTCGCCTCCTTGCTTGTAAGGCCGCATGGCTTGCTGATGTTGGCGAACGCTTCACGAAGCAAGCATCAATGGCAAAGCTTTACGCTTCAGAGGTCGCGATGAGAGCAACAATAAACGCGGTACAGATACACGGAGGTTACGGCCTTCTCAAAGACCTTCCCGTTGAACGCTATATGAGGGATGCGAAAGCTCTAGCAATAATTGAAGGGACATCAGAACTTCAAAGAGTCATAATATCGCGCGATGAATTGAAGTGACGACCTCAAGGAACTCTTTTGATCTTCCTCCAGTATCTTACGAGACGTTTTCGCATTTCAATTTCTTCCAAGAACTTGCTGGTGTGCGTGTTGGCACGTCTTTGAAGAAGCTCCCATAGATCCCCCGGGGTGTCAACATCAAACGAAAGGCTCGGCGTCCAAAGTGTTTTGAATGAAATACCTCTTTCTTGAACACGTCTAAGGTGATTGACGAAACTCCCATGCCCATATTCGGTCTTGATCACCTCGGGGGGAGTACGCAGTAAAGCATTCGTTCCTTCCGCTCTAGAGGGGGAGAGTACAACAGCTGCGTCAAGGCCTAGCCGCACGGCTTCCTTAATATCGGTTTCGTCTATGAGTGGTATGTCTGCGAGGACCACGAGTACTGAAGTGGCGCCGTACTTGAGCGACAATTTGGTTGCGTACTCAATGGACGCATTCAGACCGACAGAAGGTTCCTTTACGAATCTTGCTTGATACTTTTTGGCCAACCTCTTTGCGGATGTATCAGTTCCAATGATAGTGATACCGTCGAGCAACTGGGAGTTTCTTAGAGCTTGAAGCACATCCTTCAGCATCATCTCAGTGATTAGTTTTCTCTCGTTTGGAAGTAGAACCTGAGAAAGTCTCGTTTTGGCTTCTGGTAAACGCTTCACCGGAACAATAGCTACTCTCTTCATCCAGTTGCCTTCCCAAGCGCCTCGATAGCTGCCCTTGCCAAGTTAACCTTGTCGCCCAATGTCCTCATGATCGTATTCGTATATACCACGTCGATGCCTAGGTTTTCTATCTCATTCCTCAGCTCCTTGTCCGATGAGTCCAGTATGAAAACGTCCAAGAAATCCTTGTAGAGCTCCGCCACTTGGACTGCTGAGACCTTCAAGCCTACGCCTCTCATCAACTTGTCCGCGGGACCCTTTATCGGCCTTCCCCTCACAATAGGGGTTATCGCAACAACCTTTGAATCGGTCTTCGTAAGGGCCTCTCTAACGTCTTTGATGGAGAGTATTGTTCCTATACTAACAAGCGGATTGCTAGGGCAGACAATAATCCCGTTGGATTCAAGTAAGGCTTCAAGAACCCCTTGAGCTGGCTTTGCTAGCTCAGTTCCTTCGAAGATTATCTGAAGCACATCGTCCTGAGCCATCCTCTTCACAAGGTATTCTTGAAATCCGATCAATCCGGTCGGTGTCTTGATCATTGTGCGGACTCTGTCATCTGTCATCGGAAGAAGCTTCATCCCCAGCCCTAGAGATCGACAAAGTTGTCTAGTTATTTCAGACAGCTTTAGACCTTTGTTCATAAGCCGTGTGCGTTCGATGTGGGTAGCGAGATCTCTGTCACCAAGCCTAAACCAAGTCTCATTGCCGTACTTTCCCAGCGTTTCCAAGCAGTTGAAGGTGTCCCCTTGTATCCCCCAGCCTTTCTCTTCGTCGACTAGACCAGCCAGAGTATACATCACTATGTCAAGATCAGGAGAGATGTGCAAGCCGTAGAGTTCAATGTCGTCTCCTGTGTTAACAATTGTTGTTATCTCATTTTCAGGTATCACCTTCACAAGTCCACTTAGAAACCTCGCCGCACCAACTCCCCCTGCAAGCGTGCAGATCATCCGCCTTCCCCTGTGAACATGAGTCGCCAATGGCAGACAATGATTAAGTTAGACTGTCTTAATAAAAACGAATAAAAAGACGCTTAGCGTCTAGGCTCAGCCTTCCTCAAAATTGATTGTGCACGCCTTACCAGCGTGATTGATTCGTTCGTTCTATCGTATGCCTCTTTTGGGTTTTCCCGCAGGACCCGAACCGCGTTCCGAAGCCTCTCTTGAGTCTTAGCAATTAGAGAATCCAAGGCTTCGTCATTCGAATCGATATCATCCAGATTTGGGTAGTAATCGGCGAGCCCGTGGTTCACTGAGATCAAGAAGGATGCGTATTCGAGCTCTGCTGCGATTTGCCAAAGTTTCAAGTCTAGACGTTCAAGATTCTTCTCGATCAGCAGTTCGGCTGCATCGTCAACCATCTTGACTACCGAGTTAATAGTAGCAACAGCTTTCAAGTCGCGCTCTGACTCTAAATCTGTCACTCGGCCGACTCCTCGCTCTTAATGCCCTCGATTGGATTACTTAGTTAAGAACTGTCCTAGAAAAGATCGTCTCTCGACCCTTAATCGCGACCCCACCGCCCTTATTAAGATCTCTGTGTCGGTGGATTCTTCACTCTAGACAACGCTTGATGCAGAAGAAGTGGCCGACGAAACGGGACGTACGTTGAAAGATATCTTCGAACTATGCCTCGAGCATCCTGTAGATTCTCGGCCTATTCTCTTCAACCCTCGACGAGACTTCGCTGTGAAGGTTCTGGCCAAGGCTGTCTATTGCAACTGTTAACGGTCCAAAGTTCTCAACCTCTAAGATCCAGACCGCTTCAGGAACACCTAGGTCAAGCCATTCTACGCCTTTAACCCTCTTGATCGATTGGGCAGCTAGAACTGCTGCACCTCCCGTGAAATCGCAGTATGCCGCGCCGAATCTTCTCATTGCGTCAGCTGTCTTGGCGCCCATGCCGCCTTTGCCAACCACAATCCTAACTTCAAACTTCTCGATGAACTCGCCCTCGATGGAATCCATGCGGGTGCTGGTTGTAGGACCAGCAGCAACTACCTGCCAATCTCCGTTCTTCTTCTGAACGATAGGACCGCAGTGGAAAACCGCCATATTCTTCAAGCTGAAGGGGAGGGAACCGCCTCTTCGAGCGATCTCAAGAGCTCTTCTATGAGCTTGATCCCTAGCGGTGAACATCAAACCTGAAATGAATAAGGTATCTCGGACCCTGAGCTTTCGAGCATCAGACTCAGAGATAGGAGTGCTAAGATGGTGAGTTGCCAATCTATTCACCTGAAAGATATTCGACCTTACCGTCAAAGCGGATCCTTGCAGCAGCCCGTCTACCAGCCCAACACTGGATATTCACGCCAACCGGCAGACTTGCTGTATGACAGTAAGTGTACTCAACATTCACGCCTAAGGCCGTTGACTTGCCGCCGAGGCCCATGGGACCTATACCGGTCATGTTTAAAGCTTCAAGAAGATCTGTCTCAACCTTTGCGATACTGGGGTCTGGATGCCTCTTATCTATCGGCCGGAGAAGAGCCTTCTTCCCTAACTTCAAAGCGCCATCGGCGGTCCCGCCGATGCCGACGCCGACAATTATAGGAGGACAAGGTCGTCCACCGGCCTTGACAACGGTGTCGACTACGAACTTCTTCAACCCAGATAGTCCTTCCGCAGGATTTAACATGCCAACTGCACTCATGTTTTCGGAGCCGGCTCCTTTTGGTAGAACGGCGATCTCAATAAAATCTCCTGCGATGAAATCCCAATCCAGATAGGGAATACCTATCCCTGTGTTGTCACCGCTATTCTCCCTAGTTATCGGATGGACAGCGTTTGGCCGAAGAGGAATCTCTGATGTGGCTCTTCTAGCTGCCTGAGTAAAGGCATTCGACAGTCCAGATAAGGAGCCTAATCTGTCTCCGACCTTTATGAAGAAGACTAGCAAACCTGTGTCTTGGCACATGGGTGAAACGATTTCTCGCGCCAATCTGATGTTGTCTAAGATCGCTTTTAATTGCACCTTTCCCGCTTCACTCTCCTCCTCCGCATAAGCCTTAATCAAAGCGTTTTCAACATCAGTTGGCAACCGGATAACCGCTCTTCGTATCAGTTCAACCGCTGTGTCCTCAACGACTCTAGCAAACTCCATGGATGAACTCTCCAAGGATCAAATCTTCTGGAACGCTCTCATACTCCTCAAAATATCCTTTAAGCCTTTGTATAGAAGACAGTGCGAGTGCGCGTTTAGCTTGGTCCTAACTGTCTTCTCCACTTGTAAAATAGGACTCCAACTTGGTTATTCCAACTAGCTCCTCAAACTCAGTGCCAAGCGCATCTAAGACTTGCTCAAACGTGGAGCTTATGTACTCCATATACTTCCTAGAGTCGATCTCATCGCGAGAAGCCAACTGAACAGGCTTCACTCCAGGTTCACCAACAACCTTGACGAAAGCTATCAAGTCGCCCGGTTTAACCTCGAAGCCTTTCTGAGAGAGGAGAAGCGCGGCTTTGACGTGTTGAGGCGTTGTCTTCACGTATCCTCCGGGAGATCTACTTATCATAACGTTGAACGCAAGTTCCTCCAAGGGGTATTGACGTTGCTTTAGTTTCAAATAGCAGTCCTTGACGATAGCTTTGATCTTCTCTTTAGCGATCTCAAACTCGCTCTCAGATTTGACTTGGCTTAGTATGTCAATCATCACGTAGAAAGCTTTCTTTAGGAATTGAGGGACGTGCCTCTTCTTTCCTGTCAAACCTTTAATGTCCACGCTCCCATCGGGGTACACGCCCAAGTAGTTCTTCTTTCTCGAACTTAAAGCCAGATACCTATAGTTCTTGTCAACCTCGAGTTCAAAGCCCAAAGAGCTGCGTGACCAGTCTACGAGTTGCTCAAGCTGACTTGGATTCGGACTCCCGAGAAATATGGAGTCAGTGTCGCCGTAGAATACATCGACACCGAGGGATTTGGCCTTCTCGATTGTATTCGTTATCGCGTATCGCCCGACTGCAGCTGTGGCTTCGGCCACAGGCGGACAGTATAATGCGAATTTGTCTGCACCGAAGACCCCGTACGACGCATTTAGAATTACTTTCAAGCCGTTCTGAACAACGTTGTACCAACTCTTTAACGGCTGCGAAAGTCTCTTGTCTTTGGATTTTGGCTTGTACCAATTGACTCTAAGATCTCTCAGCGATCCGATCAACAAGCTCTCCAGAGCTGTGCGTCTCTTGCATACCCAATGGGGCGTACCGGGAACCGTGTTGTTTCTACATACTTCGTCTTCGTGAGGACATCTTATGGTCTCATATCCAAGGTTCCAGTTCTTGATTATGGAAGGATACAGCGAAGCGAAATCGAGAACGGCTACATTGAAGTGGACACCGGGAACCGGTTCAACCACGATGGCTCCCTTGTACTTCTTACCTTTGATCACCGCTTCAGTCGTTGTCGTACCTTTCAAGTCTAGGATGTCGTCTGGCCTTGGAATCAAGTAGTTTCTTTTCCTATGCTCGTTATGGAGCATACTTCGAATCCAGCCTGAAACGCCTTGTCGAGTAACATCTTCTATAGTCATGTAGCTGATTCTTGATAGGACTGTTATGAGCTTCATAACCAAGTCGTCGTCGAAGCTGGTTAGCTTGAGAGCAATTTCAGCGTCTCTGAAACAATAAGCAGCCAGTTCATTATAGTCAAGATCTGAGACGGGCACCTCGATCTCTTTCTTGCCTATACCGATAAGGGATTCACCGATTTCGTCAAGAGTAATTTCCCTGTACCTCTGGCTAAATGCGTAGACTTGGATCGATCTATTGAAGAAGAATTTGTAGAGATCGATATGTATGCCATACTTGAGCGAAGCAGCCTCCCTTCCTAACTCAATGGGAATTTGGTCGACACCAAACCCTAAGCGTTGAGCCCTATGCCAGAGATACCTTAAGTCGAAATCGTCCCCATTGAATGTAACTACTATCGGGTATTCGAGCAACACCTTGAATAATTCGACTAGCAGTTTCTCTTCACTCTCATAGTATTCTGGTTCGACGCGGATCTCTGCCAGTTGTTCTTCAGGCTTCATCTCAGAACGTTTGAGCAGCAACAGACGACTCTTCCCATCGGAGCCCAGCAGACTGGCGCATATAACAGGGTGCTCCGCCTCCCTAGGGTCAGGAAGTCGCGTTGCGATCGGAGAGTACACCTCTATGTCGAGGGCGATTCTTCTTAATTCGGGGACAGGGCATTCAAGCAAGCGAATCCATTCATGAGCCAAGGCTCTGTACTCCTTACTTTCGTTCTTTAGGAACCCTTCTACAGCTTGCAGCGTCTCTGTGGGAGGTTCATACCTTACCGCGACCAATTTGCCATTGGAAACACGGTAAGGCATTCCCGGCTCTAGCTTTCGGTCATAGATGAAGTTCTCAACGTATTTTATATCGGCTTCCCAAGCCCTCACAATATCACGGATGCACCCGATCGGTCTACCTCCGATTGAAAGTGGATCTTTTGCCACAATCATTGTTAGGTCAATTTCTTGATCTCTCAAGGCATCGTACTTTCTGACGACTTCAAGATGGTCCAGTCCGGTGTGAGTCATTAGAGGTTGATTTTCATTCAGCTTCTGAACTGGCAAGTCACTGAAGCAGTAGGGCTTATGATTAGTGTTATCGTACCAGTAGTAGATTCTCTGATGTTTAGGTTCATACAACTTGATGAAGGCCGAATTCCGTTCTCCATCGTATCCAATTCCTACAAAGAATGACTCAGAGAGACTCTCAGGAACCTCCCGTACATATACGAGCCTCTTCTTCTCATCATACGGCTCTTTATTCGATTGATCCTCAAGATCTTGCTGAAGGTATTGGTCAAGTTTCCCGGACGACACGCAGGTTCTCCGCTTTAGTTTTTATTCGCCTCTGATAAAATAGTTATGCTGCAGTTGAATTCATAATTGCACCTGGTCTAGGTCGGAACCCTTTGCTTAAGGACGCTGTCGCCCTCGCAATCGAGTCGTTGAGCTGGATGGAGATTGAGAGTCTCAGCGAGCGCTCAAGTCTGGCACGGACATCGAAGCAGCTTGCGATACGAGACAAAGATTCTTTGAAGATGGCTCAAGCGATGATTATTGAGACGACACGAAAACTCAATGTGATAGATGAAGTGGCGAATACCATTTTGTCTCCACGCGCCTTGGAAGACTACACCATGGGAGTCAAGAACTTCATTAGACTGTATACGTACTGGACCAAGTTTCGGAAATCGAACATAGATCAAGCTTCGGCATTTCTGAATGCTGGAAGAGCTGTTTTAGGCTGGAAGGAGTTGTCCCCAGTTGAGTTCGCATTCGGAAGAATCCTCTCAATAAACATTGATAGCGTTATCCGAGGTACTGAGGGCTTGCGCCGCCTTGCGTTGAAGACCTTTCATCCTCCATGGTACGTGGAGTACTGCACCAGACTTCTCGGCAGAGCTCAGGCACTGAAGCTTCTACAAGCAAACAACGAGATTCCGCCTGTATACGTTAGGATCAATACTCTTGTCGGAAGAGAAAGCGATTCGCTCAGTGAACTAGCCCGGGCAGGCGTTGAGCTTGAACCTCTTAAAGGTGTAAGCTGTATCTATCGTGTTGTCAAGAAAAATTCGTTGACAAGTCTACCGGCTTACAGAAAAGGCCTATTTCACGTTCAAGATCTTTCCAGCTGTCTAGTCGCGATCGCCGCCGACCCAATTCAAAGCGATGTGGTTCTCGATGTGTGTTCAGCCCCTGGATCAAAGACTAGCCACTTGGCTCAACTGATGAAAAACGAAGGAATGATTCTGGCGATAGATAGATCCGATCGCCGAGTCAAACTTTGGAAGAGCGAAATGAAGAGATTGAGAGTGCGCATAGCTGAGCCAATTATAGCGGACGCTGAGCAATCGTTGCCTCTTCACGACGCTGCTGACATTGTAGTTTTGGATCCGCCGTGCAGCAATACCGGAGTCTTCGGAAAATCTCCAGCAATGAAATGGAGCATCGACAA
>Ga0315314_1001590_pt1 | contig 20238 bp, 15 predicted proteins | sample TDP9_MG_FD_203631 | JGI IMG/M metagenome (GOLD analysis project Ga0315314, IMG submission 203631) | Freshwater sediment microbial communities from Lake Towuti, South Sulawesi, Indonesia - TDP9 | ecosystem: Environmental > Aquatic > Freshwater > Lake > Sediment | place: Indonesia: South Sulawesi... | reverse complement strand
TGAAGAGCATGACTCGTTCTCGGATTGTGCTTTGTGATACCTTCGCAGACATGTCTTCTATTATAGATGCTTGTAACTCGCTGAGTGTAACTGTTCCACGTATCTGCATCTCATCTATGATTGTTTCTGTGATTGGGTATGATGGGCGTCCCGGGCCTTCTGAGAGGGACTCTTCTTTTATGGCTTCCTCGATTTCCATTCTGATTTCTTCGTATTCTTCATCTGAGAGGGTTAGACGTTTCTTCGCTATCTCCACGTACTGGTTGAGCCTCATACCTTCGCTTGAGTAAACACGATTTATGAGACTCACAACTTGTTCCACATGCTCTTGTGTCACAATCAGGTTCAGGTTCTCATCGTAGCTGTGCCTCCAGGCCGCGTAGCCCGCACTGAGTTTAGCGAGTTTCTTGTCGAAGTCTTTGGATACGAAGGGCAGTCGGCTGACTCCATACTTTTCATCTATCTCAATCGCTTTGGTTAGGATCGTTTTTTCTGCATCTGGCGTAAATCTTACCTGTTCTGGTCTTCGGCTCCAAGCAAGAAGAATATTTAGCGTTAAGGCTTGTTGTAGGCTTGGGAACCATTCAGGCTTTTCAGGCGGTTGTTTAAAGATTTCTTCGCTTGGAACATCTTCTCTACGGTATGGGATTGCTAAGTCGATTCTGGCGATGCTCGGTATATCATAGTTTTCGAGAAGGGATGTGCAAGGGTAAAGGTACTCATTTAGGGGTTTCTTCACGTTCTCGCATGTTATGATGCGGGTTCTCATAGGGGCTGTTCCAGATACGACTCGTCTAACTTTTAGGAAGCCTTGGCGGTAGGACTCTCGAAACTCCGCTTTCTCTTCGGGGTCCATGCGGTCGTAACCATCGACGACTGCAAGAGTCTGATCAGCTAAGACCAGTTCTCCAAATCCAAGAATGAAACCTTCAGCACTTTGGTCGATAAAGTACAGTAATCCTGTTCGTCCTGAGGTTTCGACAACCACGTAGATGCCTAAGCCCGTGAATTGGCGGATCATTCTGGGAATCCGTTTTCCCGTTGTTGTGTCTCCAAAATTTACGATTTGAACCCATCCTGGGATTATTTCGCCCTTCCAGATTATGTACAGGGGCGTGTGGTATGCTATCAGATTGGCTAAAACGGCATCTGGTCTACCAAAAATACGGCACACATGGGAGCCAACAACTTCTACGAGCTCTTCCTCAGGCCTTTTCATGATCGTATCTAGGAGTTGTCGTTGCTCTGGGGTTAAACTGAAGGATTCTAAGTTAACTTCGGTAGGTTGGAAATATATGCCTAGGATCGATAATTCACCAGTTTTGGGGTTTTTTAGGCATGGCCCTATGAATACTCCTTTTCTGGCAACAGTTTTCTTTATGCCCATCAAATAAACCCTTTTCCGTAAGTTTTCTCTTGTTTTTATGTCTTGAATGGCGACCTCGTCAATCCCTGGACAGACTATTAAGGGTGTAATGGCTTTCTCTTTCTTCACAACCAGTTGTAGCTTTGGATGTTTTTGGAATTCTAGCAGTGGGCACTGTTTAGCCTCTTCGAAGAATCTCTTTAGATATTTGCTTAGAAGGGCTTGCTCCCTTTCCTTACTAACCTTAACAAATTCAAGGATAATGTATGGCTCATTCAAAAGGTTCCTCAAGTCATTGATGGTGATCATCTTTCCGGTGGCATAGGGACAGCCTGAACACATCTGAGTTAGTTGTGTTTCGCATCTAACCTCTATCATAAAGGGAATGGATAGGGAGTCTCCAACTCCAGATATGTAAACCTGAGCCTTGACATACCGACTGAGGTGAGCTGCGTCAAGGTCAGCCAAGTGGATTTCTTCAACAAGTTGGACATTAGGGTCTTCCCCGCAACAGTACATTATTGGGGTGATAGAACTTGGACAGTCGACTTCCGAGCAGACTTCATAATCAAACCTGAGCTTAGCACAAGAGATGGGCAGGTGGTTTCTATCCCTTAAAATTTGCACTCTATCTGAAATTTCTTTACGGGTTTCCTCTGATAGGCCCTGAAGGACGTTTTGAAGCTCTTGTATGCCTCTTTCACCAAAAAACCCAAAGGTGTAGGCTAATGCTTTTTGTTCTTCAACGGTTGTTGGGGAGCTATTGCTGATTTTATTTACTATAGCTTTGATAGCCTTACACTTATAGAGCAGCTTCACATCGAACGAGAGATTGTAATCGACCACTTTTCACGTCTCCTCCTTTTTCTGTAAAAACAGAAATACTCGCAATTTTCTTTGCCTGAGCAGATGCCTGAGAACCTGAAGAGGCTTTCACATCCGAATCTTCCTTCCATCTTCTCAGCGGACCTAATCTTCTCCAGAAAATAACTTTCTACATCTGAAGGGTCTCCGGGGTTTTCTCCCATAGGCGGACCGTTACTCTGATTCCAGTCCAACAACTTCTTTAAGGTCTCGCCCTCAGACAACCCCCGCTCAACGTGGAAATATCCTGCTAAGCGGATGGCTACCTCGTCACGTTCTCCAAGTTTAACTCCCTGTAGCAACTTGAGGACGCAGATTGGGTGTTGTCCGCGATATGGCTTTTCAGCTAATACTTTCTCGAATCTCTTTCCTCGCTTCTGATATACGACTTCTTTTTCTAAGCGTTGCACATCATGATCCGAAATGGAAACTGGGACGACATTTTCAAGGCATGAGGGGTCTATGGGAGCAAGAGTTTGAGGATTCAGGAAAGTGGACCAGCGTTGAGCCCTCTTATGATAGCCGAGGGGCATCTTTACTAGATTTCCAAATCTGTCCTCGGCAATCTTCGTTTGTTTAGGAAACAACTCGGCGTCCTTAACCTTAGCGATCTCCAGAATACGTTTGCCTAGGAAATTCGCAATTGAGGCTGGAATGGATGGATCAAAGAAAATCCAAACGTGATAGGATGAGGGAGAACCACTCGCCTCCAGCAATATTGCATTCAGGTTCAACCTCTCTGAGGCGACTTCACAGATTTCCTTAGCTTTAGTGTCCACATTTCCACCGATCTTTCGTCCGTCTAAGTCGAAGCAAATCCATTTCACCGAGTTGTCCTTTGGATCAATCTGGTAGATTCCAGTGGTCAACTCGCCCTTAAGGTGGCGTTCAATTATGTCCACGGAAAGTGGCTGAAGGATTTTATGGTAGGCCCCATCTTCTCTTTGAATCGCAGAAATATCTGTTCTGTTTACGAATAAGTTAAAAAGCAGTTCAGATATCCTCTTTTTTGTTTCCATACTGATCACTCTTTTCCTCTTTCACAATGACGATGTCGTGAGGAGGATGCATCATCGATGTTGTGACCAGAGCCATTTTCAGTTTGTCGGTATTAACACCATTTATTACAACGACATCTCCCGATTTTTCATGGCTGGCAAAGGCAATCTTTTTTGTAGTACAGAGAGTTTCCAACCAGCCTTTGTCACGCCAGCCGTCAAAGAGAAGATTCAAGCTCTTTTTGATGGATGGCCACCTTACCAACAGTTCAGCGAAGAAATATCCTCCAACAGTGTAAGTTATAATTCTCGAAACATTATCGATTGTTCCGGCGGAAATGAGCTTCTGAAAAAGACTAGCACTGACTTTAACAGCCGGGACCGTAGAGCTGTCTGATGTAAAAACGAAACCCAATCTTTTCAGATTTATGCTATGAGCGGTCAATTTTTTGATTTTTTCTTCATATTCCTCTTTGCTGAGAATATCCCACTTTATGTTACTCATGCACATCATCTCCTCCTTCGTCAAGTCGTACAGTTTTGAAAATTTGGGGCGACCATTGGATTATATAGAGTAATTAAAGCGGAGGGCTTATATATATGTCTTTTTTAAATTAAATATAAGTCATAAAAGAAATATGAGGTGACGAAATATGCGAGAGAGAAAGAGTTTCAAGAAAGTAATTAGTGTACTTGCACATCAGGCCCCTTTGACAATTTATGCGTTAGCGAAAAAAAGCAATGTCGCCCCGTCGTTAGTGCATAAGATCGTTAAGGACCCTGAGAAAGGCCTGAAGACCTTAGGAATCGTTAAAGCTTATTCTGAGAAGAATTGGAGAACTGGAATGAAAAGCGTAGAGTATATCTTGACATTTCGCGGATTGATAGAGTACTTTAACCTCCTCTTCGAAGAAAAGCGGGTTGAAAGATTCGAAGTTAAAAGAGTGATCCAAAGATATGGACAATTTCACGAGTACCCAATTTTTACAGAGCACAATTTTCTTAAAAATTGGTTAGGTGATCAAGTGTATGATTGGATTTGTTCAACCGCTTGGCTTTTGAAAAATCATTCGCCACATATCCCCATAGTCACTGAGAAGGTTTCTGGATCACTTCCAGACATCATTCAAATTTTTAGTAGGGGACGTATTCCCATTCCTATTCAATGGGAAGAGGAAATATTGGTGCATGGTTTCACACTTGTGTTCTTCGACCTCATCGCCGTGTGGTTCGAGGGGAAGGAGATTAGCCCCACACCAAACTCAGCCTTATTTAAACTCGTTGAAGAAACCTATGAAAAGTTAAGAGATGCCCTAGAACGACGTCTCAAAGGTGTTAAAAAATTGGAAGAGGCTCTGGAAAAGCAATTCAGCACTCAATCTAAAACCCCTAAGGAAAGATGAAAGAGGCTTAGCAAGTTAAACCGGATCCGCGACTTTCTTCTTGGGGGCTTATCTGCAAAAGCTTGGGGAGAGGGAAAAAGACACACTATTTTATGTCTCCTCAACACGAGGCATTTTTCAAATGTTACTCCAACAAGTTCACCCTTTTAGGTTAAGGTAGGATTTGACTATAAGGCGGTCAACTTGCTCCTTCGGAAATACTGCTTAGCGAATTATTGGGAGTAGCCATATGTAGTAGGTAGCGAATATGCTAGGATTCTGATAAAAAAGTATCAAGATAGAAAGGGTTAAAATGATGAAGAGTATTGCTAGATTCCAAGGTAAGATTGGCGTTGCGTAAGGCATCATCGGTATTAACTGAATTAATAAGCTCGTCATACTAGCAACCATCATACCTACACTTATTTCATGAAGGATTTTCTTTTTATTCACTAATAATCCCCCGAATAGACGTTTGCAAAAAATACGTAGCCTGAGGCGTCAGTTGTAATAGCCATTGAACCACCTGAGGCACTTTCAGTCCAGATTTCTTTAATGCCTTCTTCCATGGGAATAACTGGAGTTCTTTCAGCACCACTGCAATTAACGTAATTTGATTGAGGACTTACCATTACACTGCCAATCTTACAGTTTATAGGAAAGGTTTTTCCAGTTTTTATTCGATCTAAATGAAGATTGATATGAAAATCGATTATTCCACCTGAGGACATAACGATGTGAAGCCCCTCAGCAAAGCCAGCAACCTTCGGACTAGCCATCCATTCTTCAACCACACCTTCCTTCTTTTTGATTATCTTGTATGGCACCCCATCTATCCTGCAATTCCATTTAGTCCATCTTACCATTATTTTTTTCACCCAGTATACTTCAAAATAATATTTATCTATTCAAAAGCTTTATCAATAGTGAATACGGCATTCTCGGCTTTAATTATCTCCATCGTCTATTCTGCTTGCTTCGGTTGCATGAGATGCATGCAGGAACAAGGTTTCTGAGGTAATCGGTTCCTCCTCGGGAAACAGGTTTGCTGTGGTCTACTTCCCATGCCCCCCTCTCTCCCGGCCGTCCATAGTTTTTCCACGACATCTTCTTTCCGCACCACCAGCAACGACCTCGGCCCTTGTCGAAAACATAATTTAGCGTCTCATCGTCATAGCCCATAATCTTACCGCTCTTATGGTTTCCAAGACCATTCTTACTAAGGTTTCAATCTACGGTTAGTTCTTGCAGAATGATATCTCACTCTTCCTCTTGTCACTTGAGCTAGAACCGGCGTAGCTTTTGTCTTTCTCGCTTGAATTTTTAGTCTTCGGAGTTCATTTGAAGATGGTTTGGGGGCTCTCCTTTTTCTTGAAGCCTTCACCTGAATAGCCCATCTCTTAGCCCCCTTCTCTGCCACAACATCAGATGCTCCTCTGCTTGCTCTGGAAACGACTACCTCATAGTTCTTTCTTCGAAGACTTTTTGCCACCTGATTTTCTTTTCTTCTCCCGTATCTATAATTCGATTTTGCCATTCTTATTTTCACGCATGAATGGGTTTTTAAATGTTTAAAGATAAAATTTAAATATTTAAAGATTTCTCTCTTCTTAATCGAGAATCATGCCGCGAAGAAGGAAAGTGAAGACAAAATATAAAACGACGAAGCCGAAGGGATATCGGGAATATATGAGAAAGTATATGAGAATCTACAAAGGCATCCCCCCTTCCAGGTACAGGAAAAGAGGTCGGCGTCCAAAGAAAAAGTAGCATATAGCCGCGACTCATCAGAACTTGATTTCGCCTTTTTCGATTAGTTCCTTAACCTTCATTACCGAATATTGGACTGCATGGCTTCTGTCCGAGAAGTGTCCCATTTTGACTTGTTCGTCGATCCACCGGATGAGTTCTGGCAAGATACTTACTGTGAGTTTCACCTTTACCACGATTTTCCCCGATGTTATGCTTTCGGGCTACATTCTTAGGGCTTATCTGTATTCGTAAGCAATTGTTAGTAAATGTTATATCGTCAATCTGTCAGAATATTTGGGAAAACAATTGTCAGTATTTAGGTGCATAATAACTCGGAAACCATTGGAGTTAGGGCTCCTGTATATTCCGAAAGAGAATGCCAACCTCCTTCCCTCAGCAGATTCTCCCGTTAAAATAATGGCTCTTTTGGACGAAGACGATAAAGAAATCGAGTTAACTTACAACCCCAAGTATAGGAGAGTTCACGGCTTGACCTCATTCTACAGAAAACATAATGCTCAGATTGGAGACTTCGTGGAAATTGAGTCTATTGAGCCTCTTAAGAAGTATAGATTCAGATTTAAGAAGTCACCTGTACCCCTTGAGTTCGTGAGGCCTACTGCTAAGGAGACTGAAGTCCTTCCTTTGGTAGGTCCACCCATAAACTTCCGAGGCTTGATTTATGCTCCCATAAATGAGAACGGCGTCATCTTCCTCTTCAGCAAGGTCGCCGAGGACTTGGGCATCACCATAGAAGGCATTCAAGTTAAGTTCCCAGATGCTTTCGGGAAACGTTACGAGAAGGATAAGGGATACCCAGTCACAATAAGTTCGAGTATAAGAGCAGTGATTACCAGAGGCATGGACACCCAAACGAAGGATGCGACCTCATCGTCTGCTGGGAACATGACTGGAAGGAATGCCCAATTGATGTCATTGAGTTAAAGAGCCTACTAAAAGAACTTTCTAAGTGACCGTAGAAACGGTAAGGAAAAATAGATTAAAGTAGGATGTTCTGTTACATCTATACAATAGCATTCTCTTAAGTGGAATGGGTAGCTTTAATGTCGGTTCGTGAAAGAGATATTCACCTTGAATTATGGCGAAGATTAAAGGAAGCTACTGAGAAGAAGTTTTCCCTCCATACTATCGAGTTTCTTGATGTGAAGTTTGAGCCTAACATTGATGGTAAACCAGACTTAGTTGTAATGGCTAGTGAAAAAGGCAAAGAGATACCGATACTTGTGATAGAGACGAAGCGTAAGGTTCCTTATAGAGACCCCAGATTCGACCCTTTCAGCAAAGACGTCATAAAACAGGCTGAGGGATATGCCACATGGTTAGGTGCTCCCCTCTTTGCAACATGTAACGGTGAACGATTCGTTCTTTTTGAAACGTTTAAGGAAGGTGTTCCTCTACCACAGAGAAGGGTTAAAGACTACAGGGTTCCCTCACCTGTTGATGACAATTTTGCTAGAATGTTGCTTGAAGAAGTGGTGAAGTTTAGGATCGGCGTTGGTAAATGGCTTCCCCTTGACGATGTCTTTGTCCAGAGGCTAAGGTCTTTCCATAGGTTCATTACACCATTCATTCAGCAAGCATTGGTTGAAAAACTGAAGGAAGACATTAATTTTAAGGAAGAATATGCAAGGTGGCTAAAATCCCAACTCTTCGAGTTTTCAGAGGAAATGAACGAGAAGATTGCTGACCAAATCGCATATTTGTTGATGAACAAAATCGCCTTCTACAAAACGTTGGAAACCCAGGTGCCAACTTTGCCCGAATTAAAGAAAATTGAGGCCATTGATGGCAAAGAATTTTCTTGGAGGCTTGGACAATATTTCGATAAAGTGTTAGATGTAAACTATGAGGCAATTTTCCAGAGGACGATTCTAGACGAGATACCGTTGCCAAGCAAGTTGATGCAAGCCCTAAGCGATTTCATAGAAGAATTAGGCACCTACAACTTGGCGAAGATCCAGAGCGACGTTCTCGGTAGAGTTTATGAAGAGTTAATACCTGGTGACGAGAGGCACAGGCTTGGTCAGTATTATACTCCTCCACCTATTGTTGAATTGATTGTTGAGATGTGTGTTAGATCGCCTAACGACACTGTTTTAGATCCTGGATGTGGAAGCGGTAGCTTCTTAGTGAAAGCCTATCATAAACTTAAGGACCTAAAGAATAAGGAAAACCCGTTTAAAGAAGACGCTGAGTTACATAGAGAGTTACTTAATCAAGTGTATGGTATAGACATAAACCCATTTCCAGCACAGTTATCATCCATAAATCTGGCGGTAAGAAACCTCAAAGTCAGGAGTGAAAACATCAACCTGATTGTTAGTGACTTCTTCAAAGTTAAGCCAGCTATGTTTCCTCTTCCCAAAGAATTTGATGTTGTTGTAACTAATCCGCCCTACACCAGACAAGAAGAGATGGAGTATAAACAGCAGATAAGAGATGTAGCGTTAACATATCCAGACAGCTCAAAGATAGACATAGACGCCAGAGCTGGAATTTACGCCTACTTCTTTACGCACAGTGCCAAGTTTCTGAAAAATGGAGGAAGAATGGGTTACATAACGTCAAATACGTGGCTTGATGTGGGCTTCGGAGAAGGATTAAAGAAGTTCTTCCTCGATCACTTGAAAATATTAGCAATAATGGAATTTGATGCAGCGGTATTTGGAAAAGCTCTTGTAAATACTTGCGTGCCCATATTAGAGAAAGCAGAGGACAACAAAGAAAGACAGCAGAACGTTATTAAATTTATTAGATTGAAGAAGCCCATGGACATTAATGAAGTCGTTAATGTTATTTGGACGACGAAACAGAATTATGAGGACGAGCAGATAAGAATAGTTGTCAAAAAGCAAGATGATCTTCAGCCTCAAGAAAGATGGGGCACATATATACGGGCCCCAACAGTATATTTCAAGATTGTAACTCACCCCAAAATGACTGTACTTAGAGATAAAGCAAAGATTAGAAGAGGGATAACCACTGGTTCAAATGAATTTTTTATCTTAGATAGAGAGAAAGTCAAACTTTGGGGAATAGAACCTGAATTTTTAAACCCAGTAATTAGTTCTTTTAGAGGTGTTAATCGTGTAGAATTAGCTTTCGAAGATGTCTCGGAGTATGTTTTAATGGTTCGTGAACCAAAAGGCAGACTAGAAGGAAAAAGCGTTCTAAAGTATATAGAATATGGTGAAAACTTAGAAATTGTAACAAAACGAGGAACTAGAGTAGTAGCAGAAGTAGTGAAGGGTGTTCATAATCTCAGAACCTGTAAAGGAAGGAGAATCTGGTATGATTTAGGCAAAAGGGAAACAGCCCCGATTTTGTTCCCCTACTTGATGTGGGAACGTAGCCCTTTCATATGGAATAAAGCCAAATCGTATGCCGCTGATGTATTTCATGAAATATATCCTTATTCAGAAAAAGAAACCCTATGTCTCTTAGGGCTGCTCAATTCCACACCGACATCCCTTCTTTTAGAACTGCACGGCAGATCGTATGGAGGAGGGGTTCTTAAAACACAAGCCTACGAGCTAAGAATCTTACCGATCCCTGACCCAAATAAGTTAGAGAACATAGAAAAGAAGAAGATCGAAGAAACTTTTCTGAAACTTTGCGATGTCCAACGTAGAAATGACAAGAGAGGCGAAGAAGAAGCCAGAAAAGAACTTGATAATACTGTTTTTGACGCTTTAGGTTTAACCACTGATGAAAGAACGCAAGTATATGAGGGCTTGGAATCCTTAAGGCAAATGAGGCTCAAAAGAAAAGCGATGGAGATACTGGTTGAAACTCCAGAGAAGTGGATGCCTCCGAAGAAGCCTGAAAGAAAAAGAAAGATCGTTAAAGAGGAACCGACAAAACGACTTGACACATGGATAAAATAGTCATCTAATCAACTTGAGGCTGTGAACAGAATGATTAAAGAATGTCCTTCCACAGTTGATGGGTTAAAGGATAGAAAGTATGTGACCCGCTTAGTACGTCGTGGAGGCGATAATGTTTGGTCGTAGTATTTCTTGTAACACATTGGACAGAGGATTTTTGGTATCGAAACGGCGATGCACCATTTACGATGAATTTCGACCCTAAGATAATCGGGCTTAGAAGGCAGAGATACAGAGCCGTAGGGCTTTACTGGAAGGGTAAGCTTAAAGAGGTTTATGTTGACAGAACGCACCTAAAGCCGGCATTTCTTTTCGTCAACAACATTAAGCAGAAGGATGGAGGCATCATTATCTCCTATGAGTATCTGGGTCAGAATATGGAGTTTACGAGCCAAACGCTGATGGAGAGAATTAGAAAGCTCGACAAGTTCGGAGGCAGATATCCCCCACTCTGCTTCTTGCTTGAAGATAATGAATGGGAGGGAATACAAAGAGACCTAAACATAATTCAACCAAAGGATTGGGGTGAACTGATCGAACCGCCACTGCACTTATTGGGCGATTATTTTCTGAGGATAGAAACGTATGACTGGAGGGCCTATGAGAGTGCCGTGGCAAACTGCTTCAGCATTTTAGGCTTCAGGGTCAACCGTCTCGGAGATTTAAAGAGGGACGAACAGGCTAGAGTTCCTGACGGCTATATTTATTCGCCCCCCACAACTCCAAGGAACACGTCTTTTTGGGTGGCCTACGATTGTAAAGCGAAACATGACTTCCCTAGTCCAGAAGACAAGCCAGCCGACGAAGAGAGGAAAATGATTGAGTACCTACAGAACGAGGAAATGAGAGCCCACCTTATGGGGGTAGAGCCCTCTAACAAGTACTTCCTCTACGTCGCACATAGCTTTAAACCACATGCAACACAAATGTGCAACAAAATCCAAAGTAGCACAAAAGCGATCGGCGGTCTAATTACAACATGGAACCTCCGTTACCTCCTGGAAAAGAGGCTGAGAACAGGCTACAAATTCGTAATTGAGAATATTCCAAGGCTCTTCGCCAATAAGGAGATATCAGCCTCAGACATAGATCGTGTATTCCCAAGAGAGGACGAATTTGAATCTTAGTTAAGCATATCAATTCTTGATTAATGGTAAGCTCACGCTTACGAACTCTTCTACTATCAACTCTCTCTCAAATATTGGAACAAGTAAAAGGCGAAGAAAATCGCAGCACAAAAAGAAAAAATTAATCTTATTTTTTAAATATTAAACACTTATGAGCAATAGAGAAAGAGGTATCATCTATATTGCCTGATTTTTGCGTTTCTTGTGGTACTCTTTTGAAGAGAATCAGATGTGGCAAAGTCAACTTCATTTTTTGCGGACGATGCGATGTCGTCAAGAAAGTAAGTAAATTAGCAAATGCCCTTCCAATACGTTTACAAGCGTATTCAGATTATTTATTACTGGAGGAAAAAAGGGTCAAAGATGATTTGGAAAGGCGTCCGACAGCTTATGCGGTAGTCGTTCGCATTGCAGAAAGGGAAGGGCTCTTTTTTGCTTTAATGCAATTGGATAGGCCTCTATACGAATTGGATATAAGACCGGGGGATGTTATGGAACTAAAAAATATTAGGCGTCTAGGCATCGCATATTATCCTCTTGACGATTATTCCCTCTACACTGTTTTCGAAGATATCAGTAGCATGCACATTGGCTCAGGGTTTGAAGTTAGAAGAGCGGACGAGTTGCTGCTTGTGCAGATGCAAATGTTTGCGTTAAGATGGCTTACAGAAAATCAGGATTCTCAGCATGGAATCTTGAAAGAGGTTATTTTAAGCAAAAAACCATTACCACAAATAGATCCGATCCGTATCAGTTTCTTTGACCACGAACTAAACAATTCTCAAAGAGCAGCTGTTGAGCATGCCATGTCATTAACCCCTAATAACCCTTTCTTTCTCATCCATGGACCTCCAGGAACAGGTAAGACTCGGACAATTTCCGAAATTGCGGCCCAGATGGCCAAAAAAGGTAGCAGGGCTCTTATAACATCGCATACAAACATCGCTGTGGACAACGCGTTAGAGGCTGTACTCCAAAGGCATCAAAATCTTAAAAGCGAAATGATTCGATTTGGACACGCTGGAAAGGTTATCCCAGCCATAAGAGACCTTCTACCTCAACATAAAGTGCAAGGTGACCTTCTAAGGGCGTTCGCAGAGTTAAGATTAGAGAATTATAAGATTGTTGGAGCCACCTTATCTAGGCTGTCGATCATGGTGTTTCTGGGAAGATTGAGTTGGTCTAGGCGGATTTTCGATTGGGTTGTAGTAGATGAGAGTTCTATGACCACATTTCCACAGGTGTTGATAGGAATAATGCTAGGGAAGCGGTTTATTTTAGTGGGAGATCATGAGCAACTTCCTCCAGTAGTCAGAGTCGACGTTGACGACGAGGTCAAGTCTTCCTTTTTCGAAAAACTCATTTCAGGATACGGGAATAGAGGCATCATGCTTGACACCCAGTATAGAAATAATGAGAAAATAGCAGAATGGCCAAACCGCTTCATATATGATGAAAATCTCACAACGCATCCATCGGTTAAAAGTATTAGGCTAGACACGCAGCCATATTTCAGAGATTTGTTCTTCGAAATCATCAATGGTGATGAACCGGTAGTCTGGATTGATACCAAACATATGAGCCAGGCACAATGGTTCAAGTATGGTGATGGATGGAGTGTATGCAATGAATACGAAGCCGCACTTACACTTAAGACCATCTCTAAAATATTTGAATGCTGCAATCAAAATGACATAGAAAAGCGAATTGCCACTATTTGTCCTTACCGACTCCAAGCAGACCTAATTAGACGATGCCTTCTAAAACTCAAAAGACATGAAATTGACGTTTTAGATCTCGGAGAGAGACTAGATGCGAAAACCGTGGACGCCTTTCAAGGCAGGGAAAGGGATGTAATCATATTTGACATATCCATGGACAAACCACATGTAGCATTACAAGATTACAGAAGATTAAACGTAGCAATTACTCGATCTAGAAGAAAACTAATAATAATTGGTTCAAGTAGCGTTTGTAGTCTACAGCTACCTCATTTCTATGATTTCTATAATTACGTCAAGCGAGACTGCAAAGTGATAAAAGCACCTCAAGGATTAGAACAAGAAGCAAGATTAGTCAAGACCGAAGTAGAAAAAATAACCTTAACAGGTAGGTTGACACGGAAGAAACCTCCTTTCAAACTTAAACCGGAGGAGATAGAGGTCTTAAGAAGAATGGGGCGATACAAAAGATCTCGACACTTCTAAAAACAGATTTTTTACTCCCAAAGTTCGTTTAACGTCACAGATTATACAAAACAATCCAGACCCGAAGCATCAAACTAAGTATCATTCCGGAAAAATATTTCAAAGAATCAAATCGACAAAGGGAACTATTTGGTAGAGACATTCAGCAGAGATCCTCAATCTTTAATTCTCGTTGACGAAAGCCTTTTTTCTAATTAACTTTATTTATTCACCTACCTTAGAAGAGGGGGTAGGGGTCTTGTATTAGAAGGGTATACCCCCTTGTTTTCTATGTGTGATTAATATGCTTAATTCGGATAAATCTTATGTTTCGCAAATCGAAGACTAAAAGATAAAGAATAGGGGGATGTTTAGGCAGTCTTACCTGAGCACTTTTAAGTTGGCTTTATCGTATATCCTTTTCAGCGTTTCAAGTCCTTTTCCAGTGTAATGCTTTGCGAGGACGCTTCTTGGAGCACGTCCTTGGAAGATGTCTACATATCGATCTGGCACTCCTAATTCTCCCATCTCTGTCGAGAACCAGATTCTTAAGACTTGGGGTGTAATCTTTATGCCTGCTGCCTCGCTTACATTATCCCAAATGCGTAGAAATGGACGCCATCCAATGCTGAAGACTTTTTCACTTTCATCTTCCCGAGAATCCAAATATTCTAAGAGGTATTCTCCGCATTCTTCATTATAGAAGGTTACTCCGGCTTTCTTGGTCCTTGTATCGTGCTTCGACCGCACCCCTCTCAATTGGAAATCTATATCCCCAAATCGGTTTAACCTTAAGACTTCTCCGCATCTCAGTCCAGTCGTCGCGTAGAAAAGAAATATTGCTTTGGAGCGAATGTCAGTTAATGCATTAAAACCTTTGATCAGTTGTGTCTTTGAAGGAACCTTTGGATCATAATCGTTAGGCTCATGAGCCTTCTTAAGACCCTCCACTAGTTCCGGTTGTCTCAAGAATCTGCAGATGAACGCTCTAAGACCGCAAAGTTGATTATTATAAGTCTTTGGAGCCTTGTCCAGATAGGTCCTCAAGTAAGCCCTAACGCTTTCATATGAGACTACGCAATCACTGAATCTTAGAAACCTCGCGATAGTATTCCTATAGTCTTTTGCCACTCGTGGTTCCAACCTTTCGTCTATTGTGCAATGCTCCCAGAATTTAGGAACAACCGTCCTCATGTCGAGGCGGGCTCTGGACCCGCTGACGAGAGTTCGAATCTCTCCCGGGCTACTAAGATTTTCTTAAGACCTTTCTAACATATTTTACGAATTGATGAAAGGAGATGTGAGCCTTTCCGGAGCTGCTATTTTTCGCATAAGATGGCGATTTCTCCCGACAAAAGAACTCTGAGTTCAGTTATCCTCTTTCTCCAAAATCAAGCAGTTACTTAACATCCTCTGGAAGGAGTTTCTTTGCTTTTTCTTTGTATTCGATAACACATGGTTGTTTGGAGGCATCCAGCAGGTCATCGACATTGAGCAGGTTACTGTTCCAGTGAGCATCTATTTCTCCAGAATGCTTTTGTAGTTCTTTAAATCTCTCTCGAACTCTTTTTCCAGTACTCTGCGAAGGAGCAATGGTTCGAGGATTTTGCCAAAAATCCCCCAGGGCATTTCACAGTCGGCCGAAATTGTGAATTTGGTTCCATTCTCAGTAGGTTCCAAAATATGTGTTGCAAGCGCACGAATCTTACCATATATACGGTACGTAAGCTTCTCGTTTTCGAGACTCTCCGTAATCTCAAAATTAATGTCTCCCTTCTTCTTGGGTATCCCGTGAGCAGATGCACCCACTCTAAACTTGTCCTTAGGAGAATGCACCTTGGAAGTGTATTCCACGCTTTTCAGCTCACCTCTGTATCCTTCCGACCATTCCAGAAGCCTGTCTAATGCAAGCATTTCCCAGACTTTCTCAGGTGAAGCCCCTATTTCAATCGACTTTTCTGTCCTACCCAAAACATCACCTCCCCCAATTGCCAATCCTGATTATCTCTTTTTGACATTTAGTATTTATTGTTATTATCACTTAATGACCTTTGCCATTCGTCTTTACATCCTTCACCATGGAACTCGCTCATTTGTTGCCTCAAGTATTCGTTACAAACATCATCATGTTCTGAAGGTTCAGCTTCTCAGTTTGAGAAACTTAAACGAGATAAGTCACGTATCCCGGGCTACCATTGCTTAAGCTTGGATTCATACTTTTTCGCTTTGGGATTCGCGGATTTCTTTGAGCATCTGTTGCGCGCGCAGAACGAGTGGGGAAAACACATTATTATCCCCTCATAAATAAAGTCCTAGCCTTTTCTTTAATTGTTTTCATTTTGTTTTGCTGACCCTTGCCTCGTTCTCTTTGATCCGCGCCTTGACAAGCTTCTTCACGAGCGTGGCGGGAAGCGGTTTGTCAATCGGAAAGCGGATGGTTGCCTTGGCGGTGTAATAGGGCTTAAGCTCATCCTTGAATAATTCCATAACGGACGGACTCATGACGAAGAAACTACAGTGGTTCTTGAACGCGGCGAAGCCCACGAGCAGTCCGTGGTAATTGCAAGCCGGTATCCGGTAGCTAATGACCTCGGTAGACTTGGGCGCTGCGGCTTTGATCGTCTTGCGAAGCTTCTGGAGAGTGAGCCGCGCCTTTTCTGGGATCGCTGCGAGGTAGTCGTCTACGTCAATTGCTGGAACGGTCTTCGTTAGTTTTTTCATAATAATCTCCTTGGTGATTAAGAATTCTGAATATATAGTTTTCGTAACAGAGTAGCGCGCCCCAAACACCATGTTATCCCTCTGATTAAGTGAAGAAAAAATCTCTACTTGCCAATGAAAAAAGAATGGGACATAGGCGAAGTTCCCTCAATTAAAAAAGTATAAATTATAGCCCAGGCAATGTCTCTCCCGGGCTACCATGAAACCCTAGTCAGGACGCCATTCAAATTCTGGTTACCATTTGTGATGGATGGAACAATGTTTAGGCATTCTGAGTTCATAGAGAATAGTCCCTCGAGTCTATATAGCTTCCGATAACCTCCATCACCAGAATGTGACACATTCAGCACTTCATATTGGACATGACAGTTTTAGAATAGGTGTAAGAACTCTTCTATCTCATTAATACATGATTCCTCGGCTTCCCTTGAGCTCAAGAGGGTTTTGATTTTTTCATCATCAGCAAGCTTCTTATCACTTGCTTTGTGCAAAAGTTCGGCAATGCCTTTGTATTGCCTGCTTAAGTTCATTGCTTTTTCTGAGATACTCCCCTTATACTTCGATGCGATTTCCACGAAGTATTTTGAAGCCATTTCCCGGCATTCACTCCATACAGTGCCGTTCCACCAGTTCCCGTGGCTTGAGCCAAAACGATCCCTCACTGCTTGGATCCAAGCATCATAGGCCTCAAGGCCAATGTAATAGTGCTCTTGTCTCCATCGTTTAGGCTCCCGAACCATATCCGCTGCGTAGCTCAAGCTATGCCTAATGATCGTCTCATCCTCAGCCTTCTCTATCTTAGCAAAAGAATAAAAGTTAATGTGAACCTCGTCTCCCAGGTCCTTCCATGTATGAAAGGTCAAGGTCTTAGGTGTAATGGGCAAATCATCCTTTGGCCATGGTTGCCGCACAAGGAACTGTTTATCATTATAACCAAAGATCAGCTGGTTCTCCATATTCAAAAACGAACAAGCCACATTCTCATCAATATACTTCTTAAGAACTTCTTCAACATGCTTGATCTCCTCAGGATTGCTCCCGCGATGAAGGAATCCGAGATCTTTCATCTCAATTCCAAGGTTCCTCAACAATTCATAGAAAGTCTTTGGATTCCAACAGTAAGGGCCACTTGGACATAACTGTTCATGAATATTGATGAGAAACGCGTGACCAGAGCCCCCAAACAACCAAGCATCACTGAGAGATATGTCATAGTAGTCAAAAACCCCTTTTAACACTCCCATTAAAGTTGTATTGAATGGATACATTTTCAGGTTTTCGATTCTTTTTTCCATTTTCATCTCCGCTGAATGTCTCTTTCGTTTCATGTTTCCGACATTGGATTAAGCCCCGAACGGGATAAATGCTTTTCTATTGTTCTACAATTGAACGGCACGTAGATTTTTTCCGCAAAAACGAAGAATAGCCTGGCTACGCTCGAAAGCCGAGCCGCATTCACCAGTAAACTATATCCGCGACGGTGACAATATCACTGTTTTCAGTCTTCATAATCGCGTCTGGTGGAGAAATCTGCGAGCCGGTGCTCCAGTGACTGTTCGAATAAAGGGATAAAGGGACAAGACTGAAAGCTATCGGAGAATCTATTGAAGACAAGAAGGCCGTTGCCGCAGGTCTACTGGCTTACCTACAGACGTCTCCCAAATAGGCAAAGTATTTCCAAGTGACTCTGGATTCCAGCAGTCAGCCCAACCCTGAAGAAGTCGCTGAGGCTGCCCAAAACAGAGTCATGATTCGGGTCAAATTAGCTCGTACTTGAGTCAAGATACTTATGAACACCCCTTTACTGAAGACAGCGATTCGCGTTTGGTTGATGGAGATCTTGGTTTCGGGTTTCAACTTCTTTGTCCTTATGAACCTCATTTATGAGCCGACGTGGGGTGTGCTAGTAGCACATCAAATCGGGATGTCTACCCGAATCGTGTACATCTTTATCTTCGCATATTTTTTGCTGCGGTTCGCCAAAGAGTATGACACTAGAGATCTGGTTCACGTGGGGATTCTGTGGTCGGGCTTGACATTGCTATTCGAATGGGTAGGCAGTTTTGCTATAGGGCGTCCAGTCGAAGAAATTCTATTTGGCTGGAACATATTCGCGGGGTATATGTGGCCTTACGTGTTGCTGACTTATCTGTTATCAAACCTCATTGTTGGTACAATTTTGCACCCAACCGCGCGCTAGATGTCCAACGCACGCTTGAAGCAAGGTAGCCTCTGAAGTAAATGTCTATTTTTTGAATGTAACGCCCAAAAATGGCGTTAAAAGGACGACTAAATAGAAACTTTTGGTCGTAGTGCGGGGGTTTAGGTTAAAACTCGGTTTAAATTCGTGGTTTTTCTGTTAGTCTATCTAAGTGCGCCTTTTCGGCTCTATTCTTTGTTTGCTGGGGCGTGTTATGAGGTCGTTAGTGAGTTTTCATCTTCAGTAAGAGATCTTTGGCCGGTTTGCTTTCGCTCAATTATGCATGAAGGGGGTTTTGGGCTCCGCATTCTGGGCATGGTCTCAATGCTGATCACCTCCATGATCCCATGATTTTATTTGGTGTATTCATCGTTGCGGCCGGGATGCCGAAAATAAGGATCCGAAAATAAGGATCCCTTAAGGGTCTCTGGAAGAGACTGGCGTTTTCTGGGTCTTCCTCTTCCTTTGAGGTGTCGGGAGCCATATCGCTTGATCTACGGAGCGGTTTATAGGGTCTGTCATGGAGAAGACTTCTAGAAAAGACTTCCATGCTGGCAGGACAGACGTCTCAGCATCGCAGATCCTCGAGTTTCTTACTTCTGCAGTCACAAATAGACCTAGTATAGAGGGGGGTAGGCGGTATTGGAAGGAAAAGACCCCAATAGATCTTAGGGTATCCATCTGGGTCTGCGGAAGAACACGGTGTCGGCGGTTTGCAGGGCGACCTCCCATCCCTCTGCGATCTGCTGAGTCATGGCCGCTTTATCCTGGACCCCAACGCTGACTACATCGTAACGCGGGGTTAATCTGGTCTCAAGTGGACGTAGATCACTGTCGTCTCGAGGTTCCTATGTCCTAGGCATCGGCTGACAAGGCGAGATCCTTAGTCGCATGGTAGAGCCTGGTCGCAAAGGCGTGTCTGTACCCGTGGGGCTAGGCTAGGTAGGAATGATTCTCTCCATAGCCGTGACGTCATCCAAATCTCCCGGTCTTGCCAGGATACTCAACGCATGGCTGTACCGCCATAGAGTCCCCTGTCTGAGCCGATGTCTGTGACCCATAAGAACCGTGAGGATCTTCTCTCTGACCCTCGGAAGAGCTAAGCCCTACGGTGGCCTATTCTCCTCTGACTCCGTAGTGTGGTGTTGTTTGCAGCGTACTGGTGCGGCCATATAGGTTTGAATCTTCGTTTAAATTCTCGAATTTCGGGGGCACACACTTTTTCCCTTAATGCTGATTCTTTCGGAAGAAGACGCTTTTGCGCGACCTCACTAATTCATATCTTGATTCGTATACTTGGTTAAGAGCACGTTTGCGTAAAGTTGATTTGATTTTATTGATGCGATAATTTTATATGGGAGTTCCCACCTAGTGGGAAAGGAGGCTGAGGTTTGTGGAGCGAGCTAGACTGGACAAGAAGGGAAGACTGACTATACCCGCTGCGTATAGGGAGAAACTGGACTTGGGAGAAGAGGTATCTCTTATTCTTGAGGAAGACTACCTCATAGTTTGTAAAACGGCAACGGCTGAAGAGTTTAAGGTGGCTTCAAGAAAGTTGGCTGAGGAAATCCTCAGAACAAGGGATAAGCCGATAGGCTTTGAGAAGATGTTTTGAAGAAAGGAAAAGGTAGAATGATATTTATAGATGCCATGATCTGGGTCTATAACTGTGATGCCAAAGCCCCAGAACACAAGAACGTGAATCTGTGGTTAGAAGGCAAGGATGTAGAAGGA
>Ga0315314_1001589_pt1 | contig 20253 bp, 30 predicted proteins | sample TDP9_MG_FD_203631 | JGI IMG/M metagenome (GOLD analysis project Ga0315314, IMG submission 203631) | Freshwater sediment microbial communities from Lake Towuti, South Sulawesi, Indonesia - TDP9 | ecosystem: Environmental > Aquatic > Freshwater > Lake > Sediment | place: Indonesia: South Sulawesi... | reverse complement strand
TATGTCGACTTCAGGGACCTTAAGGTACTCCCAGCCCTCCCTCCTCAGTTTATTCGCTTCTTCGACGTTCATTACTACCTTCTGCTCCACGATGTCCGCGTAGTACCTGGCTTCAGTCATTCTACTTCATCACCTCCTTCTTCGTCATCGCCACCCTCAATAGCTGGATGATCTCTTCAAAGGACCAGTTTGTAAGCATACTCCAGGCCTTGATCTCGGAGGCGATGTGGGAAGCGATGTCCACGGAGTGGATGTGGTAGTAGTGTCTGAGGGGGTGGAGATCCTTCTCCTTCGGCTTCCCGTCCACATAGTGGACGAGCTCCTGCTTCATCAGAAGAATGTGGACCCGCAGGCTCACGTCGAACTTCTTCCACTCCCCGCAAACAGGGACTTCACCGAAACATTGTGAGAGCTCCATCTTCAGCTCTCCTCCAGTCCCTTGCATCTCTCCACACATGGAACGACTTCCACCCTTCCGTCTAAGTCCGGCCATTTTGCGTATGTCTCAAAGAGTGCTTTGTCTGCTTCATCACGAGTCTTGTATATCTTGGCCGACTTCTCACCTGCTGGAATCTTGATTCCATAGAGGTTTCCGGGTATGACTCCTTCTTTCCGTCTCAAATGGAAGTGGACTTTGGGTTTCATTCCTCTACTTCACCTCCCCCCACTCCGTCTTGCAGGTAGGGCACTTGGCACTTACTATCGCGGCGTTCCAAGGGCATGTGAAGACCGTCCCGCACTTTCCACACGTCAACCGTAGAGGCTTCGCTCGGAACACGTATCCCCCGACCACCATCGTCAGATCGCCGACCATCCGCGTCTGTTGCTCCTCCATCATCCCTATGGCCCTGTGTAAGGTTTGGTAATCAATTAGAATGTCTAAAAAGTTTAACTCCCGCATCACTTTCTGTTGACATTGGTGCTTATAGGAGGAAACACCCCCTCCGCCAAGCCTGATGCCCTATCACAACTTTGGTGAGGACCGTGCTAGGCGCAAGGAACGGGTTCTGAGGGCGATTGAAGAGAACCCCGGGGTCGAATTGAAGACGTTGTCAAATGTTTTGAGCCTCAACATGAGGATCTCGCCTGCGAAGGTCGTCGAGTACGTGAGGGAGCTGGAGGCCGTGAACCTCATCACCGTCGACTTCGCCAAAGTGTTTCCGAAGACGGCGAAGCCCCTAGACAACTACATCCCGAAGGACTCTCGGCCCGACATCATAGAGCACTAGCTGCTTCTGTCTTTCTTTACTTTGGTCCTTGGAGTCCGCTCGAGCGGTTTGCTACGTTCACGGTCACGCTATCGGTCGCCAGATTGCCTGCTTTGTCGTAGGCGGTCGCAGTCACCAGGACCTCCCCGTCCTTCGTGGATCTGCTGTTCCACACGTAGATGTATGGCGCTGAATAGTCCGTGTTCCTCACCTTGCCGTCGATGGTGAACTGGACGAAGGCCACGCCGCTGTCGTCATCTGTAGCTGTCACGGTGATGGATACTTTTCTCGCAACAGTCATGCCATCGTAGGGGAAGGTGATCTCGACGGCGGGAGGGGTTGTGTCCGGCGGAGGAGGTGGAGGGGGCGGGGGTGGCGGCGGCACGTATCCCTTCAACTGCAAGTCGTAGACCTGGAACTCGTAGCCGCCCTTTGAAACTCTCACCGTGTAGCTTCCCTCAGGGAATTGTGAGGAGTCGATGATCCTGTCTGGTAGAGCTGTCCAGGAAGAGGGCCATCGGCCTGCTCCGATTTCGACGACGCCTTCAGTGGCTTCAACAGGGACTTGTCCTTGGATGACTGAGAAGCTCCTTGGAGAGTAGATGAACGGCGCTTCCACGGGTCCTACTGTGAGGCTCTTGTAACCCTCTATTCTTCCGTATCCGTAGGTCGCATCCCTACCCGGGTCTCCCAGGTCGACCGTGCCCTTCCTCAGGATTTGCCTTACTTCTTCGTTCGACAAGGTGGGGTTCTGCATGAGGATCAGTGCTGCGAGGCCTGTGACGTGTGGGCAGCTCATGCTTGTGCCGCTCATGCTACAGTAGACTCCGCCGAGGCAGGTGCTGAGGACGTCGACGCCTGGACCTACAACATCGGTTTTGGGACCGTAGTTGCTGAAGTACGCAAGCTTGTCTCCCGAATCCGTGGCTCCGACCGCGATTACGTGGTCACTGTTCGCCGGGCTCTGGACCAGAGTGTCTTTCGCGCTGTTGCCTGCTGAAGCGATGACCAGGGACCCGTGCTCATACGCATACTGAGCCGCGTCGATGAGGGCCTGGCTCGTGCATCCGAGGCAGCCCCATGAGTTCGACGAGATCCTTGCCCCCTTGTCTGCCGCGTACTTCATGGCTGTGACCGCTATCGAGATCGTTCCTCCTCCGTACTCGTTCAACATCTTGATGGGCATGAGCTGAAGCTTCCAGTTGACGCCGACCACGCCCAACGAATTGTTCCCTGTCGCTGCAATGGTTCCAGCCACATGGGTTCCGTGGCCGTAGTCATCACTAGCGTCAGGGTCCATGTTGATGAAGTCCCATCCCGGTAGGAGGGGTCCTATGTCCGGGTGGGGTCCGATCCCGGTGTCCAGCACGGCCACAACCACCGTGCTTTCTCTGAGAATGTCCCAGGCCTGCGGCATGTTGATCTTCTGCAACCCCCACAACTGGGGGTAGTATGGATCGTTCGGAATGACGGTGGCTCTCACGATGTAGTTGTACTCCACCATCACGACGTTCTCGTCCTCTTCGAACTCATCCATGACTGACCGTAGGTTGTTGAAGAGAGGTTTCATGGTGGAGTCGATCTCCTTCTCTGAACCCTTGATCGTCACCTTGAACCAGTTGGGGATGATGGACTCGATGCCTATGACGTCGGGATGCTCATCAGCAGAGACCTCGCTGTTCACTTTGATGAGGAAGCTGTTGGACATGAAGCGGGGTCCTTGGCCGCTCTGAGCCAAAGACACGGTGGGTGTGAATGTGAAGAGCAGCAGAAGTGCAATGCAAACCAACCATTGAAGTCTTCTCAACATAGTGAGAACCCCAACGCCCCTGGATTATATAAGGGTACGTAAAGAGAGAGCTAACTTCAGGAGAGAACCACCATAGCGAGCGAGCCAAATCATCAAGGGAACCAATATGATAAGCAAGCTGGCCCATGAGTGAGTGAGAGAGAGACAGGGTGATATGATGATATGATGATGAGAAGGGAACCCTGTAAGTAGTAGTAGTATTGTCTGTCTCTCTCAGTCATCCTCTTCGAGTGAGTGAGTGCACGTTTATCTAGGTCCAATTCCTACCCTCCTGCCATGAAGAAAAAATGTGAAGAATGTGGAAAGACCTTTCAGACCGATAGAAGGTCTAGAAGGTTTTGCACGCGGGAGTGCTACCTGAAGTGGTGGCGCAGGGTCCACGAGAACTACACGGTTTCCGGTTTCCGTGAAAAGCATGGACTCGGTTCTGGAGAGAGGTGAAGAAACAATGAGCTTCAACTGGGAGGAGATGAATCTGTTGGCAAGGTCGTATCTTGACCTTCAGCAGACGAGGGTGGGGTGTGAGCACCGGGTTATGAAGCTGCTTCAGGAAGGTGCTTCTGAACCTATCAAGAAGATGAGCTACGCGCTTGCGAGAAAGATGCTGGCGGCTTTGGAGAAGAAGAAAGAGCTCTCCGAGATCCTGAAGATTCTCTCCGCGCTCAGAGAGACGCTACACGGGCAGGAGAAGGGGCTGCTGAAGGACGCAAGGGGCATCTTCAAGGATACTACGCTATGGGACTGGTGCAAGCGTGTGAGAGGCCTGGGTCCCGTTGCCGCCATGACGTTTCTGGGCTTCATCGACCCCTACGTATGCACAAGTGCAGGGAAGCTGTGGGCGTACACCGGATTCATCCCAGGCGCGAAGATGACGAGCGGAGAGAAATCAACATGGAGTCCTCACTTGAAAGGAAGGTTCTGGCTCCTCTGTAGAAACGTGGTGATGGCGAGGGACCCGTACTACGTGCCCCTCTACCAGGCGAAGAAAGACTACTACCTCACCCAAAGAGGCTACGCCAAGTACATTGAGGACCCGAAGAGTTGCCCCAAATACGCAGAGTGTCTCAAAAGACTGAAGGGGAAAGCCTCAAGACTCGGCAAAACCATGAAGAAACCTCCGTGCAAAGGACACGCGGACAACCTGGCGAAAAGATGGTTGGTGAAGCTGCTGCAAAGCCACGCCCTGGAGATCATACGGAAATCCCTAGGGTTGCCTTGGGACGCCGTTCACCATGGCTATATCCCTCCCAAACCCGAGGACCCCATTTCACGCGAAGAAGCGTTGAAGCAAGCAGTCAAGTACATCTTAAATTGGCCTTCTGAGTGGAGGACTGCGAGTCAGCCAAAAGTCTAAGTGAACCACTCTGGTGAGCGAGCCATGTGCCGAAGTGAACCACGATAAGGAGCGAGCCATCCAGTAAAGTGAGCCATGAGAATAAGCAAGCCAGTCTAGGAAGAGAACCACTATGGCTAGCGAGCCATATCGTTCAGTGAACCAAGAGGAACAGCGAGCCAAAGGTTCGAGTGAACCAATGAATAGGGCGAGCCAAATGAATAAGGGAACCACGATCCAAAGCGAGCCATTGTTGAGAGAGAACCACATGAAGCAGCGAGCCATAGTATGAAGTGAACCATGGAATTGAGCGAGCCACGAGGGTCAGAGAACCTGAATAGTAAGCGAGCCATTTCGATGAGTGAACCACCGGACAAGGCGAGCCATCCCATTTAGTGAACCACTCTGGTGAGCGAGCCACCAATCGGAGTGAGCCATCTTGTCGAGCGAGCCATGGTATTAAGTGAACCATCTTGTCGAGCGAGCCATAGGCTGGAGTGAACCAGATTGAAAAGCGAGCCACTCGGTGGAGTGAACCAGAGACGGGAGCGAGCCACTAGGGTCAGAGAACCTGAATAGTAAGCGAGCCATTTGGTGGAAGTGAACCAAAACCAGAAGCGAGCCACATCTGACAGTGAACCAAAGTGGCAAGCGAGCCACAATGTAAAGTGAGCCAGTTCGGGAGGCGAGCCACCTTGAGAAGTGAACCACTGTAGTGAGCGAGCCATTGTAGTGTGTGTAAACATTTATTACACACCCTTCCTACCCTCCTGCCATGAAGAAAAAATGCGAGAATTGTGGGAAGACGTTTGAAACCTATCATAAGGATAGGAGGTTCTGCACTCGTGAGTGCTACCTGAAGTTCTGGCACAGGGTTCACGAAACCCATTCAGCCGGTTCTGGAGCGAGGTGATAGACATGGAGATTGAGTTCGAAATCAAAGGTATTCGACCGCTGCTGATGTCTTCGCCGAAGATGATGGGCGTTGAGTCGCAGCAGAAGACGAGGAGGAAGACGGACGCCTATGATCCAAAGGAGGAAGCGGAGACGAGGGCGTATAGGGATGTGGAAGGCTACCTGGTTGTCCCGGGCAGATGTATCTTGGCTTGCTTGGTCAGTGCTGCAAGACTCTACAGGGCGAGGGCGAAAGGGATCTCTGTCGCCAACATGCTGAAGGGAAGCGTCATCATCGACCCGGATGACGTTAGAATCACAGACCCAAATGGAAAGCACATCAAAGACTACGAGATTCTCACAACACGGGCCGTGATTCAGAGAAAGGGGATCATGCGTTCCCGCCCGGTGATTAAAGACTGGACATTGAACTTCAAGGTGAAGTGGAACCCATTGCTCTACGGTCTTTCTCCCAAAACCATAATCGACGTGATGCAGGAGGCAGGGCACATCGGCCTGCTCGACTGGAGACCTCCGTATGGCATCTTCGAAGTCACCAAGCACGAAGTGTTTGAGGAAACCGAGTCCGAAGAGTCTGAGGATTGATGTTGCGGCAAGGTGAGGCCTGGTGAGGCACGGTCAGGTGGGGTATGGTGAGGCACGGTAGGGTTTGGCTCAAGTATGGCATGGTGGTGCGGGGTGGGGTGTCGTGCGGCGAGGTGCGGCATGGTAAGCTACGGTTTGGTTAGGCATGGTGAGACATAGCTTGGTTAGACTTGCGATAGATGTGATACAGTTCGACCCCACGATCTATCCGAGGGCGAGCATTGATTGGCGAACCACGTACAGGTATCAGAGAAGCATGTCGATGGGCGACGTGTTTCCAGCGATAACGGTGGCGGAGATCAAGGGCGTTTACGTGCTTGTGGACGGCTACCACAGATTCCAGGCATCCAAAAACCTTGACCGGACCGAGATAGATGCTGAAGTCATACAGTGCAATACCTTGGTCGACGCCTACATCGAATCCCTGAAGAGAAACATCCTCCACGGCAGGCCATTGAGCATATATGAAAGACTCTTGGCCGCGATGAGGTTGAAGAAGGATGCGAAGCTGTCCATGACGGAAATCTCCAAGCTCCTGCGTATGCCAGCGGCGGACATAAAGCGCCTCACAGAGCAAAGGGTGGAGCGGGTGGAGGGGGAGTTGGTTGTGAAGAAGGCTCTGTTCAGAAATGTGTCTTTGACCACGCCCAGGGACCAGATCACCTTCTCAGACTCGAACCAAGTCCACCTGTTGAAGCAAGTCATCATCCTCGTCAAAAACCATTATCTCAACGTTGACAACGCGGAAGTATCAAAACTTGCTGTGGAGCTGAAGAAACTCCTCAACCGCTTCATCCGAGCATCACCCTAAACTGAAGCTTGGGTCTGGCGAGGTTTGGTGTCGTGCGGCCCGGTGAGGTACGGTAGGGTTTGGTCCAAGCATGGTTCGGCGTGGTTGGCTTAGGTGGGGTGTGCTTCGGTGAGGCATGGTGAGCTACGGTCTGGTGCGGCATGGCACGGTCCAAGTATGGCGAGGTCAGGTCCGGTGGGGTAACGTGAGGTCCGGTATGGCGAGGCATGGTATGGTCCAAGTCTGGCGAGGTTTGGTGTCGTGAGGCCAGGTCCGGTGAGGTCTGCTCTGGCATGGTTCAAGTCTGGTGCGGCGTGGCAAGGCAAGGTTTCGCATGGTTCGGCAAGGTGCGGCATGGCACGGTATGGTTCAAGTCTGGTGTGGCTTGGTCGGGTCTGGTGAGGTCTGCTCTGGTGAGGTAGGGTTCAAGTATGGCCAGGCTTGGTGAGGCGTGGTGCGGTTAGGTCGGCTCGGGCAAGGTGAGGTCAGGCAGGGTATGGTTCAAGTCTGGCTAGGCTTGGTGCGGTGCGGTCTGGTCAGGTCAGGCAAGTCTGGGTCGGGTTGGGCCAGGTAGGGTAGGGTATGGTTCAAGCTTGGTTCGGTGAGGCATGGTATGGTGACGTGGGGTGTGTCCAAGTCGGGTTAGGTAGGGTAGGGCTTGGCCCAAGTCTGGCATGGTGCGGTTGGGTAGTGTGGCGTACGGCACGGTTTGGTAGGGTTAGGTTCGGTTGGGCATGGCAGGGCACGGTCATAAGTGAACCAATCTATGGAGCGAGCCAGCAGGGGCCTATGGCCTCTTCACAGCGTATCCTTGCATCACGAACTGGCCCGGCTGCTGCCCTAGCTTCAGCTTCACACCGTACTGGTTCTCTATGGCTTTGAAGAGCGCTTGCTGCTCGTCTGCTCTAAGCGAGAGCGTGAAGAACCAAAGGGCGCTGAGAATCTCGCCGGATGTGAATCCAATCAAGACACCCTTCATAAGCGGCTTGTCCTCCTGCCATGCAGCCACACCCGCCGCAAGGGCGACAAGAGAATCTACTCCACCAAAGAACATGGTCGCGGCTCCTGGTGGGGGCATAAAAATCCATGAACCGAACCATCCAAGGAGCTTAAGGAACCACAGTCCACCTGCGCCCGCAGCTCCAAGGATGCCGCCGACGATCCATTGAATGATGGTTAGAGCATCGACGTCAGGCACCCTATCACCTCATCATCATCATTTGCATGAACTGCTCCGTCCGCTTCCTTTCTTCCCAGACCACGACGCCCACGACGCCTATGATCCCTGCTGTTGCAGCTATCCCTATCACCCACCACCACCAGTCTTCAGCAGGCGGTAGCCCTCCGGGTGGCGGGTGCTGGTCCTCCTCTCCCGGGGGTCCAACGTACCGGTACGTGACTATCAGCGTCACATTGACCTCTGCCTTCTGCCCCCAGATCGCGGTGTAGGCTATGTTGTACCGGGCGTTGAAGAGGTTGTTTCCGTTCGAAAGCAGTGATGTGACGTCCTTGACCTCGCTCTTCTCGCTTGTGTCAAAGGCTCCCCAGCTCAGCCTCGTGACATCGTAGTTGTTCATCCGTATGAGAAGTGAGGCGCCACTCATGTAGTCCTGCTTCGCCCTTATATGGAGTTCCGCTTTCTCCGGCCTCCAGATCCTCGTATCCCAGGGAACCGGGTAGGTGGTGTTGATGCTCGCCTCAGTCCCGAACTTACCTATCTGAATGATGACGTTCTGCCAGATCGAGTAGGATGTTGTTGCGCTAAGAGGTACTTGGAGCCTCACAGTCTTCAAGCTCTCACCTCGGCAGCAACGCGCTCAGACCAACTATTCCAGCGATCTTCGGCCACGCGAGGTAGAGGACGACGCCCCCTACCACAACCATTATGCCGACTCCGGTGACTATGCCCCAGCCGTAGGAACCCCAGTCCCACTCCAACGGCTTGACCTCTTGGGGCTGGAACGTCTGGACCCTGAACTCCTCTGGACCCGGGACGTAGGGCTTCTTGACGCCGTAGCTTAACTACGTCACCCCCTCATTCCGACAAGTAGCTGCTGCTCGAGCTTCCGCCTCTCTTCGTACATGAGGACACCGCCCACGACCAAGGCGCCTGCCGCCGTCCCTACCAGCCCCAGAGTGATCCAGCCTCCAGGTATCATCTCCCACCACGGTGGAGGAGCAGGCGGAGCTCCTGGGACCACCTTCAGGTAGACCATCTTCTTATCTGCGAGGACGGGTGGGTCCCCGAGCTTCATCACAAACCACATCTGCGCTTCGTAGGGGTAGTCCCCCGGCTCGGTCCCAGCAGAGAAGGGGGGAGTCATCCAGAACCAGTCGCCAGTCACTCGCTTCATCCAGCCGCTTTTGATGCCGCCGAAGTCAAGCTCGATGTAGCCCAGTTCGCCTAAGACGTAGAAGACAACGCTGGCCTGAATCAGTGCTCCTGGAGGGACCTCCGCGTAGTCCGTACCGATCTTCTTTCCCTCACGGTAGAACTCTACGTAGTATATCCAGTCGGCTGTCGGCCTTACATTTCTGCTGTACGTCTGCTTTGTCAGCAACCTAAACACCTCTCAACATCTTTCCACTCTCTTCACTCACCATGACCCCCAAGGGGAAGACTATGGGTGAGAACGCGCCGATGAGCTCCCAACCCGTCGGCGGGACTATGCTTGCCTCCATTCCGAGCTCGACCCTCAGCTTCTCAATGACGTAGCGGATGTTGTTCGCCGCTGCAATCGTAGTGCTCCCGGCGAAGACCAAGCCTATGGCAAACGGCAGACCCATTATCCGCGTGAACACAAGGCTGCCACTGTCCCCACCCCTCACAAAGCTCGACCCAGGATTCTCTATCACCACCTGCTCTTTGAATATTGCGTCGCCAAACGGATACCCGATGACCTTCAAGGTTGCGTGCACATCTATGGTCTTGTTGCCTGTCAGAGCGGTGGTCCTCCCGGACTTCTCAGCCCAGAGTCCAGGCTGAGGCTCACACCAGCCGTATATGACGCCCACCTCCAGAATCTCTTGGCTCACCAGATCCAAGGAGTCGGGCCGACCTATCGCAGCATCCACGTAGTTCTCCGTCCTGTTCAAATCGACGTAGTCTTCCAGGATCGCGATCTTGTCTGCCTCCGTGCCGCCGTCGTACTTGCCCGGTTGCCAGATTGGGTCCCCAGGCATACCCTGGTTGCTCGCGGCGATGACGTGGTTGTTGCTGAGGATCTTCCCGTCCCTCGTCAGCACTCCCAAAGTCCCTGCTGTGATGAGGGGATGGCCGAGTGAGACCCCTCCTGGAGCAGGGCGCCACCTTTCGTACCTCGAAGCGGCCAGAGCTTGCAGGGAGAGCGGGTTCACGGAGAGCGCGTATATGGGTCCTGTGAAGTAGCCGGACACAGGGATGCTCTCTAGACTCAGAGGCAACGTTGCCATGGCTTCCTGGGTCTCCACGTACACGATTATCCTCTGGTTCCTGACGCCGACGCCGGTGACTCCCTTCAGCTTGAGGAGCTCGTCCTCCTTGTCCTGCTTCACTGCTAGGGCTTCTATCATAGTATGCCAACCCTTCCGCTTACATTCACCTGGACCGGAACGCCGTCGAGTGACGAAGGCACCAAGCGTATCACGGACTCATCGACCACATAGACCATGATCCTGTCGGCAGTGGAACCGACGCCGACAACACCTGGAATGCTTCGAAGATTCGCTTCATACTTTGCCCTGACGGCCTCGACACTCATACGAATTATTCGTAGTGCTTATCTGCTTTATATCCCTTAAGGGACGCCCCAAAGAAACTTCGTCTCGAAGTAGGGGAAGCGTGCGCTCAAGCCCCTCTTGTGGACCACTTTGGTGGGGAAGTGGCCGAACTTGAAGCCCCTCCAAAATGCCCTGTTCGCAAACTCCACGTCGTCCCACCAGGTATCCCTGAAGCCTTTGAGAGCCTCCCAGACGTACCTCCTCATCCACATGAACCCGCCTATCATCATCCACGGGTTGTTTGTGGCCGCCCACCAGTTCTGCATCTGCATGTGGAGTACGTCGGTGGCAACGGGCGTCTCGAAGAGGGCCGAGCCTATGTCGAAGTCTCCCATCAGCTTCGAGACATCCAAGCCTCTCAAGTCCATGTCGCACTCCGTGAACAGGAGCGTGTCGCCCTTCGCCCTAGATGCACCGAGGTTCCTGGCCTCAGCAATCTTGCCGCCCCTAACTTCTAAGACCTCATACGCTCCCGTGAAACTCGCCTTCACGGACTCGGACGAGTCCTCAGGACCCACGGGGATGACTACGCTGATCATCTCAAATCTCACCGTCATCCACGAGGTGAAAGATGGCTGCGAGGAACGCCTTCGGGTCCCTCTTGCGTACCGTGACCTCCAAAGCCGTAAAGACGTCATGCCTCAAAATCCTGTGCCTGCCCTTCAGGAATGCGTAGGGCTGGTCCATGTACCTGTGGACGTCCGCGTAGCTCTTCCCGAGCCGGAGCTTCGTCCTCATGCAGTGCTCCTTGTGTGAAACCACTACTTCCACATCTCCAACAGCTCTTTGGAATAGTTCATCATGCCTCTCGCCTGTTGAGCTGTCGGCTTGAACTGCGGATTCACTTCAGCGGTTATCGCAAAGACGGTCCAGCCGAGCGTGATGACGCCCGCTCCCAGGACCCCTGCGCCGATGTACTCGTGGTGCCACGGTCTGTCCGTCTTCCCGAGATCCTTGTAGTCGTCAAGCATCAACACCGCTCCACCAACGATGCCTGCGATCCCACCCACAAGCCCGGGCCAGAACTTAACGAGGGCTTGGACCAGCCTCTCCTCCTGGCTTTGCTGGGGTTTGACCCCTGAGCCAGGGGATGAGGTCCCGTCTGATTTCTGCTTCAATCCATCTGTCAGCCCTCTCGCCCTCCTCTTCGAAGACTTTGTAGAGCTCCGGGTATTTCTCTTTAACCCAGTTCTTAAAGTTCTCTACCGTCAGCTTCTCCTCGATCTTCTCGATGGGGATGTTTTTCACGAGGCTCCTCAGGAAGCCGAGGCTCACCATCGCCCACTTAGCCATCACCAACTGGGTCCTGCGCGGCTTCAGCTTCGCCTTCTCCTCGCTACTGAGCCCTTTGATCCGCTCGAAGGCCAACTCCTTCTGGACCGCGTACTGGATCGACTCGATGATGAAGAAGTCGTTCTGTATCATCAGCCTCAGGCCCCGTGGGCCGAAGAAGCCCAGTGCTGAGTCGATCAGGCCTTCGACAACAGCTTCGACGATCGTTATGAGACCTTTGCCTACGACTTTTGGGATTCGCTCGGTGATGATTCTTTCGAAGCCTCAGCCCCCCCTGCTGCTTCCGTCGCCCTCTCTTCAACAGACCTTTCGAACCACGTTGACACCGCAGGCCTGAAGAGCTCCACGAGGGACTTGATGCTGTCCTTGATGATGTTGCCGACCTCTTTGATGCGCTGATCATCCTGCTTGTCATTAAGAAGCGCGGTCTTCTGTTCTTCTAGGAGCTTTTCAATCTCCGGCCACGTCATGGGTCCGCCGACGACCTTGTACCCCTTCTTCGTCAAGATTTCCTTGACCTTCTCAGGGTCGCCGATCAGTTGTTCGAGAAGGCTCTTCTCCAGGTCCGTCTTCATCTGGGCCAACTGCTCCGCCGTGACACTCCCGGACTCGATCTTGTAGCCTGCTGCCGTGAGAATGTCTTTCGCTGACTGCTGTATCTCGTTGTACTTCGCGAACACTTCCGTCGCACTCTCTTTGTTGACTTCAGGCTTCTTCTCCAAAGCCTCTTTTATGAGTTCCATGAGCTTGGTGAACCTCTCTTCTTCAGCAGACTTCTTCTTCTCGTCAAGCATATTGTAGACGTTCTGCATCGTTTCCTTGAACGGTTCTAGTGTGCTTTGGAGTGCTTTCGCCAACGCCTCCACGGATGTTGTGTCGCCTCCCTCCCTCATTATGTCCTTGAAGTGCTTCATCCTTATTGCAGCAGCTTGAATGTCTTTCAGGCCGTACGGGTCATCTGACTTCTGTTCTCTCGCCATCGTTATTGCTGCAACCTCGCTAAATGGGCCCCTCATCTCTACAGGAAGCCTCTTCGCCATCTCCGTGATCCTCTCTGCTGTGCCGACTATGGGTTCAAGCTTGGCCAGTATTCGGTCTTTGTGCGCAGGACTCTTCAAGATGTCGCCGTACTTCTTAATCACCTCTTCCTTCGTGATCCCTTCCGCCTGGGCTGTCGCCTCTAATGTTTCATCATCGTATGGACCGTCGCTCATCTCGATCACTTGTGCTCCTCCTGGAACTTCTTTATCTCCTGTTCGCTCGGCATGATCGCTGCCATCGTCCCCATCGCCGTCAGGAACTTCAGCCTGCAAGGTTCACAGGTGGAGAGTGTAAGAATCTCATAATTCTTGTGCAGGCCTTTAAGAGCACTTTCCAGCTTGTCGCACTCCACCTGCTTTGCCATGTAGAGTTGCACGATCTCGTTCATCTTGATCTTCGCCTGGGACAGGACGAACTCAAGCTCCAAGATGTGTTTAGTGTTCCCCAACTGTGGCGCCACACAGTCGTTCCAGCACATCTGAAAAGCGTTTGCGACAGCCTTCACCGTCGGCTTCCCATCTGCTCCTAACTCCTCCTTCTCAATCTTGTCTATGTAGGGTTTCACGTACGGAGAGAGACCGTAAAAAGTCATCTCGGAGAGGGCGCTGTTGAGGGCATGGTTTCTTGAAGCGTCCAAGATATGCTGGTCTGGGATGGGTGAGGCATCCACCTGCGACTTGACCCCTGGTTCGCGCCCCACCATCTCTCCGACACGGCGATCCGTCTTTGTCTCCCCTTCTTGCAGAGGTACTTGGGCTTCTGTGTTCGCACTACTGCCTCCGGTTTTTGCCACTGGATTTGCCACCCTCTCATGTCTGGCAACTTCGGTGGCAACTTCCCCTTGCAGTTTAGCTATTGCTTCCCAACCCTCAGGCGTATCCTTCAACCCTATGCCCTTACTCTCACCGCCTTTCCTCATAACGATGTAGCCGTTCACAGACCGAGGGGTGAAGCCCTTTTTGATGAGCCTCCTAGCCTGTTTTTCATCGAAGTCCATTTATGATTTGCATGGCAAATCCAGGCTTATATTTGTTTGATGAGACGATGGCAACTTTTTGCCGGATCGGGTGGCAACTGTTGCCATCAGATGGCAACTCGGTTTGGACCATTGCGCTCTCAATGAACAGGGTGATCGGGGAGTTGCCATTTGCCATTTGCCACCCGGAATGCAAGCTCAAGTAGTGGGCGATCCTCAAGGAACCATCGGTGTTTGACGCTGCGGACTTAGTCAGATTCACACCGACAACGCTGGTAAATCGTTGGCAAAATATTGGAGGCAAACCCGTTTGTGAAAAGGTAGGGGTGGGATTTGAACCCACCCTATTTAAAGGGGACCGGCTTTTCGCTCTCATGCGTTTTTACACCGGTCCTTATAAGCTGTGTCTGTGTACGTACACCGACCATAAATGGCGCGGAAAGATAAGCTGTCTCCCGTGGCTGGAACGACGGGCGCGGACCCCTGCGAGAGTGGGGAGGCGAGGGCGAGCCAGACCGCCCAAGAAGTGAAGAGGACCACCCTGAAGGTGGTTCTGAGATCGATATCCGATTTGTTACCCGATACTAGATCCCAACTTCTAAGATTAGAGAAGGTTCTTTCTTCGGGCCTTGTGAAGACATTTGAACCGATGGACAATATAACAAGCATAGATGAGGCTTTGCTTGCGGCAAGAAAACTTGCAGAACGCAAACACAAAAGGACAGCTATGAGTAGATTTATGTGGGACCTAATAAAATTGAACGCATATACGGTCAAATTCACAAGAGATGACAAAAAATACAGAGTTATTGATTGGCATGTAGACGTAGCAGGCAATATCGTTTATTTCACCATAAAACCATATTGGAGACACATAGCGCAAGGTTTTCGTTGTTGAGGTGCTTTCTAATTGATTGCAAAATGCGATTTTATGTATCACGGCACGAGAGATGGCGAGGGGACCCTAGCATGGCAAGGTCCGTAAGAGAAGGATCGTTTGACTGGTGGAATGTGAACGCAAGCGCCGAAGGACTGAAGGAAGAACTTCAGAGGATGGAGGCTCTGTGGCGTGCAGCAGGGCTAAGACCGAAACGGTTGAAGTACGTTCTCACTCTGGGGGGCTAAAGCATGAGGAACTATTTCTTCGTCCACGACTACGCGGCACTGGTGGTCACAGCCAGCACGAAGGCGTTCGCCGAACAGGACTTCAAAGCACTCGTGAAGACACCGGAGGCCTGGAGGTACACGGGGAGTGAAGAGGTGTAGAAGAATGATGGCTTCAAGCCAACAAAAGAAGTGCCCCGACTGTGGAGATGTGATAGTTCGATGTAGCAACTGCGGATTTTACATTCATCCCAAGTGGAACCATCCATGTCCAATGTGTGGGAAGAAGGGCCGTCCTAAGAGACAGAAGGACCTAGTGGTTGAAGCCGTCGCCAGGCTAGAGAACATGGACATAGAGGTTTGAAGCATGAGCCACAAGCTTCCGGTCACGAAATGCAAGTTCTGCGGACACACATTCATCCGTCGCAAGGACGAGTCGAAGAACGAATGCCCCAGGTGCAAGCATTGCTTGAAGTGTGGGAAGAGGCACGCGAAGGGGAAGAAGTGCCGATGAGTCCCGCGTTGTTCTCCGCCATCAGCGCAGCCCTCCTGAGCCTGGCGACCGTTGGACTGGTCTTCGCTACGGTCGGCCTCATTGAGAAGGTTTTTAGTGAGGAGACCCGCTTCTAGGGTGTAGACACCATGGTGTCACAACTGTTTCATGGGTTGTCTCGGGTTGTCTCAATGCCGAGGGACCCCAGCCCGTTTTTGCCGAACGAGGAGCCCTGGCTTTTTGTCATCTACGTCCTGTTCTTTGGCATCGTTGCTTGCGCACTTGCTACCATAGTTCAGAAGGGAAGGCGTTGCAGGATTTGAAGGATGAAGAGTTTCTAGGGAAGATTGTACCATTCATTGTAGGTGGAGACTTGATGTTAAGGCTGATAAGAGAGATGCAGGAAGAAGTGAGGCGAATCCAAACAACACAGTCAAAAGAGCTTGATATAGAAGACGCTCGTGAAATTGAAGTCCGGTTAAGTTCGCTTGAAAGTATGATAATGAGAGGGATGGGGTTAGTGAGATGAAGGAAGAAGAGTTCCTGAAGTTCGTCGAAGGGCTTCCGGTCCTTGTGCGAGATAGGAAGCGCCAGCCCCCTACGAGACCTGTTCCGACCGCAAAGCTGGAGACTTGGGGGGTAGAGATCCCGAAGCCTACGATGGAGGAAGTCTGGAGGGCTTCGCCGTTTGGACAGTACGAGTGGACGATGGAGAGGGTGGCGGAGACAGAGGTTGAAAGGTCCTCGGACCCTTTGAAGGCTAGGTACGTGGAGATTAGACGCAAGCTGGGCGACCCGAAGTTGCCGATAGAGGAGAAAAGGGTGTTGGCAAGGGAAGCACAAGACCTCCTAGACCAGATCATGAAGGACAGCGAATACTACCAAGACTACTTGAGGAGCAAAGCAAGGGGCACCTGGACCTTGGAGACGAGGGAACCGAGGTACACGTTCAAAACCGGGATGCCTGCTGAAGAAGCTCGCAAGACCATGAAGTGGTTTAGCACAGGAGACCGGATGGTGACTGGATGATGTCTGAAACACTTGACTCATGGCTAAAACAGTATTCCGCTCCTGAAGAGGCCAAGAGGCCTGAAGAGAAGGCCGTCAAACTCGGCGACCTCTGTGCCAACTGCGAAGAAAGCAGTCTTGTGCAGCACCGCAGGATTCCGAACGTCCTAGTCTGCCCCACATGCTGGGCAAAGTACGCAACCACCGGCGAACGGGTCACTACACAGAAAGCAATCAGATACGGTGGTCCCCTTTACTGGGCCGACCGCATTGAGAAGGAGAAGGGCGAAGCCATCTTCGAGAAGTTGGACGAAGTACAGCAGGCCATCATTGGCTACATGGCACAGGTCCGAGCCAAGATGAATGTCTCCAGCCTGGATAAGGAAGACTACAACAAACTTGAGGAGTTAGGCCTCATTGAGAAGCTCACCAGATTCACGTTTGGACCGACTGAACTCGGCGTCAAGGTCGGAAACTTAATGCCTTTCGAAAAGATAATGGAGGTTCACTACAAGATCAAGGGGCAGGTGAAGCTGGAAGAAGCCAAACCAACCCCTCCCCCTGAACTCAAGGCTTCCGCAGTAGATTGGACTGAGAACCGCGTTCTGATCACCTTTCCAATGGATGTGCCTGTTCCGAAGACTGTCCAAGGTGTTTGCCTACGAATGTCCGGCGGAGACCGAGACTGGATTTGTCCACCTGAGTACGTTGGTCTTGTGAAAGACCTTGGTTACGCTTTAGAACTACGTGGAGCACTAGCTGAGAAACCTGAAGCACCGAAGATAGCGGAGCAGTTCAAGTCCGACATCGAAGTCTTCCTCAAGGACCTCAGAGAGTTTTTGGGCAAACTTGAGTTTCGAATAAAGTATAATCCACAAGCTGGCTACATGGATTTTGAGAACGACTGGAAGAGGTTGCAGGAATGGTACGAGCTTCACCTTCATGGGCGCATGAAGTCTGTATGGTGGCACAGAAAAGAGGACTTGCCCGGCATCCGCTTCAACGTGGATCACATGCTACTGAGCTACTTTAAGGACATTCAGATGAACTTCTACCGCAGCCCTTCTCAGGCTGCCTACCATCTTAGAGAATCGGTGATACCGACCCTTGAAGCTATAACTAGAGGCGACCTATATCCAGTGGTTGAGTAATGCCCATCCCCTGGCTCCAGATGAGGTTCAAGCAACTCAACCCTGAGGCGGATCCCCTCCTCATAGACTGGGAGAGCACTTACGATTCCTTGCTCACGGACAGAGAGAATCTTCCCATCTTCGCGGAAGCCTACCCCCTGTACCAGTGGTTCACAACCTCAGAGGAGCAGAGGGAAGCTAGGGTCACATTGCAGCAAAAGCTGAAGGAGGACATAGACTTCCTCACATTCACCATCGGCACATTCCCTGACGATGTAAGGAAGGACCTGGAACCCATCATTGAGGAACTGGGGAGGAGGGCCCTGGAGAGCGTGACCCTGCAAAGGACGGTTAGCAGGCTCAGGGCACAGCTCCGTGGTAAGAAGCCTGAGGAGTGGCGCAGACGGTTCTTCGAGATTGTGCCTGTCGGAGTGCCTAGAGAGGTTCCGGTTGAACGCATCCCCCCGAGGCCAGAGAGACGTGTTGCCGTGGAAGTCAGGGCTGAAAGACTTGTGGAAGAGATTGGAAGAAGGATCGTTGAAGCCCCTGACTACTACTCTGCCTTGGGACTTCCGGTGAACGCGAAGACCGAAGACATCATGGACACCTTGAGGCTCTTTCTCTCCACCTACCACCCGGACGTGTACCCGAAGCCTGAGGCCGCATCCATCACAAGAAGGCTCGTGGAGATCAGGGAGACTTTGACGGACCCGAGGAAACGCAGAGTCTACGATCAGAGAATCCTGGTCCCAGTGGCTCCAACCGTTCAGGTCGCCGTAGGTAGACCAGTCGTATACTGCACGGAATGCCAGAAGCGAGGACGTTTGGTGATGATGGAGTACAACAAGACCTATGGACCCTATGAATCAACTGGAAGAAGCTACGACATCTACAAATGCCCAGACCCGACTTGTCCAAAAGAGCGGGTCGCCAACTTCTATAGAGGCGTCTTCATCGGATTTGGCAAGTAGCCTAACTTCGACGTTAGAAAGGAAAAATGAGAGGTGAGAGGGTGTTTATCCCCCTCTTGCACACGACCTAGCGACACCAGCGAACGCTGACCTCACAGCAGCTTGGCTGCCGGGGCGCTTCCCACTGAGACCTGAGGCTACACATGACCTGAACGCGATCAGGCGAGCGGAGGTTGCGATGGTACGCTTGCTCCTAGTGTACGGGGGCTGCCTGATGCACCCAACCTTCCTGCAAGTCGGGTACACTGGGATCTGCATTGCCGCTACTATTGCCAGAGCTGACTTGCCCATGGATGCCTTTTCGAACGCCAAAGATATAAAGTCTGGCGAGAATAGTGTCTATTTGGGTTAAATGGAACCCGTGAATAAGGACCCTTACACGACCCTGAAGGTTCGCCGGAGCACGAAAAAGGAGTTGCTGAAGATGCAGTCGTTGTACCAGCTCCAGCACGGAGAGAAGATAACGATGGACATGATCTTGAAGACGTTCATAGCGAACCAGCCGACGGTGGACTTGAAGGGCAAGCCGAGAAGCTAGTTCACTTAGTAGTTCATTTAGGTGGGAAGCCCCCTGAGTTCGCCGCACCGTTCTTCTTCAAGGTCGTCGTTGATGAGGCATATTCTTGTCTTCTCCTGAACTTGCTTTTCAAGCACAAGGATGGGGCTGCTGAACTTGTCGATGGAGTAGCAGATGTTTCTAGCCTTGTTTCCTCCGTCGCTGTCTTCGTCAGCGTAGAGGACGTCCACCTCATCTGTGCCGAACTTCTCCATAAGCGCCTTCTTCACATCTTCTTTCTCCACCTGCTCCTTGAGCTCTTCACACGGTCGGCACTCATGTAGTCCGATGATGTGGAGCTTGGGCCTTGCTTCCGCTTCCTGAGACATGACCTCCAACCAAATGCTTTAGAATAGGTTAAGATATAAGACTTCTCAGGATGGCTGTAGACCTCCAGCAGTACGAGTTGCCTAAGCCTGAAAGCACATGCAGAGTCGTTCTCGGCGACGGTAATCCATGCGCCTACCCCAGGTTCCTCTATGCTTTGTGCCACGCCTGGTATGTGACGAAGAGCCGTCCCCAGATCATGAGCATGAGGGAGATATTTGTCGAGGGCTTGAACGAAGCGAGGGCGGACTGGAACAGGATGTGTCCCATCGAAGCCAAGGAGATGGCTAGACGTGCTGAACGAGAAAGGCCGCCGCCACGAAAAAGACCACCACCTCCAGAGTGGTATCCTGAGGAGGAGTGACGAGAGATAAGTCAGGAGTCTTTATTCGTCAAGATGGAGAGAGCTGGCCGTGAATGTTCTGCTGAGGTACTAGGTAGACTTGACAAGATAGTGTCCGAGGCTGGTGTGCAGACCGATTACGGCAGAGGCAAGCTGTTGGACACTCTTCAGTACACGTTCTCAAGAGACATACCGGACCTTGAGATGCCGAACGAGAACTGGGACTGGCATTTTGAAAGAGGTCGCCACGTTCTTCAAAGAGAGTACAACCAGATATTGAAGAGGCAGGAGGAGGGACTCTTCTACGAGTGTGATAAGATATGGGGGTTTGAGCAACCACTCTATGAGCCTGCTCGTCCTGGAGAACAGGCTAAACGAATGGCGCAGATGTTGCTGGAACCGTTCAGAAGAAGTGAGGAGGAGTTCTTCAAAAGCATTGGAGACGAAGCTAGGCACAAAGAGAGATACGCTTCTCAGAAAGCGGTGAAAAGCGCCTTAGCCAACTTTGACCTTTGCATGAGAAGCAAGGTGAAGGAGTTGAGAGTTTCAGGGTCCCAGAACCCTTGTGTCGAAAAGACGTTTGAAGCCATTGATGAAGCGGGTCACACGTT
>Ga0315314_1001588_pt1 | contig 20287 bp, 22 predicted proteins | sample TDP9_MG_FD_203631 | JGI IMG/M metagenome (GOLD analysis project Ga0315314, IMG submission 203631) | Freshwater sediment microbial communities from Lake Towuti, South Sulawesi, Indonesia - TDP9 | ecosystem: Environmental > Aquatic > Freshwater > Lake > Sediment | place: Indonesia: South Sulawesi... | reverse complement strand
AGCAAGCTCAGGGGCGATGTTGCTTACAGGGAACTCATTCACCGTCACGTTGCCGTGGCCCGGCCTGATGACGGCCCGGGCGATTGCGGTCTTCCTCTTTCCTGTGACTAGAAGTATCCTCTTCCGCTCACTCATGCCTTCCAGGGCCCTCCTATCTGCTCGGATAGTTCACCTACCGTGATGTGTTTGCATCGAAGCTTTGAAGCCTCCGCGCCGGGTATCTTCACGGTGGACTTGTCGCGGCACTCTTCAGGGGTGCCGATGTAGACGCGAATCCGCCTGAAGGCAGCGCGGCCTTTTGCCTTCTTTCGCGGCAGCATACCACGAATGACGCGGCGTACATACGTATCGGGCTTTCGAGGGTGTGTTGGAGCCTTGTACTGAGCCGCCAATGTTCTTGTCTCGAGTCTCCGCTTTGCCTCTTCGACGATGTTGGCTTTGGTTCCGGAGATGACCGCGTTCTCCGCGTTGAAGACCACCACATCGTCTCCCTGGAGGGCATGCTTGGCGGCAAAGCTTGCGACTCGCCCCAGTATCAGGTTGGAGGCGTCGATGATGATGGGTTGCTTCGACATTTGATTGTCACCTCAAGATTCTGACCTTGCTGCCATTGGGATGCTCGTCTGCGAGCTTGCTTAGGCTGACGCATGATCCGCCCGCTCTCTCGATCTTGGCCTTTGCGGTCTGGGAGAACTTGAACGCGCCAACGTCGATCGGGTGGCCGATTGACCCTGCTGCTAAGACTTTGCCGGGAACCGCGACTATGTCGCCCTTCTTGCTGTTACGTGCGACCCTGCTCACGTTCACCGCGATTCTAGACCGTTTCGGCTTTCCGAGTAGTTCTGCTACACGCAACCAGATCGACGACTTGTTCTGCCTCCCCTTCTTCTTCAGGACCGCAATAGTATCGTTCAGTTCAGGATTCGTGATTCTCCTCCGCATCGTCCAGCCACCTACTATTTCTGTTCGGCTTCGGCCAGGGCACTCATTGCCTCGGCTTTCTTTCCGAGAACGGCCGCCGCCTCTTTCAGGATTCTCCTCGGCGGAAGTGAGCCGGTCGATTCGATCTGGAACAGGAAGGTTGTGTCGTCACCTTTGACCTCGACCGGCGAGGGTTTCCGGTGATCCAAAGCAACCGCTTGCTCAACGCAGGCCATGCACAAAGTGCAGTCAAGCTCATTCTTGATGAATATCTTCCGGGAAGCGTCCGAACCATACACGCGTGTAGGGCAGCACTTGACAACTTCCTCCGGGTTAGAGAGGTTCTCAGGCCGCAGAGTGATCTTGGGCACGTACTTGTACGCGGCTACTGAGGCTGCCTGCCACTTCGCGTGCTCTGAGCCCCTTCCCAGACGCGCGTAGGCTTCGAGCCTTAGCTTCTGCTTGGGCGCAAGTTTCACAATCGGTATCCTGTCTGATGCAGGGACGATCTCTGTTCCCGGCTTCAGGTCGCCAGAGTAGACCGTGACAACTTCGTCGGCTGCCTCAGCTTCAAGCACGAAGGAAGCTGTGCACTTCGGGCAGCCCAAGTCACTCTTGCAGTCGCATTCTTCACGAGGAACGAACGCGTCCGAGTTGGTCTTCAAAGGAACCAGTCCGAGTCGATGTGCAAGAATTTCGTCGTACATGACGGAGGTGTTCTCGACGAAGATCACGTCCTCGATGGCCATGACGGGGACATCGGCAAGCACCGCCCGCCGAATAGCGTTGGCGAATGCGGGAAAACTGTCTCGCAGGATGAGCCTGAGCGAATCCCCTTTTTCCTCGAGGATCTCAACCTCCATGACGCGCATGACCTTCTGTCGTATTACTCTTGGTTACTTTCAGCAGAGCGGCAGTCTAGGCTTCCAAGGCGCTTATAAACCATTTCGGGTCTGCAATCGCGATTGAAGAACGAACAGCGAGATAGTTCACGCGCGTCTCAAGAAAGATTCGATGAAGATCTTTGTTGAGAGTTGATACTGCGTGACCTCCGCGAGTACGCTCTCTCTTCCAAAGAGTTCGTCCCGAATCTGTTCCGATGACCTGCCCTGAGAGTGAAGTTTGATGATTCTGTCGCGCGCTTCTTCCAGATATGCACGTGTTCTCTTGATGGTGTCCAAGGGGTTGGGCACTACCTTTCCTAGTGATGCGAACATGACCTTCGGTCTAAGCTCTTCGAACTTTCTTAGGTCCGCAATTATCTGAGGTACGTCCTCTTCGGTCCTAGCCGTCTTGGGACGTTCTCCGACCCATATGTCGCCCGAGAATAGAATTCCCTGCGCCTCCTCGAAGAGGGAGACATGGCCTCTGCAGTGCCCCGGGGTCTCGATGACCCGCAGGCTGACACCTCCGTTGTTGACCGTACTTCCGATCGGGTCTGCCGTGCAACGTTCGGGGTACCCCCAGATTTCACTCTGGTACGGGTACAGGTCGTACTTGCCATTCATGAGGCGAATTGTTTTGGCGTGTGCAACTGCTCGCAGTCCAAAACGTTCTGCCAGAAGCGCGTTTCCCCCAACATGGTCTTCATGGTAGTGAGTGTTGACTATCACAGAGGGTTTCTTGTCCTTCAGGAATTCGGCAAGCTCGTTCTTCGCGTAGTCACAGCCCGTATCGATCAGGATTCCGTCTATCAGGTATGCGGCTACCCAGTAGAGCACTGTCACCCCGTCAAGAGATCTTCCCATCTTGACCTCTGTGACCTCTCCAACTTGCGTTGCCTTGAGCATGCTCTGCCGCCCAGCTTCACCGTCACGATGACTGCGGTTCTCTCAGTTCTCTTCGGAGTATCTTGCCGACGAGCGTCTTCGGCAGTTTTTGACGGAACTCCACTTTCCGAGGGTACTTGTACGCTGCCATGTGCTCCTTCGCCCAAGCGATGTTGGATGTGAAGCCTTGATGAGGCTTTTGAAGTCGTGTACTCTGTCAGCATATGAGGCTAGATCGTCGAGCTCAGCGTAACTGACGGCCCGCCCGTAGAATATGATCGCCTTCCGATCCGGGTAGTCTCTCGCAGATCGCTCGAGAAACTCGTGGACTGGAATAGACTCGTAGTCCGCGATATGCAGCGGAACATCTTCGGGTCAGTTTCTCATTCAAGGCTTCTCTTGCGGCAAACCGGCTCGATTGCGCGTGTCTGGGGCTTCGTTTGAAAAAAAAGGATTTGCAGAACCAGAACTAGCGTCTGAAGAGAACTCTGGACGCCGAAGACTAAGGCAATCCTTTCCGGTCGAAAATGAGAGCGCTGGGGTCTATGTTGGCGGTATCGTAACCGGTACCCGTTCCGTTCCCGTCAAAGGCGCGTTGCAGTGAGGACAGAATCTCTGTCGCAAACCATTCGACTTGATGTAGTCGTGGAGGCACTTCGTGATCTCTGTAAAACTAAGAAACGACCCTCTCGGACGACCTGTCAGCAGGGAGAGCACGTCATCAACAACAATGCTCTGTTCAGTCAGCGCATTTCTCTTGCTCATTGAAGCTTTCCTCAAGGATCATAGGGTCGGCGGTACTCATTTGAGAATTCAGTATACAATCACCGTCAACAACGGGCTCCGGGAAGCGTCGGCTTAGACAGTTTTGGTTCCATCTTGGACCCATACGGTTGACGCGCGAGCAGAGCTTGGCTGAACCAGATTGAAATACGGCAACATCTCCATCGCTCGCAAGACGATGATGCTCATGTCTGAGGAGGTCAAGAGCTACCTTGACGGGGCAGGCGTGCCGTACAAGATTCACATCGCCAACGGCCCAACAATGACTGCTCAAGAAGCTGCAACCCGACTGCAAGTCCCGCTTCCGACGATAATCAAGAGCATCGTCTTCACAGACCAGGATGGCTCACCAGTGCTAGCAATACTCACAGGAGACAAACGAGTCGACAAGAAGAAACTCTCATCAGTCGTGGGAGCATCGAAGGTCAAGATAGCCACCGCAGAGGATGCAAAGGCACTCACTGGTTTCGAGGTCGGTAGCATGCCACCCCTCGGTCACAGAAAACGAATCCCGATTGTGATTGATCACAAGGTTATGAGTTTCAGCAAGGTCTACGGCGGGGCCGGAACCTCTGACGCTCTAATCGAAATCGACCCTCACGACATAGTGAGACTCGCAGAAGCCAAAGTGGCGGACATCTCCGAGTGAGCAACGCTGATGGGTTTTTGTGCGTGTCTGAAGAGTAAGCCGCGATGAACAAGGTTGATTGGGATGGGATTGAAGATTTTCCAAGTCGACGCATTTTCCGACAAGGCGTTCGCTGGTAATCCAGCGGCGGTCTGCATTCTCACCGAACCGCGCGATGAAATCTGGATGCAGAGTGTGGCACGAGAGATGAACTTGTCCGAGACAGCCTTCCTGCGTAAGCAAAAAGACGGCTATAATCTACGGTGGTTTACACCGTCCGTGGAGGTTGACCTGTGCGGTCATGCGACGCTCGCAAGTGCGCACATTCTCTGGGAGAGCAGCTTGCTCCCGCCGCAAGAGCAAGCGAGATTTCACACGCGAATTGGATTGCTGACCGCTGAACCCAAGCGGGACTGGATCGAGCTGAATTTCCCGGCGACGCCTGATCAGCCAGCAAGCGCTCCTTCTGCGCTCGGCGAAGCGTTGGGCGTGACGGCGAAATACACCGGCAAGAGTAGGTTCGACTATCTTGTGGAAGTGGAGTCGGAGAAAACCGTACGGAATCTGAGGCCGGACTTCAACTTGCTCAGGGCAATGGGAGTCCGCGGCGTCATTGTCACGAGTCGGGCAACGTCCCCCGGGTACGACTTCGTTTCAAGATTCTTCGCGCCAGGAGCAGGCATCGACGAAGATCCAGTTACAGGTTCCGCTCACTGCTGTCTCGGCCCGTTCTGGAGCAAACGGCTTGGCAAGAATGAACTCATAGCCTATCAGGCCTCAACACGCGGCGGGACCGTCCGTGTTCGCGTAGCCGGCGAACGCGTGTATCTGAGCGGACAAGCGATCACGATCCTACGCGGAGAACTAGCTGATTGCCTATGATATCCTCTGAGGAGGACCATCGTCCTTTCAACACAACTCTGCATTCCAGTGATCGACAGTGATTCTCATTACTGGCGCCGCAGGGAAAACCGGGCGGGCCGTAATCTCCGCCCTCGTTGCCAGAGGACAAATGGTGCGCGCTCTGGTTCACCGCGACGAGCAAGTGGAGATAGTCAAGTCTTTGGGCGCTCAAGAAGCCGTCGTCGGTGACATGCGCGACGAGGAGACACTCAAACAGGCCGCTCGAGATGTGCGAGGAGTCTATCACATTTGCCCGAACGTCAGTCCAGATGAGGTACCGATGGGTAAAGCGATGATCGCAGCGGCCCAGAATGCCGGGATTGAGCATTTCGTCTTCCATTCGGTCCTGCATCCGCAGACAGAGGCAATGACTCATCACTGGAACAAGCTACGCGTCGAGGAAGCGCTGTTCAAGTCGAATCTGCCGTACACTATTCTCCAGCCGGCTTCGTATATGCAGAACGTGCTCGCTGGATGGCAGTCAATCGTTGAACGCGGAGTCTACGCGGTACCGTATTCAGTCGAGGCTCGTATGAGCATGGTTGACCTTGAGGATGTCGCCGAAGCGGCCGCCGTCGTCATGACCGAACCAGGCCATCCGGGCTCAACGTATGAGCTTGCTGGTCCAGAGGTTCTGACCCAGACCCAAGTTGGCCAAATTCTGGCCACTCGCCTGAAGCGCCCAGTACGAGCCGAGCAATTAACGATTGAGGCGTGGACCCGCCAAGCTGAGGCCTTGGGGATGGGAACCTACCAGATTGAAACGCTCATCAAGATGTTCCGTTACTACAACCGACATGGACTCTGGGGCAACTCTCGTGTCCTAGCCTACTTGATTGGCCGAGGACCCACCAGATTCGAGACGTTTGTCGAACGAACCATCCGCGAAAGAACGTGTCCATAGCAAATCTATTGGCGCAGGGATCGCGGGCTTCTATAGGTGCTTCCTGACTTGGTCTTCTAGTTCGTCTGGGGCGGCGACGTAGACGTTCGCGCCGACATCGCCAAGCACCTTCTTCGCCCTTTCGCGTAGTGCGGCTGGCACAACCAGTACGACAGGTATGTCGAAGTTCTTGCATGCGAACAGTATGTCGGCCGGCTTCATGCGCTCCTGCTCGGCGGGTATGACCTTATGCAAGTAGCCGACAACCACGTCGACTTCGCCCTTGGTGAGGTGGTTCACGTATTTCCCGTGGTTGTCCCAGCCGTTGCTGACCGGGAGAGTCTCCACGCCTTCAGCCGCAAGCTTCGCCAAGAGCAGCGGGTCCGTACCTTCGAAATATCCAACTCTCGTCATTGGTTCTCGCCTACGGTAGGATTGAGTCCTAGCACTTCGAAAAGGTTGCCGTTTCTTCGGTTAGACAGGTGTTTGCCCGCGGGGAAGGCTCAGGCGTCCAGATTTAAACGCAACCTCCCGCACGAAAGGTGAAGGCTAAAGTGCTCGGCGAATAGCCCTTCGTTTGCCCGATGAGACAAGCGCCCAAACGCCGTCGATTTGAGCTCCTTTTCATTCTCTAAGGTCAGATGGCACTCTTCTTTCGAAATGTCAGTCCCCTTGCTCAAATACGGCGAATCCGCGTCCTAGACCTTAAAAGAGAGCTATCTCGCATGAGGCAGGACAGACGAGGCCCGAAGAAAAGTCGTTCCGGACTTTTGGCCTTTCTTATTCTCGCGGCGGTTTTCGTAGGAGTTGCCTTTCTAGTTGCTTCTCCATCAACGTCACATCCCGGTGTTCAGCCAACTCCAGTTGAGGACGCGTTCTACGGGAGCATAGTGAACGTTCGACTAGGTGGTGAAACGACGGGTGTAGTAAAGGCGGACACCAACTGCAAGCCCGTCGAGAATGGCCTGACCAACTGCATCGGGATCATAACTGCGGCCGACGGGGCCGAAGTACGCTTCAACTATACTCACGACATGTCGAAGCAACCGTGCTTGGCACCAGGTGACCAAGTAACGATCATTGCCCTGAACGACGGAACCTTCAAAGTCTTGCGAGGATAGGCTAGGCTTGGATCCGCTGCCGCTGGTCTCGCTCGGACTGATTGACGGACTGAACATTTGCTCTCTGGGCTTGCTTGGCCTATTTCTCAGTCTGATGTACGCGACTCAGACCGACCGGAGAACGATTCTGGGCTACGGGGCTGTCTACGTCGGCAGCGTCTTCCTCTCCTATCTGATGGTTGGTGTCGGAGTCACTTTACTCTTCATTACACTCCCTAGTATACCGCACTTCCTTGCGAGACTCGCCGCAGCTGGTATGCTCGCGATCGGCATGGCAAACATAATCAACTACTTCCGACCCGGCGCGTTTCCGCTCAAGTTCGAGTCGGTTTCGCACGCGATCAGTACGAGAGCCGTGCGTTTCATGAAGGTCGGCGGCGTGCCAGCGGTCTTCGCTGCGGGCATCCTGATCGGATTCCACAACTTCCCTTGCGCTTGCACAGGCGGCGTCTACATGACTTTCCTCTCCCTGATAGCCGACTCGCCGCTCAAGATTGCCTACCTGTTTGCATACAACGGGGTCTTCATCATCCCACTGACCGCGATCCTTCTCGCCTTCTCAAGTAGGCAGGCGATTGTCCGGTTCAGGCAGATGCATGCCAGAAACGCGGCTAAGACCACACTCCTCCTTGGCACCGCGATGACGGTCGTCGGGCTGCTCCTGCTTATCGCGATAGGCCTGGGCGTTCAGTAAGCGCGTCTCTGGCCAGCGTGGATGGCATGGATTTCGTTCCTCGTTTTGGCTCAGGAAGTACTTCTAGCTCAGGGCACATTCTCAACAGTGGCCTTAGAGGGGATGATTCTCTGCGCCGCGCAGGAATGAAGAGTTCGTATGAGCGCTTCGTCAGGATGACCTAGATGAGTCAGGTTCCTTGATCTTGAACCAGATGATGACGCCGATCGCGATCGCGAGCGCTAACGTCAGGATGAAGGGTGCTTTGGGTGATACGTTGTCCCACATCCAACCTCCGAGCGCAGGTGAGGCCGCAGACGCAAGTCCTGCGACTAGGCTCATTGTTCCGAGCGTCTGCCCGAACTTCTCTCGGCCGAAGTGGTCAACGATGTACGCGTTTATGGCGGGCATCCAGAGGCTGTAGACGAGCCCCCAGAATACGGCGGAGACGTAGGCGAACTCAGGCCGCGAAGTCACCAGCAAAGGCAGGAACGCGCCGACCGCGCACCACTCGCTCACCGCTAAGAATGGTCTCCTGCCCACCTTGTCGAGCTTCGAGCCTAAAGTCAACCCAGTCAACGCGGGAATACCCGCGGAAATAGCTAGGGCGATTCCAAGCTGTTCCTGGGTTGCATTCATCTCCTTGAAGATGTAGAGCGCCCAGAACGGGAACGATATCCTCCACGCGGCTGCATCCACTGCCACGACTGCAAGGAGGGGGAGGACTCGCCGGTCAGCGCGAATGAAAGACCTCCATGAACCATGTGCTTCTGGTGCTGTCTGTCGGACCGAGGCTGGCTTGTAGCCGACTAAGATCACTAGAATCGCCACCGCGACGATTGAGGCGGACGTTCCGAAGATGAATCGTGTTGGAACCGCCATCGCGGTTGCGACGTATCCTCCTAGAAGCGGAGCAATTGTGGCGGCGGTCTCTGTGACGCCGAGGTCGAGGCTGAAGACCTTTCCGACTCGTCCGGATTTTGCGGCATCGCCCAGCGCCGCGTATGATGCTGTTGCTCGAATAGCGTAGTCGAGTGTGACTAGCGTTATCCCTGCGCCCAAGAGTAGCCAGAATGTGGCGAGCGAGTACGAGACGAAGCCGATGAGTGTAACGAGGCCGCCGAGGAGGATGAAGGGTTTCCTTCCAATCCTGTCTACGGCGACGCCTACTGGGAGACGTGAGAAGGTCGCTCCTAGGCCGCCGATTGTCTGTGCTTGGCCGACGAAGGATATGCTGACTCCGAGCGCCACTATGAGCGGAGCCACAGACGGCGAGCTGAACCCGACGGCGAAGCCGAAGAGCGCATCCGCGGCGATAAGGATGAGAATCTGCCGCTCTGGGTCTGAGTGTCCATGCTCGCTCCTCGAATCCGTCGCCGCCCACCTCGCTCAGCAGATCTCGCCTTCAAAGAGCGAGTGACAATATTATGATAGCTGCTCGAGCTGGCGGTGTGCCCTGTCACCTTGAGGTAATCTGTGGTGCGCGCTCGAGCAGTCTCGGAGCCCCAGACGCGTACATTCTGATATAAGGCGCCATGGCGCGGAGAATCTTGCTTTCCGCCTTCCTAACATGTTCTTCGTAAGTTGTTCGGGGAACATTATGTTTCCGAGCTATCTCTTCGGCGGTCATCTTCTTCGGTACCTGATAGTAGCCGTAGTCGAGCGCGGATAGGAGCGCCTCGAGTTGTTTCTCGGTCAGCTCGGAGAACACGCTGCTGAGAGAGATTACGAAGGAGTCTCGAATGCTCCTCTCCGCGAGAGCCTTCTTTTGTAGTATCTCAACCTGCCCCAAGTCGCAGAGCGCCTGAAACAGCTTCTTGTAGTCGCTGTCTCTGAAACCTACGACCCTACGCTCCTCCCAGCCATCGATGTAGACGATCGGCGGGATCTCGAGGCACGAGTTCTTCTCGACTACCCTTGATACGCTAGGTGAGATCTTGCTGTCGCGGCACGTCTTGACGATGACTTGTAGGTTCCTCTCGAAGAAGTTCTTTCTGAGGACTCTGCTGCCTCCCCAAGAAAGCAGTTCCTTCAGGTCAGGTTCGATCCTGCTGAACGTTTCGATGTCTGGGCATCCGATCTCCACTACATCCGTCTTGTAGTTGCACCACTCGACGACTCTGACTTCCGGATGCTTCATAGAGAACCGCACATACGGGCATGCATGGCGAACCCTGAAAGAGACCTCGAACATAGTTCATTCAGCTACCGGACTATCGTTCGCTTGCCATATAAGCCGTCTGCCGTCGTACGCCTGAGAACTGGAACCAGCATAGGACGGACCAGAATTCCCGTCGTAGGGCGGTACAAAGTACTACCGCAACCCTCGCCTTCACCTTGGCTCGGAGGCGATGGAAGTGAGCGTAATGACGAGAATTCTGGGGCTATTCCGACTCACTGTCGAGATACCTGTGGTCGGTCTGCGGTTTGACTCTACATTGAATACGATGATAGCACGTGTTCGATCAATAACGAAGGATTGGAGCAGACCATGGTTCTCCACGAGCATGGAGAAAGAGTTCAGCAACAGGCAACTTGAGCGAAGAGCTCGCGGCGAATACTTGGCCAGATTGCCTGCGGCAAGATAAGCGAGCCCCACCAGAGACGGTACGAGAGGCTGCGTCGGCGTGATCCTCAGTCAAGAGAAAACTTAAGGCAGTAGCACGCCAACGCGGAGAAGCCTTCGCCAAGCATGCCGTGGAGGCGCTTCCGCTGAAGCCTTCATCCACAACCAAAGAAACAGACGCCGGGGCGCTGCTCTTCACTTCCTCCATGAGGCTGCATTCATGCTCCGAGAGACAAGGGCACAGGGCTTGACCATGGCCAACCATACATTCGGTGAACTCCTGCCGGCCCTTGTTTTCGGGTCGCTATGCTTCGTCTGGGGCTCGACTTGGCTGGCGATCAAGGTCGGGCTGAGTTCTCTGCCGCCTTTTACCTTCGCTGGGCTGCGATTCCTCATCGCTTGGGCTCTACTGATGACGTACATGCTTGCAAGGAAGATACAGTTCCCGAAGGACAAGGCAAGCTGGAGAGTGATGCTCTTCCTCGGTCTAACCCAGATCGCCTTCCCTTACGCATTCACTTTCTGGGGAGAGCAATACATGACGGCCGGCCTGACGGCGCTACTCTTCGCTACCCTGCCGTTCTTTGTTGCCGCCTTCGCCCACTTCATAATACCAGATGAGCGTCTGAACGCTTGGAAGCTACTCGGCGTGCTGGTGAGTTTCATCGGCGTCACCGTCATCTTCTCCAGAGAGCTGATGATTACCGCCAGCTCCTTCTGGGGTGGCGTTGCCGTGATCGTTAGCGCCGCGAGCGCCGGATGTGCGAACGTTGTCGGAAAGAAGTACTCTCAATCCATCAATTCCACGGCCAACGTCGTCGTACAGATGGGAGTCGGCGCGGTTCTACTGATCGTTGCAGGAGTCGTCACAGAGCGGCAGCTTCCACTGAATCTCGGTCAGACATCCATCCTCATGATAGTCTATCTTGCTGTTGTCGGGTCGGCGTTCGGATTCATTTCCCTCTACTGGCTGTTCACCCGCATGGAGGTTACAAGGATCTCCCTCTTCACGTTCATCACCCCGATCGTTGCGGTTCTTTTGGGATGGCTCATGCTCGGTGAGCAGGTGGATACGAATGTCGCCGTGGGCGGATCCCTGATCCTCGTGGGTGTGGTTTTGGTGAACCAAGCGCCCAAGACAGGCTGAAAAACGCGGTCTGACGTGACAGCCAACCTGTGATTGACAGGATCTCGAAGATCTCGCGGACGGACAAGTGAAGAGCAACAAGAAACTGCGCGGCCCGCGTTCCTTAGTCTTGCATTAGGCGTTTCAGTCGCTTGATCTAGGGGTTACTGATAAATACATTCAGGAGGAGGCGTGATCATGAGCAACGTCGGAAGCACAGCCGTGCGCAAGGCAATTGAAACACATCAACCCATGTTGGGCCTGCACGGACATATACATGACTCGAAGGGGATGTGCCGAATAGCCAAGACGCTATGTTTGAACCCAGGAAGCGAGTACGTCGACGGCGTCTTGAGAGGAATCATTGTCGATCTGGACGAGAGCAAAGTGAGAGACTACCTCTTCACGAGCGGTTGATTACTTTGGAGAGCGCCAAAGACCAAGCAATGCTTGAAGATGCCCGACGAATAGTCGAAGAAGCCAGTCAGAGAGGAATACATCTAAAACTACTAGGCGCCGTAGCCATAAGGCTCAACTCATCAAAGTACGCCGATCTGTTTCTGAGGCTTAACCGACTCAGCTCAGCAGACAGATTTACTGATATTGACTTTGCTGCGTACGGCAAGCAGAGGATGCAGGTAAGAAGGTTACTACAAGAGTTGGGTTTCGAGGTCAACCGGCAATCGCTGTTAATGCACGGAAATTCCAGAATGATCTTCGAGAATGCACAGAAGGGATACTCGATAGACGTTTTCTTCGATAGACTCCAATTTAGCCATGAGGTCGAATTCGGACGCAGCCCAGACGACGGACGCCTGCGCCTAAACCCTCTGACGCTGCCCCTAGCAGATCTCGTGCTAGAGAAACTCCAAATTCACGAAATCAATGAGAAAGACCTGAAAGATCTAGTCTTGCTTTTCGCCGCGAACACCATTGGCAACAGCGAGGATGAGAACGTCATAAACTGGAAGCATATCTCTTCCATACTATCAGACGACTGGGAATTCTGGTACGACGCGAAGCTCAACCTTGAGAAGCTCCTAAAGTTTCTGGCTAACTATGTCGACCAGAAGCTGATCGAGCCCGAAGTTGCAGCTGCTGTCCGGAGCCGCGTGGAAGAGTTGACCAGATTGATTGATGAAGAGCCGAAAAGTAGGGACTGGCAGAAGAGAAGCAAAGCAGGCCCTCAGAAGAAGTGGTGGCGAGACGTGGAGGAACGATCGCGGTGAAGATGGTTCCTCTGAAGTTCGTTGAAGCGAACGAGGAGACGATACCGCCCTCATTTTGCTCGGTCTAGTTGTGCTCTTGATGGATGTTGGTGCCGTCCTGTACAAGAGAAGGCGGCTTGGTTCCAAGTGCGAGAGTCGACGTAGGTCTGCGATGACGCCTCAAACTTACCGAGGAGTGTAAGGTCCACGGTAGGTCTCTTGTAGTATGTTGCCACCGTCGATGATTATGCGCGTTCCTGTCAGGTAGCTAGACTCGTCGGATGCCAAGAATGCAACAAGCTCTCCAACTTCTTCTGGCGTGCCCAGTCTACACATGGGAATACTGCGCGCCAGTGCTTCCACGCTTTCATCCGGGTAGCCGGGCTCCGAAGTCTGCTCTCTTCCTCCCGGAGTATCAATGTGACCCGGACAAATGCAATTCACATTCATGCCATACTGCGCAGCTTCCAGCGCCAACGCCACTGTAAAGCCCAAAACTGCTGCCTTCGTTGCTGCGTAGGCGGTTTGACCTCCTGTAGCATCAGCGACCATCGGTCCCGTAACAGAGGACATATTCACGATCTTGCCATACCTCTGCTTCATCATTGTGGGAAGAACTGCTCTTGCGCATCTGAACATCCCAAATACGTTGACATCGAACATTTGGCGTAGAAATTCATCCGACATCTCGACTAGGTTACTCCGCGGATATATTCCTGCGTTGTTGACCAGTATGTCTATTCGGCGGAACTTGCTCAACACTTCCTGAACCACGTGATTGACCTGGTCTGTTTGTGTGACGTCCATCTTGAAGGCTATCGCGTTCAGACCATTCTTCCTATTCCTCTCTGCTGTGCCGTGAACTCCATCTGCAACGTCGGTGAGTACAACCTGTGCGCCGTGCTGAGCTAGGACTCTCGCTGTCGCCGCGCCTATTCCCCGCCACGCCCCCGTGACGATCGCCACTTTGCCCGAGAGTTTCTTCAGTACTGGTCACCTCTTGTTTTCCTGAGATATGCTCTCCACGTCATAGCCCATTTCCTAGGGTCTCGCGATGGTGTTCGATCTATCTTTGATATTGTGGCATTGTGAGGTGCGGTCCTGACTATCTCGGGATTCGTGTATGCCTCGTGAGAAATTGCGTCGAGTACTTCAGCGAATTTGTCAAGATCTTCTTTAGGAGTCGTTTCAGGTGGTTCTGGTGTGAAAGGTTCCGGAATTATCCACGGCTCATGGCTCGTCTCCATGTCCTGGAGACCATAATCCACTATTCTGTGATTCACATCGGTGATTCCTATGCCTGTGTCTTCTTTCAACTTCTGCAGGCTGAATCTGGCTTCCTGCAGTCTGAAAGGATGGGATTCATGCCAAGGAAGGCTTACTCCTCGAACTTTCAAGAGCTTCTTTATGAGATAGTTGTTGTTTATCACAGCGACCTCTGAGGCTTCTTCCAGTCCCTCTGCCCCCATTGTCATTATCCATGCGTAGGCTCTCAGGACGTTGGGGATGACGCCGTAGAATTCTGCGAGTTTTCCTATGCTATCTGGTCTATCGTAGTCGAAATAGTACTTTTTTCCATCGAATGCCACTATTGGGACTGGAAGGAACTTGCTGAGTTCCTCGCTAGCACCGATGGCGGCGCTGCCTGGCCCGGTGGACCCGTGAGGAGTTGAGAATGACTTGTGGAGGTTGAAGTGACACAGGTCCGCGCCCACATCTCCTATTCTTACTCTGCCTAGAAGGGAATTGGCGTTGGCTTGATCGATCGCCACGAGGCCGCCTACTTCGTGAACAATCTTGATGTATTCTTGTAGGTTGCTGTCGAAGATGCCCGTATCATACGGGTCGGTCATCATGAGACCCGCTGTTCGGCTCGAAACTGCGGCCTTCAGAGCTTCTACGTCCGGGTATCCCGTCTCCTCGTTGGGATAGAGCGTCACAACGTCGAAACCTGCTGCTGCAGGTGAGCCGCCGTTGCACGGATGCGACAGAACAGTCGTAATTATCTCTCTTCTCTTTTCTAGTTCATCGTTCAGTCTGTGGTATGCCCTGATTATGCGAGCGTTGCCAAATACTGCGTGAGCCCCGCCGCGCGGCTGTAGAGAAAACTCCGCCATTCCGGAAAGCTCGCACAACCAATTCTGAAATTCGTACGTTATCTGTAAGATGCCCTGAACAGTGTCGATTTCCTGCAGAGGGTGCAGATCGGCTATTTTGGGCGACCTCGCGATTGACTCGTTGAGCTTAGGATTGTACTTCATTGTGCAGGTTCCATGCATGTGGATCCCGGAATCAACGCCGTAAGTCTCTTGCGACAGGCGGATGTAGTGTCTTACGACTTCTGGTTCTGAAAGCTCTGGCAGCTCTGGAGGGTGCTTTCTTCGCATTTTCTCAGGAATGCGCGACATAACGTCTCCAATCGCCGCCCTGATGCTGCCTTCAACCGCGGGTACCTGATGGCCTCTTCTACCCTTTCTGCTCAGTTGATAGACGATCGGCTCTTTCCAAGAGACTGCCTGATAGCTTGTCGTTTCCGCCTCTAGCATCAGACGACCTCCTCAAATGCGGCTGCAAGTTTGTCGATATCTGCGCTAGTGTGCAGCTCAGTGACGCAATATAGTGCTGTGTTGCCAAGCTCCGGGAACTCTTTAGTAATGTCCTTTCCTCCGATGATCCCAGAATTCAGAAGGGCCCTGTTTACTTGGGATACGGTCTTTCCCGTCTCGTCGAAGTTTGCGGTGAACTCTTTGAAGTGACAGGATTTGAATACGGGGACTTTGATTCCCTTTGTTTCGGACATCCGCTTCATCGCATAATGTGACTTCTGCATGATGACCTCTGCGAGCTCGCGCAGACCGCTGGGGCCTAAGAGCGACAAGTAGACCGCGGCTGTTATGGCCCAAAGGGCTGTAGCTGTACCAGTGAACGATCTGGCCTTGTCCCTTGCGGCAAACATGGTTCTTTCAGGGAGGACGTATGTGAATCCCCATTCTCCCTTCCGTTCGGTCGTGGTTAGTGTTATCAACCTATGAGGCACTGCTGACACAAACCGCTCCTCATCCCTGCATGCAAGAAATCCCAAGAGACCACCCCCGAAATTCGTGTGCATCCCAAGAGGCTGGCCTTCACCGCATACCATGTCCGCGCCATACTCGCCCGGAGGCGTCAAGACGCCTAGCGACAGAGGCTCGACGCCGACTGTGAACAATGCTCCGTGGTTGTGAGCTATCTCAGAGATTTCCTCGCCCTGTGACTCGACGAATCCTAGGTATGTTGGGTTTTCAATGTAGACCGCTGCCGTCTTTGATGAAATCTTGCTCTTCAAATCCTCAAGGCTGACTTGCCCGTTTTCCGGATCGTTCTCGACCAGCTTGATATCCGCTAAGCTTTCACAGTGTCCTCGCATAACGGACAGTCGATCAGGGCTGACTGTCCTTGGCATGAGGATTTCTTGGCGGTCGGTGATCATCACGGCCATGCGGGCACTGTCGGCTGAAACACTTCCCCAGCCGTACCAAGGAAAACTTACAACGTCCATCGCAACGAGGTCGCCTATCATGCTCTGGAACTCGAAGAACGCCTGGTACCTTCCGAGGTCTGAGTATACGTCGCCGGCGTACGCCGTCAGAAACTCCGACCGCGAGTTGATCTCGTCACAGACCGCGGGCACGTAATGCGGCCAGCAGCCGGCTCCCAAGAAACTGATTAGCTCACCACAAGTTTTGTTTCTTGACAAAATGGCTTCGATATCTCTTCTTGCCTGATATTCGGACTTGGCGTATGGCAACTGTAGCCGTTTCTTGATCCTTATTCTTTCGGGAATATCTGCAAAGAGCTCTTCGACGCTCTGCACACCAATTTCTTTGAGCATCTCTCTTTTGGTTTCGGGATCGCTATTCGGTATGTATGGGTGAACCGGCAAAACTTCCACGGCCTTTGGTATGTCCTTTGGGAGCGATAGGGCACCTTATAACATCTGAGAGCGAGCTGCGTTCGTAGAGTCTGTCGGCGAACTTTGCACCGAGGTAGCTAGGAGCTTGGGCGCTCGTATTTCATGACGGCTTCAGCAGTTGCGACTGTGTGCTAGAAGGCGAGAAAGGCCGCGGTCACCTTATGACGCCCGTTAGCGATGCGATCTCCTTCGCAAGTTCTCGCGTCAACGGCTTTTCCATCAGGATTGTGTAGATGTCTGGGCGGTCACGTAGCCAAGACTCGTTGATTGCTCTAGCTCTGGCCAGCGCTCTGATCACGGCCTCATCGTCGAGCCCGATCTGCTCTGCTGTTACAGGCGCTCCGATCTCCTCCAGGGCTTTCTTCACTGCCGCCCAGTCTTGCCCCTGCAAGTATGCCATCAGAATTGTACCTAGGCTCACTTGTTCGCCGTGCAAGCCTTTGATTTTCGCGCGCGCCTGCTCCTCCATCAGCCCTTGCGCGACCGCGTGTTCACTGCCAAACAGTATTCTTGAGCTGCCAGCTACCTCCGTGAGGAAACCGTCGTTCATGATGGCTTGTAGGAACGCCTCAAACGCCCCCTGATCCTTCTTCCTTATTCGCGAGGCATTCTTCATCAGGTATTCCACTTGGGCTCTCGCAAGCATTACTGCGTACTCGCTGTAAACTGGGTCTTTCCCCCGCGAGTAGGCGAGGCTCCAGTCGTATGTGGCGCAGACTTTGCCCAGATAATCGGCGAATCCGGCGGCTTGAAACCTCCACGGGGCCTCTCGTATTATGTCTGTGTCGACTATACACGCCAGCGGCGGCCCGACGCGGATGTCATAGTCTCCCTCGTGAGCCTTGTCGTCGACGCCTCTCTTCTCTCCTCTAAATGTTGCATTGATTCCGGTCATCGCGTCAGTGGAAAAGCTCGTCGGAACAGTAATCCAACGAGCGCCCTCTAGGAATGCGGAAGCCTTTGCAATGTCCATGCTGACCCCGCCGCCAATACCAAACACAATGCACGGCCTCAGGAGGCGTATCTTCTCACGAGCCTTATCCACCTCCGATCGAACCGCGCCCTTGTCTACGATACTCGTGTCGACCCGAAATCCGGATCCGCGCAAAGACTCCGAAATCTTCTCGCCAGCGACCTTCCAAGTCGTTGCGTCGCTTACGATAACGGCGTTCTTTTCTTGCAGACCAATCTCTCGACAAAAGGGCACGAGTCTGTCTACTGCTCGACTGCCGAATAGGTACCTAGGGCAGAAGGCCAGATGTCTGGGCTCCAATCTAAGGTGCACCTTCTTTGGAGCTCAGTAGATCGCCTATTACCATCTTTCGAAGATGTGCCCTGCCAACGATGTGTGCGGACTGAATCTGAGTAGATGCCGCCCATTCCTGAATCCTGTCCACCCTGCGCGCATGCAGAACTACTCCAGTTTCTCTCCTAGCACGACAGAATCCGGGGTTTTGAAAACAAGCGCTGGTGGGCCGGGAGGGGTCTATACTCATTTGGGCTCAAAAGTAGGCGTTTCACGGGCCTTTTCTCGGCTGATGCGGTGTTCGCGCAGCGGTTGTGAGAGGCTACGCACCTTGTCGCCATGTCTGGTGTCGAGAAGAGCGCGCTTATACGCCGGTCAGGAATTTCTTGCCCAAACCTGCCTCCAAGATTTCCTGTATCTTCGCGATGAACTCTCTTGCATCAGTCAGAGTGGTCTGAGCGATTCCCCTTTGCGTCATGACCGAGGAGTCGTAGGAAGCTCTCTCGCGCTGCTCTTTTGAGCTGACCAGTTTCTGGATGTCTTGGCCGGCAAGTCTGCCTATCCGGTCAAGAGTAAGCAGGTACTGCTCGTTGAGCCTCTTCCTCTTGTGGAAGTAATGGTAGGTCAATGCGCATAATGTGGCGGCGTGGATCTCTCCGACTTTTCGCACTGCAGCTAGTGCTGCCAGACATGACTGATACATCGCATAGTAACTAACAGTGACGACCCAGTCGAAGTAAGTCTCAGCTTCATACTTGAACTCAAACTGTCTCTTCTCCTCCATGTCGAATAGCCTGTTCGCTAACCGCAGATTGTGGTGCGCCTTTCTCAAATGTCCAAGTACGTTGTCCCTAGCGACGCTTGTGAGTAACCTCTTGATCAGACCTTGACGCTCGAAATACTTGACTGAATCGGCGCAGAGCTTTGGGCTGGCTATCCAGTCCCGCCAGTCAGGAGCTTGACGACGTCTGGGCATCAGATCACCTTGGAGACCAGTCTAAGATAGCGATCTTCTCCAAATAGCACTATTCCGTCTCTCAGAACGTCCTGGGCTATTCGCTTCTTCTCGCGAATCGCTGTCTCAAAGTCTTTCGTGGTCATCGGGATCGGGGCGAGGTTTATTGGATGCACGGCCTTGATGTCTCTCGTCAAGTTGTCAACGTCTTTCATCAGTTCGTTAAACGACTCTTGGGGAAGATTCGGCAGAAGAGCCAAGATGTCAACATCGCTGGTCTTGGTCATCTCTCCCCTTGCCGCGCTGCCGAATAGAATCAGAGACTGAACCTGCGGCAGAAAATCGAAAACGCGTTTCGTTAGTTCCTCTAGCGCCCATGAGAGCCTGCGGTTCTTCCGGTACAGTCTCTCTCGCCTCTCAGACTCAAAAAGCTGGCATAAGGAACGGGTCAGAGAACTCGAAAGATTCAGTGAGTAGTACTTCTCTCTACCTTCCAACCTCTGCCTCACAACTCCTTCCCTCACGAGTCTGCTGAACTCCCTCGAGACGACCCACGCGCTGACCCGTGCCAACTTCGCGAGTTCCCGCGTGTAGAACCAATCGCCGAAACTCGGATGCATCGCCCGCAAAATCGAAATCACTTTCGGCGTCAGCGCTTCGGACATAGCCCGTACATTGATCCTGGCGAGCTATATGTGTTTGGTTTTCCAAACGTACGTTTGTTTTACCAAACGATAAACCTTACAGAAACGTTAACTTCCTCTCGTTGCTGACTGGCAAGGAACGCTAAGCCTACGTAGGGATGAGATTCGAGGCCATTCGAACACAGGAAGGTCGTCTACCGATAGCTCAGGCAACCCCGTTTCCCGTGAGAGCAGTGTGAGCCGGCTACGTCGCTCGAAAGATCGTCAGAAAGACCAAGTTGCCAGATTCAAACGCTCAAGCGAATTGAAAGAAAACAGAACGTACATGTCGGGAAAATGGAGGCTCGGGCGGCAAGGGGATAGAATTTGGCCATTCGCTTCAGCGACTTTCTCGCTCGGTTTGATACAATGATTTCAAACAGGAGTATTACACACCGAGCTCTTTTCGAAGTTGAGCCAGACCTACAGATTGACGTCTCCGGATCTGCCGGCGGCCATGGGCGATCTGCCGCCTCTCTTCTGTTGTCGGCCGCTCCTCGGGCAAGAGTTGGGCTCGCAAGCGGAGAAGCTCCGTCTGCACGTCGTCAAGCTTCGTGATTACCCTTCGAAGCTCCGTCTTTGTGACCTCCATAGGTCTCGCCGATACAACACGGTGCGAAGGCGTAGTAAAAAGCTACGGTTTTGTCGTAGACCGTCTTACGCTCTATGCGATAACTAGCGCACGCATCTCCGCGGGGAAGCTTCATTGATCGAAAGACTCGAACACAATGACAAAAACCCTCGATGAACAACCGCACAAGACGCGGCCCTCGGAACGAGACAAGTCGGAAAACAACTCAGTCTTGAGGGTCAACGGAGTGGGACGGGCGCCATTCTCTTCGCTTTCGTCCGCTCGGATTGCGTCTTGTC
>Ga0315314_1001587_pt1 | contig 20295 bp, 35 predicted proteins | sample TDP9_MG_FD_203631 | JGI IMG/M metagenome (GOLD analysis project Ga0315314, IMG submission 203631) | Freshwater sediment microbial communities from Lake Towuti, South Sulawesi, Indonesia - TDP9 | ecosystem: Environmental > Aquatic > Freshwater > Lake > Sediment | place: Indonesia: South Sulawesi... | reverse complement strand
CGAGGTTGGACCAAGAGGCGTTGCAGGCATAGACGTGAAAGTCAGCTTCAAAATAGGCGACAAGAAAAAGCAACTGTTAATCGAAGAATGGAAGCCAGAAGCCGAATAAACTCCTTCTTTTTCTTAAGGGTGAAAACTATGAAAGATGAAAAAGAACAGGCATTCTCACTGATAGCGAAGGAAGGACGTGTTCCAGAGCCATTCAAGGTTGCGTTCATAGATGCCAGAACAAAGGATGACGCTGAAAAAGTGTTTAGACAAGACCACAGCGAGAAAGAAGCACAAATAGACGAGATTCAAGTGAATAAATTCTGTGCTATGATTATTTACCATGACCCCAAAGTCGCTACAGTTTAAAATCACCTTTTTTCTGGGGTGAAAATCTTGACACAAGAATACATCGTGTATAAGGACTATGGCAGAATCATCCGTTGGCAACCAAGCGACGAAAACGGATTCTTCAGAGACCATGTGCGCTTAGACACGGGCGCAGACGAAGGACCACGCCTAATGATTTACTCAAACATGTATGGCATGGACAAAGTGCGAGTGTTAGAAGGCGAAGTCAAATCGCAGTTTCTAGAGTTGGAACGCCAAATCAAAGAGTTGCAAGCGAAACGGAACGCCCTCATTGAAGAGAATTGGGACAAAATGCCAGCGCTCACTTGGGAATGGATGAAGCAACACCAAGACCCAAGCGTGCAGACGCCGGAGCCGTTCAAACACAAGAAGGCGATTACAGCGCTGCGCCGGGGAAGCAAAGTGATGGTAGACGCTTCAACAGACGCAGTTCGCTGGAGTTCAACATGGGCGCCAGCACGTCGAATAGGCGGTTTAGCATGCAAGGTTGGAAAGTTGCGGAAGAAAGGACCAAAATATGCGGTTGTCGAAATCGAAGGCAAACTGTTTCGGATACCCTACTATGTCTTGTTGCCTTATGGATACCAAGAATGGCTACGGGAAAAACGAAAAATCAAAGACAGCAAGCGCCTAGTCAAGATGAGCAACGCCATAACAAGACAACTCAACAAAATCCTCTAACCTTTTTTTCTATTAGGGTGAACATGTGAACGACATTCTCGTGTTGCATTTGAAAGGCGTCTACTACGACCAAATCGCTTCAGGCGCCAAAACAGTTGAGTATCGAGACATGACAGCGTATTGGCTTGCGAGAATCACGAAGGACAAACGCTGGGTCCACTTCTACAAGGGCTACCCGCCAAAGGACACGCCGCCTCTAATCAGAAAAATCAAGGGCATCGTCATCAACACGGCGACTGAGCAAATCAACATTCTCCTAGAGAAGCCATAACCCTTCTTTGGTGGTGATAAACATGAAGTTGGAGTTTGCTACCCGCGAAGAGATGTTAGATTGGCTACGGCGGCTTGGATTTCCCTCTATGAGGCAAGGCGTCACTTATGAAATTCGATGGAGCAAAAGAGGAGAGTGTTGGACCATCAGACAAACAAACAAAGTAGAGGTAGGAGTTCTTTAGCGCGAGGGATGCCATCCTCTTGACCTATCCGCAGGAGTTGTAATCCACACTTTGGGCACCATAACTTCGCGCTCTTCCCCGGCAACCTTTATCGTGCATAAACAAGCCTCAGCCTCAATGCGAGGATAAAGAATACTTTCCACCTTAAGTGATTTATTGCATTTACAAACTATTTCGTCAATAGCCTCAAGAACACTAATTATATCTCGGACTTCGTCTACAGGTTCAGGCGACAAACAAACAACCCCACGTATAGAATTGCCTTATTACCACTTATCTTTTTTTCTAGGGTGAATTACAGTGCAGAGAACACTACATGATTTTACACATGGTGAAGCACATGCTACAGAACGTGGTATGCAACAGCCTATACGCTATTGCGTAAACTGTGTCTTAGACCTCAACGACCCCGACGCCAACCGCTTCGAGACAAGAATGTTCAGAAAGAAAATCCGCGTCGCCTTGAAACCTGTTCTAGGAGCCACAAACATGCTGGAGTGCCCACGCTGCCACGCAACACACTTCACAAAAGACTTTTATCGAGAAAGAAGTAAACGTTATAAGAGACTTTAAACATTCAACAATAAACAACGAAGGTGAAAGTGTGAAAGTTAAAGCAGTCTTAAGAAGACTTGCAGCGCCTTTCTTGGTTTTCTTGCTAATCTTAGGCATCATTGCAGGAATTGGCGCAGCGCTTTCTTGGGTTTCCATAGGAACAGGAGACGCAGTAATCATTGTGTCGCAAATAAGCGGGTCTATCTCTCAGCCGAGAGTTGGACCAACATCGGGGTTCATGGTAAACGGTTTCTGGCGCATTATTGGACAAGAATATCCCATCGTCATTAAATACCAAAGAACAGACGAGAACACCTTAGGCATGTGGGGCAACGGAACAGATAAATATGCAGACTACCCGGCAGTCGCTTGCTTCAGTAAAGACCAGTTGGAAATGCTGATTGACATAATGTTGCGATGGGAACTAGACACCAACAAATTAGTCCCTCTTTTCAAGAACTACCCAACACAGAACTGGAAGAACATCGTCGCGTCCATTGCACGAGAACAAATGCGAATTATCACTTCAACTCAGTTTAAAGCAGTAGAAACAATCGAGCAAAGAGATGTTGTTCGACAAAAAATACAGGAAGCCATTATCGAAAAAATTAGTTCAGAGCCTTCTTTGGTGAGCGCGGTCATAAACATCGAGTTTGAGTTGCGAAACATCGGTTATCCCGCCGAATACACAAAGGCAATCACAGACAAGATGGCGGCTCAACAGCAACTAATGCAAGCAGAATTTGAGGCGCAAAAAGTCATAGTCTTAGCTAAAGCCGACGCCGAAAAAGTGTTGATTCAAGCCCGCGCAGTAGCCAACGCCACAATCATTCAAGGGCAAGGGCTAGCTCAAGCCATCGAATTAATCTCTGAGCAAACAGGCGTTCCAGCATCAGACATCACAGCACTTTACCTGTGGCTCCAAACCTTAAAGGACATTGAGAAGCCAACATTCATCCTGTTCATGGGCAACGCAACAACTCCATTCCTGTTTCCGATACCTAGCAATCCATAAACGTTTATAAATAAACATCCATCCTTTTTTATGTAAGGGTGAAACAGTGAAGTTTGAGATTCAATCGGAAAAGTCGATTCCTAAAGAACTAATAAAAACTCCTGAAGACACGAGAATAGCCATTGAAATGTTAAAAGTCCTCCTTAAACTTCAACAGGGCAAATATGTAACGACCACTAAGGGACTAAGAAACAAAATCAAACACTACTTCTTAGGCTACGTCCACGTTACTAAGCAAGGAGACGCTTATGTTACTAAAGAGCCAACGAAATTCAGTGTTAGTTTTAATTAACTTGGGTGAAACAAATGGATGAAGAAGAGAAGACAAAACTTCGCCAAGAACTTAGGGACTTAATCATCAGAGACTTTGCGATGAAACACCATCTTGCTAACTGTGAAGTTAAAGAACTTCTCGAACAGATTTTTGGGTGAACTAAAATTGAGCAAACATCCTATGTGTGAAGACAAGGAATGCGACTGCGACGACTGCGACGTTGCTGAAGACTGCGTAGCCCGTTACAACTTTGAGGAATGCTGTCATAGATGCGACGAAGGAGACTGCTAAGCAATGCTTGGAGAATTATATCGGCCTCGAGGTCTAGCGTTAGAAACCGCAATGGCTGTTCTACAAACTGATGAGGAACACACTTATGCGTGCAATGTTGGTTACGGTTGCTCAAACGCCTGCCTCTACTGCTACGTGCCCAAAGCCACACACCGAAGAAGATACGACTGCGTCCAAGTGAGGTTGCCGGCGAAGCCACCTGTGGAATTGGTTCGGCATCAGCTTGAACATCAATGGCGCTTTCATTGGACAAGCAAACTAGGCGTCTTCCTCTCATTCCTCACAGACCCGTTCCTTCCAAATGTTATGGAATCAACTGAGAATCTAATCGAGTTCCTTCTCGACCAAGGCACCACAGTAGCGACACTCTCAAAGTTAGACGCCTCAAAATATTATGTCCGTCACGGCATGACAATAGTTTCACTAGACAACAATTTTCACGCTCAGTGGGAGCCAAACACCATGTCTCCAAAGTTCAGATTACAAACGCTTGAACATTGCAAAGGTCACTGGAAAGAATTTGTTTGGGTTTCGATGGAGCCGTATCCGCCCTCAGCAATCTACAAACAGCGTATTGAAGACCTGCTCGAAGAACTCAACTTCGTGGACTTAATTGTTTTCGGAGTTTGGAACTACGACAAGAGAGCAAGAACAGAGGAAGCCCGAAGAGAATACGCAGAGAACATTCAAGTCCTCACTGACTTCTGCAAAAGCAACAACATACGGGTTCATGTTAAGAGTGAAACGCTTAAATTTGTTCAAGGAGACAAAACGTAATGCCTTGGAAAAATCCTCAATGCCCAAAATGCCACGCTCCCGCCGGACATGGCGTTATAAAACAGATAAAGTGGCTTGGTAAAGCAGTAAGTCGAGGCACTGGCTACAGTGATGGTATGGAATACGGGCGCGTCGTTTTCAAGTGCAAAAGTTGTGGACATGAATTTGAAGGTTGGGGGCATAGAAGAATAAAGAAGTTTGCGCGGTAGGGCAGGCAGGTCTAGCCCGCTAGGCCCATAAAGGGGAGCACTGCCTATGCGTTCCGAATGGCTCAGTTATTTAACTAGGGCGATTCGGCTAGGAATGCGCTCTTCTTGAGAAACCTAGAGCACGACAGTTCAAATCTGTCCCGCGCAACCAACACTCCTATTTTTTGGGTGAGAATAATCTTTAATAAATGGTTAACCATGAATGATTAAAGGGGAACGACTAAAAAATGAAGGTTATTTGGAAAATTTTGTTAGCAGCGCTTCTTTGGCAAGTCGGTGCTATGGTTGTTGGATATGCAATGGCGTTAATTCTGACTTCTCCACTTCTTTTCACACTTCTGCTGTTTTTTGGAATGTTGATTCTTACAGTAGGTTGTTGGTTTTCCATTAAGTTACCAAAATACTTCTATGCTGACCTGTGGAGCAATCGGTTTAAAGAGGGACAAAATCCGTTAGAGGAAGAGAGCAATGCCCATTGAAGCCAAACGTGGCTGCGGATATAGACACATCGGCGCCCTCTACTTAGTCGGCTCTGGAATGGCTTTGCCCTGCGACTTGTTGCCGCTTCCCATCACGCCGTGTCCAACTTGCCACTTTACGATTCCGTTTACACGCGGCTTCCTCTGGATCCACAGAGACTACTTGGCTTACAGAAGTGAAGGACACTACTACTCGAAGGAAGGCTGCAAGTGCGGGCAAACCTGCCCCATCTGTTTTCCAACGAAGAACATTGAGGACAACGCCATGCTCATGTGGGTCGGGTCCCGCTACTATACGCCCAACGAGTTTGTGAAGGAAGCACAAGAAACGGGTGTAAGCAAACGAATCGCGGAGATTCCGAAAGGCTTGAAACTCGGCGAGACATGGTGTCTTCTCGCACATCCGAAAGTGCCATTCCAAAAGATTTACAAAGAAGGAGACACTGTTCCAGCCGGAGCCTATTGGGCAAGTGCATATAAAAAGGATCCTACTCTGCTTTCGGCTGAGCCTGAATACAAACCCGCGATCTTCTATGCTTTCGTGCCTCGCCGAATCGAAATGTTGATTTGGAAGAGCGAGGCAACAGCACAGCGTCTAGAAGAGTTAAAGAAGAAGGGCATCACGCTGATTACAGTTCCCGACAACACGAAGGAGCATGCTTAAAATGGAAAGGGATTTTAGAATCTATTTCGGGGTTGGACCCAACGGAGACCCAATTGGTTTCATCACTGTTAGAGTCGTAGTTGAAGGAACACTGAGAAAAAAAGTAACCGTTCTACCGTTAACGCCTCTTGTCAAAGTTCTCGACGTTGAATCGGGTGCAATAAGCGGAATCTCAGAAACAAAACGCTATGTCGAGAAAGGAGAGAAAGAACATGCCTAGTTCAAGATTTCTATGTTGTATTTGTCAGAAGCCCATAAATGAAGGCAACGTAATCTTTGTTTGTAGAGGAGAAGCCGACGAACCAGTTCCAGACGGTCACGAAAGACTCAGAGCAATGCATGAAGAATGCGCCAAAAAAGTCGGATTAGTGATTTGGGACCCAAGTGGTGAACGCTTAAGTGGCGTAGAATACCATTCTGCTCTCACGATTGAACAGCCTCTTTATGTTCATGAAGGTGAAAGTGAAGGGGTCTGATGGTAAAACAATGGAGAAAGTGAAGGGTGGGAAAGGCTTTCTTGCTGAGATGGTCTGAACTTCTTTTCGGGCGGGCTGCCTTAAAAGAAGCCACAACGCCTCGGCAAGAAGCCCCCAAAACCATGAGAAGGGTGATAAACATGAATGAAAAGAAAACCTCTAAAGTTGTCATAGCCGCAGTTGTCTTTATTTCAGTGCTTGCAGGCATCGTCTTCTTCTCTTGGATGGCAAGTAACGTGCAAAGAACAGTTGCTCAACCTGACATCAGAGCTGAAAACGTGAAGGCACAACAATACGTGGATTGGAGTGGAGTGAGAGTAAAGGTCACAGGCACTCTCTTCAACTACGGCGACGCCGACGGCATAGTAAGCGTTAAAGTCTACACTAAATGGAACAATCAAATACAAGACTATGAGGTTAAAACTGTTTTCGTAAATGCACATACAAGCAAAGACGTTTCAGCCGACTTGGACGCGCCTGAACTGTCTAACTTTCAATATGGCATCCAAATCATTGAACAGAGAAAGGCATAGAAGCAACATTTCCTCTTTTTTATGTTAGGGTGCTCAGATGAGCGAGCATGTCAAGTTCATTTTGATTGTTGCTGAAGGTTGCGGAGGATGCGAAGAGGCACTTCAAAAAGCAAAGGCTGATGAAAGAATCAAAGTTTTAGACGCCGTGAAGGATAAGCGCGCCCTCAACATCATGCATGCGCTGGGGCTGGAAGCCGTGCCCGTCGTAGTTGTAGTCAACGAGAAGCTAAATAAGGTCTGCGCGCTCACGGAAGACAAAAAACAAAAATGCGTGGACTACAGCACGATAGGTAGGGAAAAATAGTATGAGTGAAGTTGAGGTTGAACGTTTTGATTTATCGCGCTTCACCTTCACGGTTGAAGTCACAGACAAGAAATTCTGGTTAGTCGTCAAGAGGAAACTAGATGCCTGAACCCTACGAGTGTAAGCTCTGTTCCAACTATGTGTTTTGCTTAGTTTTTCGTGGAGAAGAAAGCATGCGGAAGAATCCGTGTCCATACGAGGTTTTCAACAATGTTACAGTTACTTTGGAGCCTCAGCTGAAAGCAGAAAAGCCATCAAACCCCTCTATTCGTTCTTCTGTATAGAACAGTCAAACTCTCTCAGTCTAGCCACTAATTGCGGATCCTTAACCAACGTTTTAATGTTGTCTAATTCCCCTGCCAGCTCTTCAGGGCTTAGATTCACCTTTTCAGCCAAGCGCCGTATCATGTCGCCGTGTTCTTTGTTGCCCCTTTCCTCCAGTTCACTCAGATACCAAGAAGCCAAAACTGGCAAAACACATGGACGACAAATTTTACCCTCTCTCCTTATCCATTCAGTAAGTGGAAGAACACCGACACAACTATCATCTGACATTTCTCTCTCGCTCCCGCTCCCTTCTATCTCTCCGAAGACTTTCTGAAACCACAGCGTGTGTCACACTCCTATGTAACACTGTGTCTGGCTCAAAAATCTTGTCCAAAGAAGACAGAATCGGCTCAGTAGCCTTATCGCCGCCGATGGACTTAGCCAATTTTTCAGCAGAAAGTTTTCTATCCTTTCTCTTAAGCATCAAAGCCTCAGCATACTCGTCAACAGGATTGCTCATACAAAAAAATAAGGTGTTGAGAGCAAATAAGGTTTCGTTACTTGCTCTTACTTTCCGGGTCTTGGTTTCTTCACTTTGGCTCCACAAGCAGAAGCCGCATCATACATCGCTTGATGCACAGCAACGTTGTGGCGTCCACCCATCCCCGGCGGAGGCTTGGCGTAGGTCTTTCCCGTCAACTTGCCCTTGACGCATATCTGAAATGCGCCTGCACGCCGCGCGGGAATCCCCAACACTCTTCGAGCCGTAACTGTTGGAACTCGTCCAAACGATATTTTAGCCATGATTCATCACTGCACTAAGATTGGGTGTTATCTATTTAAAAGGTAAATGGTAACAATTATTATACTGGTCATATATGGTGAAAAGGTATAAAATAGTGAAACTGGAAGAAACAGTTCACCAAAACCTCGTGAAACTACGGGCCATGCGTGAATTACAGTTTGGAAAAAGAGTTACCATAAACGAGTTAATTGAGGAATTCATTGAGGCTCAACCCACCTATGAAGTAACCGCTAAGGAAGTAGACAGAAAATCTAAAATCTGAATACAGTCTATTTTCTATTTGATTCCCCCTTGAGAACTCTAGAATCCATCTGCCAACAACTTGTGCTTGACGAAACACAATGCAAGCTTCTAGAAACTTTGCTCCCTCAAGTATGTCCGCCATGCAAAGAAGAGAAGGGAGAAGTGAAAGGTAGAAAGCGGAGTCGTTGGCAAGAGTGCATTAGTAAGAGGCGCGCGGGTAAAGGCTTTGATCCGCAAGCGATTAAGGCTCTTGCTCAAGAATATAGAGAGGGAAAGTGTCCATAAATGTCGTGTATGGTTTACGACACAGTCAAATTGCCTGATGGTAGCCCCGCTTCATTTGCCTCTGTCACTGTCTACGAAGTGCGCCGATTCTTATGGTGGGAATACGACGCTTGGGTAATGTCGAAGACAGCCGACTATTATGGAAGAGTTTCATACGGTTTAATTCAAGGAAGAAAATACCGTTTCGTCTACAGGCATGGTTCCCGGAGAGCGGATTTGTGGAGAACACTTGACTACTGCCCCATTTACGCTTACGTTACGTTTCCAAGGTGAGTGAGAATGGTTGAGGCTCGCACAGTCGCTAAGGCTTTAGCCGTCAGTGGCTTAATCATACAAGTTGTAGGTGTCGCCCTACTATTTTGGCAGGAGAGCAAAGAACATGGTCGTGTTAGATGAAAAAAACAAGAAGTGTATTGTGGATTTAGAGGCTCTTCGCGGCGTGCATTACGCGGTCAAGTCTGAGAAGGGGTTAAGCACGGCTGAAAAGAACGCTTTATGGCAAGAAATCGTGGCAGCGTTAAACCGGCGACAATGTGTTCCCACTGAGATGGGAGACGAATTAATAAAAGGAGAATGGGAAATATCCTAGTGGTGTGCGCAATGGCTGAACCCATGACCGCCGAAGAACGCAAACTTCTCTTAGACATGACTGTGGAAGTGTTAGGGTCGCCTGGCATAGTCGTGAACGCTGACATTGCTGCGAGAACTCCTTGCCGTTGCTATACATACAAGGGCGAACCCAAAATCTGTTACAGCCCTGGTGTGATTGGAAGTTTGAGTGAGTCGCAAAGAGAAGCTTACTGCAAACCATTAATAACGATAGGAGAATCAAAGCGAGCAACAGCGTTTATTGAGGCTGTTGAGGAAGCGAAAGCCAAAATCCAAAAAATTCCAAAGGGAGAACGCCTCAGACCCTGGTTAGAAGCGATGTCAGAAAGCCTTATGAAACGTGGAATCGAAGTTTAACAAGTTTCTGCCTATTTTTCCTTTGGAACACAAAACTCTTTTCTTAAGTGCTCAAGGCTTTCGGCATGTTTCCCTTCAGTTCTGGCTATCTCTTCAATTACGCCACGAAAAATGCGCTCTGCTGGAGTCCCCTTTATTTCGTTTGGAACAAGCAACTCTCTTTCTTCATCAAAAAGGTCTAGCAAGAGCATGTAAGTTTTGTCAGCCTTCCTCTCGTCTATGACTTGTTCGCTTAGTAGTGTGCAGAAGTCTTTTTCATTTGGCATTCAAGACCACGTAGTAAACATTAATTTGTCTAAGCCTATAAGGTTTAAAACATGAGCGCACAAGAAGCATGGCAACCACTATTGGTGATAGCTGTTGGTTGGCTTGTTGTTTTCGTAGTTGTGCCGTTGCTCTATATGGTTTGGAAGAGGCGGAAACGAAAGCATGGATGAAGCACTCTACTTGCTCCTGCTGTTTCTTGTGGTGACGTTTGGACCCGTCATCGGCTTGTTCTTGACTGGGTTGCTTGCAGACAGGCTTGTGGTTAGACGCATAATGAAGAACGAGAAGGTTCAGAAACTCATGGTTGCAGTTGAAACCATCGCGGAACACGCCGACAAGTTTGATAAGTTGCTTCTCTACGCTGAGAAAATTGCTGAAAACCAGAAAAACAAAGGCTAGAATTCTCATCTAGACAATTCTTTCACAACCATTAATAAGCATCCATTGTTGTTATACTGTTTTCACGACAAAAAAAGGAGATGAGAAAAACGTCTAGAAACAAAACCATTGCCATCACCGCTTTTCTATTGATTCTACTGATACTCGCCCTTTCAACCCTGTTTTTTTTAAACAATAATAATGCGGAAGCTCGCCGTCCACCACTCGGTAAAACCATAATCAAGTATTTCGTCTACCCTGATGGAACTTCAATAGGCGAAGGCCTAGAAGTCGAACTCTGGAACGACGGACACGAACCAATAGCCTACGGCATCACAGACTATGAAGGCAAAGTAGTGTTCCCAGGACTCCACGATGGAACATTCACCCTCGAATGGAACTGGCAAGCACTACTCTACGCAGAAACCGTCAGAATCAACTGCAAGCAGATCGTATGGGAGTTTGTTAATGAACTTCCATACTGGACTGTGATAAAGACCTTCTACTACGACACTGAATCAGAGCTGCCAATAAGTCATCTGAACGTTACGTTTGATGGACGCGAGGGCGTAACTGATGAAACAGGCACAGTAGTCTTTGACAACGTGCAGGCCGGCGACTACACCCTAGCATGGGTTTGGGGCGGAGCAGAACAGAGCGAAGAAATCAGCATAGACTTCCAAACGGAGTCTCCAATCGTGTTGACGAATTACTTGGAGCCGAAAAGTGTGTGGATGGCAAAACTAGAAAGAGTTGAGGTTTAACTCACTCGGCTGAATCTGCAAGGCAAGCCCTTGCAGACAGCCAACGAGTGTGAGAGAAAGCATGAAAATCATGCAAGTGTTGTTTGGTTGTCCCAAGTGTGGACGAACCAAGGTTGCTTCCCACAATAGAAAACCTAAGTGCTCACACTGCAACACTAAAATGGTTCATGTGCCAAAGAGTAGATAGGTGAAAAAGATGCCTACGTTTGGAAACAAGCAGGTTGGAACAGAATTCGTTCATTCATTGAACACAAACTTTATTGCAAGCAGGTTCGTGGCGCCCGAAGACGGCTTCGCTGAGAGCATTGAAGTCTACGTCAAACACATTTATGGAGCTGACTCGCATATTAGAGCCGCCATCTACGAGGAAATCCCTTATTTGATTGGTTCAGTAACACGCAAATTTGCTAGGTATGTTATGGCAACTGAAGAAGGAATGATACCAGCTCGATCTGAAGGTTGGGTGTTCTTAAACTTTGAGGCTCAACCCCCAATAGAGAAGGGTGTAAAATACTTCTTAGGCGCTTGGGCAGAAGAAAAAGTAGCAACAGTAATGATTTCGACAGAGCCTTACGACCAAGCAATATCTTGTGACTTAGAAGGAGACCACATGGCAACTTCACCGCGAGGACTAGGCTATCCAAGATTCTACGAAATATGCCCAAAATCCTACAGAGCGAAATACATCGCTTCAATATATTGCGAGTATGGTTATGCGGCGCCGACTGCCTACCCATGCCCATACTGTAACATCCCCTTCCCAAGCTACGGCGCACTATTGCGTCACATAATGTCTACGCCGACTGAAATGATTCATCTGCAAATCTGCCCGAAAGACGGACGAGCCTTCTTCTTAAAAGAGGAACTTCAACAGCACAACTATGAAAGACACGGAATCGGTTCACCGCCACAAAACTACTCATGCATCTTCTGTTGCTCTTTCACGCGTCCAACCAAAGATGAAGTTTACAAACACATAAACGACACTCATCCAGGTGCCTGAGCGTCAGTTGGAAATCTTAGACCGCCTCATTGACTTTCTCTCGGACGGTAAAACTCACAGTCTAACTGAGATCAGCACGTTTGGGCAACTGCGGAAATACTCCATCACGCAGATAACAATGATGTTAAACTTGCTCAGTGAACCCGGCTTCATAGAGACCAATCAAACAGCAAACTCCACTCTTGAAGCCAAGATTTCGCCGTCTTTCGCTGAGTTCTGGCAGAAAATAAACCAAGTTGAAAGAGGGGACGCAACTTCTAAGAAAGCATCATCTCTTGCAGTCTTATGATTTTTGTTAGAACTTGGTTTCCCTTCGTTGTCGTGCAGTATTTCACGTTTCTGATTTCAGCGTTTCTACAGATTTTAAGGTTTGATTCGTCTGTTGATAGTAAGTCGGTTTCAAGAAGGTTTTGCAACAGCATGGTGAAGGAAGCATAAGACATTTTTGCTTCAGTTTGCAGCTGCCATTTAAGAGCGCCGTTCTTCGCCCTGTTAAGAATAGCAGAATAGATTTCAAGAATGTTCCTTCGCATTTTGTCCACTTTCCAATGGAAACAGAGGGGCCCCCGTTCTTAAGTATACATGGAAAAGTTTTCTAGAACATTATTCTGACTGCTTCAGCAAGCGATATTTCGCTAGTATCTTGTTCATTTCTTCTGTTACGTCTCTACCTGTCCACACAGCTTCGTGACCGAAGGAGCTGAGGATGTTATGGGTAAATAGGCGTCTGCGGTCTCGGTGAAGACTCACTTCAATCCGTGTTTGACTGTGAGCAGTGATTATTACATGGAATTTACCACATTTATAATGGTGAAGCTTACAAAACCTATAGCCTAGCAGAGTTAAGGCTCGAACAAGACGGCCAAGACTAGCCCCACGCAAAGTCTTACGCAAACCCTTCAACCAGCAACTCGTCGTCTACCATGTTCAAGTTGGTCTAACTGTTTAAAAATCTCTTTCGGAACATCCCGCAGCTCTTCAACGGAATGATACTTGACAACATTTAAGTCTTCAGTCCACTCCACAGCGAATTTAGGTTTCTTTTTCTCTTTCAAGCATTTGTCACATATAACAGCGTTGGCGAAGCCCATGATGCCAAGCAACAAGTTGCCCCAGACTGGAAAAGCCCACTGAGCTTCCTTCATTAACCCAACAAGGTTTATTCTTTTGCTGGATTTTAGAGAACCTTCACAGCAACAACACTTAACCTTGAGGCGAATCAGTTCTTCATCCATTCTTTCACACTGCGATGTCAAAAAGTAAGGTAACGTTTAACTTATAAACCCCAATGGAAAACAACTCTAGCCTTGTGCCGTAATCCTCCTAACATCCCGCAGCCATTCATGTAGGTCAAAAGGCTTAGGCTTCTCTTTCACTTTCACCAAACTCTCCCTCAACTCTTTAACAGCGTCCCTCAACTCCCTAGAAGCATCACGGATACCTTTCATAACTTCCAAGTGAAGTTGAATCTGTTCAGTCAACGCTGTAATGGCTTCAGTCTGTCTCTCTTGTGATTGAGTTTGTTTTGCTTGAGAGAGAATAAGAGGTTTCACCCAAGACGGCCAGCCTTCAACAACTTCAATGTGCTCCGGATGACTGCCATCAGCCTTGATAACTTGCCCCAAAGAATCCTTGTAGAAGTCGATTTTGAAAGGTGTAACAGGTCCAACACGAAAGGTTCGATGTTTCTCAGCAGGCATCAGCTGCCTAGCCTTAACATCAGCCGTAGCATCATCTAAACCACCCTTCAAGAAGGCAATCTTAACATGCCGTTGAAAAACCGCCAAGTCCATGTCCAAAGCCGCCAGAATCCGAACCGTTCCACTCTTCGGAAACACATGAACCGTAACAAACTCGTTGTGAAACTCACGCATGTTGTTGCGGTTGGGAACAACATACCATTGGTCGACAGGACGCGGATCAGAAAGCCTCGGACGCCTCTTACTCGCCTCAGCAGCCAAAACACTCAACGAAATCATATCAAACGGCTTCTCAAGCGACCACTCAACCCTATGAGCAGAAAGAAGCGGTTTTGGCAGTCGCCCTAAAATCTTAGTAGTCATCCAGCGTTTTAGGTTGCTTTTTTCGACTGAAACCATGTTGTGGTATTTCTTGTATGGTAAGTCAAGCACACGACAGACTTCTTTTGGGCTGGATTTCGGAAACTGCCATAGAAACTTGCGTATGCGCTCTGTAACTCTTAGTTCATCCTTACTAAGATTGTCGTCGCTGGTTGGCAGTCTTCATCCGCCTCTGTGCACAAGGCAAAAAACTTGCTGTCTGACTGCTCAGTTAAAATTTAATGTTCAATCATTTATATCTTTTTGCAAAAAAATTCGACTGAATTTAAGTTGCAGTGGAAATCAAGGGGTTGCTGTTCTTGCTTCTTCTTTGATTTTTTGCGCTTCCGCTTTTACACATTTATCTTTTAGCGGATAAAGAGCCTCCCATTTCGCTTTCGCATTTTGTATTTCAGATTCCTTAACTCCACCTTTTTTTATGACCTTTAGAAGTCGCCTTAGCTTTAGCTCCGTTAGTTTTTCTTTGTTTAAGCCTTCAGATGCAGTTATGAATTGTATGTGCTTGCATCTTGGACACCGACCTAACCAAAGGGGTGCGGGTAATACTTCCGCAAGTTGAAGTTTAACTTTTCGTTTACATTCGCATCTGAGTTCTCGCATTCTTGGAATTTCTACCTGACCATCAATCATTATTACCCCAAATTTTCTCCCCGTTTTCAGCAAGCTCATTCCTCCAACTAATGTAGGTTCTCCTCCCTGCAGGGTAGATACCTCACCATAGTCTTTCTCATATTGTTCTATAGCTTTTTGACCTGTAATCCCACCAGAATAACTGATTCGACTCTTCCTTTTCATTCTAACGTCTCCTTGGGTTGAAGTCCCATGCATGCTTCAAAGCTAGTTGGGAGAATTCATACAAGAAGTCAAGCGCTGCGGGTTTACCTCGTTTTTGTTCGATTTCAACCACTTGCCAACGCTTGTCGATAAGGTCTAGTATTTCTTTGTCTGTCAGAAGGGCATTGCAAAAAGAAGTGCCTTTAGGTGTCTGTTTTTCTTCTACCCAAACATATCGGTCTGTTCGGAACAGGTGCATTTTAACACACGCATAGTCTTTATCAACCGCCTGTTGAACGTCAGTTGTGACTTCAAACCAAACCATGCTTCAACCTCTCTTTTCTATGTTGAATTTAACCTTACTTGGAAGCCGGTAGGAGTCGCCTTCCTTGATGAGTCTACTTTCCTCAACCAATTCGCCTAGTCTCCGATATAACGTGCTTTGAGGCACAGCCCATCCATTCTCAGAAATAGCCTTCTGTAAATCAGCGAAGGTAAACATTGTTTTCGGTGTGTCTTGCTTGCCAAACTCGACAGCACAGTAGAGAATTTTTCCCTTATCAATCGTTGTATTCATTTGAACGTGTTCTTCGCCAGCGTGGTGAACGTCAACAACCAACTCTTTATGTTCTAAGTCGATGACTTCTCTCCCCTCTGCACTAGGCGGAAGAAGTTCGATTGGTCTAGACTTCAAAACCTCTTCCACTATAGCCTTAACCTTCGCTTCATCAATCTGAACTGTCACGCCTCTTTCTACAACAGCCTTGAGAACCTCAGTTACCATCGTTTGTTGCAGACTACCAACGTCTATGCTAGGCGCTGTTATGCCTAACGCTTGGAATCCTTCCTTGATTTTGCGGTAAGCCTCATTCTCCTTAGCCAACGCCTCATTCTGGGACTTTAACTCTTTCATGTCAACTTCTTGCTTGTCTAAGCGCTCAGCTAATTCTTTATTCACTCTTCTCCCATGCTCCACTTCATCACGCAACGTTGCACTCTGCTGTGCAATGGGACGCAGTGTGGAAACCTCTTCTTCTAAAACCCTGTTCCGCTCTTGCAGACGCTCTAACTCTTCAATTTCTCTTTTAGCCACGTCAGTTAGGAAAAGGCGTTTCAACATTGACTTGTAGCGGAGAGGGCGCCCGCCGTCGTCAACGATGACCTCGAGTTGGAAAGTGTGGTTGATTTTCTCAACCGTGTTGGACACGACGTCTTTAGACGCTATCAAACGTGCAGCCAACTCTTCCCGCGTGTGCCCCGGCTCCCGCTCTATCCAAGTCAGCAGGTCTTGTGCTTTATCGTCGAGTTGAAGCATACGAGCCTTAACGATTGGGTGTTCAAGAACATCTGTGATGGGTGCGGTTGGCTGAAGCGCTTGAGTGCGAGAGGCTTGTTCAGCGAGATTTTTCCATTTTTCGACTTCAATCTTCCACTTTCGCTCAGCTCTCTCCACCGCTGTTCGTTCTAAGGTTTCAATTTTGCCTTTGTATTTGCTTTCAAGTTCAGTTCTAATTTTATTTTCAATTTCAGTTTGAGAAACAACGACGGGTTTAGTTTTCTCAATGAGTTGTGATAAAGCGTTCTGAACATTCTTAATGACGCTTTCAACTTCGCCTATTGGACGCGGAATAATCTCTGGTGTGGCGCCAAGATGTGTCGTCTTAACGGGTCCAACCTTCACGAAAGTTGTTTTTTTAACCCAGTCTCCCGTGAAACAGAAGGTGCCTCTTTCTGGTCCGGCGTTGATGGTTTTTCCCTCGGCATCCGTTTTGGGAACAAGTTTCTCAACGATAATACGTGGAATCCGCGCATAACGTTCAAGTGCATCCATATCAGGTTCTTCAATTCTGCCAATCGCCTTGTTTGGACACTGAGACAAAATGCCCTTGCTGATCCATGCGGGTCTATGACCAACGTATATGACGCCTATGCCTCTTTTTCCGCCCCTTCTTGCAAGATTCACAGAAATCTCTAGACAAGTTCTTGTTCCAGGTGCACCTGACTCCGGTGCCAAGTCTTCGCCTTCTTCTTCAACGACAAGGTAGGGTTTCCTCGCGGTGGTTTGAAGATGGAAAAAGCGGCGCAGAAACTTATCAACGAAGTCTTTTCCTGCTTCTGGGTCAACTAGCGAGATGTCGATGATTGCTGATGCGCTTGCCTCTAAGACTTTTTCAGCGAGAAAATTCGCTGTTGATGCTAGGAGAGTGGGTGTTTCAACTTGTAAGGGAATGTCTCTTCCAATAATGATGATGGGGTATTTCTCTCGTAGACTGGCGTATTCCCCTTCAGGGTCGATGATGATGACTGCGACTTGTCCAACGTAGTTTTCAAGTATTTCCTCGACTATTCTTCGCGTTGTGTGGCTTTTGCCAAATCGGGTTTCAGAGGCGATATATGTTCGACTAGCCACAACATCTTTAATGTTCAAGTAGACTGGTTCGCCAGTCTCTAAGTCCTTGCCAATTTCAAAACTCATTGTGGGGATGGCTCCCTTGATTGACTCTGTCTTTTAATTGAGCTTGAGCTACTCGCAACGCTTTCACGCCTTCTTCCAGTGCCTTTTGATGGTGCTCTGTATCCTTCTTAAACTTGTATGGGCAGATGTGGCAGAACGCAGCCAGAACAGACCATTCCATTCCAGACGCTTTAAAAAGTCCCTCCATCATGTCCTTTCCCATTTGCATGGCAACCTGTCTGTCATCGAACTTCTTCAACGGTTCAATAATTTTCTTTACAACTGAGCTTGAAGCAGTCATCTCAAATCGAACTGGGCACTTAACGTCTTTTGGATAGAACACACAGTTCGGCCAGTCCTTCTGTTCATCTTCAGACATAGACGGGTATCGCCTCCCTCTTTTTGGCTAAACGCTTCCGCGCTTCCTCAACTATCCGCTTCAACTCGTCATCCGAAACCTTGTTGATTCCAACATCGCAGTCTTGTCGAGTTCGCTCCTCAACGATTCTGTCAATCATCTCCCTTTCTTGATGAGTTGTCAGAATCCGTAGAGCGTCAAGCCTAGCCTTAACAAGCCTACTCATTTCTTTTCCTCCCAACATAAGCAAAAGGCACAGAACGCAATCAAAAAGGACAACAACACGCCCATCCCTAAAGGAAGAGTTAAATCGGGGTTCGCCGCGAAAAACAGGAACAACACTATTATCCATGCAGATATTATGCCTAAAAATTTAAACAAGCTGGGTTCGTATTCAGTCATTTCTTCTCTTCTCCGTAAAACCGTTTTTCCTCTGAAAACTTGATGTCTAACTCTTCAATGTGCTTCCGCCACGTAATAGCCAACTTGATTCCATTCGGCGCCAGAAACGTCGTGCGATCCTTCACTCTAAACCTAGTTACCCCAAGCAGCCTGTAGCCATGCTTCTCAGCCAAAGCCCTCAACTCAACTTCAGAAGTCATTTTAAAATCTCGAACCCCTTTCTCGGCAATTTTTTAATGACTCTAATAAAGTCAAACGAGTCTTCTACGTTAGGTAAGACAACCCAAAGAAAACGCTTTATTCCAGAGTCCTTAGAGTATTTCTCAATTTTACGTTTGGAAATCTTCAACACTTCAACTTCGTGCAGTTCTGCAAGATATTGACGCCTTTTTGCCTTAACTGTAACATCTGGAATTCTACCTAAGTAATCGGGTGTCATCCCCGTTCCATGCAAAACTTCGCCGTTAACTTGTTCCGCAACCCATTTTAAGGCTAAGTCGTGCAATGTCATTCTTTCTCTTTCCTCAGCTCTTCCAGTTGACGCTGAAACTTTTTGTATTGAGGATTACGTTGGTAAGTGCGAATTCTCTCAAGCAGAACGTCTCTTGCCCAAGTGGAAGGTTTCTTCTTCTCGAACAAGGAGATTTTGTCTATTTCCTTCCGTGTCTCCCAATCCATTTTAACCGATAGGGTGATAGGAAAGTTGACTGTTTTCCTTCCAGATTCCAGATTTTCTGTGGCTTCCATAAAGTTACGTTCCAAGGTTACTACAGTATTACTTTTGATATTTAAAACCTTCTCTAATTGCCTCTAAAGTATTACTTTAGCTCACTACTGAGCGACTTTGATTTTTGAAACGGTTTACTCTTGATGTCTTAACTTAGATTTTCCATCTCAGAGGAGAGAAAATTCTTTATTGTCTTGTTGCTTTGTTAGTAGTGGTGAGTGCTATGTCCAGTTGTCAGCTGTGTGGTTCAAGAGTTAGCATTCACGGCGCTGTTGGTCGTTGCACGAACCCAAGTTGCGGCGCCGAGTATGATGTTATCCGTCATGGGCGACGTGGAGACTTTAGCAAAAGCATCGAGGTTGCTGTAAACGCGCAGAAGAGAGCGACTGACACGAAGATTTACTTGTGGAATGAAGCGTTGACTGAGAGAATGGAGGACAAAACCGTTTTCACTGGAACAACCATTGTGACTCGTGTTGGCATTTACTCGCCTGGAGAGGGAAAATGGGTTACGGGCAGAACCATAAATGTTTACCATAAAATTGACACGGGAGCACCTGAAGTGTCCACTGTCACGCCGAGTGCGACGGGTCCTGGAACAGCTGACTTGAAGTGGTGGTTAACTAAGGGTGGAAAACACACGTTTTGGGCTGATTGGCCGGGAGACGAGTATTATGCTGGGTGTGGCTCTGAAGTTCACGCTATGCATATTGGAGATTACAGTCTCAGCCCAGAGGTTTCGGTTAATGCACAGCCAGCGTTAACTGTGATTGTGAAGGACGCGCTTTTTAGGAAGCCTGTTGAAGGCGCAAAAGTGGTTGTTGATGCAGTTGAGGCTGTGACGGATGCTTCAGGCATGGCTAGTTTTGCAACGCTTGCGCCGAGCACTTACACGCTGTTGGTTTCCGCTAAGGACTACAAATCAACTTCTCGGACGGTTGATTTGACGGTTGCTGGACAAGCCGTTGAAGTCGGGTTGTGGCATGTCGGCGTCATCGCTTTAGGGCTTGTAGGCGGCGCCGGTGTCGGCGTAGTTGTAGCTCACCAAGCATTGAAGAGGAAGGGCTAAACATGTCTCAGCAGTATATAGTGAAGAAGTGTCAGTGTGGCGCTGGACTGCCAGTAAACCCTAGCCAGAAAGAGGTTGAATGCAAGTTCTGTGGCAATATATATGAAGTTCGCAGAGTGCATGGTCAAAAAATCAACGGGCAATTCGGCTTCACAGAAGGCTTACTCATCGGAGGAATAGGAGGCTTAATCTTAGGAGGCATAGTCTTCACCAGTTTTGGTCGAGAAACAGCGAAAAAAGCGATAGCGAAAGGCATGGCAGTCACGGAAGAGGTTGTTGGTCGAGCGTTAGAGAGAGGAGAAAAAAGCTAGTTGCCGCTTAAACTTGTGCCTCTGCAACGACAACAGTTCTGCGGGCGAACAATAGATGGGCAAGTGA
>Ga0315314_1001586_pt1 | contig 20300 bp, 22 predicted proteins | sample TDP9_MG_FD_203631 | JGI IMG/M metagenome (GOLD analysis project Ga0315314, IMG submission 203631) | Freshwater sediment microbial communities from Lake Towuti, South Sulawesi, Indonesia - TDP9 | ecosystem: Environmental > Aquatic > Freshwater > Lake > Sediment | place: Indonesia: South Sulawesi... | reverse complement strand
TGTTCTTGAATCTTGTGCGCTATGGTAAGCAAACCTGTTGGGAAACTTGAGACTCTTCTGCTGGTTACTTTGATTGTTTTTTGGGGCAGTTCCTTCGTTGTTGTCAAGTTGGCGTTGGCGCAGGGTTTGACTCCCGTTTCCATAGCGACCTTCAGGTTTTTGCTGGCTGGAGGACTGTTTGCTTTGACCTTGGTGTTGAGGAGAATCCGAAAATCTGGAGATAGAGCATTCATCGAGAAGGGCGACTTGCCCGTTTTGGCCTTGTTGGCTCTCTCAGGCGTAACTTTCTTCTATCTTTCTCAGTACACTGGAATCAATATGGCTGGCGCGTCCATAGCCGCCATTTTTGCTTGTTTTCTTTCGCCTATCTTCATAGCTATTGCTTCAACATTCATATTGAAGGAGCGAATACGCAGAGGACAAGCTTTTGGAGTTGGGTTTGCTGCAGTGGGAACCTTGGTTGTGGTTTTTGGTGGTTCTGTTAGCTTGCAGTTTAACCCTGATTTCTTCTATGGAAGCATTATCCTGCTCGCAACGCCCATTCTCTGGACTTTATACACTTTGTTGGGGAAGAGAGTGATCGAAAGGTACAACCCGATTCTGGTTTTGACTTATGTGACCGTGTTGGGCGGCTTGTTTCTCCTTCCTTTCTCAGTGGCTGACAACTCGATTCGTCTGGCGTCATCCACGGGTTTGTCGAGTTGGTTGGCGATTGCTTACTTAGCGATTACCTGCACTCTGATAGGCTATTACATCTGGTTTTACGCTGTTGAGAAAGTGGGCGCAACTGTGACCAGTTCCTTCTTGTTTGCTGAACCGCTTGTCACGGTTATGCTGGCAGCTATACTGGTTGGAGAAAAGATCACTGTGCCCATCGGTGTTGGCGGGATTCTTATTTTCGCAGGAGTCTACCTGGTAACTCGAAAGTAAGCGACCGCATCGTGACAGGTTCAAGTTTTCTGCAGTTCTTCGAGCGCTTCTAGAACTTCTTCATTATGCTGCTTCACGTTGACCTTCGGAAAAATGTGCGTTATCTTTCCCTCTTTGTTGATGATGAAGGTGACTCGTTTTGCGAGAAATCCCCCAATTCCAAGCACGCCATAGGCTCGTGCAACTTCCTTGCTGCTGTCGCTCAGGATATGGAATGGCAAGTTGTACTTCTCTGAAAACCTCGCATGTGATTCCACACTGTCGACGCTGACCCCAATAACTACAGCGCCCTTATCTTGATAGGGCTTGTAACTATCCCTGAAACTGCAAGCTTCCGCAGTGCAGCCTGACGTGAAATCCTTCGGATAGAAATAGAGGACTACGGCTTTGCTTCCAAGATAGTCTTTCAGACTGACTGGCAACCCACGTTCATCCAGAAGGGAAAAATCCGGCGCCTTGTCGCCAACTTTCAGCTCAGCCAAAAGCACTCCCACAGAATGAAAATAGCTTCTGATACCGATTTAGGTGTTTGCCCTCATGTGCTATTCTATGTGTTTAGCAAGGATGCGCCGGCGTTCTCCACTATTACGTATGCTTTGGCAAAGGGAATACCTGATGTGAACTGCTTGGTTGTCGTGGCATACATCCCTCACCCTGGTTTTAGGGGTCAACCTGCATTCGCATAGTTATTTATGTAAAGAATCTCATAGGCTTCTATCGCGATGTGATATTATGGTTTCAGAGAAACCCATCCAAACGATCGTTGGTCACGTCGGAATAGAGGTTTCCAATCTACGCACTTCAAAAAAGTTCTACAAGACATTACTAGAAGGGCTTGGCTTCAAAATCATCATGGACAGTGAAGATGGGACAGGGTTCTCTAATCAGAGTTTTCAGATTTGGGTGGCTGAATCAGGGAAACCAAGGGTCAAGCGTGATGCGCCTACTGGAGAAGAATTCGTCGTGGCGGATCACTTGGCTATACTCGTTCAAAACAAGGGAGCTGTTGATGCAATTGAGAAGGTGATGAAGAAGAAAGGATTCGAACCCCTATTCCCGTGCGAAGAGCATCCTCAATTCGAGCCGGGATACTATGCCGTGTCCTTCTGTGACCCAGACAATTACGTGATTGAAGTCTACACCAGACCAAAGCCAAAGCGATTCTAGGGCGCGCGCAGGTTACCCTCCTCTATGAAGCTGGCTGCAGAGTAGTTTTCAGCCCGCTCCCCGTCAAGATAATTGCAGCTTTGTCCTTTTTCTGTATCTTCTTGTCTCTAAGTTGTTTTTGGTATCCAGCGTAGGCTACTGCTGAGCTTGGCTCGACATAGAAGCCTTTGTGAGCAAGCTCGGTGAAGGCGTCTAGAATTTCGTTCTCGTCTACTATTTCAACGTCTCCATGGGTTTCTTGCAACTCTCTGATCATTAGGTCGAGCAATGGTGGGCTGGTGCTGACCAAGGCGTCAGCTATTGATGTTACTTCTTTGGGAGGTTTGTAGTCGAGTTTCTTAGTGCGGTGGTAGAGCGGCGACACCTGTCTGGTCTGGCACGCTACGATCGTGGGCACTGTATCGATTGCGCCTGAATTGGCTAGGTGTTTGAAGCCGCTGATGACTCCGAGCAGCAGTGTGCCCGCTGAAACTGGCAGATAAACACGCTCTGGAAGTTTCCAGTTGAGTTGTTCTGCGATTTCGTAAGCTAGGGTTCGGATGCCATCTCTGAAAAGGGGATGAAATATGTGCCCAATGTAAAACTTACCTTTGCCAGTCCTCTGGGCTTCTTGTGCCACTTGGCTTCTAGAGCCCGCTACTTTGACAACTGGCATACCGTAAGATCTGATCTGGTTGAACTTAGGTCCTGACACGTTTTCAGGAACATAAATCTCTGCCTTCAGCCCAGCTCTGGCAGCATAAGCCGCTATGGATGCACCTGCATTGCCTGACGAGTCTTCAGCGATGTAACCGCCTTGTCTCTTGACTTGCTTGTCTATAGCTGATATTAGTGTGGTTGAGCCTCTATCTTTGAAGGAACCGGTTGGGTTAAGGCTTTCAAGCTTGAAGTACAGAGTGTCTGAAAACTTGACTAAGGGCGTCCAGCCTTCGCCCAAGGTTGTAATGTCGCTTTCTTTGACGTATGGAAAGAGTTTGGCATATCGCCACACAGAGCGGTCTTTTGATCGGATTTGTGACTGGTCGAAGCTGAGGTCGATTTTAACGTCCAGTGGGTTGCCACAGTGAAGGCATCTGAAGTCAAGCAGATTGCTTGAGGAATTATTGCACGTCGGGCATGTGATTTGACACTTCAAGGCGGATTCCCCATCATGGCTTTCTTGATGCGCGCTTCTCTTCCCTTATATTGCGCGACGAATATTAGACTTCATTCGATGAATACTTTGGAAATCGTCAAGGTCGAGGGCAAGTACCGCATCACTATCACGCGATCCATAAGGGATGTTGTGCCCTTAAAGATTGGACAGAAGGTGGCAATTGTTCCGTTGGGAGACAAAATTTTGGTTCAGCCACTGCCCGATGATCCTGAAGAAAAACTAGCCGAACTGACCGAAGGCTTTGAATTTAACAGAAAAGCCCGCGAAAGAGCATCAAAATTCCTGCTTTCTCGAGCCAGAAGAAAAATTGCCAATTAACCTTCTGACAGCTGAGAGTCTTGCTGCGTGAGCCATTCCTTTTCCTTAGTTGTTGGGTCTTTGTGCTGCGTGTCTTCTTGAGTCTACAGCGCTGACGATCGGCGCGTCAATAGGATTACGAATATCCATGTAGCCCCAAACATAAGGAAGGCAGACCCGTCTATAATCCAGCGGTAACCCCCAGAGGCGAGCCCGTCTACTCCTAGTTTGAAGAGTCCTAGGCCCGTTACTATAGTTATGATTCCCAGAATCAGTTGCCAAGTGAAACCCGAAATGTGCTGTTTCTCAGCTTCCATCTTTTTTTCCTTTCTCTGGCGCGCTAGTAAGAAGCCACAAACGCCGCCTACGAAATTAACAAACAAGAAAAACAAGAAAGGAAGGCAATCTAAGTAAAAGTCAGTCAGAAAGGTCGGAGGCCATGTCGAAAAGCGCCCCAAGTCAGTTGATAAGAAGCTGACTTGATAGACTCTCCATCCAGCTGGAAACACGGAATAGATTGGAATGGCTAGGCAATGAATTTCATAATAACGCGTCCACCGACCTTCTTCGCCTGGCGCTGGAAACCCAAAAACTTCATCATGAAAGCCGTAGAACGGAAAGGAAAGCAGAGGAAGAGGCCCTAAAACAAAAGAAAAAGAATTCTGAGCGAAAACCGCTGAAAAAAGCGAAGCCGAAGCTATGACAATTCCCAGCTTTAGAATGTAGCTTCTCTTCCCGAACCATTTGTAAGAAGCGAGCAAAGAAAGCAGCATGTGCGCTTCAAATAGTGACTAGCTTCTTTAGGATATATGGATTTACTCGCACGTAAAGTCCTCAAGCTCGCACACAAGGTACATCCTTGAAATCAATGAGAAGTATTAAATGAAGGCTTGGAATCCGGGCTTCGTTGTTCTCATCAGTATTCGCTTTCTTGCTAGGTGAGCCGCGATATTCTGGTCAGATATTCCGTCAAGTCTTTTTCAAGCTGTTCCTGCGTGACATCTTCTGCGAGGTTTGTCATGAAGTTTCGGAAGTAGGGGAATTCGCTTCTCATTCTCTGGTCAACCTTTGAAAGAAACCTCTGAACTGCGTTCTCTGCTGGGTTGTCGATGTCTGGGATCTTGTGGCGGGCTAGGTTGCTTATAGCGAAGCAGTTGTTGAGCATTGTGCCGATGTTCTGCCACCGGTCTTTGATGCCTTTTTCTTCAACCGGTGCGTCGTTTATCCACTCCAAGAAGAAGGTGTGCGCTTGCTCAGGCGTAAACGCTCCCCCTTTCCTGAACACTTGAAAAGCCAAGTCGTCAGCGTACAGGTCTTGAACGTGATTGACCGCTTGCTGAATGATCCTGATCTGATAGTCCTTGTCTAGCTCGTTTTCTTGGATGACATGTTGTCCAACACGGTTCAGTAGCTGATGGTCATGCGAAGGATGACCCGTCTCGGTTCGGTAGATGTGGCACATCTCGTGGATCAGTAAGCCTTCAATCAAACCAGACTTCAATGCGGCGCCAGAAACCACAATAACGTGACCGTCATGTCTCTGAGTCGAATAACCCATGAAAGGAAGATTGGAATCCACTGAAACCTCTATTTTCCCATGAATCTCATAACCAGAATCACGCATAGACTGCAGAGCCATTTGAACAGACTGTCTGAGGTCACGTTGTTCCTGAGGCATGGATACTACCACCTTCAGATTGAGATGCTGCTGAGATAAGCGTTAACTCGCAGAATCAAAGCTCGGCGTACCTTTCTCTCAGTTTTCTGTGCAGTATTTTTCCAGTGGTTGTTCTTGGCATTTCTTCTGGTTTGATGAAGTCTACTGACTTGGGTTTCTTGTATCCAGCGATCTTACCTCTGCACCACTCAATAATCTCGTCGGATGCGGCTTTTTCTCCCTGCTTCAATATGACCACGGCTTTGACGGCTTCGCCCCAAACATTGTCGGGCACACCTATGACAGCAACATCGAACACTTTAGGATGCCTACAGATCAGCTCCTCAACTTCGCTTGGGTAAACGTGCTCGCCACCTGTAATAATCATGTTGTCCTTGCGGTCAACTAGGTAGTAGTAGCCTTCCTCATCCTTCCTTGCCATGTCGCGAGCCGTGAAGTAGCCGTCACGAAACGAAACCTTCGTCTTGTCAGGTAGCTTGTAATATTTGTCAAACATCATGGGTCCACGCGAATACAACTCGCCCACCTCGCCAACAGGCACTTCTCTTCCATCCTGATCCAACAGCCTCAACGTGTCTGTTCCCAAACACTCCTTACCAATTGAACCTATTCTACTGAGCTGATCTTCAGGACGAAGCAATGTGACCAAGCCAGCTTCAGTAGAGCCATAAGCCTCGAACAACTCCACATTCGGAAAACACTTCAAGATATCCTTCTTAACCTCGCCACGGGCAGGCGCCGAAGAACACAGCAGTTTACGCACACTGCTAACGTCAAACTCTTTGCGCTCATCTTCAGGCACATTCAAGATCAAATTATAGTGCGTCGGAATCAACGACGTGAACGTAATCTTCTCTTTGCTAAAAACCTGCAACAACTCAACTGGGTCGAACCCCCTGTCTCTTCCGACGTACAAGGATCCGCCAATGTACAGGAATAAGGGTCCATAAAACGTTGAATTCACATGATACAAGGGCATCACAATCATGCCTTTATCTTTCTCAGAAAAACCAAACTCAACCGCGTTAATCAGGTAAAACGCAACATACGATTCATGAGAACGCACCACACCTTTCGGAACGCCAGTCGTGCCCGAAGTGTAAATTTGAAACCACGTGTCATCACCCTCAACACGCACATTAGGCGCGACGTCAGATGATTCCGCAATCAGACTTTCATAATCAACGTATCCCTCAAACTGTTTGGAGCCAACAGAAACATAACGGTTAGCATGCCTCTGCGTAAACGTCTCACGAATGCTCTCAATGCAATCATTAAAGTCCTCGCCAGCAATCACCGCCTTGGCATCAGAATTATCCACCACGTACGACACTTCTTTTGGGACGTAACGCCAATTAATGGGCACCACAACCAGCCCAGCCTTAGCGAAAGCGCAGTCAATCTCCACAAACTCCGTGCAGTTGTAGAGCATGACAGCCACGCGATCACCCTTACGCAAACCTATCTTCAACAAGCCATTAGCTAAGCGATTCGTCCTCGACTCCAGCTCAAGATAAGTCCGAGCTTTTCCATGCCAATCCTTCAACGCAATCTTGTTCGGATAATTCTTTGCATGCACATGCAGGATTTGACCCAAGTTCAGCCAAGTCATGCTGCTTGCTCCCGACTGATTTCTAGCCGTTTCTTTTTCATCTGCAATCTTTGAACCCAGATTAAAAAGCTTCTCTCACACCAGATGAGCTCCACAATGAAGTCAAGCCTTATATCGAAGACTGCTCTGTTCTTCGCATTCTGCTCTGAACGCGAGAGAGGACTAGTGCTGAAGCTAGGAGCTCTGCTAAAACAGGAATTCTCGTTCATCACGGGCAACTACCAAGTCCTCATAATAAGCTGGGTCATAATGGATTTAGCCATGGAAATGCCCGTGCCCAACTTCCAATACTACGTCACAGCTCTGGAAGGAACGGGCTTAGCACTAGGCTTAATCGGCTTAGCCAATTGGGTTGCCATGGCAGCAGTAGCTTTCCCAGGCGGCTACCTAGCCGACAAATACGGCAGACGCTGGCTCATCACAACAATGACGTTCATCATGGCGCTATCAAATTTGCTCTTCGTCTTCGCCCCGACGTGGCATTTCATTTTGATCGGCACGATCGTGCACAGTCTATGCCTGATTTACCAGCCCGCTTTATTCGCCATGGTTCAAGATTCGCTGCCGCCTGAGCGAAGAGGCATGGGTTCATCTTTAATAATGCTAATTCACGGCACTTTCAACACGCCTGGACCAATAATAGCAGGCTTACTGCTCATTCAGTTCGGCTTAATCAACAGCATGCGTATCATCTACGCAATCGTCACTGTTCTATACGTCATCGCAGCCCTCTGGCGCCTCAAGCTGACAGAAACCGTGACAAACGGAGACCCAGAGCCAATCAAAGCAAGATACTTCATATCATCTTACCCAAAAGCCGTGAAAGAAAGCTTCCGCGTGTGGAAAATCCTGCCGCCCACAGTTTTCTGGCTGTTCATCGTCCAAACTCTCATCATGTTCGGCATGTCAATGACGGGCGTCATGAACGCCATCTACGCAAAAGACGTACTAGGTATTCCCGAGGAGCAATGGTGGCTCACCTTCATACCGCTACTACTCAGTATGGTAGTCATGTCTATTCCAATAGGCAAGATGGTAGACAAAATCGGCAGAAGAATTCCGATGGCTCTAGGTCTCGTCGTCTTTGCGTCTGCAACTCTGATTTTTTCAGTGGGCAACCTCATTATGGTCATGATTGCAATGTCAATGTTCGCAATAGGTCAACTTCTAGTCATGTCTTCAGTAATGGCGCTCTCAACAGACCTGATCGACCCTGCAAACAGAGGCAAAGTTGTTGGATTCAGAAACTTCGTGGGCTACATATTCAACGGCTTGGGGATGTTGTTGGGTAGTTTCCTGTACATAACTTTCTTTCCGCAATTGCCCTTCTACGTTACATTAGCATTGATGGTTCCCAGCCTGCTCATAGCTGTATTCCTTATACGTGAACGAGAGAAGTAACCCAGCTCTGTTCAATTGCTTGTCGGAAAATATTATATGCGGTTCACAAGCTTATCACTAAAGCTCTTACATGAAAAAGGAGACTTCAAAATTATGGAGATTAAAAGAATAGCGGTCCTAGGCGCAGGACTCATGGGACACGGCATCACCCAAGTTGCGGCTCAAACAGCCAAATACGAAGTGTACATGCGCGACATTAAACAGGAATTCATCGACAACGGCATGAGAATGATAAACGACAGCCTGCAACGTTTCGTGAAAAAAGGCGAGATGACTGAGACTCAAGTGAACCAAGTCTTGAGCCGAATCCACCCCACACTGGACTTGAAAGAAGCTGTTTCGAACGCTGACCTAATCATCGAAGCAGTGACCGAAAACATCGAACTGAAAAAGAAAGTGCTCGCTGAAGCTGACTCAACGGCTAAGCCAGACGCGATAATCGCTTCGAACACGTCGTCGATCAGCATAAGCGAACTTGCGTCAGCCACAAAAAGACCTGAAAAATTCGCAGGCATGCACTTCTTCAACCCACCTCAACTCATGAAACTAATCGAAATCATAAAAGGCGCCAAAACAAGCGACGAAACATTAAACACAATCGTCGAAGTCACAAAAACGATGGGCAAAGAACCAGTAGTCGTCAAAAAAGACGTGGCAGGCTTCGTAGTCAACCGCATACTCATCCCAGCCCTAAACGAAGCGGTCAACTTGGTCAACGAAGACGTAGCCACACCTGAAGACATCGACAAAGCCATAAAGCTCGGATTAAACTGGCCCATGGGACCCGTAACTCTCTTGGACTACGTAGGCTTAGACACAACATTAGCCATAACTGAAGTCATGGTCAAAGAACTCGACCCAAAATACCAAGCCAGCCCACTCTTGAGACAAATGGTCAGAGCAGGACTTTTAGGCAGAAAGACTGGCAAAGGCTTTTACGACTGGAAAAAGTAACACGAAGGCGATCAACATGATGGAACTCAAGAACACGTTATACGAAAAAGCTGAAGGCATCGCCACAATCACAATCAACCGTCCCGACGCATTGAACGCATTAAACCAAGAAACCATAACCGAAATCTCAACGCGAATAGAAGACGCAGAAAAAGACGAAAACATACGAGTAATAATCATCACAGGCGCCGGAGACCGAGCCTTCTCCGCAGGCGCAGACCTAAGAATGATGAAAGGAGCCAGCCCAGTAAAAGCAGCAGAACTCTCAAGAGCTGGACAACACCTTGCAAGCCAAGTTGAAGCCTGCAACAAACCCGTTATCGCAGCAATAAACGGTTACGCCCTAGGCGGAGGCATAGAACTAGCCATGGCATGCGACATACGAATCGCTTCCGAAAACGCCCAAATCGGACAACCTGAAATCAACGTTGGTCTCATACCAGGATGGGGTGGAACACAACGCTTGCCCAGACTTGTAGGCAAAGGAATAGCCAAAGAAATGATCCTTACCGGCAAGCGCATCGACGCCAAAACAGCTGAACTCCACGGCTTAGTCAACATGGTTGTGCCCACAGACCAACTCAAAGCCAAAGTCAAGGAACTAGCGCTTGAAATAGCTGGAAAACCGCCCATCGCTCTCAAATACTGCAAGGCGCTGGTGAACGACAGCACAGACACTCATCCTGAAGCAGGATTGAAGGAAGAAGCAGAAGCCTTTGGACTAGTCGCGTCAACAGAAGACTTCAACGAAGGAGTCACAGCGTTCTTAGAGAAAAGGAAGCCACAGTACAAAGGAAAATAGCCAACACGCATACGCGCGCTGAAACTTACAAGCCGATTTCCATTTATTCAAAGGCTGAGCCCCAAATACTTAGAACAGGTTCCGTAGCTAGGTGAGAAACCAGACGACACTTGAGATAATCAACACCCGAAAAGAGAAGCTTACAGACAACGACATTCGAGCGGTAGCAGAGATAGAAGAGCACCCAGAAATAAGCAAATGGGACATCCCAGCTTTCGGCGGCGACGTGGAAAAAGCATTCATAGGCTTCAAGAGTTCTCTGAGCAAGGTCACAGGCGACGAGTTCCTCGTAGCGAAACTAGATGGACGAGTTGTCGGGTTTATTGGAATCCACAGGCTAGAGGGAGAAATCGGCGAGATGTCACACGTAGGCGAAGTCGGCATCGCAGTTCATCCTGATTTCCAGAAGAGGGGCATCGGCACAAAACTCCTAAGCGCATGTATAGATTTTGCTAAGACTCGAAGATTCGAACGGCTCGAAGCAGACATCCTATCCCACAACGAAGCCATGAAACGACTGCTCAAGAAAGCGGGGTTCAAGTTTGAGGGCACAAGAACAAAACGTATCAAAAGAGACAGCGAGTACTACGACGAAGACTTGTACGCCGTCCTAATATGACTAACATCCTTTTCGGACAAAGTATCATAGTTAATATAGGCTGTGTCGCATTATCACTAGTTCTCAAGATCTAAAGCCTGACTCAACAGAAATCCGAACAGGATGTCAATCCATGCGTAAGGTTGCAATCGTGGGCGGCGGCGCAACACGATGCGGCAAGCGTGAAGCAACTTGGCGCGACTTGGTTCAAGAAGCAGGAAAAGCCATGTTCGCCAACATCCCAAACCTGTCGCCTAAAGATGTGGACAGCCTTTTCGTCGGAGCCGCCGAACCCGGACGATTCGCCTTCCTATCTCATGTTGCCCCGATGGTTGCAGAATGCCTGGGCATTACACCGAGAAAAGTAGTCGCCCGAACCGAACTTATGTGCGCTTCAGGTCAAGCAGCAATACGATACGCCTGGGCTTGCGTAGCCACTGGCTTATCTGACATAGCAGTTGCTTTCGGCGCTGAGAAAATGTACATGCCTGACATGGCTGAGGCTCAAACCAACATGAGCTGCGTTCTCGACCGTGAATGGGACGGCGTCAACGCTCTATCGGCACCGCCTTTCTTCGCCATGACAGCTCAGAGACACATGCACGAGTTCGGCACCACTGAGGAACAGATGGCTCAAGTCTGCGTTAAGAACCACAAATACTCTGCCTTGAACCCGTTAGCTCAGTTTCCGAAAGAAGTAACCGTGGAAGACGTGTTGAAGTCTCTGGTAGTCGCGCCCCCACTGAAACTGCTTGACTGCAGCGGCATAACCGACGGTGCAGCTGGCATCGTGTTGGTTCCAGCAGAAGACGCGAAGAAGTACACGGACACTCCAATGTATCTGATTGGCAGCGGACAAGCCAGCATAGGAAACAACGTTAACAACTTGGCAAGCTTAACCGAGTGGATTCCTCTGAAAATCGCTGCTAAAGAAGCCTTCCAAACTGCCCACATCACCCTAGCCGACATCGACCTTGCTGAACTACATGACTGCTTCACGATAAGTGAAATCATGGAGTATGAGGCATTGGGCTGGTGCGACAAGGGCAAAGGCGGCAAATTCATCGAAGATGGACAAAGCTACATAGGCGGGAAAATAGCCGTCAACCCCCGCGGCGGACTGATTGGATGCGGACACCCGCTCGGAGCCACAGCCATCCTTCAAGCCATCGACGTCATGCAACAGTTCAAGGGAGAAGTGCCGAAAGGAAGGCAAGTGCCCAACGCTGAAGTAGCTATTACCCACAATCTTAGCGGACCCGCCAACGTTCACAGCATTCTAGCCTATTCGAAGCAAACGAGTTGACACCGAAAATGAGTAGCGCACAATTCCAAAAAGCAAGTCGACCTGACACTGTAAAACTACCATTCATGCTGGATTTTTATCCACTTCAAGACGCCAAAATGACTGAAATCAGCCAGTTCTTCCAAAACCTGAAACAAGGAAAGCTAACCACTACAAGATGCAAAAAATGCAGCCAACTTCTTTGGCCTCCCAGAATTGTCTGTCCCAACTGCTTCTCCAACGAATTCGAATGGGTTGACCTAGGCACGGAGGGCAAGCTCTACGCGTTCACAGAAGTACGGATTGGAGCGCCGCTCGGTTTTGTCCAAGACGCACCGTTCTGCGTAGGCTTGGTTAAAATCGGCGGCTTAACTATATCGAGCCGCATAGACGACATCAAATATGACGAACTGAAGATAGGCGAAAAACTGCAACTCAAGATAGTTGAACTGCCCGATGGACGAGTCTTCTTCAGATTCGGGAAATCCAAGGAATAAAAAGACTCACGAGTCCCGATTGCTCAATTCTTCGGTTAGGCAGTCTTCTCAAAACGGATGATGTGAACCAGCTCGTCGTCATCCCATTTTCCGTGCTTCTTCCTCCAAGCCCGCTTGAATTCAGCAAGGTTTGGATATCCTTCCCTCTTAGCGTCTTCTGCATCGAAAAATCTTAGCCGTTTTCTTTCAACAGAAACAATGCGCAGACTGGCGAAGCGTGGCACGTAGACACTGGCGTAAACAGCGGCACCAGCCTTTATCTTTGGGTTGGGCGCACTGCGACTAGCAGTTTGAGTCTTGGCTCCGTTAAGAACGGGTTCCATGTCGCCGGGCTCGAAGAAAATTTCTGAAGTCTCAGCTTTAACTTCGGCTAGAATCTCTTCCACTTGTCTGTCCGGCGATTTCGCAGCTTCTTCTATAACTCTTCGGGCAAGTTTCTGCGACACGCCTTCGCTGGCAAGCCTCTCCCCCAGTTCCACCTGTCTCTCCTCTTCGGGTATTCGCCTCAAAATAGTCCTAGCTGTAGTGTAGTCTATCTTGCCCTCAGGAGTGCCCCTCCTCTCAACCTGCACGGGAGCAACCATCTTCTGGATTTCTTTAGGCGCCTTAGTCAATTGAACCCAAGTCTTGACTGTGGCAGCTGACAAACCAAGCCGTTTCGCTAATGCTTGGATGTTGCTGAATTTTTCTGGATACTTCTCCAACAACAGCTTACAGCAGTTGCCTTTCTCAACTGCGCTCAAATCCTCTCTCTGTATGTTTTCAACCAGGTTTAACTCGACAACTTCTTCATCTGTGTACTGCCTCACCACGACTGGAACGGTTTTCAGGCCTACCTGCTGAGAAGCACGATACCGCCGCTCGCCCACCACAACCTCATACCCATCATCAGCAGGACGAACAATCAAGGGCTCAAGTAAACCAACCTGCTTGATGCTGTCAGCCAGGTCATTCAGCCTTATGATGTTGATTTCAAGCCGCGGGTTGAGGCGGTTTGGACGAATCCTCTTCAACTCCACTTCCATCAGTTGACCATCCAAAACGGATACCCCATATTGAGCAAGTTGAGTAAGTATTTGAACACTTTAGCTTTTGTCATTAAGAGCTTTTCTTCTTGTCGTTGATTTTGAGAACGTAAGATTATTATGACAGAGCTACTTCTCTTTTGGAAACTAAAGCAAGGAAGGCAGCGATATAGGTCAAGCGGCAAATGAAGCAGCTTATTCATTCCGGGGTTCTCATACCCAAACGTTACAAGACTAAGGGCTTCCACATCAAAATCAATGGCGAGCAAGTAGCCTTAACGCCGCATCAAGAAGAAATGGCAGTTGCTTGGGTCAAGAAGCTTGGAACAGAATACGTCAAAGATCCAGTCTTCATTAAGAACTTCTTCCAAGACTTCTCTAAGGCAATGGAAATAAGAGGCAAGCCTCTATCGTCAGATCAAGTGGACTTCTCCGAAATCATAGCTTATGTCGAAAAAGAGAAACTAATCAAAGCCAACATGTCCAAGGAAGAGAAGAAGAAGCAAGCTCAAGAACGCAAGGCATTGAGAGAAGCCAACAAGGGAAAGTATGGTTATGCAATGATCGATGGGGTCAAAACTGAAGTTGGTAACTACACCGTTGAGCCACCTTCCATCTTCATGGGACGCGGCGAGCATCCAATGCGCGGACGATGGAAACCCGAGGTCAACGAAGAAGACATTACTTTGAATCTGTCTCCAGATGCTCCCAAGCCTCCGGGAAAATGGAAATTCGACTGGCAACCTGAGTCCATGTGGATAGCAAGATGGGATGACAAGCTTGCTGGCAAAGAGAAGTACATCTGGCTGTCAGATTCGTCACATGTCAAACAGCAGAAAGAAATCGAAAAGTTTGACAAGGCTAGGGAACTTGCTAAGAAAATCGATAAGCTCAGAAGTCACATTTGGGAAGGCTTGGAATCTAAGGATGTCAAGAAAAGAAAGGTCGCTACCGTAGCCTATCTAATCGACGAACTGAAACTGCGCGTTGGAGACGAGAAAGACCCTGATGAAGCAGACACAGTCGGCGCGACTACGCTGAGACCCAGCCACATCAAGATAAACTCGAAAGACAAGATCGCGTTTGATTTTTTGGGCAAGGACTCCGTCCGATGGCAAAAGGAAGTGGAATTGCCAGAACCTGTTGTACGTAACGTCGATGAATTCAGGAATGAAGCTGAGTCTGGAAGCCGCTCGGAATCAACAATCTTCGAAGGCATTCGGTCCGAGCATGTTAACAGTTTTCTGAGCCAAGTTACGCCTGGGTTAACAGCCAAGGTTTTCAGAACATATTACGCCTCTGACGTTGTGAGCACATCTCTAGAGAAAGCAAACGTGTCCGTGTCCGAGCCCATGATACTGAAGAAGCATGTGGCAACTACGGCGAATCTTGAAGCCGCGATCATGCTGAACCATAAGCGGAAGCCACCTAAGAACTGGGAAGAATCGTTAGCGAAGAAAAATGATAGGTTGCAGACTCTAGAAAGTTCTCCTAAGAAGACCCCAAAGATGGAAGAGAGAATCGAGGCGCTTCGCCTCAAGATCAGAGAAGTCGAGGCCACTCGTGATTACAACTTGCGTACTTCGTTGAAAAGCTACATCGACCCCAGAATCTACTATTCTTGGGGCAAGAGCGTTGACTTTGACTGGAAACTCTACTATCCCAAGACACTGCAGAATAAGTTCTCTTGGGTTGAACGATAGAGCGCAGTTTGAGTTCTACTTGACTTTTACATTTATTGGTGGACCGCGTTTCTCCTTCACTGGAACTAACACGGTTACTAATCCCTGTCTGAACGTAGCCTGAGCCTTCCTTGGATTGACCTTCATTGGAAAGTGAAGGTGTCCAACGAATGTAACATCAGCTCTTTCAGCTCGTACTGAGACCAAGTCGTCATACATTTTGAGATCTATGGTCTTCTTGTCCACGCCGGGCAGTTCGATTTCGACGATGTAGTTCTCGCCTTTGTCATCCAAGCAGGCGAACATCTCTGTTGGAACTGTGGCTTTTTCTGTTTTTGGTTTTTCGCTCTTTTTTTGGCTCATTTTTTAAACTCCTTGCTTTGCTTATGCTTGCGTTTTTATTTAAAATGCTTTGTAACGTAAACCATTTTCACGAGGTTTATAAGAGAATTATGACTTATGTCATAGCTGTGGCGATTCGAACAACGCAAACGTGAGGCAACAAGGCTACATGGCAAAATCTGTGGACTTCGTGTTCCAATTCCCACCCATTCAAGGAGTATTCGACACGGGATACGGCATAGTCTACATTTTCGGTGAGCTACACGAAGACGAAATAGAAGACATCATAATCCATGAGACTCTGCATTACGTGGTACAAAAGACAGGGGGTAAAAGAGCCAGCCTCAAACTGGACAGAATCGACAACAAAATAGACGCCGCTTAAGCTGGGGCGACTTTTTTCCTGCGTATGTAGATGATCTTGTACTTGTTGCAGTCAGCTGGAAGACAGTTCACACATATTTGGTTGACTTCATCTATAGTGGCGTCTTCCAAGTGAACCTCGTAACCCAGTTCTCGATAAAGCTCAACAGCTTCGCTGAGACGCGGCTCATCTGTAACGAACTGCCTAGTCCAGCCTTTTTTCTTCAGCTCTTCCTCTCTTTCCTTTCCGCCGCCGCAACGCAAACTCAAACGAGATCCTCAGGATTATTTGTGAGGAAATCACGTATAAAGCTTAGACGTTGAATGTGCAGTTTTCATCAGAGATAGAGCGAAAGCGAGGTGTCTACTTTCTTGAGGTCGATTCCACTAGGCTCCTGACCCCTTGAACATATCTACCATAGTCGTATGACCATGAGCCATCTTTGAAATGCTCGTATGGGATTGTCTGCCTTGACCATTTTCCGGGACTCGAATCCTGAAATATGTAATCATAACTTTCCAGATGGCCTTCTCTGGCAAGCTTTGATAGGCTATCGATGAAATTCCTGAATTCTGGACGAGGAAGACTCACTTGAGAGATGATCGCGTTCTCGCCTAGTATCTTGCCTACAATGTAAACGAATGGTTTGTCCAGCAGCGATCGCGCAAACTTCGCCAGTTTCTCGTTGCTTTCAAACTTGAACACAAACAGCAACATATCTGTCACTGCTTTGTCAAAAGGCAAAATACCTATCTGAAAAGTTTCGATCAGTCCTCTCTTGAGAATATGCACTTCATAATGGTGGCGAACATTCTGCGGGGTCATCTTGAGCTTATCCGCAATGTCGACCAGAGTGACTGTCGCGTCTTTCTCCAGTTCCTTCAAGATGAACAAGTCTGTTGCGTCGGCTTTTATTGGAAAGTCGTCAGGATCAACAAGCGTGTAAGGGAGATGGTCTTCTTGATTCGAAATTTCCTGAATCCACTTGTTCCAAGGGAAAATCCATTCCTCAGACACCCTGTCAAACCAGTTAGTCGTCCGGTTGACTGTGTGAAAGCAGGTCGACCAAAACAGTTCAGTTTTTTCTGCAACTCCTGCCCTTTTGATCTCCTGTAGAAACTGCTCGAATCTCGCGCATTGATCCTTGGGAGTAACGTAAATACCAAAACATCCTTCATATTTTCCGAAGCAGCGACTTAGATAAATATAGAAATCGTTGATCTTCATACAATTGAAAAGCATCTGCTCCTTGCCAGGCGCTGCCTTTGCTAAGACTACAGATTTCTTCAATCCTATATTTGTGTGGTAAACGCTTGCGTGCATTTTCAAATTAAAGAGGGGGGACATGCGTTTGATCCTTGAAACCACTGTTCCTCTCGGCACTCTCAGCTTCTCTGCCACTTCTGATGTGTTTCTGGGTCCGTATCGTCCCAAGCCTTCCAGGATCCTCACGTCAAGGAGGTCAAGTCTGTCTCGCATTTCAACGTTACCTTCTTGCCTCTATAGTCCTTTCTTTTAGCCCAGTGGTGTAATTTAAAGTAACCCTGGGGGAATAGGATCGTCGATGGGATCTCCTAAAGGCGTCACTGCAACGAATTTTATCACGAGCAAGCTCAGATGAACCGCCAGAAGAATTGTTTTCCAATGTGAGAGAACCGCCATTCTCAAATTCATGCGTATCACCTCCTTTTATATTTGTCGGAAAAAAGGTTTATATCTTGACATAAATAAAACTTATATGCTATATCTTCTAGAACTGTGTTCGGTGACTCCCTCATCCTGCAGTCTGAGATTCTCGATAAAATGCACGGCAGGATCGTTCAAAACTTCCTAGATCTAGCTATATTGCTAGAACTAAGAAAACGATCGTTAAGCAGTTATGATGTTATCGATTTTGCCAACAAGAAATTCCACATATTGTTGAACTCTGGCACGGTGTCTTCTCATCTTTCCGCTTTAGAGAAGGATGGACTGATTAAGGCGGAGAACTCGAATGGAAAAGAGGTATACACATTGACTGAGGGCGGAATAGAAACTATTAGCGAGCTTTCAAAAATCAAGGACAAGATCTTAGGATTGTTTCTAAACTTATTTGTCGGCGAATGATTGCTTGCCGACGGAAGTCCAAGGATGAACAAGCGGTTGATATTGCGTCAGTACAGGTCTTCTTCCAAGCCTATGTTTTGTTTAGGCATTTTTCCGTGTTTTTTCAGAAACTGCTGAAGCAATTCACTTTCACGCATAGTGAACATCTTTGCTTCCTCATACAGGAAGTATCTGGCTTCCTTGTTAGTTGACACTTGTTCCATCAGTTCCTTGTGCAGGCTAATAGCGCCTTTTATGTAGATCACGATCTTGTTCTCATCGAGCAGCTGAAATACGCCTTCAGCCTCTGGAATCTTAGCCGCGTTTTCAGCGTCGAACTTCATCCACTCTTCAGGTGGCAACATAGGCTGTCTTATATGCAACCGCAGGTCACAGCGCAGGCAACGCTTAGCTTCACTGATCGCCGTCTTCTCATCGAAACCCAAAGCGACTTCAGCAAAATTGCCCCGCCTTTGTTCAACAGGGAGATGAGGCATTTCAGCGCGGCTCTTGAATGCGAAACCTTCTTCTCGTCCAAGCCAGTGATTGGGCTTTTCAGTTGGCACCAATGTTTCGTCAATGTTGCCGTTGCCGCCCAAGTACTTGTCTATGGCTGCCGACGCTTTTCTGCCCAATGCAACAGCATCCACGATGGAGCCGGGTCCTTTCACAACATCTCCACACGCAAATACGCCTGCAACGCTCGTCTCTAAAGTAGAGCTATTCACTTCTAGGATTCCAGATCTAGTCAGCCTTAGTGAGTCAGCATCACCTAATCCCTTCAGGTTGGGCGCCTGTCCCACCGCGAAAACTATCATATCAGTCGCCATTGCTTTGGTGGTGGCGTCGTCGAAGGCTGGGTTGAACCTGCCATCTTTGTCAAAGACTGAGACGCATCTGACAAGCTCGATTCCGACGACATTTTGGCTCTCGTCGACCAGAATTCGCTTGGCACCCCACGAGTTATAAATATTCACACCTTCCTCAATCGTCTGCTCAATCTCCCACGGGAAAGCAGGCATCTCATCTCTTTTTTCAAGACACACCATATCCACCTGTTTGGCTCCAAGCCTCAGCACTGTTAAGGCAACATCGACGGCGACGCTTCCGCCTCCTACAACCAAAACATGGTCTTTTACTTCGACTTGCTTTCCAAGTCGCACGTCTCGTAAGAGGTCTAAGCCACCAACCACGTCTGGACTAGTCGAACCTTCTACTGGCAATATCCTGCTTTTCTGCAAGCCAATGGCTATAAGAACCGCGTCGTAGCCTTGCGCTTTCAATTCTCTCAGTGACCGTAACTCGTTGATCGGCGTGTTGACTTTCACATCGATGCCTAAGTGCAGCATTCGCTGCAAGTCTTTTTCTAGAACGGTTTCCGGCAGGCGGTATTCTTGAACACCGTAACGCATCATTCCGCCCAGCTTGGGCTTGGCTTCGAAAATGGTTACGGAATGTCCCAGCTTGGCAAGGTAATGGGCGGCTGTCAACCCACTTGGTCCTGCACCGATAACAACAACACGCCTGCCCGCCTGGTTAGCCTTGACAGGAACCTCAGCTGGCAACCCGTCAGCGTTGTCCACGGCAAATCGTTTCAAGGCACAGATTGCGATAGCCTCATTGACTTCCTGGCTTCGACACACCTTCTCGCAGAATCTAGCGCAAGAATGTCCCAAAACTGCAGCAAAGAGCACTTTTTCTCTCACAACTGCTGCCGCTTCCGCGACACGTCCTTGGGCGACTAAATTGATGTATCGTGGCACATCAATATTGGCTGGACAGGCGAATTTGCAGGGAACAAGGCTGATTTCACGCTCGCCCGCTTTAACCTCCTTGTCCATCAATGCGCCTGTTGGACAGACTTCCACGCATGCCCCGCAGAATCTGCAGTCTGATTCTTTCAAGGTGGAAGCTTTTGGACCGACGTAGGCTTCGCCGTTGCGGTAAACGAAGCTTAGAGCCTCAACGCCGCGCAGGTCTTGGCAAGCCCTGACACAACGCGTGCAGCTGATGCACAGGTTGTAGTCTCGAATAAACAAGGGGTCATCTTTAACGATTGGCAGACTGGCTGGTACGTAACGCGGTGTGTCCGTCCTGATGCCAATGTACTCTGCAACCTTCTCCAATTCGCAGTTGCCAAACTTGCTGCAGCATCGCTCAGCTACAGGCACGTTGGTAGAGCATGGCTCACGAGTGCAGCCTTCTTTCTGCGCGCAGATAAGGCAGGCGTGAGGATGCTTAGCTAATATACGCATCAGTTTCTCTTGTCTGGCTTCGCGGACACGTTCAGTATTAGTTTGAACGCGCATTCCCTCGGCGACTGTTGTATCGCAAGAAGGAACCAAGTCGGGTTCTCCTTCAACTTCGATAAGGCAGAGGTTGCAGCCTTCAAATTCCTTCTCAACGGCATCACCTACAACTTGCT
>Ga0315314_1001585_pt1 | contig 20305 bp, 18 predicted proteins | sample TDP9_MG_FD_203631 | JGI IMG/M metagenome (GOLD analysis project Ga0315314, IMG submission 203631) | Freshwater sediment microbial communities from Lake Towuti, South Sulawesi, Indonesia - TDP9 | ecosystem: Environmental > Aquatic > Freshwater > Lake > Sediment | place: Indonesia: South Sulawesi... | reverse complement strand
GCAGATCAAAGGGAGATAAAGCCTATTGCCACCATGTGTCGTGCATGGCAAAAAATGAAGATGGCGGATGCTCGAGATTCAGCTGAACTCTACCATGAAGCCTCGGAGCTCTTTCTGAAGGCAAAGGAACATGGCACTAAAGGTAGGACAGTTATGCTGGCTTGTGGCAACAGCGCTTTCTGCAAAGCCTTAGAACACGGCACCCAGTTTGGAGCGACAAGAAAAACGGAAGACTTCACAAAGGCAAAGCAGTATCTTGAAAGCGCAGCAAATTACTACATGAAGGCAGACTTTGACAACGCCTCTCTTTGGACAAACGCGACTGAGACACTGTTTGACGCTTATGATTACATGCTTAAGGCTGAAACAGAGGTAGACCCTAAGAAAAAGACGGAAACCTATCTTCTGGCAGAAAAATGTTTGGAACGGTCTGTTAGGCTCTATGAAAGAGCGGGTTATGTTGGCAAAAGAGACGAAGTTCACAAGACCTTAAGTAAGGTTAAGGAAAAGCGTGAATTTGCTTTGTCTCTGGGCGAATTGTTGACGGCTCCCAGTGACATATCGAGTACAAGGTTAATCTCCGCTCCAGGCATGACTGTGGAAGAACCTGTTGGATTATTAAAGTTTGAACACGCCTTTGTTGAAGGAAACCTGATTGCTCATCAAAAGGACATTGTTGTTGGAGAAGACTTTGGTTTGGAGATTCAACTTGTCAACCTTGGGAAGAACACAGCCTTCTTGATTAGGGTTGAAGAGATAATTCCGAAAGGGTTTGACCTGATAGAAAAGCCAGTGAAATGCGTGGTAAACAACGGATTTCTAAACTTTAAGGCGAAAAAGTTAGCGGCTCTTGAGACAGAAGAAATGAAGCTAACGTTGAAGCCTAGGAAGAAGGGAAAATTCGTCCTTAAACCTAAACTTCAGTATATGGATGAGACTGGAGAATACAAGTCTTGCGAACTTGAAGAGGTAACTGTTACTGTTAAGGAACTGGGGATTCTAGGCTGGTTAAGAGGTCAAGGATAACTGATTAAAACGCATTTTTCTTCTCTGGATAAACCACATGCGCGGATAATTAGGTGTCGAAGTATGACTTTGTGGTTCTGGTAGGAAAAATCTTACAAAAAAGACTTGTATTAAGTTTCGGAAAATGCTTTAAATCTATTTTGCGGGCATATGCGAAGTCAATGAAACTGTGAGGAGATATGCTGATGCACACATATTTAGCCACACGGGTAATGAACGATAGAAGATTTATCCATAAGCATTATCTCTATCAATTGAACCATATGTATCATAGATTGTTGGGAGAGAGGAGTTTGTTGAAGAGGTTCAGTTCTGGAATATTGCTGGCTCTGTTACTGGTTGGCATGTTGGCATCAATTCCTTATCTTAGATTCGCTGGCGTCGTAAAAGTAATGGGGACCGAGTCAAACCCGCAAGGAGGTTTTTGGGCGGGAACAGACTGGAACAAAACATACGGAGGAACAAAAGATGACCAAGCCTATTCTGTTACACAGTCAAGCGACGGTGGATACGCAATCTCCGGCTATACTTACTCATATGGCAATGGCAAATCAGACATGTGGTTGGTAAAGACCGACTCCTCTGGAACCATGCAGTGGAGTCGAACATACGGAGGAACAAACTTTGAAGCTGCGATTTGCGTGGTTCAAACGAGCGATGGAGGATACGCCCTAGCAGGCTACACTGATTCCTATGGAGTTGGCAACTATGATTTTTGGTTGGTGAAAACGAACTCAGCTGGAAACACTACCTGGAGTCAAACATACGGAGGAATAAACTTGGAGCAAGCCTATTCTCTCATTCCGACAAGCGACGGCGGATATGCCTTAGCAGGCTTAACCGACTCTTTCGGCGCAGGAAACTATGATTTTTGGTTGGTTAAGACTAATTCGGCTGGAAACATTAGTTGGAGTAGGGCATACGGAGGAACAAACGACGACCGTGCGTGGTCAGTTATTCAGACAGCCGACGGCGGATACGCGTTGGCTGGCTATACCAAATCCTATGGGGTTGGAAACTATGATTTTTGGTTAGTTAAGACGAATTCGGCTGGAAACATTAGTTGGAGTCGAACATATGGTGGATTAGGCGAGGACCGCGCCTACAGAGTTGTTCAAACGAGTGACGGAGGATACGCAGTAGGAGGCTCTACAAACTCTTCTGGCGCTGGCGTCTCTGATTTCTGGCTAGTAAAAACTGATTCTGCAGGAATCATGCAGTGGAACAGAACCTACGGAGGATTAGCCTATGACTGGGCGTTCTCTATGGTTCAGACCAGTGATGAAGGATACGCGCTAGCAGGTGGTACCCAATCTTTTGGCGCTGGCAACTTTGATTTCTGGTTCGTCAAGACCGATCCTGCAGGAATCATGGAGTGGAACAGAACCTACGGAGGAACCAACTGGGATTGGTCCAGATCCATGGTTCAGACGAGCGACGGCGGATACGCACTGACAGGCTATACCAATTCCTTTGGCGCTGGCATCAACGATTTTTGGCTGATAAAACTCACGCCTCAAACAATTTATATTCGTGCTGACGGCTCGGTTGACCCGCCAACAGCGCCAATACAAAGAAACGGAGACCTCTACACCATAACTGACAACATCTATAACACTAATGGAATTCTGATTGAGAGAAACAATATGACGTTGGATGGGGCAGGTTACACAGTTCAAGGACTAGGAGGCGGATTTGGAGTTCTTCTAGGAGGAGATAATGTCTCAATCCGAAACATAAACATCAAGAGCTTTTACTATGGTGTCTCCGGCAACCTGACACAAAATGCTGTCCTTTCCCAAAATAACATAACAAACAACGGCTACGGCGTTTGGTTTGGTGTTTCTTCAAACATAAGAGTCTCTGGAAACAGAATAGCCGCAAACACTTACGATGGCATCAAACTGCTTTATTCTACAAACAACACAGTAATTGAAAACAAGATAACAGCAAACAACTGGGATGGCATCTACCTATATTCTTCGGCAAACAATAGCATTGTCGGAAACAACATAACAGCAAACGCTTTTACCGGCATCTTACTTTATCAGTCTTCAAACTATAACAGCATATCTGCAAACAACGTAACAAACAACCAGAACGGGATAGCTCTTTCTGGGGAAATTCTTTCAATGTCTTCTAACAACATTATAAGTGGAAACAACATAACAGCAAACATCGATAGGGGCATATGGCTCGGTGGTTCTCCCAACAACAGCATAACCGGAAACAATATAGCAAACAACTTGTATGGCATACTGTTCGATTATTCTACAAACTACAACACTGTGACTGGAAATACCATAGCACAAAACTACTATGGCTTGTATTTCTGGAATGCCCTAAACAATTCCATTTTCCACAATAACGTCGTAAACAACAGTCCGTATCAAGTCTATAACTATAATCTTAGCTCCAGCAATATTTGGGATGATGATTATCCTTCAGGCGGCAACTATTGGAGTGACTACAACGGAACAGACCTTTACAGGGGTCCAAGTCAAGACCAGCCTGGAAGCGACGCAATAGGCGACACACCATACGTTATCGACGTTAACAATCAGGACCATTACCCACTCATGGGTTCATTTGGCACCTCAACCAAGACAGGAGACAACGTGACAGTCTTTCCAACAAAGGATGTGGCTATGATGTTCAAGAAAGTTACAAAGGAAGGCTACACGAGAGTTAAAGAATTCGGGGGCAGCCCACCACCTCCTCTAGGGCGCGTATTGGTAGGACCATACTACGACATCAAAACCACCGCAAGCTACACGGGCAAGATAACAGTCAGAATAATCTACGACGACACAGGCCTCACCCCAGAACAGGAAGGCAGTCTACTACTTGCGCATTGGCTACTCCTTGGCGACATAACAGGAGAGACTTCCGACCCGTATGAGTTCGTATCCGACGGCAAAGTTGACATCAAAGACATAGCCATAATCGCAAAATACTTCGGACAAAACACGCCTCCCGCACCCCCAGAATGCGACATAAGCAGTTCAACACTAGGCATGCCAGACGGAAAAATAGACATCAAAGACATAGCGCTCGCAGCCAAAAACTTCGGAAAAACAGCACAGCCCACGGACATAACCACATACCTGGACACAGAAAACAATGTCATTTACGGGGAGACAGACCACCTTTCAATCTTCGGCGTCCACAGGTTCGGATGAGCCCAGCCTATTCCAAAACTCACCTTCGTAATACAAGCTTTTCTAGATGTTTTGATTTACCTTCTGCTAATACTTTCCATTTTTCTTGGGCGTCTACATTAACATTGGAGCAAAGTTCTGTGTTTAAGCTTGATAAACATGTTTCTCTTGACTGTTGGCTCAATCTTTGCAGTTGATTCAAGTCTTTTCAGGTATGTCTTGCCTTTGTTAGTAAGCTTAAACCTAACACCAATAGCCTTCGGACCCCACATCTCCATCAACAGCCCGTTTTTAACAAGCCCCCTTATCGTTTGCTTCGAAACCCCAAAGAGCCTGTGAAGATCAAGAAAAGGCAACGGCTCCTTCAACAAAGCTTGAAACAAGCGAACTCTTTCCAAATTTGAAAGAGACTTAACTTCCTCTTTTCTTAACTGCGAGTAACGTCCAAACAACTGATGAGTCGCTCTCTGCTTAGCCAATCTGATCCTGCCTTGAGGTGCATCGAATCTCGTTGTTAGAGCGTTACTCGTCTTGAAGTGACGTTCAGCGACGGTTGAACCCTTATGAGTCTTGGATACAAACTTGATCGAAAAAACATCAGTCTTGGAACTTGAAGGCAAGTTGCCTGCTTCTCTTACTGTAAATCGTGCTCCCCCATCAGTAAGCATCGGACTGTTCCGAAAAACATAGACGAACCCACTAAATCGCTCTAGTTTGTCGTTTCTAACTCTCGCCGCCCTAAAAACAGGCTTATCGCTGACCAGAACCTTGCCAGATTTAACAGCCTCTTTGAGATGAAGCATTGCAAGTTTTTTGGAGATTTTATAGTACTCTGCCACCTCATGGGCAAAACGAGGCTTGGACAAGAATTTCAAAAGGCTGAGACGGTCAAGTTTGGACATTGAAAACCATAGAGGATATGGGGAAATAGAAAATATAAAACTATTCATAATGCACTAGATATCACACGTTCTATGTAACGATTTTGTTTCATTCTCAAAAGATTTAAACTGATGTATTCAGAATATCCATTTCGGCGCCTTGCATGTCAACAGCTTTCTCAAAGACCGACGTAATCTTCGAAATCAGCTACAATCCAAATTTCGTTCCATACCGTGGTCCGAAGACCAACGTGAAAACAGTAACCGTCGATAAACAACAACTAAGAATCATGAAAAACCATGCAACTGGGTTATCCTACACGCTCGACGAGTTGACGTATCAAGTCTGGCTTCTAATGGACGGAAAACGCACAGTGGCCGAGATACAAAAAGAAGCCTCAGGAAAATGGTCAGACGTCACACCCAAATTGGTCACCAAATCATTGTTCGCCCTTGCTGAAGAAGAACTGCTCAAGTCACAGTCAGAACCCAAGACAGCCAAAAGAGTCAATGTTGTCTCCGCCTTCCGAGTAGAAGTCAGCCTCATTAAAGACAGCAAGGCTTTCATCGCAGCTATTCACAGAAAAATAAAACCGATTTTGGTTAGGCCTCTTCTCTGGGCAAGCGTCTTGTTCGTGCTCTTAGCCAGTTTCCTCTTTGCTCAAACCTTTGCCTCAATATTCGCTGAAAAAAGCAATTTCGAAATTCTCGGGTCGTCTGTCGTCGGCTTCTTCTTCTACTATTTTGTTGTTCTGGCGCCTGTGATTGCTCTCCATGAAATGTCGCATGGTTTAGCATTACTCCATTACGGAGGCTCTCCAGGAGAGATAGGCACAGGACTATTGTATTTTGGACCGTTCTTTTACATAGACGCCGGAGACGCGTGGACACTGAACAGGCGCCAGAGAATCATAATCTACATGGCGGGCAACCTTGCCACGTTGCTAGTAGGATCTGCGATCATCTTCGCTAAATTTCTCTGGAATTTCCCTTCTTCGGTGTCACATTTCCTTTCAATGACTGCTTTCTTCTGCTTCTACATGACCCTTTGGAATCTTGTTCCAACCTTTGATTCAGATGGGTACTATTCGCTGGCAGATTCACTGAACATTCCCAACCTTAGACGCGATTCTCTTGACTACATAAAACACCTCATAAACAGAGCCTTTGGCAGACCAGTGAAAAAAGACCACAAAAACCTGAAAACCAAGAAAAAAGTCACGTTATTGCTGTATGCAGTTGTCGCCTCTGTTTTCTTTATCTACCTAGCTTATCAAACCACACTAATCACAATGTACATGTCGGGCGATGTCATCATTCAAGCTTATGATTTATGGTCTATGCTAACCCTCATACGACAATTCTCTGTAGTTTCAGTCATAGTTGGACTTCTCACCATTTTCTACTTCGGCTTGAGCATCACAGGATACGGTGTTATATTTGCATCAACAATCAAGAAAGCCCAAGTCAGAAACCTACAGTTAGAAGTTGTACATGACCGCGACCTCTCCAGCTTCCATTATCTTCCACTCGAAGCCTCAGAGTCGCTCTTTGACGGCCTAACGGCGAAACTGCGGAAAGTGGCCAGACGATTCGCAGGGAAATTCGAAGTGAAAAGGCAAGGACCCTTATGTATTCTGGAACTCAGAATCGGTGGAACAAAATGGGCTATGTTCGAGACAAAGAGCCGCATGAGAGAGATGGAACACGCCTTTAGATTAACGTACCAGAGTTTCCTCAAGAAACATGAGCGGGAAGTGTTGACTGCGGTTGGAATCTATAGCCCACAGAAGGTTAGGTTGACCAATTTCCTCCGAGAGTTAGCTAACGAAGCGTCTAACACAGGCATGCTTGAGGCTAAAACACTCGTAGACCAATTGATAAAGCAAGAGTGTAGGACTACGTTGTATCTTCTGAATTCGGTTATGGGAACAGTCTGCACAGTTGAGCTTCCTCCTGATTTGCTGAAGAAGTACCAGAAAACCATGCTTCCAATGTTTTTTGCTAGAGACTTGGCTGTAACGGACCTCTACGACGAGGTGGAGGATTTTAAAAAGCAGGTCATTTACGGTTTTGACAGTTTGTCTTCTTTAAGTGTTGAAACCAGAAAAAGCGTTCACGAAAGCTTGGCGCATCCAGAGAAGTATCATGTAAGTTCCTTGTTCGAACCCATCCGAGGATCATTATTGTTTATAGGCAGAACGGAAGAGATGGAGACACATATTGGTGATTTTGGATCACTTTTCGTGTGCCAGGCATGGTACGGCTTTATGGACAAAATTCTAGACGAGACAAACTTCACTTTGTCTTCGCTAGGCAGATTGCCTTCACTGCGAAAAAAACAGCTAACGACAATGAAAGATGGAGAACTAACACTGATAAAGAAAAACCTTTCAATACTTCTTGAAAACGAAACGCTTGTAAACAATTTTGTCGAAAAATCAGAGAAACACTTTCAGTCGGCAGTCCACAACATGGAGGATTTAAAAAATCATCTGGAGCCAACTAGCCCGTACAAGGTTGGTTTAATCAACGCAATATTAGCTATCAACAAGGAGAACATGAAGAATCTGCCTATAGGATTTAAGAGATTCCAAAAAATGCACCAAGAATATTGCGGTAAACTGAGAAAAATCCATGACCAAGTTTCAACAGAACAAGAACAGAGAAAAATCGCTTTTTTGAGAAAAAAGAGAAAAATGTTAATGGTCTATCCCTTTATTGCAGCCTTATCTTTCATACTTGTCTTAATTGGTCTTTTCTGGAACCCTTCAGAAACATACGTTGCTGTTGCACTAATTGCAGTCGCGGCATTGCTGCAAATCTTCTTTTGGGCAATGCACCTGTCATTACATAGATCATTCAATAGTGTAGGCAGATATTCATCTCCAGAATTTGATAGAATCCATTTGTATATTCTTGCGTTCACCCAAGCCATACACAAATTCGTGGCTAACGTAGATGTCTTGAACCCAACTGAAACCAAAATGGATGATTCAACTGCTTCGACTTAAAAAAGAAAGAAGAAAAAACAGTGTTTTCAGCTGCGTCGGGTTTTTAAGTTGATTGGACTTTGCTCTGGAGTTTGCGCCCGCTTGTGGTCAGCTTAGGACCTGTTGACAGTTTAGGACCTGTAGATAGCTTGGCGCCTGTCGAGAGTTTAGGTCCAGTGGATAATTTTGCACCGGATGACAGTTTGGGACCCGTGGAAAGTTTAGCTCCTGTGGTAAGCTTAGCGCCTGCAGATAGTTTGGCACCCGCTGTCAACTTAGGACCAGTAGATAGTTTGGGACCCGTCGCCAATCTGGGACTTTCAGCCAACTTCGTGCTAACGGCAATACGTGCACCTGGCTTTATTTTGGGCAATTTCTCCGTCTTTTTCCTCGGCACAGGTTATCACCTCCAATTGCATATCTGTTTCTTACATTTTTATGCTCAGCTTATTTAAAACATTGTACGCAAGATATGATTTCGATGAAAAATAAGAAATGTAATACCGAAGCACCTAAATACTGATTTCGACAGCAAAAATACTAGAGGAGAAGAATGTTTTGCCAGACAAACAAGTTGAAGCTGTGTTTAGAGGTCAATCGAAAATAACACAGCGTGGTCAAATAACTGTGCCAATGGAAGTTAGAAGAAAGTTCGGATTGAAACCAGGAGATATCCTCTGCTTCCTTGAAGTGAACGATTCAATAGTTCTCAAGCTTGGACCACTTGTGTTAACCGAATAAGTCGAACATCATGCTAAATTGGGCTGCAAGAAACGATAGCTTAAGCAATGAAGCGTAAGTTTTTATCGAGGACCACTCAAAGAACTAATGGTGGTTTAACAAATGGGGACCAAGGATGTTGTTATGGTAATAAGAAAACCACACTTCACAGTAAAGCTTCACAAGACTTTGTTGGAAGTAGACTTAAAGGAAGGCCTTAAAAAAAAGCTTGAAGACATCGTAGAGGCTAATCCCATACTGCGAGAAAGCTTTGGACTTCTTTTTCAAACAATTATTCCCTTAGACCTTCCCCTCAGAGACATAGACTCTGTAAAAATGGACAAAAAACAACAAGTCAAGATAACGGTTCCACATCGAAGAGACATTATTATCCCGCTCACACCAGCCGAGTCAAAACGCCTCATTGAAAAAATGAATGAATTAATCCCAATTGAGAAAGAGAAAGTTGTACGAGAGCTGTCAGAAGCAGAGAAAGCAAGGGAAATCCTTGAACCTAAAATCGCTGAAGCAGAGGCAGAAGCATATAGAGAAAGTATGCGCCGACTTTAAAACAACCACACAATAAAGCCAGCCTCTATATCCCTCACATTCTCTTTCCCCGTTAGAAATGCTACTTTTGATGGGTTGAAACTGAAGCCGAGTAAAATAAAAGAGGACGTTATAATGTTATCTCAAACATCAGCCTTTCAACTAGTTCTTTGTAACGATTTCTTATTGTAACCTCTGTAACTTGAGCGATTTCGGCGATTTCCCTTTGGGTTTTTCTTTCACCCGTCAAAACCGATGCAATGTAGCTGGCTGCAGCTGCTATGCCTGTTGGTCCCCTGCCCGAAGTGAGTTTTAGGTCGCGGGCGGTTATCAGAATCTTCTGGGCTATTTCCTCAACTTTCCCCTGCATGGTCAACTGATTAGAAAATTTAGTAATGTATTGACTAGGCTTTAATGGTGGAATGAAATAGTTCAGTTCCTTGACTAAGAAGCGATAACTGCGTCCCACTTCCTTCTTGTTAATGCTTGAAGCTTGGGCGATTTCTTCTAGTGTACGTGCGAGTCCACACTGGCGGCAAGCCACGTAGATGGCGGCTGAAGTAACTCCCTGTATCGATCGTCCTCGAATCAAATGCTCCTTAACAGCCTTCCGATAAATGACCGAGGCTGTTTCCAGAATGTTCTTGGGCAGGTTCAATGTGTTGGAGATTTTGGTTATCTCGGAAAGGGCAAAGGCGAGATTGCGTTCGGTGGCGTCTGAAACCCGAATGCGTCGCTGCCACTTTCTGAGCCTGTAAATCTGGGCTTTTTGACCAGGTGACAACCTCTTTCCATATATGTCTCGGTCGTGCCAATCAATCATGGTTGAAAGCCCTTTGTCATGAATAGTGTATGTTAAGGGTGCGCCAGCCCGCGCCCTCTTTGCCCGCTGCTCGTCGTCGAAAGCTCGCCATTCGGGTCCTCTATCAGCCAACTTGGCGGCGATAACGAAACCGCAGTTCATGCAGACTATTTCAGCCGCATCGTAGTCCCGCATGAGTCGGTCGCTTCCACATTCTGGGCATTGTTGAATACGGGTGGTGGTTGTTGGAACGCCTTCCGCATCTAAACTCATCTTTTTCTCTTCTCCCTTCTAAGCTTAGATATGGGAACCGCATACAACGTTTGTTCAACGAACCTTCTAGGCTCTTCCACATTGGGTCGCACTGAAACATAAGGGAAAGAGACTGGCCCAAAAATGTCAAAAACTGCGCCAACTGATTTGAGGTTTTGGTCTACAACTTGGTCGCCGATGCGTGGAAGATTCTCTGCCTTCAATATCATGTTCCCGCTAGAACTTATGTGACGAACACAGCCGATTCTCTGCAAACTTTCGGGTTCCCCTCTCCATAAAATGCCAGAATTTTCAAACGGAGCGCATTATTTAAACCTTTCCTAAAATGATGATGTAAAATCCATATTAGTAGGACTTGTTGCACGTAAAAGGTTCGAGAAAACACTTAAAGCAAAAAGAAAGCTATGCCTATGATAATAAATGCGATTCCAGCGACTTTTGTAATCAGCTTTTTATCGATTCTATTTGAAATGAATTTTCCCAAATAGATAGCGATGATAGACAGCAGAGTTAACGCCGTCATAATCCCAATAAAAACCAGCAGAGCATTGTATTGAGTTGCGAATAAGCCGGAAGTGATTTGTGTCTTATCACCCCATTCTGTAATAAAAATCAACACAAACCCAGAAACGAAAGGATTATGGACGTAGAGTTTACCTTCACTTGTAGCTTGGCTACTTCTCAACATCAGCACTCCAAAGACTATGAAAAGGATTCCTGAGAATATTCTTAACCAATTCATTGGAACAATGTTTACAATCCATGACCCAGCTAAAACTGCAACTCCATCCACTATTAAAAAAGCAAGCAAAACGCCAAGCAACAAATGCAAATGTTTCTTTGTCTTGGAGGAAAGGAGTAGAACCGATAACTGGGTTTTGTCTCCCAGCTCCGCCAAGCCTGTGGCAACCAATGGAACTATTATGTCTGCTATCATGTTTAGGCTTCTTTAGGCGTCAAAACAGCGTTTAAAAGCCCATCTTGACCGGGACGCGATGTAACTCGGGCAGTTCCAAGAGGAGTTTCTATTATCGTGCCCTTAGTGATAACGCCGCGGCGATCATAATCCACGTTTGCTGGATTGCGGACAACGCGCAGGATTTCTGCCTTCTGAGTTTTTCCAGTTGCGGGGTCGGAAACGTTGACTTGGTTCATGTTTAGCATGCGGATTTTAGTGTTGCCTCCTCGTCTGCGGTCAATTTTCTTTCTTGGTTCGCCAAGTGTGGCTTCAGTTGGGAATGAACCTTTCTCGTATCGACGTTTCATTCGGTAAGCTTTTTTTCTTCCGCCTGAAGGCTTCTTTTTGTGCAAATCGCCATGCCAAACCGACACGTGAATACCTCTTGTTATTTTACATGCTATGGCGTCTATCAACATGAATGACGTGGTTTATTAAACTTCTCTTTAGGGTCAGACTGGGCGAATAAAAATTTAGGTTCGGTTGTTGGATTGGAGTCGGCTGTAGTATGTGAGTATGTCGTCTCTGGGCACTATTTTTCCGCAGCCGAAGCATCGGCGTTCTTCGTCTTCGTTTATGATAAGTCTGTTTTCGAATATTGGGTGGAAGTTTGTGGTGCCGCATTCGCATTGAATTCTTAGAAATTGTACGGGTGGTAGGTTGCTTTTGCGTTTGCCTTTTTCTAGGCCTTCTTCGAATCCTTTTTCGTATCCTTTTTTGTAGCCTTCGTTGAATCCGTCTCGGTATGCGACGCGTCGGTTTTCTTCTGTGTCTGAGGACATGGATGTTGTGGTCTCCTTTCTCTCTACTATAGAAGTTGACATGGGGTTAATTAGGTGTTATTGAAATAACTTCTATATTTTATTAATAGAAGTATTCTGATGTGGGATATGTTGACTTATGTAAAGTTCTAGAGCCTAGTAGGCTTAGTGTGAGGCTGAGAAAAAATTTTTTGTGTGGGAGAGTTAGCATTCTGTTTGTGTTTTGGGTTCGGTTTTTGTTTTTGATTGGTGTTTCTGGTTTTGTTTGGGGTTGGTTTGGCGCACTTTCGATGTTGTTGAAAGTGACTTTTAATGTTGTCAAACGTGACTTTTATTGTTGTTTGAGTTGGGGTTTGAGTTACCTTTTCTTTTTTATGAGGTGGGCGTGGTAGACGAGGACGTAGGCTGGGTAGCGTCTTATTTTGATTAGGATTTTGATTGGCTGTATTTTTTCGATGACGGTTGCGTATATTAGGTAGTGGTTTGGTTTGTTTCGTTCTCTTATCCATTCGCCGTATCTTACTTGGCTTTCGAACCATTCTCTGCTTGCAAAGCTTCTTTTGTCCTTAATCCAGTGTGTTGGTTGGCGGTCGAGGATTACTGGTCCGAGGTAGATTTTTCTTCGTGGCTGAGAACGAAACATGGTTTCTTTAACGTGTTGTTCTTGTATTTAATGGTGTGAGTTTTTGGAATATTCCAAAACTTTATATGTTGGATTGACCAAGTAGTGATTGGCGAATAAAAATGAGGGAGCCTAAAAGAAACGTTAGAGGAAGAGAATCTGACGAAATTCTATTGGATATAGTCGTGAAGTATCCTGGTCTCTCTCAGTATGAGTTGGGGAAGAAGCTGAAGTGGAATGCGGGTCGTGTTGATGGTTCTGTGAGGAGGTTGCTTAACGCGAATAGGGTTTTTGTTAGGGTTTTGGAGAGGAACGGTAGGCGTGTGAATCTTGTTTATGCGAAGGCTGGGAAACCGCTGAACGTTATAGAGGTTCCAGCTGAACTGTTGCAGAAGAGTAATCCGATGTGGAGTGGGTATGCTTTCGTTTATGCGTTGGATAGCTCAACGATTGGTGTTTCAGGTCGTGAAATGCCTGAGTGGGAGGAAATATCGTGTTTTCTAGAGAAGATTCCTACAAAAGAGATTGGTGGGAAGATGATTGTGCAGGTTCCAGAAAGGTTCTGGAGGTTTTACAGTTTGGACAGGAAGCATAGGGTGGTTTCGATAAACGGGAATAACCTTTTGATAACGGTTGCAGGAGACATAATAGAAGAAAAGAAATATCCTTCCTAACAGGACAAACTACTTATTTATTACAAGTCTGTAGTCATCTGTGTTTGGTTCGGCTTTGTGGTGCGTTTCTATGGCGTTTGAGGTGATTTGTGGAGCAATCCAACATCACTCATCAACTCTCATTGTTACTATTTTCGTACAATAAGCGTCTTTTTTCCCATAAATCAACTAGTTCTGTATCTTGTCCTCTTTGTAGCATCTGTTCATGAAGACTTCTTGTACCTTCTGCAAACTTAATCTGACCTAAGGTCATCAAAATAAATGGATTTACAGACATACTTAGAGTGCCAGATATGATTACTTTTTTTCGTGTCTCTTCATGACTAAGCCCTAATCTTCTTATATACTCGAAATCCTCAAATATCCAACCAGCGAAAATATGTAGTCCTTCTAGCCCCTTTTCTCTGCACCACTCTAAGAAATAATCTTCTTCCGCGACATAGAAGAATAAAGAATCGTAAACCATGCTATGAAGGTGCTGAAGGACTGTAAACTGGTTCATTCTTAGACCTTGCGCCATGGTCTGACTTAGGATGGTTTTTGTTGAGTCTATTATTGTTTCAAAGTTCTTGAGAAGAGAGACCTGATGCTGCTTTAGGTCCTCATACGTCCTCTCTTGTCTAAACCTTCGCACGAACTCAACATTGGCAAGGTATTCATCATAATTTGTGACGTAATCTAAAATGAAATACATACTTTCATTGCCAGTGTTTGGAACCTTTACCAGAGAATTAGGTAACGTTACTACATGACACGCCTCATGCAGCAGAAGAGCATCGATGCTTTCTTCTGGAAAAGTTCGCAACAAGGCGACATTATATTTTAAGGTAAGATTTCTTTGTTCGTCTATGAAAACTTCAATTGTCTCCGGGTCCTCTGTGGGTTCCAGTCTGAGAGAATTGTATTTCGCATTGACATCTGAAAGAGATTGCTTGAACTTTAGATGAATGTCTTCTTCAGAAAGGGATGATTTGACAGGCATATTTGAATAACGTCGTTTAAAAAACTCTTCAAAACTCGGAATTGAAACTGAAGCACGTGGTGCACCTGGTTTGACTTTTGGGGCTCTAGGCGTTTGTAGATGTGCAGGAAGTTTGCCCTTATGCATCCGCATGTGTTCTGCTAGAGTGCCCTCTTGAACATGCCTATGACATCGAGGACAGGTTTCTTTTCGTTCTCGCTTCGGCATATTGGTTCAACATCAACCAACTTTCATTTCAACAGACTGTGTAGAAGCTTTTCGTAGGTTCTTTTCATCTCAGCGTCTTCTTGATTTTTTGTGGCGTTCATGGAGACAGTCATCTAAAAATTATTGCTCTCAGAATTTAAACCTTCAGAGAAAATGCCATTTAAAAAATCAATACTCAAGAGTCATCGCTTTTCCCTGATTCTGTCTCGAAAATACGCTCTCTGTTGATTGGTGTGAAAATTGCACAACATCATTTTTGAGCGAGAGGCGTGGCTAATGACACTTGATGGTGCCGAGCATTTGAGTTCCGACGGATTATTGTTGATGGCTACCGAGAACCTAAAAAAAGGCATAGAATACGCTGTTAACCAGATACGCTCAAAGAAAGTTCGCCCAGACACCAAACTACGCTGGATGCGCAGCCTAACCCGCCAAGTAGAAGCCCTGGTAAAGGTCGCCGAAGCCCTAAACAACATAGAGAGCAAGTCGGCAAGCGACATAGACCTAGCAACCTACCTGTCCTCACTGGAAAAGAAGATTCCACCCACACCGCGTCAAGCAAGCACAATGAGAAGAGCCAGAAGAGAGTTTCAAACAACAATCAAACGAGCCCTAAGGTTGCATCTGAACAAGAGATTTGGCTTATGAGTCTAAACAACGAACTCGAACACGTAAAAGACAAACTCCAAAACAACCCTGTCTACTTCGCTGAAACCGTACTAAGACTAAACCTCTTTCCATATCAGGCAGAACTGATGCAATGCCTAAGCAAACGCATCGTCGCCTGCTGGGCACGACAAACAGGCAAAACAACAACCATAGCCGTCAAAGTAATCCACTTCGCCTTCACAAACTCCAAGACAACAACCCTCATAGTCAGTCGTGGCTTAAGACAAAGCATGATAATGTTCGGAATAATCGAAAACCTCATCATGAAACACCCAGTTCTGCGAAAATCCGTCACAAAATCAACCCGCACCCAAATTCAACTCACCAACGGAAGCCAAATCACAGCCTTACCATGCGGACCCGACGGCGCATCCTTACGAGGCTTCACCGCCGACTTAGTCGTCATGGACGAGGCAGCCTTCATGCCCGAAGACGTAATCGCCAGCGTCATCTTTCCCATGCTCGCCACCACAAACGGCACAGCCATAATGTTATCAACACCTTGGGGACGAGACCACATCTATTACCAAAGCTTCAAAAACCCAAACTACTGGAGCCAACACGTCAAAGCAGAACAATGCCCACTCATCACAAAAGAATTCCTCGAAGAGCAGCGACGAGATATCGGCGAACTCCGATACAAGATGGAGTACGAAGCCGAATTCATCGAAGCCGAAAACAGCTTCTTCAAACAAGACCTAATCCGAGACTGCACCGAAGACTACGACCCCATCAACGAAAACCAACTAATCACAGAAGACAAAATACAAGGAAACTACTATCTAGGCGCAGATTTTGGCAAACGAGTCGACTACAGCGTCATAGCCCTACTAAAAGAAGAACTCGACCAAAGCTACAGACTCACCCACCTAAAACAATTCCAGCTGGGCACACCATACACAGAAATAGTCGCCTACATACAGCGCCTAAACCAAAAACTCGACATAAACAAAGGCTACGTAGACCAAAGCGCAGTCGGCGAAAGCCTCATCGAAGAAATCAAACAATTCGCACCACAAATCAACGGCTTAACCTTCACAGCCAAAACCAAACAAGACCTCATGACCCTCCTCCAAACAAGAATGGAACAGAAACGCATAATCCTACCACTCGACCGCGCCCTACTCACACAAATCAACGAACAACAATACAGGTTCAGCAAATCAGCAACCAAACCAACAGAAAAACCCCAAGAAAAAGGCACGATAACCTTCCATCACCCGCCAGGCGCACACGACGACCAACTCTGGGCGCTGGCACTAGCCGTCTACGCCACAAAAGAAAAAGAACCCGAACCAGAACCACACCTACTAATCACACGAAAATAGAAAAACACTATCCAGTCCGCTTCAAACCCAAATCAAACAGTCGACGCCTCAAACAATTCTGGCTTAGCCAAATCCTCCTTCTCAAATATACTCTTTAACTGCTGCTTCATGGTTTTCAGGTCGTGGCTTAAGCCGAAGTAATCGGCGAAAAACTCTGTTGTACGTATAACTTTGCTTCGTCCAACCCTCTCCCGCGATATCAAGTCCAAGTCTTCCAGTTGTTTAAGATGGTCGTAAACGTGTTGCCCACGCACGTCGATGACCTGCGTCTGCGGAACAGGCTGCCGATAAGCGATGTAGGACAACGTTTTCAACGGTCCAACCGACAGAAGCGGGCGCAGCGTCAGACGACGCACTTCGGGCGTGTACTCCGTCTTCAACTGCATGACGAAGCGGTCGTTCTCCAAGGAGAGAATCTCGAGGGCTGTGTCCCTGTTCCTGTACGCTTCAATAAGTTGTTGGATTAGTCTCTGAACCTTCTTCTTCGAACGTGTCTTAAGCACTGAAGCTAAGGTTTTGAGGTCTAGCGGGCGACCTGCCACGTAGAGGGCAGCCTCAAGCAAATCGAGGTCGCGTCTTTCTTCGTTCTCGACCATCGACATGGTTTAGACTATCCCCACAGGAGGCTTTTCGCTCACTGGACCCGCAGAGATTGTTATGTAGATGTCGCTCAGGTTCTCGTCCTGCCAGAGTGCCACGTCGCCTTTCTGAGCTAAAAAGAGCAAGACAATGAACGTTTTTATGGCTTCCAGCTTGTTGTCTAACCCCTCTATCACTTTTGAAAAAAGAACCAGTTTTCCTTCGGTGGCAAAGCGGAGCAACGTGTGATACAACTTATCCATCTGCTTCTCGATTTCGACAAGGTACAAGTCAAGAGGGGGCAGAATCTCAGGAGGAGACGGCAGAATCGGCGCAGTGCGAGGCTTCAAAGCGAACAAGTGTTCTCCTTTCAGGACCTCATCCAAAACCTTCAGCAATTCTTGAACGGTGGTAGAGGTCAACTCGTAGCGTACAGGCAGAAACAAGGGCGGAGGCAGAAAATCCGGCGGCGTCTTAGGAGGCGCAGGCGGCTCCTCAAGCTTCAACAGCAGTTTTGACTTCATGAGGTAGATTGCCGACGAAGAGTCTAATGCAACTCCAGACGCTCTAAAATCAACTTCTCCTCTTTTCTCCATCTCTTCCAGAAAGGTTGAGAGCAGAAAAGCGATGTTTATCTCCCAAGGACGCAGGTTGGCAAGCTTGTTAAGTTCAAATAGAATGTTCCAAGGAGGCGTGTAGAAGAAGGGCTTCTTATCAGTTGAGGGCGAAGTCATGGTTTAGGCTGCCTCCTTCTTAAATGTGGGCGAGACAATGTGTGACACGCCCTTGTGTTCGTACACGCCGTAGACTCGTTCAGCTTTGTTCGCCATCTCAGGCTTCAAAGTAATAACAATGAACTGTGACTTCGCTGATTCCTCAACAAGAAGCTCGCCTAGCTTAGCCACGTGGAAGGCGTCGAGGTGAGCGTCGATTTCATCGAACAGATAGAATGAAGTGGGCATAAAGTCTTGGATGGCGAAGAGAAATGCAACGGCAGCAACCGACCTTTCGCCGCTGCTGGCGCCGCTTACCAGTATAGGCGGCTTGCCGGGAAACTGCACAATCATGTCCATGCCACCAGCGAAGGGTTCATCTGGATTCTCAAGTTTCAGCGAGGCTTCTCCACCGCCAGTCAGTTTGAGAAAGTGTTTGCTGAAGTCTCCGTTTATTTTATGGAAGGCTTCCATGAACACTCGGCGTTTCTTGCGTTCAATCTCCTCCATGAAAGCTATTATTGACTGTTTTTCTTTTTCAAGCTCGTTCATGCGAACAGATAGTTCCTTGTAGCGTGAAATCTGCTCGTCATAATGAACTTGGGCTAGTTGGTTGACGGCGCCTAACCGTTCCTGTTCTAGGCGCATGAGTTTCAACGTAGATTCGGTTGCCTCAAACTGTTCAAGGGTAATCGTCAACGGCTCCGCGTAACCAAACTCTTTTAGTCTTGTTATATATTGGTCACGTTGCAACTGCAGTGTCTGAAGGCTGAGCTGCAGCTGGTTTAGAAGCTTGTCTGCACGTTCGTATTCGTTGTCCAACCGCTGCAGTTGCTTATCAATGTCGTCGATTTGGTCGGTGAATTTCTTCGATTCTTTTCTGGCTGACAAGACTGACGTGGCTAGTTCTTCTTTTGTTTTCTCTAATTTTGTCAATTCGTTTTCTAAGGTTATTTTTTCTTGTATAGCTTCCTTCGCTTCATCCTCAAGTGTGCTGAGCTGACGTTCTACCTTCCTAAGCTGAATTCGTATGTTATCGTGTCCGATTTTGAGAACATTATCTAGTTTAGCTTGCGCCGTAGCCAGCTCGGTTTCTACACCACCAAGTCTTTGTCTCAACTCAACGAGTTCGTCGCCGAGTTTTCCTCGTTGAACCTCCAACTCTTGAATGTGAGAAGGGTCAACCTTACGTCTCAAACCAGCCAATTCGCCGCGCAGTTTTTGCATTTCTTTGCGCATAGCCGTTCGCTGAGCCTTTTGGACGCCCATCTGAGTTTTTTCTTTCTCAAGTCGGTTCTGAATGACTTGAATGTTCCAGTCGATGCGACGGATGTTGCGGCTTGTCGCCTTGCCGCTTCGGCGCAGTCGCCCAATTTCATTTTCTAATGTGACTGTTGCCTCTGTTAGTCGTGCGATTTCCTCACGGGTTTTATTTATTTCTTCTTCGAAGCTGGAGATGTCGGTGTTCCTTTTTGTCAGATGTTCCCGTAGTGTTCGCACTGCGTCTTCAAGGCTTTTGACTGCGTTTTCTCTGGGAATGAGAGCAGAAAAATCAATTGGCGCTCGATAGTAACCGCTTTCAATGGCGCCTCCAGCCTCGTAAAGGTCTCCGTTGGCAGTGACGCTTCTATAGCCTTCTTTACACGCTGTGAGCGCGGCTTTCTCATCCTTCGCAATCAGGGTGTCTCCGAAGACATAGGTTACAGCGGGTTCGTATTGTCTTGAATACTTGACAAGTTGAGAAGCAGCGCCGCTTACTCCATCAATCCGAGGTTGCCGAATTTGTTTAATGTTCATCAATTCTCGAAGCGGTATAATCTTGATTCTGCCCAGTTTGAGACGGCGTAGAGTTTCTGAGCACGTGAACGCGGCTTCAATGTCTTTAACAACTATTGCATCTAGCCAGCCTGCGGCTGCGGCTTCAACCGCGTTTTCTGCGCCTTTCTCAGTTTTTATGAGGCTTCTGAACCGACCGAGCACGCCCGGTATGACACCTAATTGACCCATCTCTTCTATGCTTCGAAGCGCCATTTCTTCGCTGGCAACTGTTTCGGCTAGTTCTCGTTGAGTGGCAAACTCGACCACTGCTTCTCTGGCTGAATCGGCGATTTTGCCAGCTTCGGCGATTTCGCGTTCAACAGCTTCCTTCTGTCCAATACGGCGTTCAAGGGTTTGTTGTAAATCCTTCAGCCGTGTTTTCTGTTCCTTCTGCACTCCGCTCAAATCTTCTAAGGATTTGCTTAGTTCGTCTAGACTTGATGCAAACCTTTGTTTTCGAGCGGTTAGGTCTTCGAGTCGGCGGGAAAGCATCTTTACTGTTGTCTCGCTTTGAGCGAAGTCGCTTCTGAGCGCCACGAAATTCTGATTGAGTTTGTCCAATCTTTGCTCGATTTCGCGTATTCTCTTG
>Ga0315314_1001584_pt1 | contig 20313 bp, 21 predicted proteins | sample TDP9_MG_FD_203631 | JGI IMG/M metagenome (GOLD analysis project Ga0315314, IMG submission 203631) | Freshwater sediment microbial communities from Lake Towuti, South Sulawesi, Indonesia - TDP9 | ecosystem: Environmental > Aquatic > Freshwater > Lake > Sediment | place: Indonesia: South Sulawesi... | reverse complement strand
TTCATTTCTGGTCATCTCACGCTCTTATTTTTCTTTGGTGCCAACGTCTTCTTTTAGGGTTGGCTCTGACCTGCCCAACGGTTCTTGCGATGACCCATGTGGGGACTGGTTTCTTTTGTTTTCCCGCTTTGGCTAACCTTCGTTTTTTTGCGGTTGGTTTGTTTCTTGCCATTTTAGACTCTCCTGATTTTGATTTCTCGTCGCTGAGACTGTAGTTTCTGCAGGATTTCTTTCAGTTGCTCGTCTGTCATTGGGATGTTTATTTTGTTCTGTTGTGCGAGTTGGATTAGTTGTAGTTCGAGTTGTTCTGCGAATTCTGGCTTCACCATTTTCAAGTTGGTTAGGCGTTGTCTTGCGTCAGATGTGAGAATCCTGCGCAGTATGGCTTGCTTTTGCATCTCGATTTGCTGTTCCGCTTGAACCCTTTGTTGCTCTTGGACAAGACGCCGTTGTAGTTCAAGCATTCTTCTCCGTCGCAGCTCTTCAAACTCTTCTTCTTCACTCATTAGAGGGCACCTAATACTTCTTGAGTTCTGGAATCTCCTTCTCTAGGTCCTTCTTGATTTCCGTTGACAAGGCGTCAAGCAGTGTCCTCCCCTCTTTGGTCACAACTCTTCCCCTGTTTCCAAGAGGCTTCACGAGACCAGCCGCTTCCAACTGCTGAATAGCCTTTCTAACAGCAGCACCTCCACCCCTTCTCACGTGTTCAGGCTTAACTCCACGATCAACCCTTCCTCCGTATTCTGAGCGGAGTCGGGATGTGCCGATTGGTCCTTTAACGTAAATCTTTCTCAGAAGAGAGGCACAGCGGGTAAACCACCAGTCAGGGTTCTGCGGGGGCCTCTGAGCGTGAGACCCAGTTTTCACGAGAGGAGCCCAAGAGGGCAGAACTATTTCATCTGTGTTGTCCTTTAGGTATTTTGCTAATTTTTTTATCAGTATTGATGAGGGAACGTCGTATGGTGTTGGCAAATCTCTTCTTCCCGTTGTTTTCCTCAGTAATTCATGAAGCGACTTATAAAGACTTTTTCGGAACTATTAAGGATTTTTGGCTACCTCTGCATCAGCGTACTGAATGGTTTGGTTCGTATGTTTCCGCTATTCCTTGAACCAGTATTATTGGTAGTTTTCTGAGAGAACTGATCTATATGTTTGAGAGAGAACGCCACACACGCTGATTGTTTTGAATGTTTCTGATTTTTCTTGTATCAGAAATAGAAAAGGCAAACTTAACTTTTTGAGGTTTAACAAATTATTTGATTTCCTTTACAATCCTACTGCTCAATCGTTCAAAGAAAACGCTCATCTGAGAGATGAGTTCTTGCCATTTTGGGTCTTGTGCGAATTCTTTGGCTTTCTCTTCATCTTCGTCCAAAGCTTTATAGTTTGGATATTCAAGCCAAGTCTCATAAACAGGCTCACCTATTAGGGTTAAGAAATGTTTGACGCCAGTAAATTTTGCACCGTGGGATATGAGCCACTCATCCAACTGCCTTTGCCATTCCCAAACTTTAATCAAGTCCCTTTTCCCTTCCCGAGTAAATTTATCTACGATTACAAGATAAATCATGCAGCAACACCTCACGGAAAAGAGATTTTCAATAACCACCGAAATCACTAATTACGCTATTTAAGCGTTAATCATATAAAAACAGGAGAAGCATAGAATAAGGAGAGGGAGCCGATGAGTGAGAAGTTTGATGATCTTAAGAAGGAAGTATGGGAAAATTTCAAAAATCATCAGCACATCTTCTTTACAACATCAGAGGGGGATCAACCAAGAGTTAGACCTGTGACACTTGTCTGTCTAGCCGGAAGATTCTGGATTCTCACAGGCACAAACAATGCAAAGACCAAGCAAATACGGAAAAATCCAAAGATAGAGTTCTGCCTACTCTTTCAGAAGGGAGAACATCAAGGTTATGTGAGAGCCACAGGCTTGGCAAAAATTATCCGAGATAGAGAAACAAAAGTCAAGCTAGCGGAACACACCGACTTTTTTGATGAACACTGGAAGAGTCCCGACGACCCCAACTACACCTTAATAGAACTGCATCTCACTGAAATCGAATACTTGAGACCAAATGAAGAACTAGCCCGAAGATTCACTCTTTGATTGTTCAATATTAAATCCCCTTCACTTTTTCCTTTTGCGAATTCTGTAAAGTATGATCGTGTGACCTCGAACATCAATAAGAGTTGACTCTGTCTGCTGGGCAATTTTTGATGCGATCTTTTCAGTTTCCTCTTCCTTAAGTGCGCTCTTCAGCACCTTGACCTTTACCATTTCCCTCTTTTCTAGTTGCCATGAAATCTCGTTCAAAATTTGGGAAGACGCTCCTTCCTTTCCAATCCATATCGTCGGTTTCTCAGCGCTCAACTCACTTTTTATTCTCCGCTTCATTCGGGGCGTTATCATCGTTTTTCCCTACTCTTCAAAGGTATACGCGAGTGTTTGCCACAGTTGAAGCATGTTATCACGACGTGCGGCTCTCGTTTTTGCTGGATTCTGACACGACAATTCACACCTGGCAGAATAAAACTTTTACAGTGCCCGCAAATGTGACGCTTGTACTCTTTCGGTAACCTCATTCTCATAGCCATGGCAATCTTCCTCGCCACCTCAACATAATGCTGGGCTAATTCAGGGTCTTCGTGGACAACCTCTTTTGCGAGGCGAAAAAGTGTGTGAACTCGGTTCATGGCTATCTGTCTCGTGGTGCTCATTCCGTGAGGGTCCCCCACGTAATCATTAACCTTCAGTGATATGAGTTTTCCCGCACAATTCAGAGTATACGTGTCATCATGACAGCTACAGAAACAGGTTATGTCCATTCACTACAATTTAAGAAGTCATGATGTTATGTTTTATGCAACAAATTTGTGATATTATGCGAAAAGTAAAATAGACAAACCTCCTAATTAGATAATGAGGTAGAACACTTGAACGAGAAGATAGTCTCTATCTTGCTGATATGCCTGGTGAGTCTGTCAATCATCTACTGCTACAGCATCACCGCTTTGCCTAGTCACACAGCCCACTACAGAGGCGTTGCGCTTTCTCAGCGTACCACTGTAACCAAAGAAAATGCAAAACTGTCTTATTCAAAACCAAATCTGGGTGTCGTAGGCGATCCTATAGATGACCCAAAACCCCGTTGATGCCAACATCAAGTCTCACTACTAGACCCACGTATTCCTGGGGAAGGTAATCCTGTGAGTAGGCTTGAAGACTACGAGTGGATGCTTCGATATCTAAAGATTTTAGATTCGACCAACGCAAAAATACTGGAGGGACTTAGCGAGCATGGTCCAAGGAACCTTTTGGCACTTGCTAAATCAATAGGACTGCCCCACACAACCGTAACCTTCCGTATAGGAAAGTTGATGAAGAAAGGCTTTCTTAAAATAAGGACTGATCTCGACTACTCTAGGCTAGGTTTGATGAAGGCAGTTTTCATAGCAGAATCTAGGCTTGGACAGGAAAAGAAGTTGCAGCAAGTCATCGACAATTTAGGGTATTGGACCTACATGACCAGATGTTACGGAAAATACGAGGGATATTACACCATCTTCGCCTTTCCGGTAGAGTATAAAAAAGAAATGGAAGAATATCTCAATAAAGCCGCGCAACTAAAAGCATTTTCGCGCTACATATTCTACCGCACTACCAATTTCATCGAAGTCGCCCCTAACTTCGACTGGTTCGACTTTCAAAGCAAATCATGGAACTTCCAGTGGACAAGTTGGATTGAGCAGGTTGAAAAGGCTCCTGAAAAACTTCCTCCAAAACTTGTGGAACCCAAAACCTATCCAATTCGTGTGGACGAAACCGACATACTGATTTTGAAGGAACTGGAGAAGGACGGAACCACCAAATTCACCAAACTGGCAGAAGCGGCGAACATAACACCGCAGGGAGTCAGATATCGATACCACAAACACATTGTTGAGCGTGGTCTCATTGTTGACCATGAAGTTGCAACACTTCCATACCCGATTCCAACATCCGACATGTGCAGTTTCATAATTGACTTTGAAAACGAGGAAAAGCTAGCCAAATTTGTCAACAGCGTGGAGAACAAACCTTTTGTCTTCAACTATGAAAAAGCCATTGGTCAACCCACACTCGTGGTTCACACATACACCCCGAAGACCGAGTTCTCAAGATTCATCGACGCGATGAACCGCCTAACCGAGAAGAACCTAATCAATAGTTTCCTCTATGTAACCTTAGATGTTGCCTCTTTCAGGCGTCAAACCATCTCGTACGAGTTTTTCAAAGAAAACAAATGGACCTATGACTCTGAGGAGAAACTCAGGAGATTAGAGGAGTTAATGGAGAAGTGAATGTTCAAGAGTTTGTTGCGGGCATGTTTTCTTTTTGGCAAAAAAATGTTGCTTTATAGGAAAAACAAAAGATTTTTAAGATTGAAGCAATAAACCATTCATAGTTCTTGTATGAAGGGAGAAGTAGGCGAGGGGGACAGGGAATGGAAGCTAGAAAAAATAAGGGATTTTTCCATTATCCAATCTCCTTTCTCTTTCAGTGCTCTAGCTTCCATTCGTCTAAACCTAGATGAGTTGGTCTATTTATTTTTTGTCCAAAAGTCGGAAAGCTTTTCATCACTTTGAAAGTGTACTAGTTATTGCAGTTTGGTGTGGTTAAGTTGTTAACCCTCATTCTGGCAGAGTCAGCCCTTGAGACCATCCCCAAGAAGTTGTGGAAGCACCCACTGATTAAGCGTTACTCGGAAAAACGTGGAAAGCCTCCAGAGTTTCTTCTTCTCGATCGGTCTTACCACCATGCTGCGATGAGGACCCTTAAGGGAAACGAAAAAAGAGGACGCCCCGACATAGTGCATTTCGCTTTGCTGGAGGCTTTAGCCTCTCCCCTCAACAAAGAAGGGTTACTCCAAGTTTACGTCCACACCATCCACGACTACGTGGTCACGGTTGACCCTCAAGTTCGGTTGCCAAAAAACTACAACAGATTCATCGGTCTGATGGAACAGCTATTTGAGTTTCGGAGGATTCCGCCTACTGGACCACCCCTTCTCACCGTAACACGTCAAACTTTATCCCAACTTCTTCAAAGAATTAAACCAACCTTTGTCTTAGCTTTCACCAGGAGAGGGTCTCTTTACACTTTGGAGGAGACTATTGCCAAAATTTCAGATGAAGAAAAGCCAACTGTGATGATCGGTGGTTTCCCTCACGGTCACTTCCCGGGCAAGACCCTCAAACTAGCGGATGAAGCAGTTTCCATAGATGTGGAAATGCTCGAAACGTGGACTGTGACTTCCAGAATGATCTATGAGTATGAGCGAGCCATTTCTTTACCGAAGAAGCGACTAAGGAGGGTAGTCACTTAGAAGACGCCTTAGCAAAGCACTGTTGCTCTAGGCTGAGGCGACTCAACCCCTCAAGAACCTCTGGGCAACTATTAACGCACCTCTGCACTAAGTGTAGATACCTTCCAACCCGAACGCTCTCAGGACTTACTTCTGACGCTTTTCCGTTCACGATAACATAATGATGGAACGGGGTTTTGGCTTTCGTCAAAAACAGAGCTTGACTTAGTGCGGCGTGCAGCCCGAAGCAGTGAGGAGAGCCGTCAACAGTCAAAATCGTAACATCTTTCGGCTTGGCGCACACAAGAATTGTGGCAAATTTACTTATAATTAAACCATGGTTTTCTGTTTCAGGGCAACTAGTCAAGACTACACGTTCTTTTTCAAATTTTCTGTAGGCGTTTGGAAAGGTTGTTTGGACACACTCACCGACGATAAGTAATGATGTTCCCTTTAAAAATGGGGCTTTCACCCAAGTTTCCACTAATTTCATGCTCTTCCACCGACGCTCAAGTCTAGAGAACCTTTGCCTTATTGCGATTATAATTTTTCTGTTCTCTGCCGAGACTTGGATAATCTAACGTTTGTTTACGCGTGCACGTTCACAAGAGGATAGTTGTCTTGGTTGTCTTTATCTATCACGTACGGAGTATCCCCGATCCCGTCACCATTCTGGTCTTCTCCTTTGTAGTCGCTCCAGTGGTTGCCTTCCACACCATTATCCCAAACATTTTGTGAATCCATCGTCGACGCTTGTTCCGTATTGTTGATGAAGTTGTTGTAGTAAACCGTATTGTTGTCTGAATATCCAATGAATAGACCAGTTTCGTTGTCTTTTATCGTGTTGGAGGTTATTGTGTTGTTGTGACTGAACAGCAGAGAAAGCCCGTCCATCGTATTCACGATGGCGTTTCCCGAAATAACACTGTTGTTCGAGTAATCTAAAAGAACACCTCCAGCTCCATTCCTTATCGTAAACCCACTAAGTCTGACTTGACTCGCTTTTATCACAACTATGACTCTGGTCTCTCCACCTCCGTCAATTATCGTTGTGTCGCAGTCTTCGCCTACCAGCGCCAAGGGCTTGTCTACACCTATGTGTTCGTGATACACCCCCGAGGCGACAACTATGGTTTCTCCAGAAACCGCGGCGTCGATTGCTTCCTGAATGGTTGCGTAATCTTGTGGAACCCTTATTTGTGTTCTAACTACAACGTTTACTGAGGCTGCATTGTTTTGTGTGTGTTCTTCGTTTGGCATCGGCTTGACGTATGCGGTCACGTTGTAGATTCTCTCTTCGGTGGGCGTAAACATGTACGTTAAACTGATGGACGACCATACTGTTAATGAATTCGCGATTGTAGAGTTGACCATTTCTCCGTCTATGAGAAGTTGAAAACTCACATCTGTTTCATTGCATAAGCCTTTGTTGACGGCTGACGCATCGAGAAGCCAACAGGATCCTGGTTTAAGATGAATCGGTGCATCGAGATAGGCTGCAATCTCGTGCTCGTATATCTCGCACTCTACATAACCATCAATAACGGTGTGTGGGATGTCTTTGACGCTCTTGGAGTCGTAGTCAACGACCACAAGCTCAGTGTGATAGAGTCTCAAAACGCAACTTCCGGTTGAGATTGCCTTGAAGCGAACTATCGCGAGCGTTCCGCTTCCACTGGCTGTAAAATCAGAGCCTGGAGGGCTAACTACTGCAACCATTACGGCTGGGATTGTTTCTCCTTTAAGCACTTCTGTAGAGATTTCTTTTTTGGCGACGAAGGAATCCTTTGGGAAAAAGTCACCCACACTAACCTCAGTCGCAGTAACAATGGTGTTGTCATATCCAAGCTTAAAACCATATCCCAGGAGGTTGGTTACGTTAATTATGTCTATATTGATGGTGAAGCTGTCGCTTGATGTTAGATTTGTGGTCTGTGGAGACACAACAATTGAGGTTGGTTGTTGCGTTGTAGTTGGAGGTGAAAGAAGTAGCCATGGAAGAGGAGATGAGGTTGCTGCTGGAGGCGGTTCAGTTGTTGGTTCAGAGGGTGCGGAGGGTGAGGAAGTGTTCGGTGGAAGAGAAGGCTCTATAACAATAGGAACCCCCTTTTCGAGGGGAATCCAAATGGTTTTTTCCACATCTGCTTCCGCAGATATCTGATTGCGGATTAGCCCTAATCCTAATAAAGTTGGACCCAGAATCAAGGTTGCCATACAGAGGATGATCATCCACTTCGGACAGTAAATCATCTAAATTGCACCTATATCTGAGGCTACAAAGAGATATTTAATACTATAGTTTAGAACAACTATAAGAAAACATTCGTCCGATCTTCCTCGCCAACTTCATAAAGTGAGCTAGTTAATTCTTGTTGGAGTGAGTTTTCCCACTTGAATGAAAACTCTAAAGAGATTCATCAATATTTATCAGCTGACTTTAATCCTCTGTAATTACGAAGGGGTGTGTATGTTTAGCATTACAGCTGAATGCAGTAAATGTGGAGAAAACCTTCCATGCAATGAATTGTTGACGGTGTGCCCAAACTGCGGTGGAGCGCTTTTGTTTCAGTATGACTTAGCCAAGGTCGCTGACAAAGTTTCCAAAAGCGTTTTGAAGAGAAGAGAGGATACTTTTTGGAAGTTCATTGAGTTGCTTCCTCTTTCGTCGTCTCAAAGCATAGTTTCTCTAGGAGAACCCCTACACCCCAACGCTTCGGCTTTCAAAAGGTTGCTGCACGACCTTTAAAGACGTATACGTTAAGGACGACGGAAGGCTTCCGACCGGAACGTTCAAGGCTAGAGGGATGGCTGTGGCGGTTTCTAAACTCAAGGAGTTAGGCGTAAAACGTGTTGCGATACCCTCGGCAGGGAACGCTGCTGCGGCGCTGGCTGCTTATGGAGCGAGAGCTGGAATGGAAGTTTACACATTCATGCCAAGAGACGTGCCCGAAACTATCCTTAAAGAGTGCGTGTTCATGGGCGCTAAGGTGTATCTTATCGATGGACTGATAAACGATGCATCCGAAATTGTCAGAAAACTCAAACCAGAGCACGGATGGTTCGACGTTTCAACCACCAAACAACCATACAGATTCGAAGGATGCAAGACCATGGCATTTGAGATAGCGGAACAATTCAACTGGAACTTACCAGACAGCATACTCTTCCCAACTGGCGGAGGAGAAGGAATCATAGGTCTCTGGAAAGGATTCAATGAACTGCTAGAGCTTGGATGGGTCGAAAAAATTCCACGTTTAATCGTTGTTCAGTCTTCGGGTTGCGCTCCTCTAGTCAAAGCATACAACAAGGATGAGCCCGAAGTGAAAGAAGCATGGGAGAATGCCGAAACTGTCGCGGACGGTTTAAGAGTTCCTCATCCATACGCGAGCTATCTTATACTACGAGCAATAAAGGAAACCGAAGGAATGGCAGTGGCGGTAGATGAAAAAGAAATAATTTCCTCAATGAAGACCTTCCTCAAGATGGGCATATACGCGTGTCCAGAAGCGGCTTCCACACTGGCGGCTTTAAAAAACCTTGAAAGTGAGAGTGCACTTGCCACGGACGAAAAGGTGCTTCTCTATTTGACGGGCAATGCAATGAAATACTTTGAAGTTATGGAAGTAAAAAGAGATGAAATCCTAGTGTTAAACAGAGACGCCGATTTTCTGGCTTAAAAATGCACACTTAATGTGATTAGGAAAGCGCCTCTCTTATTAAGTGATCTCTCTTCTCAGCATGCAGATCCAATAAGTTTCTGTATCGAGACAACCTAAATCCTGGTCTATCTGTTTTTCCGACAGGGCAAAAGTTGTAGCAGTATCCGCAATAGAAGTGTTGGTCATGCGTCTTCTCCCTTAGCTTTAAGATGAAGTTGATGCATTTGTCTCGGTCATGACCCGTAGGAGAACTAACGTCCTCTCGGATAGCCTTTGGTGGACACAAATCGACGCACAACCGACATTTTAGGCATGGATTAAAATCTGTCAATCTGCGGTCTGGTTCAAGGCTTGCATCCGTAAGAACCACCCTCAAGTTGACTCTTGGCCCGTATTTTGGAGTCACGATGATTCCGCATCGACCATACACGCCTAGACCAGCCTCGTAGGCGGCAAGTTTGAAGGAGAATCGAGGGATCCACTTTTCTCTGTTAAGATAGCCAGTGGGAACAACGGCGCAGTATCCTTCTTCTCGAAGGTATTCAGCTACCTTATACTGTAGCCAATCACATAGAATACTCATAATTCTGTCGTCTCCAGCGATTTTGTTCTCTATCCTGACGGAACGATAGTAGTCGAGTCCTACGTAAATGGCGAACACAACCACTGAGTTGCAGTTCTCCATAACATCTCTTGGGCGACAACCAGCCACTGCATTCTCAAATCCTTTACTTCCGTCTGCAACCTGCATGGAATAGGCGCCAAAATCCTTCACAAACCGCTCCAACTCATTTTTCAAATCAGCCATCCGACTTTCACGCATCCACACCACCCTCAATAAGCCATAACCTTCTTCTGTGATATCTTGCAGATAAGATTGCCTTCAAACAAAATTCCATTTTTCTCACACCCCTCATATACTTAGCTGTTCTAAAGTCTAGTATTATAAACTACTTGGAGAACGAAGGTTTTGGAGACGGTGAAGGTTGAAAGTCTCTAGAATGCTGCTTATCGTTATTTCCGTATGTTTCTCTCTTTCCTTGACTGCCACTTTGGCAACCTACCACATCTACTACTTAGACCCACACATCGTTGACGCGGCATTCGTGTATAGGGGCTGGCCCCTCTATTGGGCCGTTGAATCATGGTCATATTGGGGGTAACCCGCCATATCCTCACACCTTCCATCTTCAACCACTCAATCTTTTAATCGACATCGTTTTCTGGGCGGTTGTTTTCCAACTTCCATCCACAACACTACTCCTATTGAAAGGAAGCAAGAAAGACAAACAAAGTAAGCCAAGTTCGATTGGTGCGGCCGCCGGGATTTGAACCCGGGATTGCAGGCTTGGAAGGCATACACCACACAGTTGTCTGTGTCCTAACCAGACTAGACCACGACCGCACTTGCCATCAAATTTATATTTTCAATGTTCTTTTTAAACTTAAACCATCCCAAACCCTACAGGCTAATCCACTAAAAACCCTTAAACTCACCCTCTTCATCGCTCTTAGAGGTAGTCTCTATGTTGTTGGGTTACAAAATGGATTTTGAGGTGGTGGGCGCTTCATGAATAACCTGGAACTTCATACCGCCACATGAGTGTTTCATTATTTGTCAGTGGGTATCTATCTGCGCCAACATTGCCGTATTCCCACATTTTTTTCTCAGCGCTCCAGTGATACCACATCCAGAAATAAGTGCCACTTTTCCATACGCCATTTATTGCATCCACAAAAGAGGCTTGGTATGCTGGCCAATAAGTAGAATTAACGATGGCGACCGTTTTTGTTGCTTGTAACAGATTGCATCCAAGGGGTACAATTGTGTCGTTACACCAAACTACTGTTCCATTCCATTCTTTGTAGTCTACACATATGTTAACTCGCATTACGCAGCTTCCGTATCTTTTAAGTAGTTCAGTTAAGTTCTGAAACTCCATGTAGTAATATCCAGCCACCGAACTCATAAGTGCAAGGGATACTAGCCATCCTAAACAAAATATTATCAAGCTTCTTTTTGACAACTCCATACGTTTTCACCTAACAAATTACCCATGATCCTCACTAAACCAAAGAAGGCTGTTCCGAATAGCGCAGTATTCGAGATCACATGAGTCATGGTAAACCATGTGCCCCAAATTAACGCGGCAATTATGGGCGTGTTGGAGGGCAAAGCCCAACCAATATTTGTAATTATGTCGTAGATTAACGTAAAAAAAGCCGCGAGGAATGAGACTTCCAAATTTAAAATTTTTGATGTGGAAAAGTTTCTACCTAAAGATTTGCGGTAGAGTCCGCCCATGAACCCCATCAACGCCATCCCAAACATTTGGAAAGGCATTATTGTTCCAGCGAACCCCCAAGGAGATAGAAATCCGTTAATAAACATTGTTAGTGCCCCAAGAAACGCTCCAAAGAGAGTGCCAAATAAAAATCCGACTAAAAAGCAGATAATCGAAGTAAACTCCACATTTGGCAGTCTTGGAGCTATCTGAATTCCCACACAAAGCGACGCCATCACAGTTAACAGTGCAACGCGCTTACCTTCCATGATTTTCACCATTTTCATTAAAAAGAGTGGTATTATGGGTCTGTTTTTCCGAATTGTTTTGCGATTGCGCCTATGTCTTTCATGTCGACTTTTTTGTCGTTGTTGATGTCTGCGATTGGGTTCCATCGTGGATGCCCAGGATAGGAGCCGAAGGCCTTTGCAGCCAACCCAACATCCCTCATGTCAACTTTGCCATCAGGCCAACCGCCGGGTCCAGTTATATCTCCCACCCATCTGATCCTAACAATGTCGCTTCTGATGAACCCCCCCTTTTCAGTCCAGACCGGTGGGTCAACTAATATAGTAATCATCGTGTAACCAGTCGCATTCGTGGTAGATTGTCCGCTAAGGAAGTACACTATCGCTCCTTCAAGGGGACGCCAAAGTTGTTCCGTATCATTAAAATATTCAACGAAAACTGTTACGGTGTCTCCCCGATGTACCATAGTCTTGTCAACAGTTATTTTCAGAGGCAAATCCGTCCATTCCCCATAGTACAATAGAAGCTCCTTATGTGGAGGCGAAGGCGGAGACGTCGCATTCCATATGAACGCACCCATGCCGACCCATGGCATAACGTAGTCTACGCGGTACATCCATCCTTTTGCTCCAATGGCTTCCTCACCAGCTACAGAATACAAATAGAGGCCCCAAGATGTTTGTTTAACCTTGTAATCGAGGCCTCCGACTTCCGCCGCTTTATCTAAGGCACCCAGAGCAATTGGCTCTGTGAAATAGTGTTCTTGGCCTTGGTCGTCAATGATTATGGAGGCTGCCACAAACACTTTTCGCCTCCATATGGTGGCTTGGCTGCCTTCTATTCTAATGTAGATGGGTAAACCGTTAACTGGGTACTGCCTTAAGCAAAGGGCAACTATGACGTAGGAAGTCATCAAAGCCCTATTCACCCACAGAGGATCACTCCTTGTCCAATTGAATGAACTGTCTGCGTTTTGCAGACTCAACAAGTGATCAATTACGCTTGTGCCATTCACTTGCCATTCAGCGGGATCTTGCCCTGAGCTACATATCGCGCCGATTGCCCATGAATCTGAAGCACTGTTTGTGACGCCCCAGCTTGGAAAACCTCCATCAGGTTGCTGGTTATTCCTCAGATATTGCAACGCTTTCTTAACCACTTCTGTAGAGTTGCCTTCACCAGCAGAAATCAAGGACATTATTGCTGCAGCGGTGTCATCGACGTCACTTCCGGCGCCTACAGCCCATCCCCATCCCCCATCAGAGTTCTGATGCCCTTTAATGAACTCAACAGTTTCATGAACAACTGTTGAGTTTGCAGCTTGACCAGTCGAAACAAGTGCCAGCACCCCCCAAAAATCATCGAACAGCCACTCTTCATCTCCTATTTGCCCGTTAACAAAGTGACTTTTGAGTATTTCGACGTAGTCTGTGCCATTTACGTCTCTTGAGTCTTCGTCCGCAGCAGTCATTGAAAGTATAAATCGCTCAACATCCGAAGCCCTACCTAAATCGAGCATGTGCCTGTTCGCAATCAAATAATCCACTATTGACGGACCACCACCCACTCTCCAGTTGTGGGGGTCTTCTCCTGTGGCTGCAATTGCCATAACTGCCCAGCTTGAAGTGGCAAAATCCGAAATGCAACCATCAGACTGCTGAACGTTCCTCAGATAGTTCAACGCTTTAGAAACAGGTCCATCACCGTTGCCGAAGGAAGTGAATGGTTTGTTTATCCCACTCAAAGACACAATAGAATATATCAGAAAAATTGTGCAAAAAACGGTCCCAAACATTTTTTGGTTGTTTCTCATATTGATACCTGGTTAGATTATCCATCCAAGCTTTATTTAAGAATTGCTATATTAAAGATAAAACAAATCTCTATACGAGGAAATCAGAGTGGAAATCCTTGGAATAGTTGAAAGGGTTGCTAGCAAGATCGCACCGGGGCGCACACCCCTTTTTACAGAGGCCCACGTGATCAAGGCTCTTGAGGAGATAGAAGCCCAAGGGGGAGTGGGTCGAATGAAACTGTCCAAACAACTCGGATTGGGTGAAGGAACAACCAGAACCCTCATCAAACACCTCAAAAAGGAGAATCTGATCAAAATCTTCAAGTCTGGAATCGAGCTCTCTGAACACGGAAAGAGACTGTTCTCCAGTTTAAGGGCTGAGATGAGCAAGGAAGTGGAGATTCCACCCAGCCCCTTGACGATTGGCACCTTCAATGTGGCGGTTCTCGTGAGAAATGTAGGCTCAGCTGTGAAATTCGGGTTGGAGCAACGTGACACAGCAATTGCAACTGGAGCCCACGGAGCCACCACACTGATATTCTCTAAGAACAAGCTGACGATGCCAGGGGTAACAGAAGACGTCTTCGAGGACATTCCGGCAATACGTGACACTCTCTTGTCGAAGTTACAACCAGAAGAAAATGACGTGATTATAATTGGGAGCGCCGAAGACAGAAGGCTGGCGGAGTTTGGAGCAAAGATGGCTGCTTTTGAACTGCTGAAATCAAGAGGCAGATAGTGGGTGAGAGAGACAGACGGGTATCTAAGGGTAGACGGAGATATCAGATTCTGAAACAGAATTATTTAGGCTGTAGAAACGACACAACTTCTGTAACTATAGTTAGGATGGTGCGGCCGCCGAGATTTGAACCCGGGTCGTCAGCGTTCTGCTGATTTGGCAGGCTGATGTCCTAGACCAAACTAGACTACGGCCGCTCGTAACGGATATCTGCAATCTACAAGGTTTGACATGGATGTCTAAAAATCTTTCTAGTGATACTGCTGGAAGATTTCTAACTATTTTCTTCTGATCAGAGTTATGGGTCTGTTAATCTTCGTTGCTTTTTCTAGTGGCTCTGCCAAGTTGAAGTTGTTATACCAACCTGCAAACTCGAATTTCCCATTCTTCTCAACCAGCTCTAGGAACTCCTGTGGAAAAACGATTTTGTCCACCCTTTCTGTCTTAAGAACTCTTGTTTTTCCGTCTTCTATGACTTCAACGACGACTCTGTCGATGATTTTTTGTTCAACAAGGTTTATGGGCGTCTGCTCCCAAGTGACATCCACTATCAACCCATTCTTTATTACTGTCCACCTTTCTCTACCCAGCCCCGTCCAGTCAAAGTTAAGGGAGGCATCGATCAGATATAGGCCACCGCTTCTCAAACAGCCCGCAACAGAGTCTAAGTGCGAGACGAAATCCTCGTTTGATTCAATAGCGATTGAACCGAGCATGCAGAAGACAAAATCAAACCTTTCCTCTATTTTGAAGTTGCGCATGTCTGCGTGAACAGTCTTTACTTTTATTCCCGCTTTCCGTGCCTTCTCCAAAGAGTATTCAAGCATTGCCTTGCTGAGATCCAAACCAGCAAAGGCATAGCCATGTTTGGTTAGCTCCAGCATGTATGGGCTTGGTCCGCATCCAATATCGAGAACTTTCTCAACCTTAATCTTAGAGAACTTCTTGATGCATTGCTCAAAGAAGCCCACTTCTCTGCTTATGTCTCTGAAGCCGAAGGCAACCTCATAATAGAAAGGATGATCATACAAGTCGAGTGGTTTCTCCTTCTCTCCCACACAACCAACTCCACGATGGATTAGATTCCTTGGCATCAAAAGTTTTCTGTTCACCTATGTGCTATTTTGGGTCTGCTAATTAAAGCAGGTATTTCACATGGCAATAGGAAAAGATTAAAAGAGTTGGTGTTTAATTTCGATTCTTCAAGTTGTGACTTTGAGAAGGAAGCTTGTTACAGTTGGGATTTGTTGATCCGTTAATCGCAGTTGTTGTTTCATTCTCTTTTCTTGGCGTATTGCTATACAAGCGTGTGAATCTTGGAGTAACCTTGACCGCAACAGCCTTGCTTTTGGCTTTGCTTTCGCTTGACTGGCAGGAAATTCCAGTGATAATTTTCAGAACCAGCGTTGATTTGCTTACGATTTCGGTTGTGCTTGCAACCTTTGGGATAATGCTGCTTAGTCAACTCTACAAAGAGACGGGAGTCATTAATGGTTTAAGCAAGAGTCTAAGCAATCTAATCAACAATCCGAAGGTTGTGTCAAGCGTTCTTCCAGCGGTTATAGGATTTTTACCAGTTGCGGGTGGAGCACTGATGTCGGCGCCGCTTGTGGATTCCGAGACACAAAGGCTTGGATTGAAACCAGAAAAGAAGGCTTATGTGAACTTGTGGTTTAGACACACAATCTTTCCAGTCTATCCGATAAGCCAACTTCTCATAGTCACAGCCGCACTCACAGAGATAACCATACCTTTGATAATCTTGCGCCATATTCCAGTTGTTGCCGTTATGATAATTGTTGGATACATTATCAGTTTCTGGAGAGTTTCCGATGCAAAGAACACGAAAAACTCAAAGATAGAGGACAGATTAAACTCGGATCTGAAAGGTTTTTTCGTTGCTTTCTCTCCAATTCTCGCAACAATAGTTATGGCTATCGGTTTGGATCTAGCTGGTTTCGGTCTAGCCAAACTAGGATTTGACGTGCTGATAGCGACGTTCATAGGAGTAGTGGTTTTGATTGCAATTTCTAAAATGGATCTACAGGTCTTCATGAGACCTCTCAAAAGCCGGGGAATCTATGGAATCACGTTGGCAGCCTACGGCGCATTCTTGCTGAGGAACATAATGGTTGAAACTGGAATCCCGGAAATCTTTAAGGCGTTTGTGACGAACGGAAGCGTTGACATCATTTTGCTGTTAACGGTTGTTCCAGCGGTTTTGGGTTTCCTCACGGGTTCACCTCTAGGAGGAGTGACAATAAGCGTCCCAATTCTATATGGAATTCTCACTACCTTTTCACCTAAAACAGCGGCACTGATTTACATGGGTGCCTATCTTGGATATTTGATGACTCCGACACACCTCTGCTTCGCATTCACTGCAGATTACTTCAAGTCTTCACTGGGCAAAATCTACAAGTACCTGATTCCTTCAATAGCGATTTCATTCGCAGCTGCAATCCTTGTCTATCTTCTAATCTAAAGCTCTCAAAGCGGTAAACATACATTGTGATACCGAGAGTGTGTTTGAGCCCCCAACAACGTGGCGAAATCTCCCGCAAACTCCTTTTTTCTGTTTTCATCTGTGTATGAACCTTTTTATATCCCATTGCTCTTGGTTTGGCGTATCATAAACGGGAGTTCGAACCTCTCCCAGGCTACCATAGAACCCCAGTCAGGATGGCGTTCAAACTCTCGGTTCTGGTCTGGTTGAGATAAAGTTTATCCCAAACTCAAGACAATGTACTATGTTCTAATAGAAGAATGATAGAAGTGAATCAAAGTTGAATGAAGCGTTTAGAAGTGAGATATGGCAGAAATATTGGATTCCTTCAAAATCGGAATGGTCCAGAGCGGAGTCTTCCGTTGAAAGCATATGCAGGATATTTGCAGAAAACGGAATTACATCAGGTAAGGTTCTTGACCTCTGCTGTGGGACCGGAAGATTATCGATATGGCTGACGAAGAAGGGGTTCACGGCAGTGGGTCTGGATATTTCATCCTTATACCTTGAAGATGCTAGGAAAAGAGCCTGCGAATATGGTATCGAGTCTAAGGTCAAATTTTACCTTGGTGACATGAGAAATGTTGACGACGTAGTGGGATTAGAAAGTCCCTTTGATTGCGTGATTAGCTTTCGAAATTCTATTGGATTTTGGGGTGATAAGACAGATGAAATGATATTCACGAAAGTTAGAAGAATGACAAAGAAAGGCGGCATTCTAATCATAGGTGAATGTGATCATTTAGGGCAATTAATGTTTAGCTTTGACAAAACACGCATTTACGAATCTGAGAATGCCGTCATGATTAGTGAAGCCAGTATGGACTACATTTCCAGCATGTTTACAGCGATCTTCAGATATTACACTAAAAGAAGAAGTTTTTTGAAATATCGCGACTCATTCAATTATCAAATAAGAATCTACAGTGTGAGTGAACTATCTTCGCTTCTAGAGAGAGCAGGATGGAAGGTTACTGAAGCATATGAAAGTATTGAGGGTTTGCAACCCTTCACACATAAAGCAATCTTCAAAGGCACCACCAGCATGAATATTGTAGCTAAAGCTAGCTAAATGATTGTGAAGAATTGCTATTCTTCAAAAGGTTGGCTGGTGGTGCGGACAGACTTTTATCCCGCACAATCCCTCTTTCCATTTTCCAATGGCATCATTCGCTCAGTAAGCATATATTCCGCCAATTGTTTTCCTACTAATGATACCATCGGCTTAGGTGGCTTTATGGCTGAGGAAGACGAGTTGTCGAGAGAGTGGGATGAGGCTTCGGAGTCTTGGGCAAACTTTGTTCGACAAGGCAAGGACTATTATCGGGAGGAAATGAACAATCCTGCCGCCTTCAGGATAATAGGGAACGTAAGAGACAAGCATGTTTTGGATTTGTCATGTGGCGAAGGATACAACACAAGGATTCTGGCTAAAAGAGGGGCTAAAGTAGTCGGTGTGGACTTCTCTGAAAAGATGATAGAACTGGCAAGACAAAGGGAGAAAAACGAAAAGCTGGGCATACGCTATCATGTTTCAGATGCTGCTGATTTGAAAGAGTTCGACAACGAGCGTTTTGATGTTGTGACATGTCTTATGGCTCTTATGGATATTGAACATTATGAAGACGCCATTTCAGAGGTTGCCAGAGTTTTAAAGAAGAATGGAAGATTTGTCTTCTCGATCACTCATCCTTGTTTCGAATATGGTGCAACAGTAGGCAGAGAACCTATCGCAGAGTGGAAATATGAAGAGGGGACAGAGGATACAGCCGAGAAGAAAGCATTACACTTAGAGATAAAGAAGTACTTTGGCATAACCAAATGCGAAGTCTCATGGGACATGAAAAGACTTGCTAAACCCTTTAAGACAACATCATTCCACAGAACTCTAACTGACTATTTTCAGGCATTATATGAGAATGGGTTCATGGTTGCAAGACTTGTCGAACCGAAACCAACATCAAAAGGTGTGTCGAAATATCCTTCACTTAGGAAGCACACAAAAATCCCGCATTCAATAATTATTGAAGCAATAAAGAAATGACGATGCGTTTGTTACAAGGTGCCGAGTGCCGGACTTGAACTCAAGTCAGTTGGAGATATCACCCGCAAACCTCCCCATTTTTATAAAGATTTTATAGTCGTTAGGATATATTATTGAATGTAGTCATACACTGGTTAAGGATGAGAATTATGCAAAGTTCTACAGATCAAAATGAACTCCCTCTCCGCCTTCTCCCCCACCTCCCCCAGCTGCTGGAAAACGAAGAATAGGTTTATGGGTAACTGCATTCGTGCTAATTGCGATTATAGTTGTTGCCAGTCTGTTCTATTTTGGCATCTTTCCTTGGCTATTCAAACCTCAAGAAAAGGGTGTAGGTGGAGTAACAATCACCTCTGGCACTCCCGTCGAAGTCATTTCACAGTCGATAACCCCTGGAGGAGGAGTAATCGAGGTGACCAATAATTCCAGCGCGCGCATTGAAGCAAGAATTTTGACATACCATAAAGATCATCATATATTACATTTTTGCACCAAACGATGAACGGAAAGTTGATGTGCGCGCAACTTTATACTGATTAAGCGGTGGTAAGTTGTCTGCTATGAAGCTCATCATCCGCCCCTTGACCCCCGATCTGTGGACTGCATTCGAAGATCTCTTCGGAGAGCACGGAGCCGTCAATGGCTGTTGGTGTATGTATTGGCGAATCGGCAGCAACTATCGCAAGAGACCACGTGAAAAAAACAAGGCAGCTTTCCATGAACTGGTAAAGAACGGTCCGCCTCCAGGCTTGCTTGCCTTCCGTGACGATTTGGCAATAGGATGGTGCCAGGTTACACCACGCGACGCCTTGCCATGGCTTGATCATACATGGCGACTCAAGCGTGTAGATGAGGTGCCTGTATGGTCACTCTCTTGTTTTTATGTGCGAAAAGGTTATCGCAGGAAGGGTGTTATGACCGCTCTAGTCGCTGCTGCATTGGATTATGCAGAGCATGCGGGAGCACCCGCGCTTGAGGCTTATCCTCTTGACGCAAGTTTGACGCCCAGCGCTTCTTTTACTGGCTACGTTTCGACCTTCAAGCGCGCCGGATTCAAGATTGTTGCCCGACATGTGCCGCCTCGCCCGATTATGCGTTATGAATTTCAAAAAAAATAGGAGAATTTAGTTGCGACTCAAATTGAGGCTGTTTGGTGCCGAGGGCCGGACTTGAACCAGCGACATATGGAGATGTCACCCGCAAAACCCCTTTTTTATTTTTCTGCAGATCGACTAATGTTTCCTACGAGTAACGCGCGCTGTCTCCGCACACTTTAAATTCTTTACTCAATGTTCAATCTTCTCTATGAGCTACTGGTCTAAGCGTCCTGACGAAATCCTTAGGGAACTCGACTCCTCTAATGACGGCCTTAGTGGTGAGAAAGTTGAGGCGAGACTGAGGCAATATGGCTTCAACGACATTCCCAAGAGAAGAGAAAAAACTGCGCTAAGCCTTCTCCTCTCGCAGTTAAAGGACCTACTCGTAATAGCTCTTATCATTGCCTCAATCGTTTCATTCTTCACTGGAGGGAAGATAGAGGGGATAACGATACTTGCGATTGTAGTTGTCAATGTCCTTGTAGGTTTCGCTCAGGAGTACAAGTCGGAGAAGGCACTGCAAAAACTTGCTATTCTCATAAAATACAGAGTGAAGGTTTTGAGAGATAACAAAATCTTGGAAGT
>Ga0315314_1001583_pt1 | contig 20325 bp, 17 predicted proteins | sample TDP9_MG_FD_203631 | JGI IMG/M metagenome (GOLD analysis project Ga0315314, IMG submission 203631) | Freshwater sediment microbial communities from Lake Towuti, South Sulawesi, Indonesia - TDP9 | ecosystem: Environmental > Aquatic > Freshwater > Lake > Sediment | place: Indonesia: South Sulawesi... | reverse complement strand
TAGGTACCCATCGTTCGGGTCGCCCGTCCCGTTATATATTTTAAATGTCCACCTCCTTCCATTGGTCCCAGATCCGGACAGGAGTTCCGTCGTGTTCTCCAACCAAATGGGCGAGGGACCCGGGAGATTATCGCCGTCGTTGTCGATGAACGCCCTCGCGTACAGGACCGTGAAGTTCTCGTCAGCGCGGTTATTGTCCTCCCAGATGATCGTGACGCCGTAATACCCGTTCACATCCGGCTCATCCCACACCAGCTCGGTTCGGAGGACGAAAGTTCCTCCCTGAACGACCTCGATCACCTTACCACTGTAGTTTGTGCCCACAAAACCAGCTCCGGAAGCTGGTGTAGCGATGAATACCATCGAGAGAGCTATAGCTGAAACTAATGCTAATAACAATAAACTTTGGCTCAAACTACTACCTATCCTCACCTTTGGCCTCCTTGTCCAATCCCTAAAATAATTAAATTACGAACATAAAAGGTTTGGGGAAAAAGAAAAAGTTTTCGATCAGTGAAACCTTTTGAAATCCCATCTTTTCCCCTCGGTTTTTCCTGATAAAAACACCAAATCGTGAGACGTTGACGGAAAATCGCCAGCGTTGCCCTCAAAATCACCAGGCAATTACCTTCAAAACGTTTAAATAGCAGTAAAGTAGCAGTAAGATGGCAGCTAAACTGCATATGGAGGCAGAAAAATGACCCAGAAGAAAGCCGAGGTTCGAGTCTTCCTCGACGGAGTCCACCTCAAGATCATAGACGACCTCATCCCCAGCCACGGCAACACCCGGAGCGAGGTCATCCGCACGCTTGTCCACGAGTGGCTGAGCGCAAACGTCGATAAGATAAAGGAGTGGCAGCGCCTGCAAGCGGAAGCTGCCTCCAAGGGCTACGTGCCCAGGAAATGATGGAGGTGAAAGGAGCTCAATAGATCACAACTCACGGTCACCCCACCTCCTCGGTCCAGCCTCCAATGGGGTGTCAGTTGAGGGGGGGACACCTATTAAGATGACCCCCCTCAGCATTTTCATTTCACCAGCGCCTGTGGAGGAACTTGTGGAGGGCCCTTCGCAGGAAAAGCAGGATGGGGAGGGGCCGCCCGAAGGTCGATGCCTCTCCCCGCTTTATCGCTTTTAAAACAGTCTTCAGCTTGAATTCGCAGTTCATCTCCACCCCGGCCAAGCCTATCTCGTCGGGACAGTGGGCATCCGAGCCGGCCACCATTGGCACGTGATTTCGCTCGGCGAACCTTCGGGCGAGGCTGTTGCTTATGAAATAGGTGCGGGAGTTGTACACTTCGACCGCGTCGAACCTCGCCTTAAAAACCGACCCGATCTTCCGTGCGATCCCAAATGGGTGAGCAGCTATCGCGATCCCGCCCTGCTCCCTTATCAGCTCGACGGTCTCGGAGGCTGGGAGGTCCCTTGGGATGAGCTCGCTTACCCCCAACCCGAGGATGTGTCCGTCCTTGCTCGATATCTCAATGCCTGGAATAACCAAAAATTCCTTACTTGAGAGTTCAGCTGCTTCAGCATTGCCGTCCACGCTGTCGTGGTCGGTGATCGCGATGCCTTTTAAACCAGCTGCCCTAGCTGCTTCCACCGCCTCGGCGACCGAGCAGGAACAATCCTTGGAATGTTTGGTGTGGACGTGGAGGTCGAGGCGAAACAATCATCTCACCCTCGCTCCCGGCTTCACTGGTTTGTCGACCGTTAGGACCGAAACCCCCTCCTCATCCACGGCCGCCAGCAACATCCCCTCCGATTTCACGCCCATGAGCTGCACGGGCTCCATGTTCAATACCACCGCCACATGCTTGCCCACAAGCTCCTCGGGTGAATAATGCTCGGCCAGCCCAGCCACCAACGTGCGGCGCTCGCCGGCCACGTCGATGGAGAGCTTCAGGAGCTTTTTTGACTTCGGGATCGGTTCGGCCTCCAGGATTTTCCCAATCCGGATGTCGAGCTTAGTAAAATCTTTCTCCGTGACAATGTTCGGGAGATTTTTTTGTCCCTCTGTCTGTTTATCAATTGCTTCATTCGACATTTTTCCAAATAGGGGCTCGGGTTTGCCTATTTTGTGCCCAGGCTTCAGACCGGGCTCGGCCGCCGAATCCCACCGCTGCTCGTGGACGCTGCCGGGCAAGGTTAGGGACCCCCAAAGTTTTTCGCCCGTGGAAGGCAGGTAGGGGACCAGCATTATCGCGAGCGATCTCACGAGCTGCGCGCAGACGTAAAGCGTCGTGGCGCACCTCTTCGGGTCCTCCTTTATGCTCCGCCATGGTTGCGAGTCGTTGAAGTATTTGTTCCCGAACTTCGCGAGCTTGATGATCTCGCGCAGCCCAGCACCTGGGTTGAGCTCCTCGATGTGTTTGCTGACCGATGGGAGGGTGCTTTCGATCAGGTGGAGTACTTCTCGGTCTTGTCTGTTCAGCTCGCTGGGCTTTGGCACCTCGCCTTTGAATTTGCTGTAGATGAATGAAAGGACTCGATGTATCAGATTACCTAAAATATCCGCCAGCTCGTCATTGAGCCTTGTTATCAAAACCCTCTCGGAAAAGTCGCCGTCTTCACCAAGCGGTATATCCCTAATTAAAAAGTACCTCACGGCATCTGAGGAGTATTTTTCCGCCAGGTACACCGGGTCTATCACGTTGCCCAAGCTCTTGCTTATCTTCTGGCCATCGACGGTTAGAAATCCGTGGACCAAGAATTTTTTAGGTAATTTGTAGCCGGCGCTTAAAAGCATCCCGGGCCAGATGATGCAGTGAAATCTCAAGATATCCTTTCCAACTATGTGGAGGTCAGCCGGCCAGTATTTCCCATCAGCTCCAGAAATGTAATTCAGCAGGGCGTCAAACCACACCCAGAGGACGTTTTTTGGATCAACGGGTATCGGGATCCCCCACCCGACATTTGGCCTAGAGATGCTGGTGTCGCGGAGACCCCCTTTGACGAAACTGATGATCTCGCTCCTCCTCGAGCTCGGCTGGATGACATCGGGCTTTTCGACGTATTTCAGGATCTTGTCCTGATACTTCGATAACTTGAAAAAGTAGTTCTCCTCCTTCACAAGTTTTGGAATTTTTTTGTGGAGAGGACATTTACCGTCCACTAAGTCGCTCTCGGTAAGAAATGCTTCACATCCCTCGCAGTATCGGCCCTCGTACTTCCCCTTGTAGATGTCGCCTTTTTCGTAAACTCTCATGAAAAAGTCTTTAACCGTTTTTTTGTGCCTGTCCTCTGTTGTCCGTATGAAGCCATCGTTGCTTATGTTCAGGACCTTCCAAACTTTTTTCCAATTTTCAGCCATCTCATCAGCATATTTTTGTATGTCCTCGAAACCCCTCTCCCTGGCTGCCTGAACGGTTTTTACCGAGTTCTCATCCTGGCCCGTTAGGAAGAAGACATCATCTCCCCTTAGCCTGTGCCACCTGGCTAGGACATCGGCAACTATGGTGGTGTATGCGTGGCCGATGTGGGGCACATCGTTTATGTAGTAAATCGGGGTGGTCACGTAGAACTTGGGCATTTGCATCCCACGATGTTATTTCCTTCAGATTTATAGGATTTTAATCAATAGGTGTAGGGAGGTCAGAACTTGGCTGGAAAACGTGTGTTGATGGTGATCGCGCCCGAGAACTTCAGGGACGAGGAGCTCCTGCACACGAAGGAGGAGCTCGAGCGCGCAAAGGTGAGCGTAACCATCGCGAGCAAGAGGACGACAACCGCACGGGGCATGTTGGGGGCAACAGTCACGCCCGACCTCAAGCTCGAGCAGGTGGATGTCGATGATTATGATGCGGTAATTTTCGTGGGGGGCGGAGGATCGGCGGTTTACTTCGATGACAACCGAGCCCTTTCGATAGCTAACGAGGCCTTCGGCAAGGGAAAGAAGACGTGTGCGATCTGCATAGCACCTGTGATTCTGGCGAATGCGGGGGTGCTCGATGGGAAGCGGGCGACTGTGTTCGACGGCGACTATATCGAGGCAATCGAGGCCAAAGGAGCGACGTTCGTGAACAAGCCCGTGGTCGTCGACGGCAATGTGATAACTGCGAATGGGCCAAATGCAGCGCGAGATTTCGGGCGAACTATAGCTAGGGAGCTCGCGCGTTAGGGGATGCGAACTTGGCGGACATCCTGATTAAGGACGGCTATGTGATCACGATGGACCCTCGGCGCCGGGTCTTCGAGAAGGGGTCGGTGGCAATAGATGAGGGCAAGATATCCGCAGTTGGAAAAGACATCAAAGCCAAAGCTGAAAAAACAATAGACGCCCGAGGCAAAGCTGTTCTACCTGGCCTCATCAACGCCCATACTCACCTCTCGATGACTTTACTCCGTGGAGTTGCCGATGATATGCCGCTCATGGAGTGGCTGGAGAAAAAGATCTGGCCCATCGAACAAAACCTGACAGCTGACGATTGCTATGCTGGCGCATTGCTCGGTTCTCTCGAGATGATAAAATCAGGCACCACATGTTTTGCCGACCAGTATTTCTACATGGAGAAAGTTGCGCGGGCGGTCGAGGAGGCTGGCCTAAGGGGCGTTCTCTCCCGCGGCATCATCGAACTTGACGATCCAGAGAAGCGGAAGATGACGATTAGAGAAGGCGAGAGATTGGTTAAAACCTGCCACGGGATGGCGAACGGTCGAATTCTGACCATGTTCGGGCCCCACGCAGCCTACACATGCTCGCCAGAGTGCCTGATGCAAGTAAAAGAGCTGGCGAAGAAGTACAAAGTTGGCATCCATACCCACATAGCTGAAACTCAAGAGGAAGTCGAAAGGATGGAGAAAAAGTATGGTAAGCGTCCCGTCGAGCATCTTGATACAATAGGTTTTTTGGGGCCTGAGGTGCTCGCTGCTCACTGCGTTTGGTTGACTGAAAGTGAGATCGAGACCATTAGAAAGAGGAGGGTAAAGCCAGTCCACAACCCTGTGAGCAACATGAAGACGGCCTCAGGCTTTGCGCCGGTGCCAGAGATGCTCGCGGCAGGCATTCCCGTCGCACTTGGCACGGATGGGGCGGCTTCGAATAATTCCCTCGACATGTTCGACGAGATGAAGTTCGCCACGCTCCTAAGCAAGGTCCACAAGCTCGACCCAACAGTTGTGCCGGCGCAGGCGGTCCTCGAGATGGCGACGATCAACGGCGCGATCGCCCTGGGCCTCCGAGGTGAAATAGGCTCGCTCGAGGTCGGTAAAAAAGCGGACATAATATTGGTCGATATGAAAAAACCACACCTCGCACCCCTGCATAATGTGATATCTCACCTGGTCTACAGCGCGGTCGGCAGCGATGTCGATACAGCTATAGTTGATGGTGAGGTCTTGATGCAGGAGCGTAGGGTTTTGACGTTAGACGAGGATGAGGTTTTGGAGGATGTTCAGAAGGCTTCGGACGATTTGTTAGCTCGAGGGGGATTCAGGTGAGGTACAAGGTCAGAGATATCCGGCTCGCGCCCAAGGGCAAGCGCATGATCGAATGGGCTGAGCGATACATGCCTGTGCTCATGACGATACGTCGAGAGTTCACGCGGAAAAAACCGCTGAAGGGCCTGGTAGTGGGTGCGGCGTTGCACGTTGAGGCCAAAACAGCTGCACTTGTTAGGACGCTCATCGCGGCGGGTGCGAAGGTAGCTATAACGAGCTGCAACCCCCTTTCGACGCGCGACGAGGTGGCATCTGCTTTGGCAAAAGATGGGGTAAGCGTCTACGCTTGGCGGGGAGAGACGACCGACGAGTACTATTCCAACCTCAATCGAGTACTCGATAGCAAGCCTGACATCCTCATCGACGATGGGGCAGACCTGATTTCGCTCGCCCACACTTCCCGCAGTGAGCTGATCCCCCGCATACGGGGTGCTTCCGAGGAGACCACGACGGGGGTGAACAGACTCCGAGCAATGGCAAATGCAGATAGGCTGAGATTTCCCGTCATGGCCGTGAACGACTCGCCCGCAAAGCGGCTCTTCGATAACCGCTTCGGCACGGCCGAATCGACGCTCCAGGCGATCATGGGGATAACGAACACCCTCATTGCGGGCAAGCAGGTTGTAGTAGTGGGCTATGGCTACGTGGGGCGAGGGATAGCCTCACGCGCAAAAGGGCTGGGGGCGATCGTGACCGTTATCGAGAGCGATGCCATCAGGGCCCTCGAGGCGGCGATGGACGGCTTCAGGGTCACGCGCATGTCCGAAGCGGCAAAGATAGGAGATATATTCATAACTGCTACCGGAAACCTGAACGCCATCCGAGCGGAGCACATGCGGCGGATGCGCGATGGGGCGATCCTTTGCAATGCCGGCCACTTCAACGTCGAGATCGACATCGAGGGGCTGGCGAAACTCGCCGTGAGGCGGCGAAATGTGCTGGATGACATCGAGGAATTCCAGCTCAAGGACGGCAGACGGCTCTACCTTCTCGCGGAGGGGCGGCTGGTCAACCTCGCTGGGCTGAGGTCGCTCGGGCACCCCATCGAAATCATGGACATGAGTTTTTCGCTCCAAGCGCTAAGCGTCGAATATCTCGCAAGGCATGGGCGAAAGCTCGAAAACAGGGTGCACGATGTTCCACCGGAGATAGATCGAAGGGTGGCCGAGCTCAAGCTCAAATCTCTGGGTGTTGGGTTAGAGAAGTTGACGGGCAAACAAGTCAGATATCTAAGGTCATGGCAGCTCGGTACTTAGGCTACAGGGTGGATTGGTGAGATTATGAAGGGGAAGCTTGGGGATATTCAAGCCGTGATCTTCGACCTCGATGGCACGCTCGTGAGCGTCGAGGAACGTTTTTACCGCGTTTTCTTGGATACCCTCAAGGCCTATCATCTACCCCCCGTGGAGAAGGATCTCTTCATGGAGAAGTTCTCGACGAACCAGCTGAGCGACCTCTTGAGGCTTGAGGATGAACACGCCTTTTGGGTCGACTTCTTGGAGGCGTACAACGGTTCCCACGGGGAATTTTCGAAAGCCATTCCAGGTGTCCGTGAGGTCCTGGGGAAGTTGAGGAAAAACGGGATCAAAATAGGGGTGATAACTGGTAGGTTATGCGAGCCGGAAGGGGCCTTGGCGGAGCTGTATAGGCTGAATTTTGGTGATTTGGTGGATGCGGTCGTGACGAAGAAGCTGGTGATAGCCCAGCTTAAACCAGAGGAACTTTTCTCCCGATCCCTCGAGCTAATTCAGGTACTTGAGAGGCTCGGTGTGAGCCCTAATGTATCGATTTTGGTCGCGGATTACGTCACGGATATCGAATCCGCAAAGGGCCTGGGTTTGAAGGCGGTGGCCGTCTTGTCCGGCTCCTCCAAATATGAAAGCTTGAGAAAGATGGGCCCAGATGCGATCATAAAAAGCATAGTTGAGCTGCCACCCTTACTTGGTTTATAAACTATCACATCAAACTTTTCAAAACCGCTTCCAGACGGTTTGACCCTGCTGACTAAGATATCTCGAGGTGTGCACAGCTGTGAAGTCCGTTCAAAAATGGAATAGATCGGAAGATGATACCTCATCCAACTTTGAAACGTAAAATTGCAGCCAACCCCTTAAAAGCCGCCCAAAGCTGCTTGCCCTCCTCGGTCTCGGTGGAAATGAATTCGACGTCCGTGCCAAATCTGTCCGCAAGCTCGCAGAGCTCCTGGACCATATCCTTGCTCTCGATGAGTTGCAGTTTGACCTCGCCACAGTTAGTGCAAGGCCTCCCAGCCAGCTGCCGTTTGTAGACCTCGACATCCTCGAAGGTCTCCTGTAGCTCATGTCCACACGCCTGGCACCGCACGAGGGCTCGGCCCCGTCGAATGGCCTCCGATATCAGCAGGAGTTCGACCGCGCCCTGCTCGAGTTGGCGCCTGACCTCAGCCTCACCATAGGCGACTTTCCCCTCGCCAGCCACGAGCTCTGTCATGAAGCGCTGCACCAGGGACTTCTCCTTCATTATTTCGAGGTCGGCCAGCACCTCTGCAGACTTATTGACGAGCTCCTTGATCCCCTGTTCATCTGTGTAGCCCGTGTCTATTACCCCCCCGATCTTCTTCCTCACGTCTTCTCCCAACAGCTCGCTCTTCAGGAAATAGTCCTTCGTCGGCCCTGGCCCTCCGACCATGATCGTGCGCAAATCGGGCGTTTGGCCGAAGACTTCGTTCGTCGTCTCGGCAATCCGCTTCATGAACTCGTGAGCAGCGATTTCTATCAGCCGCTCGAACCGCCTCGCCGACTGGCCTCCGCGCCCATGCTTGCCCGGCACCCCCGAAGTCAAGGTGCGGATGATCTCGACGTGCTTTCCACGAAGCGTGGCCAGCGTCGCCTCCCTCCTGTCCAGCACGAGCAGACCTATAGTCTCCTTTACCCGGAGCATCTCTCGGAGCGGCTCGAGCACGAACTCCTGGTCGCACCGATACATTCTAACCGTTATCGGCTCGGGGGGCTCGACCCAGTAGAGCTGGATGTCCGCCACGTCCTCCCGCCCAGCCACATTGCCGCAGAATATCGCCATCCCGTTGGCCGGCGGATGTCTGTAAGTTTCGATGTAGGTGCGCAGGAACTGGATGACCTTCTCGAGCGCCCCCAGGACGTTCTTGCGCGTCGTCTTCGACTTGATGTTCGAAGCGGTGCCCTGCTCATCGCGGAGCTGTTGCACGACTTTGTTCAAGTCGAAATCTGGGGTAATGTAGACCGAGATGAGCTCCGTGCCTCGGCCTCGCTTGCTCGCTAGATCGTCGAGCAACCTCCTGAACTGGTAACGCCTCAAGCTATCGGCGGTCATTCGCATCGCCGACAAATGTTTGACCGCGAAGGTTAATAGCGTGTTGTTCAAAGGAGGTCTGGCGGTGCCATGAGGGTGACGCTCTGCTTTGGAGGCTCGATCATCGCCCCTGACCAGCCAGACCTTGAACGCATACGTGAGACAGCTGAAGCTCTGCGCGAACTCAGGGCGAGGAAGCACGATATCCTAGTCGTGGTCGGTGGTGGCAGGACATCGCGCACCTATATCGATGTAGCGCGCAAACTCAAGGCCTCGGACCCATACTGCGATGTCATTGGCATAGACGCGACCCGCCTGAATGCCCGCCTGTTGATAGCCGCGCTCGGGGAGCTGACCGAACCGAATCCGGCCACGACATTTGAGGCGGCAATAAGAGCAATGCTCAGAGGTAAGATTCCGGTCATGGGGGGCACGACCCCCGGGCAGACGACGGATGCGGTAGCGGCGATGCTCGCGAGCTCCAGCAGGTCCGAGCTGCTCGCATATTTCACAGATGTCGACGGCGTCTATACGGCGGATCCCAAGCTGAACCCGAACGCGAGGAAGTTCGAGACGATGACGGTGCAGCAGTTGATGGGATTGGTGTCTGGATTGAAGATGGAGCCCGGGATGAAGGTGATAATCGACCCGATCGCAGCGAAGATAATCGAGCGTTCGAGGATCCGAACCCTCGTCCTGGGGAGGCAAGAGATTAAACGTCTGCCCGAGATAGTGGGGGGAGGAAGCCATAGCGGCACGACGATCTTGCCGAGGTGAAAACATGGTGGAAGATCATAAGCATTGCGTAGTCTGCGGAAAAGCTGTGTCAGCTGACAAGCTCTTCTGCTCCCAAGAATGTGAGGATAAGTTGAAACTACAGCAGAAGCGGATGTCCCGCATGAGGCTGTACATGATGTTGATCTTCTTCGTGCTCTTTATGCTGATCATGATTTTGCCCTATTTGACGGGTAAGACCTAAGTCGGTGTTATGAGGAGTGTGAGGGGAGGCTCTGGGATATCGATCGCCTCTACCTTGCGCCCTGCGCTCTCCGTTTCCTTTATCACCCTGACCTCATCCGGCATCAGCTTGAATTCTTTTCCACCCGCGGCGAGGGAGATGCTACCCTTTACCAATTGTTTCGCCAGCTCTTCTGCATCTGCTTCTCGGAGGGCTTGCGCCACGAGCTTGGCATCCAAGCGCAGCCGCGGCCCGAGTTTTGCCATGTCCGCCTCGATGGCGATGACGCGCTCAGCTAGCTTGGGCCTGCCCACGTTGACATCCAGCCTGCCTATGCGCATCGTGCCCGTGATGTCCTCGCTGGCCTGTAGGAGCTGTTTCGCTGCCCTGGAGTCGGTCGTGTAGATTTCAACCGCTGGAAGTTCGGCGCTCAGCGCCATCTTGCGCTCGGACTTAAACTGCCTAATTGCGCTTATCACCGCGTTCGAAAGGTCTCCGATCCTCTCAGCAACCTCATCGATGAACCGCTTGTCCGCCATGGGCCAGCCCGAGATGTGGATGCTCGGGTAGGGGTAGTCAGCCGCAAAGTACGTCTGGTATACCTCCTCGGCGAAGTGGGGCATGAATGGCGCCAGCAACTTTGCAGAAGTCAGGATGACCTGATGAAGCGTGTACTTCGCAGCATCGGCAGTCGGATCTCCACCGTAGAGGCGATACTTCACCTCCTCGATGTACATGTCGCAGAATTCATGCCAGATGAATGTTTGAACCGCAGTTATCGCTTGATTGAATTGAAAGTCCTCCAAGTACTCCGTCGCCTGCTTGACCAAGCGATTGAGTCGGCTGAGGATCCATCTGTCGCTCGGCCTGAACTCGAGCTCAGCCGGGTCAACCTCCTCTGTCTTGAAGCCCTGAAGGTGCATCCCGGCGAACCTGGCGGCATTCCAGAATTTCCTCATGAACCGATAGCCAAATTCCACGTCCTTCCAGGCGAAGGGGATGTCCGAGCCGGTGGAGGCCCCAACAGCCGCCCATTGCCTCAGGGCATCCGCGCCGTATTTGCCCCTCGCGAGCATGGTGTCGACGTAGTTCCCGAGAGACTTGGACATCTTTCGCCCATCCTCTCCGAACACCATGCCGTTTATGAGCACGGTTTTGTAAGGGACCTCGCCGAGCAACGCGAGGTGGCGCACTAGCAAGTAATAATCCCAAGTCCTGATGATGTCTGTGCCGTTGGGCTGGAGGTCAGCCGGGAAGAGGCGTCGGTCGAGGTTGGGCCAGCCAGCGTGGACGGCGATGGTTATCGAGCTGTCCATCCAGGTGTCGAGCACGTCCCTCTCCGGCTCGAAGTCCTCTTTTCCGCACTTTGGACACCGCTCGACCGGTGGCTTGTCTTTTGCGGGGTTCACGGGCAGCTGTTTTTCCTCTGCCACGATGGGCTCCCGGCAGCTCGTGCAGTACCAGGCGGGTATGGGCGTCGCGAATAGGCGCTGTCTCGATATCACCCAGTCCCAGTCCATGGACTCGGCCCAATCTATGAGGCGGGTGCGCATGTACTCTGGGACCCATCGAACCTTCTTCGCACCCTCGATCACCTTGTCATTGAGGTCGAGCACCCTCATGAACCACTGGTCCTTAGTCATGATCTCCACGGGCGTGTCGCAGCGCCAGCAGACGCCTATGTTCTGGGTGAGCTTCTCCTGCTTCACGAGCAGGCCGGCCCTTCGAAGGTCATCGATGATCCTCCGCTTGCACTCCTCGAGGGTCATCCCAGCATATTTGCCTGAGGCTTCAGTCATCCGGCCCTGCTCGTCCACGGCCTTTATAACTGGCAGCTTGTGACGCTTGACCCATCGCACATCGGTCTTGTCGCCGTATGTGCAGACCATCACCACGCCAGTGCCAAACTTGGGGTCGACCTCATGGTCCTCGATTAGCTCGACGACTTGGCCGAATGGCGGAACCTCCAACTTCTTGCCCACATAGTTTTTGTACCGCTCATCCTCGGGGTGAACCGCCACCACGACGCAGGCGGCGAGGTATTCGGGCCTAGTAGTCGCGATGATAAGGTAGTCGTCCTCGCCTTGGAGCTTGAACCTGATGTAGTTCAGGGTGCCCTCCCTATCCTCGTACTCCACCTCGGCATCTGCTATAGCGGTCTCGCAGCGGGGACACCAGTTGACTGGGTGCTCGCCCCGATAGATCAGGCCCTTTTTGTGGAGCTGCACGAAGGAGAGTTGAGTTCTGCCGTAGTAGTTTGGGTCCATGGTGCGGTACTCGGTCGACCAGTCGATGGAGAAACCCAGCGAGTGCATTTCCCCCTTCATGTGAGCGATGTTTTCCTCCGTGAGCTTGACGCAGAGCTCGCGAAATCGCTCAGGAGGGAGATCCCCCTTGCGGATGCCGTAGCGCTTCTCGACCTGCACTTCCGTCGGCAGGCCGTGGCAGTCCCAACCCTGTGGAAATAGCACGTTGAAACCGCGCATCCGCTTGTAGCGAGCCACGATGTCAAAGTAGGTCCAGTTGAGCGCCGTGCCCATGTGAAACTCGCCGGAGGGGTATGGAGGTGGTGTATCGATCACGTAGGTCGACGCCCTCAGGTCCTCACGCCTAAAGCGGTAGATCCCAAGCTCCTCCCATCGCCTTTGCCACTTCGGCTCGACTTCAAGCGGGTTGTAGTCCTTCTGCACTTCCATGGAAGCCCTCATCAAAATCTGATTTGAATAATATAAATCAGCTTAACTACTCCGCTCCAACGAACTGCTCGTGAGGGGGCTTCGCGAAAGCCTCTAGGCTAGGCTGTCTGACCGGGCGCTTGATTTTGATCTCTTTGCCGATGTCGATGCGGAGGCCAGCATAGCCAGGCAGGGTCTCGACCCCGGTTTCAGCCTTAATCCTCGCCGCTTCCTGCTCAGGCCCATGCCTCAGGAAAAGCATCCCCATGTGCACCATCACAGCCAGCTCGGGCTTCACCTCCTTCAAAATCGAGATGAAGTCGTCCGAGCAAAGGTGCCATCGGATGCGCATGCCAAGCGGGCGGGTGACGTTCGCGATGAGCACCTTAGAGCCCCTGAAGTTCTCCACGAGACCATCGAAGTACTGGGTGTCGTTGGTGTAACCTATTACCCCAGCCTGCGAGTGGAGCTTCAGCCCGAATGTCATCGGTTCACTGTGCTGCGTTGGCGTAGCCTCAAGTTTGATGTCGGTGAGCTCATATGTCGCGCCAGGCTGAAAGGTGACGATCTCCGCTACTTTGCTCTGATGATATTTAGAGATAGCCGGGCCAAATCTCGCCCTGCCTCGAAGCACGCTAGGGCTGCCTATCAGCACTCCCCGTTTTTTCGTCGTGTGCTGTGTCATGGCTTCGATGAGGACCTCCGCATCCGTGTAGTGATCAGGATGGCAGTGGGTGACGACGATGCAGTCGAGGTCGAGTGGATTTAGGCCGTGCTGGTGCGTCAGCAGAAGTGCTCCCGGGCCTGGATCAACGTGCAATTTGACCTGACCATGCAGGCGAAAGCCTCCGGTCTTGAAGTGTTGGTCGATTGTCTGGTACCTCCCACCGCCACAACCCAAGAATACCAGCTCGACCATTGAATCACCAGCTAATGTAATAATTTCGGCGGAAAACATAAACCCCCTCTGTCGTACGTATTTAGCTCTTGGCCCATTCTAGACTTAGACTTTCAGCCAGCGCCTGGGAAGGATTGAGCCCCCGCTGTTTCCATGTGGCTAGCATAGTCATCATCGTCTCATAGATCGAGGTGCCCTTCTCGTTCCTAAGCGTCCCGATGATCTTCCGGAATCCCAGCTTTTTCAGCTTAGCACGCGGGTGTGGCCTTAAGGCTGGAAAAGCGAGTCTGGAAGCGATGGATTCACCCGTACGTCGTAGATTCTGGCATGAGCGCCTGTAGACGGGTCGGTGTAAATGTAATCTCCGCCAGACCATCCCGATAATTGGTCCCTAATTCGTAAAATGAATCCGTCTGCACATCCCGGTAATCCGAAAAGCTAACACCCAAGGACTCTTCCACGTCCCAACAATCACCATCCGGGAGATAATCGATTTCGTGCCTGACATAGTGGAGGATGATGAAAGGTGACATTACGACGATAATTGGGGCGCACCGCCATCCCAGGTGTGTGTGTTTTAATAATGGTTTCGCGTCAGTTAAAGTGGGACGGATTCGTAACCGGGTGGCTATACCCCGACGAGAAGATGGGCGATGGTCGGGGGAATAATTTGGACCGTTGGGTATAGAAATGGGTGAGAAAATAAATGGTCGGCTGGGGCCTAGAGGAAGCGAAAATGGTTGATTTTGAGAAAGAATACAAAGAGCTTACAGAGAGATGGCATCCACTCATAGAAAAACTAAAAAGTATCGAAGATTTCAATTTGAGTATTAAAAGATTAGCGGGACATTTTCTTGAAGTGGCCAGTGAGTTTTGGGTTGCAAAGGAGCTACAAAATTTATGTCATGAGGTAAAAATTGTACATGAGAAAAACAAAGCAGATCTCTATATTGGAGACCTGGGTATAGAAGTGAAAGGTAGTACTCGACATAATTTAGATGGTGATTGGTGGTGGGGGTATAGTCTCGGCAATGACCGTCAATTATTTGAAAGAGATTATCGAGTACTCATACTTGTTAGGGCTGATGAGAATTCAGTTCCTTTCGACTGCTTTGTCATAACTAAAAGAGAAATAGAACGAGACCGCCCTTACAAAAATAACGGAAAATATATTATCAATCTCCAAGAAGAACTCCCCAACTATCCAGATGAGTATCAAAGAACTGAAACGGAAATAGAAAAAAAGCTTCATTTAAATAAATCCGATTTTAGAAACCGGTGGGACAAAATCAAGACGGTGGTTAAATGACCTCCCTCACATTCTACGGCGGCGTAGGTGAGATTGGCGGCAACAAGATTCTGCTCGATGACCGCGACATCCGGGTATGGTTAGACTTCGGCCTCAGCTTCGGGCAGCAGGGGCAATTCTACGGCGATTTCATGGGGCCCCGCTCGAAGGGAGGTCTCCGGGACTTCCTCCAGTTCGGGTTCGTGCCCCGCCTCGATGGGATTTACAGGGACGACCTCGTGCATGTCCAAGGGATCGATGGCGCACTCAAGGAACTCGGCATCGAAGACACATCCTACTGGACCCCGGAGCTCCTGAGCTACGGGGACGTTCTCAAGCGCGACGGGAAGCCTTGGCTCGCGGGGGTTCTACTAACCCACGCTCACCACGACCACTGCGGCCACATCCCGTACCTCGACCCGCGGATCCCGATCTACTGCTCCGAGGTCACGCTGCGGGTTCTGCAGGCAATGGAGGAGATCAGCGGGGATGAGTTCACCACGGTCAAGCCTTGGGGGATCGAGCGCTTCAAAAGCGGGTTCTTCAAGGGCAAACCGTCGATAAAGGGTGGAGATGAGGTTACCCGCGAGTTCAGGGCCTTCACCCCTGGTGGCACCCTCAAAATCGGGAGGCTGCTTGTCCAGACCTTCGCCGTCGACCACTCGATCCCCGGGGCGGTGGCCTACCTGATAACAACTTCGGACGGCAAGCGCGTGTTTTACACTGGGGACCTAAGGTTTCACGGTAGGCAGGCTGAGGCCACCAGGTACCTTCGGGAGGCGCTCAAGGGGGTAAAGCCGGACGCGATGGTGTGCGAGGGAACGCGTATGGACGAGCCCGAGCCGGACTCCGAGGAGCGTGTCCAGACCGAGTGCACCGAGATCGTCTCGGAGGCCAAGGGGTTTGTCGGGGTTGAGTTCGCGTGGAAGGACCTGACCCGCTTTGAAACCCTTCGGGAGGCCGCCCGAGCAAGCGGGAGGACTTTCGCGGTTTCGGCACGCACCGCCTACCTGCTCAACAAGCTGGGACGCGGCGAGGAGGTGGAGCGAGACCCGGGGGTGAAGGTTTACGTCCCCCGGAAGGACAGCATGACGTACAGCCCTGGCGACTACAGCAGGTCGAAGTACACCGCGGGGTTCAGCTCGGACTGGGAGGAAGGGGGGCCGGATATCCGACACCTCGAAAATGGGATAAGGGCTTATCAGATCAAGGCCGACCCCTCACGCTACCTCGTGCACCTCGCCTCCTGGGAGTTCAACGAACTCATCGACCTGCAACCTCCGGAGGGCGGTCTTTTCATCTTGGCTTCATCGGAGCCCTACGACGAGGAGGGGGTGATCGAGGAGGAGCGGAGGAAGGCTTGGATGAAGCACTTCAAGCTCAACCCTCCCGACCACGAACTCCCCCACGTACACGCCTCGGGCCACATCTCCGGGGTCGAGCTCAAGGCTTTCGTGCGTGAAATCAAGCCCAAGCAACTGTTTCCAATTCACACGGAGCATCCGGAAGAGTTTAAGGGGCTGGCTGAGCAAGTTCATGAAAAGATTAAGCCGCAGGAACCATATGAAATCTGAAAGAAGGGTCACCATGAGAGAAAGTGACATCATCCGCATTCTGAAATCTGATAGAAATCTGTATGGTGAGTGCCTCAGCTGCGGAGGTAACTTCCAGCTGGCCAAGGCGGAGCTTTTCTACAGTGACCGCTTCACTCCTCGGGCCAAGGAGCGGGTAGAAGAGTGGACGGAAGAGCTTGAGGAGAGGATCAAACAACTGAGAGAAAAGCAGAAAAAGGCGAGGGAACGGGCCACCAAAGCTACCACCAGCGTCAACGTGGGGAAGGTCATAGAAAAAATCGTCCCCGCCCTGCCCTGCTTCAAGTACAACCCGCAGGACTGCCGCGGGCTTTTCGACCCCATCGACTTTATCCACTTCGACGGACTCTCCGAAAATGGCAAGGTCAACTTCATTCGGATAATAGACCTTAAAACGGGCAGAGCCGGATTGAACACTCGCCAGATACAGATCAAGGATGCCATCGAGAGAAAGAGGGTCGAGTGGGAGGTCTATCAGAGGAAATAATGGTGGGAGTTATGGAAGGGGCCAGCGCTTTTATAGGTCTTTTCAAAGCGCAGAGAAACATTTTCGGTATTTGTCCCTCCTGCGGGGAAATATTTCGGCTTAGTGACATCAAAATCTCGTACCGACGCAGATTTCCGGCAGATTGGCACGACAAACTTCTGGCTGAGGAGGAGAGAATCAGTGATAAAGAAGACGAACTAGAAGAGAGGCTAGCCGAGATAAGGGAAAAGGCGACCGAACATGCTAGAAAGGTCTTGCTACCGAGGCTTTTGAGAAAAGTCGACCCCCTCTTTACCAAGTTGGGATATTTTCCTCAGGATGTGAAGGCAATTTTTGACCCCATAGACTTCGTGGTTTTCGACGGGATGAACAGAACTGAAAAAGTTAAGAGGATCGTGTTTATGGATCATGAAACAGAAGATATGGGGCAACGAGCTATTCAAAAAAGCATAGAGAGAACAATTGATAAAGAGAAGTACGGGTGGGAAACCATCAGGATATCATCAAAAACTGGGGAGATGGAAGCTCCGTAAATAGCGAGGTGTCAGAACACGACTCAACGGCTCGTTGGGGGAAAAAAACGTGAAGGGTGAAGCGAAGAAGTTCGACCTCAACATAGAGAAGATATTGGAGGACTGGGAAAAGCGCCATGCCATTCGGGAGATTATAGCGAACGCAATTGACGAAGAGATCCTCACCGGCTGCAAACCGATGGAAATATTCAAGGATGCGGGTGGGCGATGGCATTTCAGGGACTTCGGTCGTGGCCTTAAGCACGAACATCTGACGCAGAAAGAGAACGACGAAAAGCTCAGAAACCCTCACGTCATAGGCAAGTTCGGGATCGGATTAAAGGATGCCCTCGCGACCCTCGACAGGAAAAAGGTCAAAGTCTCCATCTTGTCGCGGCATGGAGACATGACTCTAGGGAAGTCAGAAAAGCACGGGTTCGAAGATTTGATAACGCTGCATGTCTACATCTACCCCCCGTCCGATCCGAAGTTCGTGGGCACTGAGTATGTTCTGTCGGGGTGTAATGCAGAGGATGTCGAAGCAGCAAAAAAACTGTTTTTGAGGTTTTCGGAGGAGAAAGCGCTCGAGCATACGGAGTACGGGGACGTACTGAAGAGGGGAGACGGTTCTGCCAAGATATATGTGAACGGAGTCAGAGTCGCCGAAGAGGACAATTTCCTCTTTTCTTACAATATCACATCGCTGACGAAGGCCATCAGGAAAGCGCTGAACCGGGAGAGGAGCAACGTGGGGAGAACAGCCTACTCAGACAGGGTCAAGTCGATACTACTCACCTGCAAGACTAAGGAGGTCGCCGACCCGCTCGTTGAGGACCTAAAGGGCTACGAGGCCGGGACACTCCACGACGAGCTCAACTGGCTTGAGGTCAGCACACACGCCTGCAAGCTCCTCAACTCGCTCGAAAAAGTGGTGTTTTTCACCCCCGAGGAGCTTGCCGATGCTGCGTATCTCGTGGACAAGGCCCGAGGCGACGGTTACAAAATAGTGACAGTCCCAAGTGCTGTGAAGGAGAAGATCCACGGACTCCTAGATGTCATGGGTAAACCGATGCTAGATCTGGAACAGTTCCAGCATCAGTGGAACATTAGCTTCAAATTCAAATTTATCGCTGAAGATAAGATGACGCCGCAGGAAAGAGAAGTGTTCAGGACGACCAGTGCCATCCTAGAACTGGCTGGCGGGAAGCCGAAGAATGTCAAGGAGGTGAAAATATCGGAAACCATGAGGCTGGATCCCATCATCTTCAGGGAAGCGAACGGGTTGTGGGAGGAAACGACCGGACGGATAATAATAAAGAGGAGTCAGCTGAAGGACTTGGAAACTTACGCCAGCACCCTGCTGCACGAGGTGTGCCACGCGAAGAGCGGAGCGCAGGACGTCAGCAGCGAGTTCGAGGATGAGCTGACTTCGCTCGCCGGTATGATAACGAAAAAATCGTTGAGTCGCTAATTGTGTCTAAATAACATTCTGCCGCCCATAGGCGGCCGGGCGCATGTAGTACAGCCCCCTGCCGGTTGCTCAGCTCCAGAAGCTAAATACGTACGTCAGGCTTTATGCCACAACTAAGGACCGCTCGATCTCCTTCAACATGTTACATAGCGAGTGCCACACGCCTCCCAAGTACAAGCGGTGGTGCCCGACCTGCGAGCGGGATGTTGGCGGGGACGAGATCGACAATGGATATGAAATAACCAAGGATAGGTTCATCTCGCTCACCAAGGATGAGATTTACACATAAATTCGGTTCTGCACATAAATTACCCTGTTTGCACATAAACTAGAGCGATTGCACATAATTCAGTAAATCGCAAAGTAGAATTTTAAATCCCAACTCGGCGTAAAATATCATTTACAGCTGCAATTGAGTTGGTTAAAAGAGATCTCGCAGAAATGGGCCCAAATTTATTAAAGGGAACGCATCTTAGTTTATTAGTATGAGCAATTCCCTCCAAAGTCGCGTCCCTTGTCCACGCTGTAATCGGGTCATCAAACTGGGAGAAGATTGCCCTTATTGCGGCTTGTGGGCATTTTTAATTGAAAAAAGTCTTGAATCCCACCCACTTGAACTCCATCGAGATACTGTAAAAAAGCTTCTTACCAACCTGATTATTAATACTGATACCATCGACCCCGATGAAAATGCTAAAAAAATAGCAGAAATATTGGCCGATCAGGTGTTTTTAGGTACAAAAGAAGCAACTAAACTTGTCGGTAAGATTATTGATGGAACTATAATACAAATAATTGATGAACATGTGCACCTTGATGATTCCCATCCAGACAGGGAGGAAGCAACTGATATGTGTTTCACTCAGGAAATCGACACTCTTATTGACAATATTCTACAAGGTTTGGAGAAAGAAGGAAAGATAATTTTTAAAGGTGGCCCCATTATTTTGGAGCACGATAAACCGTTAAAAAATGTCATAAAATTGGTAAATCTATTTAGAGGCTTTTCAGGAAAGCTTTGTTGGTGGGATAAATATTTCCAAGAGAAAGGATTTTGGTATTTGAGTGAGTTAGACGAGAAGAAAATCAAAGATGTAATAATTTGCGTGGGTCCAGATTACGCAAATGATGATAAATTTAAAGAATTTTACAGATTGACAAAAGACCAGTTTGAAATGAATGGAATAAATTTTAACTTCAGAGTTTTGGCCGACAAGAAAATGCTAAAAAAAGTTCATGCGCGGATAATCATAGATGAGAAAAACGCTTATGCGACTCCTTCGACACGCACAATAGCGGAACAATTCGATTATGTACACCTGTTGGAGGAGAAGGAAACCTGTGCGGCAAAGGGAATGTTTAATAAGATTTGGGATTGTGCAGTTGATATATCGAAATTTTGGGAAGATATCCAGAAAGCTCAGGCTCGGGGATGACAAGGCGCCCGAGGAGTGTGAGGTCCCTATCGCCGAGACTTCAGAAGTGGTTGGTCAAGTTTCTTGATTTCGAGCTTCGCTTCCTTCTCCATCCTCCTCAGCACTTCCCTGCTCTTCTTATCCTTTGCCACCTTGAGCGAGCTCCGCGCGAACTTCATCACATCCTCTAGGTGTTGTCTGAGCCTGAAGATCCTGTCCCCCCAGTCGAATATCGCACATATGTTGCCAGGCAGAAAGGCGGTTTCATAATCCCCGTAGACCTTGC
>Ga0315314_1001582_pt1 | contig 20367 bp, 26 predicted proteins | sample TDP9_MG_FD_203631 | JGI IMG/M metagenome (GOLD analysis project Ga0315314, IMG submission 203631) | Freshwater sediment microbial communities from Lake Towuti, South Sulawesi, Indonesia - TDP9 | ecosystem: Environmental > Aquatic > Freshwater > Lake > Sediment | place: Indonesia: South Sulawesi... | reverse complement strand
CCGGCTGAAGTCTCTCACACCATTCACGGCGGGTCTCCGACCCCCTCTTGAAAGGCCCGCCTTCTTCCAAGAAATCGAGACACTTGAACCAGCACCTGACTCCAACGATGTCGCCTATTGTTGCTTCAAGTTTAGGGTCGGCGAGCCAGAAATAGACCGGGATTCTAGTGGGTTCTCCCCGCATCGTCTGGGAAACCACCATCCTGGAACTCGAAGCCAAATCTGCCAGCTCTAACCCATGAGACTTTGAGCGTCTGACCATTCGCCACGTGACTCTTGTCTTTATCTGACTTCCAACTATGTAATTCCAAGGCGATACCGTTGGTCGCAGTTGTCGCAGCCGGCGCCATCAACTGGGATATCAATCTGTTCGTAGGAGAATTCCCCAGACCAGGCGAAGAGACACCCGTCATCAGAATCACGAGGGTGCCCGGAGGCAAGGCCGGAAACGCCGCGGTGGCTGCGGCCAGACTGCTCGGCTCAGGCAAAGTTGGAATCATAGGCGCCCTTGGTACGGATGAGATTTCGGGAACTCAGCTGCAGCTTCTGAATAGCGAAGGAGTGGACACCTCCGCCATCAGCAGGAAGGTAGATGCGGAATCTGGCCAAGCCTACATCGTCACGGATCAGTCAGGAGAGAACTTGATTCACACGCACTTCGGAGCCAACGCGATCTTGAAACCAGAGGATATCCTACAGAAGAGTTCCCGCGAAATGATACAATCCGCGAGAATCACGGCCATCACAGATCCACCGGAAGAAGTAATTGAGACAATCACACGAATCGCCCACGGAGCCGGAAGATTGATCGCGTGGGATCCCGGAATTAGAGCGAAACTCGGAATGAATCGACTACGGGACATTCTACTGCGCACTGATTACCTCCTCCTGAATGAAGTAGAGGTGGAGTACATGACCGGAGTTAGTGACCCCGCAGAGGCTGCGAAGCTTCTTTCGGCGCTCAAATCAGATCTGACCGCCATTCTGAAGTCAGGCAGGGAAGGGTGCACGATGTTCACAGACAAGGCGACCATAGGAGCCCCTGGAATTGACCTATCCAAGTATGGAATGAGCGTTGTCAACACGGTCGGATGCGGCGATGCCTTCCTAGGGGCGTTCTCGGCCGCAAAGGCACTTGATCTCACTGACAAGGAAGCCTTGCAGTGGGCGAATTGGGCAGGCGCCCTAAAGGCCACCAAACCCGAAACGAGAGGCAGCCCGACAAGAAAGGAACTCGACAAGTGGATCTCAGCAACAAGCACACCCGAAAATCGTTAAGGCTCGACCCACGATCACGACATTCGGCCGAAGTTCTCAACGAGGATGGACAAGAAGAAGGTCATGGAGCCCCGGGCGGGATTTGAGCCCGCGACCCTTGCCTTTTCAGGTCTCCTTACCAAGGCAATGCTTACGGCTGCGCAGCATCTACCAGGCTGAGCCACCGGGGCTGTGATCGTTCAGGTCAGATTCGTGTTCTAATAACGTTTCGACGGGACAAAAAAGTGCACTCCCGACGACATACGCCACGTTGCGAAGATTCAAGAATGACAAGAACGTGAGGGGGCCAACTCTTTTCGTGAAGCGACTAGTCAAGCGCTGGTTTGTCCATTGGCCGTTCCTCAACGCCTTTTACCAAACGTTTAAGACGGCTTCCCATGTCACGTTTTCTCAACGAATCTTAAGGAGGAAGAATGAATATTGGTCAAGCGATGCCCATCATGCGGATACAACAATAGAGACGATGCCGTGTTCTGTTCGAGCTGCGGCGGTTCACTTGCTGCTCCGGGAGCTCCAATGATGAAACCTGTCCCCTCTGTTCGCGTAGTGACTCCGGTGACACCGGGCGCCCCGATGAGGGTTCCGCCCCCAGGAATGTGTTTCTACCACTCAAGTCTTCCAGCAGTTTACATATGCAACCGTTGCGGTCGAGCAATCTGTCGTGACGACTCGAAGGCGTACATGGACCTAGTGCTCTGCCCACAGTGCTACGCTGGAATTGTCCCACCCATGGCTATGGCGCCGCCAGGTCCGGTCGCACCTGCATATGCACCTGCCCCCGCTCCGGCACCGGCATTTGCGCCGGTTCCTGGACCAATGCTTGGACCCATGTTTCCTGCCGCACCTGCAAGATCACTCTGGGGATTCATCATTGCTCTCGTCTCGGGAATTCTTGTGCTGCTCAACGCAGGCCTGCTGCTGGCGTGGCAATTCTATGGCGGATCGTTCCTTTGGGCGAACATATTCTTCTGGATCTGCAAGATCGACGGATGGTCCTGCCCATTGGCTACTGGTTCTACAGCAACAGGGAACATCTCGTTCGTTCTTGGAGCAGTCATAGGCCTGATCATCATAGTCGGCTCCATCTTGATGATCCTAGGGTACGGCACAATCGGTAGCATCGTCGTTTTCCCGATGGCGGTTTTCAGCCTAGTCATCGGGGGCGGCTTCGTCGCGGGCTTCGTACTCGGAATCGTCGGCGGCATCTTGGGCATGATAGGGCGATAGTAGCCAGAATCCCCCCCAAGTTTTTCTTTAACCTATGATATGTTTGGTGTGTGTTCCGTGTCGCACGTAGCAATCTCCGGCCAAGTCGTTGAGAAAGTAGTAAGGGAGGCGAGAGAACATCCAGACGAACAGGTCGTGGGAGTGCTGCTTGGCGGACAGTCGGGCGGCGCAATTGTCATCGAAGATACGGCTACGGGCGTTGCCGAGTCAAACTCCGCTCATGCGACACTAACCGGAGATTCGATCGCGAAAATCGCAGATGATATAATCAACAAGAGAATAAGAGGTAGTATTGTAGGTTGGTATCATTCTCATGTTCGTGGCGGCGTCTTCATGTCCGAAACAGATGTGGAGACTCAACTCAAACTTCAACAGTTCTCTCCTTTGGTGACCGCAATGGTGATTGATGCGCACACGGGGAAGACAGGGTTCTTCAGAGCTGACGCTAAGACAAAAGGCGCGATACCGGTTCCCTCACAGGATGTAAGGGCCGAGGCGACACTGCCCGCCCCTACCGCCTATCCGACCAGTCAGGCAGCGTATCCCCAAGCACCCCCACCGGCGGCTCCACAGGTGTCGACCCGCACGATACTGATAGTGGTAGTTCTTATCACGTTGGCAGTCTCTAGCGGCATCGTGGCGCTGGCATACTACAGAGGCCCAGCAACGGGCGGAGGGAACCTTGCAATAGACCACACTCCACCAAAGCCACCGCTCACAATAGCGCATCCCATAACAATCGACGCGAACGTAACCGGCACAGACCTAAAGAACGTCACACTCGCATACAGGGTGCTTGAACAGTCCCCGACCGGCAGAGGCTTCATTATCGGAGACTTGGTCAAGGTTCCGATGCTTCTGAAAGCCGCTGGAAAGGACACTTATTCCTACACGCTTCCGTCAGCTGACGTCTCGGGAGTATACATCAATTACTACATCGCCGCGTTTGACGGCTCCGGAAATGTCGCTCGCACCGATAACTACAACCTTGACGTAGGGGATTTCACGTGGCGCTCTGACCGTACTGAAGTCATCGTGACCCGGACAATCACAACCACCGTGACGCTTGACACGGAGTCTATCAACGCCTTCAGTAGACCTGTGACGATCAAAGTCGCGGAGTCTCCACCTTTGGGGGTCCAGATAAGACCGGTCAGCACCCAAGTGGTGCCGCCGAACCCAGCAATCCTAGAAATCAAAGCGCTCGACAACGCGCAATTGATCTCTCAGGATGAGGTGGAGATCGATGCTGTCTACTCGCCACCCGGCGTGTCATCTGTGCAAGTAGTTAGGTCCATGACCCTCGTGCTGACTGTCACAGATTTCGAATTAGATGTCACGCCAACCTACGTGAAGATCCAACGCGACCACAACGGCACATACACTTTCACGCTAGATGTCTACGATGGCTTTACCACCCCTGAGGGGTTCAAGATTACCATGAATGGCCTGCCCGAGAAGACAGGTTGGGAACTCAGGCTCGTCAGCACGAGAATAGACGAGCATCAGAAACTCCACGCGATCTACGATCTAGTAATATCGGTCGAATCAGGAGCCAAGACCGGCAAGTACCTTTTCCAGGCCAAGGTCACCGCTCGCACATCCGGCGGCACTATCACACATGATGTCGACAACATCCAACTTGAGATCACGTAACCACATGCGAAGATTGGAGCCACTTCTCGGAGGTGAGAGAAACACTTGAAGCTCTTCGTTCAAGCACCGATCGGACCACAGACAGGTTTGGCTGAAATCGACGTGATTCCCGACCATACAATCGGAGAGATCAAGCAGCAGGTGTGTACCTCTTTTGGGGTCGATTCTGCAACAGTTGCATTGATGTACGGCGGTATCATACTAGACGAGTCCAGCACCGTTAGCAAGGCAGGGATCCCAGAGAACGCCCAGCTGGCTCTCATGCCGTACAACATCATCGGTGGCAACGCAGCGTGAATATTCCGCTCCTCTACAAGGAGAAGAACTTTACAAATCATCAGTTTCCGACCGTCGTGGCGTTGAACGACCCTCCCACGACGTATGAAGGGATGCTCAGATGTGAGAAGGGGCCGGTGAAGGCTCTTGCTGAGAAGAAGATCTGGCCCTTCACAGAGTACACGGACTGGAACAGATTCAGACTAGAACTTCCTGAAGAATACCCCCTCAAGCCCCCGACAGCTACGTGGCTGTCTGACATATCGCATCCGAATATTGTTCCTAAGGTCATGAATGCTGTCTGTGTTTCGATCCTTGGAGAAAACTGGCGACCAGACCTGAAGCTTGTCTCGGTCGTCAACGCACTGTACTATCTTCTTTCTGATCCGAACCCGGATAACGTCTTTGACCATCCGAACTGCCTGAGGGCGGCAAATATCTGTAGGTCACATGGATTCCCAAAAATGGCGAAACGGAAGACCCCCGCACAGCAAAACGACGTGGTTCGCTTCAACATCGTACCTATCCCACAGCCCCCCTCAAAAGGACAGGAGCCTCCGGGCGACGTGATACGTTTCAGGATCCCTGAGAGGGAGCGCAAGGAACATTAGTTGAAAGTAAGAGTCTCGATGCCGTCAGTCCGAGACATAGAACTTGACGTTCGCGAGACAGCTACAGTCAGACTTGTGAAGAAGAAAGCATGCAAGATACTGGGAATCGAGCCCGAGCAAACTAACATCCTCTACAGCCGACGACGACTCGACGACAACAAGAGAATAGGCCCGCTCACATTTCAGAAGCCTTTGACACTGGACTACCTCTGGGCGCGTCATCTGATTCTCTGGGGCCAAGAAGGGCAGAAACGCCTCAGAAATGCTACTGTTCTAGTGGCAGGCGCCGGCGCAATTGGCAACGAAGTTGCAAAAAACCTCGCGATGCTCGGGATCAAGCGTCTACTAATTATCGACAGTGATGTTGTGGAACTTTCGAACACAAGTCGAATGATCTTCTTCGAACGCAAGAACCAGGGCTCAAACAAAGCAAAGGTTCTGGCACGCAATATCACTTCCAAGTTTCCACACGTCGAATCCGTGGCCTGGACTGGTATGTTAGAGAGACTGCCGCTCGAACATGTCCTAAGCGCCGACATGATCGTGTGCGGACTGGACAATGTCCTGTCTAGGATATACCTCGCACAGTTGTCGAGGACGTACTCGATACCAATGGTAGACGGCGGCATAGTTGGATATCAGGGCAGAGTCCAAGTGTACGCACCCCCGGACATGCCTTGCCCGCTCTGTGCTTTCCCATCAGGAGACTACGGACGTATTGCAGGTCTAAGGAACCCTTGCGACGGACCAGCTGAGGAGACCAAGGTTCCATCCTTGCCTACAACTATTTCGCTCGTCTCATCGATTCAATGCCAAGAGGCGGTGAAGCTCATCATAGGTTACCGCGCTTATCTGAAGAATGGCGAGTGGCCAAAGGAGACGGGAGAACCTCTCAAGGGCGTGCTCATGGTTGACTTGAGGTACAATCGCTACAGCGTCGTAGATGTGAAACGAAACAAGAACTGTATCGTATGTGGGGAAAACGGAGTTGCTCAAAGATCCGTGCCGATCCTTAAGATTCCAATCACAGGCCTCCGGAACTCCACTTCACGCTTGTATGAGACGGTGGCGAAGCAGTTGAGGCTGACCGACCGGCAAGTGACATTGTTCTCTCAGAAAGACGGCAAGACAGTGAAAGTCGAGAAAGGACAGTCTTTACGGAGACTACGCATTGGAAAGAACAGCGTCTTGACCGTGGTCGCGCAGAATGGACCTGACTACAGGGAAGCAGTTGTCAGGCTCTCAAGGACATGACTTTCTACGCCATGCCTATCAGTATGGGCAAGCCTCTTCATAGAGACGAGTGATGGAGCAATCGTTATTACGTCTAGGAAGCCGTATCAAAGTAGGTCTCGACTATGCGACAATGTACCGTCTGCGGAAGCAGGAATGCCGATGATGCGGTCTTCTGCAGTACCTGTGGAGCCACATTTGCCACGACTCAGCCTCCACAAGCCCTACAAGTCAGTGGAACCCCAACGAAACCTGTTCCAATCGTGAAAACGATCACTCCGCTTGCACAGTCGCCTCCCCCTCCAATGGCTGTGCCGAGAACTCAGATGACGATGGGGTCTTGTTTCTATCACCCCGAGCTTCCAGCTACGTATGTCTGTGCGCGATGCGGAAGGACGATATGCTTCTCTTGCACGAAGCCCTATGGGCAGTTGGCTATGTGCCCCCAGTGTTACTGGGCTATAGCACTGCGCAGTGGCACAAGACCATATGCCCCTTAGACGGTACGTCTAGGCGAGCAGCCCCTTCTTCTTCAGCCGTTCTGTCGAACGTCTTATTTCGTCCACGGACACACCAAGCTTCTTTGATGCTTGAGTGAGAGATATCTCCCCATCTCGTTCTACTATGTAGTCGAAGACCCTCTTGTCCAGTGCCTCGACGTCAATTGTCGGCGCGATCCGCCTTGGGGTCTGAGCTGCTCCGCATTTTTGGCAGTACTCGGCCGAACTCGAAATCTTGGCTCCACACTTCTGGCATGGCATGGAAGGCTTTGCTGAAGGCAGAGCGGTGCTCGGAGCTTTGGCCTTAAGCCCTTTGAGACCGGATCTGAGTGACATCGCCAATCTTCTCAGGGAGCCGGGCTTCCTAACAGCGATGATTGTGAACGCCATAATGGCAATTGCGACCGACGCTATGACGAAAACAAAGATCCATGCAGCTGTGTAGTCAGCGTTCCATACAGCCTCGACGGCATAGGGACGATCCATGACGATTTCAGCTTCATTCTCACTAATGCGGCTGACTGCACTCGGAGGATTTGGCTGCCACTTTGCGAGTGTATATTTGACAGGGAAGTCGGAACCGCTGTAAGTGACACCAAACCTGGCTCTTTCGCCGCTGAAGTACCATCCACTGCCCTTTGTCTCTCCGATGCTGGAGGTCACTTTGAGAAAATACTGGGTTTGATAGATCACCTCAACATGATGCGCACGGTCCATTGGGACATCTATCGAAGTCCCTTGCTGAGTCATCCCGTCAACATTCCAAGAAGTCAAGCTGAGCCGTTCAACTGAAGTTGTGTTGATCAGCTGTGGAACAGGTCCAAGTCTAACAGTCTGCCCCGCGTCGTACCACGTGCTATTTGGAATCTTAAGCACCTGAACGAGCGAAGGCGGTGTGAAGACAACGCTTAGCAGATACTGAGCCTTGTATTTGGCGATCAAGTATTTTGGACCATCCATCTGTAGCGACCCTTTGACATCGGTGCCGACGTAGTCTCCAAGCCATTGCGCGAAGACGTATCTGGTGTCAGCTCCAGCTGTTGCATCAGGGGCAGAGAAATTAGGAGAGGAACCTGCATCGAACCACAGAGTCGACGACGATAGTATGCCTGCCGGATCGGAAGACATCTTGAGACTGTACTGCGTCTTCCACACGGCGACCGCTTTTTTCGCTTGATCCATGACTATCGCATTCGAAGTTATTTCGCGTCCCGATGCATCTCCTTCCCACCGTACAAAGACGTACCTTACTCCCTCTGGGCCGGCTGTGACGTTAGTTGGCACTCGCGCGTATGCAGTCGTGCCTTCATCGTACCAGTCGGCTCCCGTCGCAGAGACATACGCGGAAAGAACCTCGAGGCGATGTTGTGGCTTGTAGGTGAACGTATGGAGCCCGGCTTCCGAAAAGGATCTCAGATTCTCTTTGCATTGGTACCGCGTCTCGTTGCTGAAGTTCACGTTTAGATCGACACTTAGTGTGTGGGCGCTACCTGGAGCGAAGCTTAGCACCTTGGTCTCGCCTGTTTGGATCGTTCCGTTTAGCACACCATCCACGTAGTAACGCGTCTTCACTCCTGCAGGAAGTCCCGCGACAACAAGCTGGACAGAGTGTTCTTGCGCCAGCACGACCGCTGGCGCAAGGGTGTTTACGCTTAGGATCAACACGGCAACCGCCAGAACGAGCACTGCCGTCTTGGATGCCATGGGGATCCGGGTCTCCACATCAATAGTCTATCATTGGTCCACCACTAAAATACGTTACCCAGCCTCCGAGCCCCAATAAAACGAAAACGCTTTCTATACGATACGCCGACGTCGAGTACTGTGTCTACTGCGACGCCCACGTACCCGTAGAGTCTGTTGTGTACTGGGCGGATGACCAGCGACCGAGATGTCCGAACTGCGAAAGAGCGGTTCAGCAATGAAGAGAAATAGCGAAGATGCTGCACGGGAGAAAGAAGCACTACTGCAATTCGAAAGCGTGAAGCGTTGGATGTCATGTGAGACCATAAACTCTTCACGCACAAGACAGGCATACCTGAAGTATCTGCAGATCCTTACGGATCACTTTGGCTGCGATCCCGATGAATTAGTCGCGCAGCGAATAGAGGACATGGCGCAACGGGACTTCACGAGACGACAACGCATCGAAGAATCCGTCCGCACGCTCAAGGCCAAGATGGCCAAAGAGGACGGAGAGACCAAGGCCTTCATGCTTGTCGCAGCAGCCTGCTCGTTCTTCAAAGCCAACACCGGCGCCCGTCTTAACATCAACAATCCGACACCTGAGGTCAAGAATGAGGTCTGGACCTTTGAAGGGGAGCCCAGCCGAGAGCAGGATTTCTGGCGTAATGTCGTCGACCACGCCCCGACTCTACGCGACGCAGCGTTATTCCTGATAGGTTTGGAAGCTGGGCCGCGTGACGGCTCAGCGCTCGCGATGACAATAGGCGACGTAACTAACGAATTCAACACGAACACGGCCCCGTACAGAATACGCATCCCGCCTCCCGGCGAATCGCCTAGTAAGAAACGGGGCGGCCACGGCTTCATTGCAGACGATGCCAGAAAGAAAGTTGAATCCTATCTCGCTTTGAGACGAACTCGCGGCTTCAGCGTTGAATTGACGGATCCCCTCGTGGTCGACGTTGATACAGGGAGGCCGCTCAGGAGTGCTGATGCACTGAATGATGCGCTAAGACAGTCTTTCCTGGATGCTGGCGTGTTGAGCCATGATCAGGTCTACCCACCTGATGTGCGCATGTCGCCTGTACGCTGGTATTGCCTGCGTAAACGAGCGCAGACCATCATGGAAGACAACACAGACGGCACAGGCATCGCCTTGAACTGGGTTGATGAGCTCTTATCACACCGAAAGCGTGGCGCACAGGCCGGCCACTACAGCAAGCCCACCGTTCAGCAGTTGCGCGCCGCCTACGCGAAGGCGATGCATCGTTTGACGATATTCCGGGAGGCGAAGCCGCAGGTAAATCAAGACCAGATTGATCTTGCTGTCCAGCGAGCGCTACGCGGCTTAATCAGTGAGAGACTACCGCAAGAGCTTGAGAAGACACGGTCACAAATCGTCACGGTCAAGGAGCTGGCGCGGATACTACGCGAACTCACGACTGTCAGCCAACGCGCCGAATAGGGAACCCCTTATGCATCAGGACTAGATGCGCGCACCCTGAAGTCAATATTGGAATCTCAGGTCATAGCCGAGAGTAACCTCTCAAACTTCTGCCGTTCTGGTCGTCTAGGTGGCTAATCTGAGCTTCTAGCGCTAGGTTCCAACCCTGCTCACTGGAAAACTCCTGTCGCTCACTTCTTCATGGGCGGCTTTCCGGCTTGCTTGAGTTTCGCATCCAGTGCTGCTCGTTTGGCTGCCGCGTGCGCGGGCTTGACGTAGTAGAAATCGAAAAGATCATCGATGATGTCCAGTGTCCATTCAGCCTCGTTAGGTTCGACTTTCACGATCTCTCCAACTGCTGTAAACACAGGGTGCGCTCCGAAGTTCCCGAAGTTCCTTATGGCATCTAGGTTCTGACTGATGTATCCGGGTAGACTCTTCGATCGCAATACTTCATCGATTTGTGACGCCAACTTCGCATTAGCATCTGCCTGCGCTTTTCTGACGAGTATCGTCTGCAAACATCTCCGACCAAGCGCAGCGCTGGCCTTAGAGCTTAGACCTAGAATGAGTGACGCCTCCTGATAATCCTCGGCGACTTCGTTATCCTCGATTTGAACCTCTTTGGGGATTGGCCGAGAGGAAGACTGCGGATAGGCAAGGTATCCCTTTTCAGCCCCAAACATTTCTATGGGAAGAAGGATCGACATTATCGGCTTACCGCACGAAGGGCAAGCAGAAGCCCTCGATTTGACGATCTCTCTTGCTCCATGTATTTCGCAGACGCCTTGCGACGAATCGAGCTGTCCAACTGTCGCTTCCTGTAGATTTTTCAGAATGAATCTTCCAGACTCGAACCGCAGCTTCTCTGAACAATGCGGACACTTGCCCACATCGCCCGGTCTGATCAAGAACTCCGCCCCAAGGCAGTCTCGACGCGTCGGCACAATAAGCCTTTGCCTATCACCCTTTCTTCACTTCACGACGTACCGCACTTCGCTGTGTGGGCTAAATGCCTTTTTCGGGACTGACAGCCAAATGGGCGGTCCGCGCACGTCGCCGGGGCTAGATTCATTGGGGCGGATATTAGAAGCAATCAGAGGTCACAAGCATGAGCAACCTTCCACCCGAGGTCAGAGCAGGGTGATAGCACGATATGTAAGCGTCGTTGCCGTGATGATCAATAGGATCAGAAGGCTCTTCTCAAGGATTCAGCCGTATAAGCCGACAATCATCCTACTCACAATCGGAAGCCTAGTCCTGGGCGGCCTCTACACGGGACGGATTCCAGTAACCACAACTGGTGAGGTCCGCGAATGGTATCATGTTCCACCAACCGTTCAACATGTCGTGATGCTGCTGCTCTCAATCGTGAGTTTCGCGATGTTGTTCCTGATCCTAGGAGAGCAGTGGGACTGTCAAAGACGCCTGATGAGCGTAAGAGTCAATAACAACATGGTTGTCGCGTCTCGGAAATGCGTCGCGATTTGGACCATGGGAATGTCGCTGTCATCAGGCCTAGAGCTGCTACTAAGACCTTACGTGGCCGCAAACAGTGTGGAGATTGGTGTAATTGTCGCAGTCCTCCTTGCGTTATATGGACCAACGGTTTTTTCGACAATCATTCGCGAGATCATCAAGGCCATTCTCATGACGCTCCTGAGCTTAGTGGTTCTGGTCAACATCTTCGTCACACTCGCAATCTTATCAATATGGCGCGAGATGTTTCTTCTTGCACTCTTGGCGACGACGGCCGACGGTTTGTTATCTGCATCGCTCTACTTCACCGCCAGGAGGCACGCTGCGAAGAAATCCCCAACATCGAGTGCCGCCAAGAAAGGATAGACGCCGTCAGTCCTCGTTTGTTTTGGTGAGTAAGTAGGCTCCTACGAGTACAGTAGGGAGATCCATGGGAAGGGATTCGAGCCGGCTTTGGGGAGAATATCAGGACATGTGGACCGCGAGCATCATCTACCATCTCTCTTTTTCAGATTCTGGACATTGCTTGGCTACAGGAGAGACAAGTTGAACAAAGAAGAGCCTATGAGAGTGACAAAGGACCTTGCCGACACATGCTCCAAGATTGTCGCTCAGATAGATAGGATACTGGAGAAAGCCGAAAGCGTTTAGGCAGGAAGCGCTCGAAGGTCTATCTTCAGCCGGTTGCTCTCATCCTGAACTCAAAGTCTGAGGCGCCGCACTCCAGAATCTCAAGGATCCGTTCCGCTATCTTCTTCGACGCCGCGGAGTGCTTCTCTCGCCGAAGCAGTCTGAGAGAGTATCCGAGGCCTTCGAGGACACCTGCGGTGTGATCGTTCATTCCAAAGTTCACCTCCAGAGAGACTATTGAAAAGTGAAGCCCGTCGTCCTGAGTCCCACGGGAGCGGGCAGTCGATACTTAAGATGCGGTGGACCGCGTTGTGATATCCATCATATTACCACACGCCGGTATGACGCCGAAATAACGCTCGTATGATACGAGGCGCATCAAACTCTCTGGGGACTCTTGCCAATTCTCTTATGTTGACGGAGTCGCCAGAATCGAGTTTGGGTAGGCGAGGGTAGGAGGTGAATCGAACTGGGTGTTTATGAGGTAGAGTATCCTGTGACGGTCAAGTTAGCGGTGCCGGCCAAGAATGAGAGAGATGCCGCAGGAGAGGCGAAGAGACGGATCTTGGAGTTGTTGAAGAAACGATATGGGACGAAGGGGATTTGGTTCGGCAAACCCAAGGTCAAGGAAGGCAAGAAGCGCTGATTCAGCTTTGGCAGCGCGGCCACGGATCGGGCGAGCAACATGCGACCAGGTGGGCGTCTAGGTAGAGCCAAGACATGCGGCGACTAGACCTAAGAGCACTCGGGGCAGCCCTCGGAGCAGATATAGTGTCTATTGTGCTTGCTGCAGTAGCACCACGCCTCTTCAATCCGTCCTCCCTTTTCGGTCACGACGTCACCTCCTAGATTCCTTCCAGCGAAGATAGTAGTGGTACAGATCGAACAGTGTAATCATTGAGAACGCTATGAGGAAGGCAACGTAGATCCACACCAGCAGGAGAGCCGACGGCATCTCTGCGTAGAAGAAGACCAAGAAGCCATCGCCGATCGCTAGAATACCGGCGAAACGTAAGGCGTGGCACAAGACGCCATAGAGATTACGAGTGCGGAAATGTGTTAGCAATGACACCATGAGAAGAAGAACGAAGGAGATGGAAAAGAAAATCATCATGTCTTGCACCCGGGAAAGACTATTGCTGTATACAGAAACGAGTACGGTCAGTGCGGTGAGAGCGAAACCTGCCAGCACTAGCGCGCTACTCTCAATTTGGACATACTCCGACATCTCACGCGGTCTTCCCAGAACGAACGCTCGGCCAAGAATTAGGGCGACTATCACGTAGACCGACAGGAAGCCCGCTAGTGAAAATAGCAGCCACTCTGTCAGGCTCAAGGCGCAGTCTTCTCACTCTGTCTTGGTCGAGACGGCTTAACGTTTTGCACAGCAGCAATGGCCCGGAGTATTGCGAGCGTACAAAACGATCTCATTGTCTGGCCCTTGGGCCCCACACGGCCAAGAGGCTAATCCGCGGGGCGATGTTGCGCACGTGGATGCGGATTGTTTGTTATTGTGTGGCTAACATTAGTTGTATCAGTCTAGGATGGCCCAAGTTTGGACCACATGGACCGTTCAGGCATGGCCGCCTTCGAACAAACGTGGCTCATGCTCCTTGCTTTCGAGGCGGAGACCGGGTACGCGCTCGCGGACCGCGAGAGAGGCATTCATGGAAGGCGCTTAGGGCCCTAACGACTTCAGCGTCCCCATTCAGCGCAATCACCTTGCCCGCCGGGAAGCGCCCGTCGACGGTGACGAACCGCCGCGCGGCGAGACGTGTTGCGGCGCGTTGGACGGCGCGAGGATCCACGCCAAGCGCTTGCGCAAGCCATGACTGCAGGAGGGCTTTGTCTGGGTGCGACAGCAGGTAGTCAAGCATGGCGCATGAGGTGCGCGTGCTGAAGACATCAACAAGGCGCATGCTCTCGCCTCCGAACGTGCATGCCATCGATGGTACCACCCCCCGGGCCTATCGTCTCGGGAAGAGAGACATGGAAGCGGCTTCTCGGGTAGCCCATGCGTGAGAAGCACGGGGAAGGTGGCTCTAGGAATGCCTCATAGAGTTGGTCGGTGGCAAATCTCGCGGTCTTCTCTTCCAAGTGAGCCTCATGATGGAGCCATTCATGTACTACCGCCCCAGCGATGATTAGAACGATTAGATCGCACGGGTCCGCGACTTCTTTCGCCTCCAAGCCGAGATGATGAATCAGCCGGTGTTCGGCTTCAAAAGCGGCGGTAGCGATCTCATCCAGGTAGATCTCAACGCGGTCATCCTTGCTTCGCGTAAAGAGGATGCATGTTGCAAACTTGTAGAGTTCCCGCTTCGCATATGTCGTGAAGTCCCAGATCATATCTTGTTCATGGAGCCGCTCGGACATCTCAACCAATCTCAACCAAGAAGACGCGGACCTCACCTTGGGATGAGGCACAAACAGCGTAGGGTGAGGCTGGCTCGGATGAGTAGCGGCGCGATTCCGTCAATTGCTTATCCAGCAGCTGTAGCAGAGGGCTAACGTCAACAGGCCGAGTCCTCCTTGTCTGTTGGTCCGGATGACTTGGCGAAATTGAGGCCGCCGGAGTCCTGTTGTCCATGCTCCTTACGCGCCTCCTAACCGGACGGTTGTGGCTCGTTGCTTTTGCCTGCCACCCTTGTACTCCTCGAAACATGAAGGTGCCCAAACGCTAAGTTTCAGGACGCTGCACATTGCAAATGAGGTCCGAGGGCGCGTTGAGTTGGAATTGGACTCTATTCATTGGTTCACTTGCCTATGGTTGCGTCATCGGGTTCTTGCTTGGCGTCCTAGGCATCAAGAAAGTCGGCGAAAAGGTGCTGCTCGCCCTAGTTGGGGCCGGTGGTCTAGGCGCGATTCTTGCCGCCCTTACTAGTGGCGCCGACTCGGTCGGCGTTTTCCTAGCCGGCTTCGCGTTGGGTTTCTTTGTTGGTTTCTTTCTTGGTCTGGCGCTTCGCTTGCTCGTTCCTGAAGTCACTCGGGTTTTGATGCGTATTCCGGATGTGCTGAGGCACTACACGGGCGAGTAGATTCAAACCCGGGCGAGCGCTAGGATCGGGACACGCTCAACCGATAGTCCTTCGATCCTCTGGTCCACATGACCGTAGTCGATGTGTGCTCTCTCGCCGAGTGAGACCGCATAATCGAGGTGCCTTTGCTCGTCGTTCGCGGGTGAACCACGCTCTCCCCTCGAACCCTACTGATATTTGATTGATCTTGGACTCCAGTGAATTCTTGCGCATTATGCGACATCTTACTCAGCGGGTAACCGACTTACCCGTTCGGCAAATTTTCCACTTGGAGCGCTTTACTCTTGCAGTTTGGTTTCCTGGAGACGAATTCCAAGAGCACTGATAGACCGAACGCAACTAGCAGCCCGCTAAGGAAGATCCTCAAATCTCGCGTCTGCAGTTCCCCAGGGTACTCGATGGAGAGTTGTACGGCTTGTCCCCGGTTCTCTGATATCTGGAAATTCAAGACCCACATCGCGGATTTGAACCACCTTGAGACAAAGATGGCTGCTGGCGATGGAACTGTTCTTCCTCCCAGTTCTCCTCTTGGATCAAAGGAGATGCCCAAGGTGAAATTTGAAGACGTGAGAAGACCTCCAGTGGGATGAAGATCTTGAAAAAGGGAGTCTGGAAGACGTGGGTAGTTGGCGAACAGGATAACAGCGAAATTTTCCACTCCCGGCTCATGACTGCGCTCGAATTCTAGGACATAGATGTTTATTCCAACTCGCGCATGCCAGGCACTCCCTGAGGGAAGGCTTTCGAATCTCGGATGGTATCTCAACCAGACCACCGAACCATTGTTCGAGGTTTTGTATCCTCCGGAAGCGGTCTCCAAGTACGTTTCTGCATCGGTGATGAAGTTCGGACCGATTCCAGCCCGTGAATAGGTTACGAAGTAGGGGAGGACCAGATTCACGAAATAGTCTTGGACTCTGGTGAAGGTGAATGCCAGCTCGAATGTCATTCTATTCTGGGGAAGGAAGATCTCAAGTCGTGCCCATGTAACATTATGATTCACCGTCAGATCTGGTCCGATGGAAATATATGTGCCATATTGTGGAGTCCTAGAGACCACGGGGAAGAATGCAGGATAGTACAATCCAACTCCGACCAAAAGGAATATGATCCCTACCGCGATACCGCGCCAATTCAATGACTTGCAAATCCAAGAAATAGTTGCGTTGTCCAGCCAGAAATGTTTGCCTATGCGCCGGATGGTTAGACACGCCGGTCTTAGGTTATCGCGCTGTCACGAAATGGTGTCATATTGCATGGGCGTCGTACCTCGGACAGATCCGGAGACGAGATGTTTTTTGCGGTGCGCCACTGGTGGACAAACACCATGGGGATCAGCCGCGCCCGTCTTCTGTTGGGCTTGTTCGCTGTCTTCGAACGGTGCTGGGTGGGTTAACTTACAGCGGAGACAGGAAGAGGCACGCCACCAGGCTTGTTTAAGGATATTTGGAGCGTAAACGAAGAAGACTACTTGATTCTCGCTTCGAAGAGCTCGAAAGGGTTCTTCCGCAACAGAGAGGTGTGTACGCTCTCTACAAAGGGGACAGGCTCTACTACATTCGAATCGCTAGGCGCAACCTCGCTGGAAGGATCCGCGATCACACGAGAGACAAGCATGCCAAGAAATGGGACAAGTTGAGTTCAGTCTCTACGTATACAAGTCAGTGAAGACTATCGCAGCGCTCGAGAAGCTCTTTCCGCGAATAGCGAAGCCGCCCGGGAACGGCCAGATTGGCCGTTTGAGGAGCCCAGATTTGACAAACGACTTGCGTCAGAGACTCCAACACGGCATGGAAAACGAGATCAGAACCTACTAAATCGGCTGGCAACCTGTGGGGACGCGCGTACGCCCCACATTGGCTTCGTCATCGGAGAGGCGAGGCGGCCTCAGTCAGCCGATTCTTCGTTTCCGTTCGGCTCGCCAGCCTATGTCGATCGCCTTCTCGCGGGCGATCTGTCGAACCACGAGCTGCCTCCGGTCTGTGTCGAGTTGGACTAGGCAGGGGTCGCCGACCTTGAATGGAAAGGCTGTGTCCTCGCTTACCTTGGTCGGTACGTAGATCCAAATCCGCTCGTACTGGCGCCCTTTGCTGATGGATCGTCGGCCTATGATCGTCCCCACGCCCGAGCGAGCCAAACTGCTTCACAGAAGCAGAGTGCTCGGGACGCTCGCATAGCCGTGTTCGATCACTACGTTGATCCACCAACTATTTTACCCTAACTGGTCCATAGACGTCCGACTCACGCGAAAACGGCAGGCCCGAGGTGAGTAGGCGAGAATGAGGTTGCGGAGGGCCCTCCTCCCGGTCCTAATCATACTGACGGCTTGGCTCACGTCGGCACACTCAGTTGTCGCTGTGGGAGGCGCAGTGGTCCAGAACGATTCCATGTGGATCGACTCTCTTGGCGCCTTGCACATCTTCGGCGAGGTCAAGAACACCGGCGATGTGTGGCTTCGGTTCATGAAGATCACAGGAACCCTGCGAGACTCCGGAGGCTCTGTTGTGGACGTTATCTTCGCTTACGCGCTGTTGCACTTCGTTCCTCCTGACACCGCTGCGCCATTCAACATGATCGAGATTGACACAGCCAAGTCAGCACGAGTACAGTCCTACTCGCTTCTGTTAGAGTTTCAAGAGACGGCTGCTCTCTCCCAACAGCTGACGGTCGTTGACGCTGCCGATTCAAAGAACTCGCTCGGATGGCTTGAAGTCGTTGGAGAAGTCGAGAACCACGGCGGAACTCCCAGTGCATATACGCAGGTGACAGGAACCTTCTACGATGCCGACGGGAAAGTCATCTACGCGCATTTCACATACGCAGATCCGAGTGAGATTCCGCCCGGTGCGACGCATCCCTTCAAGATCACTGTCGGAAGCGAAGAGCGAAGCAGCAAGATCACGCAATACGCCCTTGTCGCCGAGAGTGAGAACTCAGGGTACACGAGCATCCCAGAAACGCCTTGGCCAGCGGTCATGACGGCAGCGGGGGTGACGCTCGCCGTTGCGGTCTTGAGGAGGAAGCGAGGCTCACCGACAAGGATCTAGAGTAACCCTCCGTGGATTGTAGGGAACGGTCTTTGCTCTCTTAGACGCCTAACCCGTGGACAATAAATACTGAAGTGGCCCGGATCTGCATACGTTGAGTGATGCGGAGCTGAGAATCGCTCTGCCTACCAGCACTGTGGGAAGTGTCGCAGCAAGCCAGAGGCTGGATAGATGAGAAGAACACCCTGGCAAGGTATCGCCCTTCTCATGTTGTGCGCCTTGTTCCTGACGCTATATGTTCCGGAAGCACGCCCTCAAGAATGCATCGACCTTATCGGTTACAAGTGGAGCAAGAGCCACGCCGGGGTGTATGTTTCAGTCGGAACAAGCGAAGTACAAAGAAAGCAAGCTCTCTTTGCGCTGCGCATATGGTTGGCGGCGCAACAGTGGTTTATCGACAGTTTCATGGGCGGAGTAGGAACTCCGTGGCTCTTGTATCTCACAGACCGGCCAAATGAAGCGGCAATCACTCTCTCATTCTTCATCGGACAACATGTGAACTTCGGTGGTCGCGCAATAACCCAAGGCACCGGAGGAACATTCACCAAAGTTGACGTTCAGATCAATCTCCCTCCTGACAGAGCCGGAGATCCTGATGACTTGTACGTGGAATCCGTCATTCTTCACGAACTTGGTCACGCTTTGGGTCTCGGTCACACGTCGGTCAGAGAAGACGCAATGAACGGCGCAATTGACACATCTCCTCAGAACTATGGCCTTCCATCCACGCTGGACCTCTATGCTCTCCACAGACTGTCTCAGGTCCACAGGGCAGAGGAGCTGGGCGCGACCCTTTGTCTTCCTTCGCATGTTGGATATGGCCTTCCGCCTTGGGTCGAGAGGAGGCCAGACGGCACGGTGATCCTGAAAATTCCTGGAGCAAGTTATGGACTAGCATACGAATACTCCGTAGGATACCCGAGCGCGGCCTGCGCCGGTGAATCCGCGAAGTTCACGTTGACCGTCAAGAACACTGGACGTAGTCCGTTCGCCATAGTCACCGCCTTCGCCAAACCTGACTTCGGAGAACCCACGCAACCAAACGAGCCACTTCCACTTACCGTAGAATACCAAGGCCAACGTGATCTGACCTATACGATCGGCATTCCACGCGAGACGAGCATCGGAGCTCACAGCGTCACTCTCGAAGTTGGTGTAACGACCCTAACAATTGAAGGCTGGTCCTCCGAAATGGCAATGTCCGAGGAGACAATTACCTTCGATGTCACAGAACCGGCAATCACACCTGCGGAAGGAATTGCAGTGACCGTGATGCAAACCACTGAGCATCCCCCTCCCGACAGAGCGTCCCCATGGGGTTGGATCATACTCGTTGCCGCTTGTCTCATCCTCGTCGCGGTTGCAAACCAGATTCGCTTAATGAGGACTCGCGTTCCAAGGGAAGCTGCGCCAGCAATAGTGTTCTGTATCGAATGTGGGGCGGAGAATCCAAAAACAAACGAGTACTGCAGAATGTGCGGCAAGAAACTCATGACGACGAGTACGCACGCTTCTCCCTGACTTGATCGAGCTCTCTACGGACCCCGAACCCGGATGAGACGCAGCTCTACTGCGGCGGGTGTGAAAGCAAGTTGAGGGCATTGAATGTAGGATCAGAACATGGAAGAGACGTTTAGAGAGCTGAACGTGACAGACCTCTCCCGACTAGTCTTGGAGGTTTGCATGAAGCTGCTTCCAGTCAAGAAAGCCGGTGTGCACTGGGGCTTCTCATGATAGGTTCAATCAGTCTTTTGGCGAGTGTGCCCGCGCCTGATTGGATGTTGGCGAATGTGTCCTTGCCCAAGTCGTTGAGGATCTTGGTCATCGTATCGAGCAAAGCTGCACGCGCCTCACACGGGAGATACCCGTTTGACTCTTCAATCTCTTCGAGGTTAACCCGTGGCGTGTCTGATCTGGAAAGTAGGACTGTGGCGGCGGAAACGTCCTTGAGTCTTCCGACGAGGCAGAGAACCCTTGCCTCACCAGCAACTGACGAGAGACCCCACGCATACCGATCCTGTTCCGTGGGTTTCATGACAAATCGTGCATGGGCGACTTGGTCCTCAACATACCCATTCGAAACAAGCAGCCTCGTGACTTCCATGTCCTTCACTGCCACCGAGAGAAGGTACAGCATGTCCGTAAGGTGGCTCGTCAACGTCTGAAATCTTTGCGCGATGTCTAGGAGAGCTTTCGGCATAGGAAACACGTAGTACTCAAGGCTTCCGTGTAGGATTGAATGGCCGGCTTCGTGGCGAAGCG
>Ga0315314_1001581_pt1 | contig 20369 bp, 22 predicted proteins | sample TDP9_MG_FD_203631 | JGI IMG/M metagenome (GOLD analysis project Ga0315314, IMG submission 203631) | Freshwater sediment microbial communities from Lake Towuti, South Sulawesi, Indonesia - TDP9 | ecosystem: Environmental > Aquatic > Freshwater > Lake > Sediment | place: Indonesia: South Sulawesi... | reverse complement strand
GCCAAGCCTTATCTTTCCAGGGCTCAGCCATATCCCTTTCCTTGGGCAAGGGGGCGGCCTTGGGGTCGCCCCCTAACTTGGACTATAGCAATTCCACCATCACGAAGGCATGGGCACCAGTAGATGCCGTTCCAGGAATGGCATCAATGTTGAGGCTCAGTTTGTCGCCCTCATCAAAGAAGAGCGATGCCTCGCTCGACACCAGCGTGCCAACCACGCCTAGATAAGCCGTGCCGTTATAGGCGATGCTGATGGCAGAGGCAAGCAAATCCACGCTATCGGTAGCGTTCTCTAGCGTGATATCGGTAGCCCCAGAAGTCCCACCGACGGCCTCCACGAGAGCCGCAGCCCATATAACCCGGCACTTAGGCATGGGCCATGAGGGTTTATCATCAGCCACAGCAAGAGTGCCTGGCCTGTATAGGTGGAATACCACAGCCTGTCCCACGACATCCCGAATGGGAGTAGTTGTTGCCATGTTCTACCTCCTAAATCCTTATTCGCTTTAGCCTAGAGACGATCCGGTCTCGATCCGCACCATCCACGTCTGGATACAGATGACCGATCCGTGCGTGCACTTTGTGCCAATGGAACCCTTGACATCCAGAGGCCCGCCGATTTGCTCCTCACTCTTCGTGATGAGTTTCACGGCATTCTTGACCTCATCCTCGTTCTCCGTTCCACCTTCCATTTGGTCAATCATGTACCCAGAGACACCACCCAGGCCATAGGCTTGATAGCCGATCATCAATGCGCCGTAGACGTTGGCCGAACCAGCCCCCTCACCAGCGTACTTCGGAGCAAAGTCGCTCACGAAGAACCGCACACCCAGGTAGTCAGCCAGAAGACCGTCAAAGATCGGGTTGTCATCGCCTCGCTCCTTAGCATACAGGAGGGAGTTTTTGAAGTCGGAATCTTTCTGAAGGTCTGCTTTCTGACGGGGATGTATGATGCAGATTTTCCGCATCGCTGCATTGGGGTAGCCCTGTGCCTTGTTCTCCTCCAAGGTCGTAACAGCCTCGATAACCTCTGCGGTGCTGAGGGGCATGGCATTGGTAATCTGGTTCCGTGCGGTCGCCGTGCTCGCATACTGCACGGTCGTGCCCACCGTAACCACGTTCTTCGTCAGCGTCTCGACCAATTCGGCCATGTAGATGCCGAAATTGATACCCAGTCGGCTTACCAAGTCTAGGATGGATTGCACCTTGACCTCGGTAGGTATCCAGGAGAAGGCTCCGTACCACTTGGGCGTGATATCTACGTAGGAAAGGGTGTAAGCGGTCTCTGCGGGGGTCTCGCCACCCGCTAATTCGACGGGGGTAGCGGGGACAGTGAAGGCCGGGATACGCCACATACGATAGACATTCCCGCCCTTCTCGGTTAACTCGCCTTGCTCACCAAATCGCCCAAAGGCTAATCTACCAAACCCTGCAAGTAGGGCAGCCTTTCTTACCTCGGTGTGTTGTGCTGCGGTAAGTTCCGATAGCACTTTCATGTTAAACCTCCGTAGTTAGTGTTTACTTGCGGGAACCAGCCTCTTCTAAGAGCCGTTTCACCTGCTTGTGAGAGGAATATATCCTCTGGCGCTCCCTTGGAGGCTTGCCCGCCACTTCTTCAATGAGCCCGCCGCTGGGCGCACCCCCAGCATGGGACTCGGTAAGGGGAGGTGGGGTAGTCGGTGTTGCTATCTCCTCGGCTATCTCTTTTGCCTGCTTCCTCAAATCCGCAATTGCGAGGTTCGGGTCTTTGTAGAAGAGTTCTACGTTGATTTCGAGTTTCTCTGGGTCTTCTAAGCCAAAGATTTCCGCCAAGCCGTCCCGCTGATCACAGACTTGTTCCCAGGCAGCATCCCAGGCAGCCTCAATCTCTCTGTCTTGCTGGGACTTGGCCCGCTCCTCACGGAGTTTCTGGAGTTCGTAGCCCTCCCGCTCTTCAGGCTTCAGCCCTTCGAGTTCCTGATACTCGATCATTTGCTCTAGTTGCTGTACCTGCGCCTGTAGGTCGGCCATCTCTTTGCGAAGCGTAGCCTCAGACTTATCTCGCTCCGATTTGAACTTGCCGAACTGCGGGAATTTGTCGAGGTTGACAGCCTCCGATGGCACGTGCTCGTACCATTTGCCTGATTTCCAGGCTTCTGGGGGCACGCTTTTGAAATCGAACTCGGCTGTCGGCTCCTTCGGTGGAACTCCTGCCTGAACGCCTGTCCCAGGTGAAACTGCTGTCCCTGTAGGCTGTCCCGGTTCCTTAGATCCAACTCCGGTCTTTTCTTTTGCCACGTTAGACCTCCTGAATTGTTAAATAAAAAAGGGCCGCGCTTATCGCACAGCCCTTCTGCGGTTACTGCCCGAAATCGTCGATCTATTCCGTTGTCTCAAGCATATTATATCACAGGACTCAGATCATGTCAACTTTTTACGTTGCTCTCTATGATAGGCAAGATGCTCTACAAAGGATGGGAAAAGCATGAGGTTTTCAATCCGATTGTCTACTCTATTTCCATTGATGTGGTGTACCACTTCCCTCAAACCGAGAAGGCGACCAAGATGTTTTTCCATAACCAGCCGTTGCTCGTATACATAACCTTGAGCATCACCACCGGGATGACCAGGCTTCAAGACTATGACATAACCTCCCCGATTAGAACGTCCCCCTTTCCAGTAGGTGGCCATGTGGCCCCGCCTTATGTCGCCTCGCTTGCGTTTGCTTTCCCAGGCTGCCCTTATCTTTTGACGGTTTTCCGGTGAGATTTTGTGGCCCTGCTTGGCTTTGCTCAATTTTCTCCGATGCTCTGCTGAGAACTTCTTGCCTCTATGAGCCTCGCTTATCTTTCGCCGATGCTCTGTGGACAACTTCTTGCCTTTGTGGGCCTCGCTCATCTTTTCTCGATGTTCAGCAGAGAGTTTTCTACCCCGTAAAGCCTCGCTCATCTTTTCTCGATGTTCGGCAGAGAATTTTCTACCCCGTAAAGCCTCGCTTATTTTCTTGCGAGTTTCGGGCAATGTCCGCCTGCGCTTGCTAGGACTACCACCGATGCACTTCATAATCCTATTTTACCATATCCTAGTGACTTTGCAATCTCAACCACGTCCTCTATAGGCCATAGGAACCCGCTGTAGATACGCATATGGCAACCTGGGCCTATAGACATAGGCGGACATCGATGATTGCCACATCTGCCGTAGCAGGTTCAACCATTGCTCAAAAGTCGCTGCCCCCATTGGGCTCCGCTCGTAGAGCGTGCGAAGGGCTGCTAAATCGGCAGCGGATAACTCTGCTCCAGTCGTCCAGTAGTTGGCCAGACTCTCTTGTAGCAAGGGTGGTATGACCCGATTAAAGAAGGTTTGAATCTCCCCGCCAGTAGGCGCTCTTGCCACCCACCTACCCCCGCCACCTCCGAACCGTCTCGGCCTCACGCCGGCGGGCGGAAATCTCCTGCGTGCCCCCCCGCCATAGTATTTGCCAAGCAGGTCTCCATATTGATTCCAGAGGGCTCTTGCCTCATCCTCCCTGCCTGCATCTCTCAGGTCGCTCCATTGGGCTACAATCTCCCTCACCCGCACCCATTCTTGGGAATTCCCGATGGAGACTATTTCTGGATGGGCAGCAGCCCAGGCCTGCATCCGCCTCAAGCCTTCCGCAAACCCCGCATCGTTCAGGTACTTTCGTGTCTGCCTGTTGACGATAGCGCTTACTATGGGGTCATTCCTGATCTCGCTCGCTATCTTACCGGGGGGGATGGAACCATAGTAGAAATCCCAGAACTGCGAAGATGCGCCAGGGCTGTAAAAACGTCTATCCTCTAGTACCCCCGCATTAGCCTCCCAGAAAGCCCTGGCCTGTTCAGGGTTCGTGCCTCTCACATTCTGGTACTGAGTCATCACTCCCAGCCATTTGTCGTAGGCTGCGGATTCCTCTGGGGCTGGGGGCCTGAATTGTTCCCTGCCATATCGCATCTCTGCTATTTCGCCTGGCGCTGGTGGCTGAGGTTGAGCGGTGCGCACCATGGGCATCGCTTCCAACAATGCCTGCCGCACCTCTGGTTTAAGTGCCTTTATGTATTCGGCCAATTTTTCAGTGCCCCATCCTTGAGGCATCGGTGTAAAGGGCCCCGTGATAAGTTCGGTGGGGGGGGCAACTGTGGGCAAGGGGATTCTCTCGGCCCCAGGCCCTAATTCGTACTCCTTTTCGGCTTCTTCTATCTCCGCCCTAAAGCCTTCACGGGCCAGGGGCTGAAGAGCACCAAGATAGTCAGCAATTATCAGCAGCGCTTTAATGGGCATGAACCCAAGATCTCGCTGCCATTTTGTTTCCTCTGCCCCTATCCGTTCCCTGGGCAACATAATCTCTTGGAAAAGGAGAGATACCGCAGGGTCTATCTCTGGGGTAGTCTCAAGAAATTGTCTGAATTGCCGTCTGCCTAAGTCTGACAGGCCCATATATCCATTCCAGATTATCCCCACAACCGCATCCTTGAGTGGATCATTCCGCCTTGCCCAGGCATCCCATTCGGGCAGTTTAACACTTATGGCCCGCGCAACCTGCGCTCTTGTCCAATCGGGATGAATTCTTATTACCTCGGCCATGAGTTCAGATTTATTATCCCGCCCGCTGTTGGCGATGGTTTTTGCCTGGGCAATTAGTGCGTTCGCCTCATCCCTGTCTTCCATATCGCGGGTACTGCTTATCACTTCATATATTGGCCGAGCATAGAGTTCCTCCCAGGCTCTAAACATCGCCTCTTCAGGGATTTCCCACTTGCGACGGGCTTGCTCAAAGGCCAAGAGAGATATGGGCCTTCTTTCTGGCGTGCCCCTGACCAATTCTCTTTTGAACATCTCTTGAGCGCTGATGACATCCGCCCATTCATATCCCTCCTTCAAGTCCCCTTCCTCATCAAAGAATTGACGGGTCATGTTCCTATAAGAACGAACGGCGGAATCTAGTGGGTTGGCCAGCAGCCAACGCATCCGCTGGGTCATCTCGGGTGTAACGGTCTCTTCGTACTCGTTGGCGATGCGCTCTCGGTCTTCCCAGTATTTGTCGGAGATTGCCTGCCACTTCTTTGTCCCGATGCCATAGAACTGTGCTTGAGCAGAAAGCCATTTATTCATGTTGTTGATGCGGTCGATGTAGGATTCGTAGGCAAGTGCCCGTTTCTGATCTTCGGGGGATAGGCGGATGAAGTAGTAAGTGCTAAGGCCGGGGGATGGTTCTGGCCTCTCGGCTCGTGGCATCCCCGCTCGTTCCATTATCTCCTGCCTGATAGCCTCTTCGCCGGGGCTGGCGTACTTGATGGTGAACGGGAGAAATAATCTGATTAGGTCAAACTTCTTGGCGATATCCTGGCTTTCGTCCAGGGCGCTATCATAATCAGGATTGCCCGCACCCTGCATAATGGCGTTCTTGGCCCTCCATTCGTCTATCTCGCCATCTGCTACCCTGGCAGCAAGCTCCAAATTTGCGTAGTAATCCTCAATCTCGGTTATGTGGCCCAGGTCAATGTCGAAAAGGTCTCGCACTGCCCTGGTAATGGGGAAAAGGCTGCCCAAATCAGGCATTTCTCTTTTTGTTACGCTTGCTTCTATCGCTTGCCACCAGGGATAGGGGGTTATTCCAATCCATTCGCTTGCCCGTATCAGTTTCCCCGCCGCATCTTCTTCGCCCCAGCGCCAAGGTTCGCCATAGGGAGTGAACAACCCCACCTGGGTAAGTAAGGACATGAATGGCCTGAAGTCTGTGCCGTAATATCCTTCGGGGAAGAAAGAGGGAACCCATTCATCAAGGGGTGCTTCAACAGTCCATTTGAACCTAGCGGTCAGGCCGCGTTTTAATCTGTGCTGGTCGGTTTCCCATTCATAGAGTCTGATAGCATTGGGAATCCAGGGCATCTCCTGGGCGTGCTTGAGCCAGTACAAAGGGTTAAGCAACTGCCAATGCACAAAGGGGAAAGCCCAACGAATCTTTTCCTCTAGCTCTATCGTGTTGCCGTAGTTGAAGAAAATATCCTCCGAATACCTTGTCCCTTCGTCCCTAGCGTTTTCTATCATTGCGCGCCAACGGTTTGTGAATTGCTCGACAAGGCCAGCAGCCTTGCTGATTCCTTCTGCTGGCCTTGCAACTTCGGGGGCTACCGCTTCGGCTACTCTCTCTTCGGGGATGGCCCCCTCAATCTTCGCCAGTGCCCATTCTCGCCATTTGGCAATCTCGTCCGTCAGGTTTCTTGCATCATCGAGCCACTCCCCAAGAATTTGCTCTCGCCAGGCTGCCTTGATCCCCTGGATATTCGTCTCTAGCCTTGCGGTTCGGGCGGCCAATTCCATAGATAGCGGTTCCGTAAATAGGCCACTTCTCCCCTGAACCCTTTCCATCGCCGCCGCAAGCATACGAACATAGTCATCGTTCATTTTGTCCCAGTAAGGGCGGGAGTAATTCAGGTAAGACTTGATTAACTGGCTGTACCTGAGCGAATACTGGGCCAAATCTATCCTGCCTTCTTGCAGCGCTTTGCGTGCCTCGGCTAAGGGGGTGTCAATCATATCAATGCGGGCTTGGTCAGTTTTCTTGAAAGCCTGGCTAACTATCTTGTTGGCCCGGTAAATGGCTTTGTTGGCAATGTTCACGCAGTCATCCACCGCCTTGTCAGGGAGATCGCCCGCAAGGTTTCGCTGCCTTACTCGGTGTATCAGTTCGTCAATTCGCCCCAGAGCAACTCGGTGGCGTGCTCTTTGAACCGCTATAATATCGTTCAGGTTGGTAAATACTTTGGAGATCGGAACCTCGTCATCGGCGACTTTCTGTACATCGTCGATGGTCTTTTGGGCTATCCTTAACGCATCATCGAATTGTGCCTCAACGCTCTCGGTCGTGGCCTTGCCTGATGTCTCCAACCTCGCAAGATTTGTGCTCAACCATTCCAAGACACCGGCGAGTTTGCCAGAGTATTGAATTGGGTAATCAGTTAACCCATAGACAGGGGGCTTGCCCCCTGGGTATAACCTAGAGAAGATGCGATTTATATCAGCGGGGCTTTTCACAAGGCGGGAAGACAGGGCATTTTTAATCCCCATCGCCACATCTTCTGGATAACCCGCCTCTACAATGGCTTTGTAAGCATCATCGGCAAATTGTGGCCTTGAGGTTTCGACAATGCCAGTTAGCCTGTGGAGTACACCTTCGGCCCTAAAAGCGTACTCCATATTCCAGAAGGCCCGCCCAGCCATTACCAGGCTTTCCAGATTAGCGTGATCTAGCGTCCATTTAATAGCCCGGCCTAATCCGCTTAGTTCAGGGCGCTTGGTATAATCAACTATTGGGCCTAAAAACTTGACGACGGGCTTTGTGGCTTCTTTCCCCGCAAACCTCTCTATGGCTCCAATGAGGTAGCCCCCCATCCAGTTCTCGGGCTTGCTTATCAAGGGGATACCCAACCTTCCCGTTACTGTCCTTGCCTCAAGCCCGATGCCAGCGGTAGCCAGCGTTTGATTCACATAATCAGGCATAGTAAGGCCGAATCTGCCGAACCTAGTGGCGAAGTTGCCGTGTGGGAAAAAGCCGTGCGAGAGTGACTTCGTACTATTATCCAGAAAGTTCACTGCTCCCCAAGAAGGACTTGTCGACAGCCACATCTCTTTCATAAACTGCATGGTCTCGCCCATGAAGTGTCGATCCCTGACCAGGTTGACCCCCAGTTCGGCGGCCTTTTCCTGTCTGGCAATCCACTTTATATAACCAAGGACGGCGTCCTTAGTGCCAGCCGTAGCCATTAACCTACTAAGGTCAAAACCTCCTCGCTCGGCGAACTCTATAAAAGCCTGAAGCCTTGCTGCCACATCGTCCGTAACCCCTAGTACCCTGGCGATATCTCCTTTCTCGGCTGCGATTCTGGCGTTTTCAAAAAATTGTCCCAGTTCAAATTTCGTGCCGCCAGAGAAGGCCGTATCCGCCTGTTGCTCAACCCACCCAGGCATTCGGGTCATGGCCCTTTCCCAGAATTTAGCGGCCTCATCAGCATATCGTTCAACCTTGGCTCGCTTGGATAGTTCAACGAGCGTGTTGATTACGGGCATTGCCTTTAATCCTCGCCATGCCAAACTTAGGGGGACTGTAATAGGGGCAAACATCACCTTCCCCGCCGGCCCCAGGGGAATATACCACCAAGGGGTAGTGATTAGATTCATTGCCAACTCAAGGTTATCGTTGCGATAGTCCCGCATCAGGTCTTCCATCGTTAGTTCGCCGGAAGCCACCTTATCCCGCAAATCTTTTTTGAGGGATGGTTCCAGGGTTAGCATCGACCAAACCATTTCGTTCTCGTCAATGGCCGATTTGAGTTCTTCCTGATTCAGAAGCGGGTTGGTCTTACCCTCTTCTTCCATGCCCCTGTAAAGTTCTTCCCTAATCCCCGCTGGGTATAGTGGCCCCTGAGTCCCAGGAAGACCAAAAGAAAGCATAGCAAGATTAGGGGTTTTTTCTACCTGCCTGAAGAAGACAGAGAGCGCAGCATTTTTAATGTCATCAACACGCTTGAATATCCCGCCCACTATGTCGAACCAAGCATATAAGGCCCCCATCCCCGCACGTTGAACGAGATTGCTAAGGGGTTCGCTGGGGGCATGGCCAAATTCCTCGGCCTTTTCAGGCCCCAGAAGATTCCTTACTTCTTCTGCTACGCTTTCTCCGTGTCGTTCAAATCCAGGGATTGCCGTGCTTTCCATAACCGCAGTTGGCGCAGGGAGGATTGCCCTGATCGCTTCTGGTATGGCAGCCAAGGGTTCGACCAACTGTATTTTAGTTCGCTCCAGATAGCCAGGCGATAACCAGTTGACAAATCGTTTGGCAATCTCTAGTGGCTTTAATCGCTCAACCCCAGGGGGCAAGACTGGTGGCTCGGCCATCTTTCTTCTTTCCTCTGGAGTGAACAACATCGGGGGCATAGGCACTAACCTTTCTGTCTCTGTTAGGCTCTGTTTCAGACTCTCGTACTTCGTCTTCTCTTGAGGAGACATCTGCGGTTCGTAGGGCCTCGCCCGTTCTATCTCGGCACGAATAAAGCCAACATCAGCAGGGATGCGATCTGGAAAAATAGGAGGACGGGTTATCTCTATTTCCTCCTGTGGAATCGGTGGCGTGGGGATCCGCACCCTTGCCACCCTTTCTTTTATGGCCCGTAGGATATCTGGTTGTATTGGAGTAATCGTCAGCGCTTCTTTTATGGCTTGTCGCTGCTCAGGGGTTAATAACTGTGTGGTTGGTGGTCGTAGGGCAGGGTAGGGGGCTACTGGGGGTCTAGCCCTTACTTGCGGAACCATCTCCGCTCTTTCCTCTGGGGGACGTTCCATCGCTGGTATTCGAGGAATCGGTTGGGGGGCCGGGGGGGGCGTAGGAGGTATTGCCGGGGGTCTGGTGGGGGCTTGCGGCAATGCGGCCCCAGCCCTCCATATGGCAACAGGGCGGGGCATAGCGGCCCTTGTAAGCCTCTCTCGCTCCACCAAGCGTTCTTTGCGTGCCTCCAACCTTTCTCGTAAGCGGGCCAACCTATCTGGCGTGGGTATAGGGCTTACCCTAGTTACGGCAGCCCGACCGATGGCTCTTGGTGGCCTGGGCACACGGGGCCTGGAAACTTTTAGCGTTGGCGCAGGAACCCGCTCAAGTAGCGGCGGGCGAGAAGGGCGTGGTTCTCTCGGTCGCCTGCCTAGTCTTTCTTCGATCAGTCTTGGTAGTCTTGCCATTTACAGGCTCCTCGATTCATGCTATAATAAACGCAAGATGGGATATTATGATTTCTGGCAAGATTTCTGGGACTTTTGGCTTCCACTATTTTTGGTTGTTTGGGCCATAACATCGCTCGTTAAGAGAATCTTCGGGCTACAAGCCGCAGAAAGGATGGGGCAGTTTTTCGGCTTTTTGCCTATTGCTCTGCTGTTTTTCTATGCCATTACCCTCGCTGGTCTCTCCCTTTTCCATTGGTTGGGTTGGCTATAACCATCAGCCGTTAAACTCACAGCCACTGCACATTATAGAAGGGAACATAGCGGCTCTGCTCTTCGCTCCACACCATTTCCCCCGCCCCCGGCCTAAGTTCCGTGGGCTTGAAGACCTTACTCAGAATCGTCCCCAGAATATCCCAGCCTTCAGGGCCTTCCTGCACCATGCGCCTGAGTCCATCCTGCAAGGCAATCTCCTGTGCTCTTGTCCTCGGTTGCCCTGCTCCATATATTGTCCCCTGGGCTAGGTCTAGCATCTGAAGCGCCGCAGCCCGAAGATTGTTGTCTTTGATATTACTCAGGTTGGTTCGTAGAACTTCGTACCCCTCCCGAGTGTTCAGTGCGCTTGGCCCACCAAAGGGGCTTTCGTTCGCCCCCAGGTAAGAAGCAAACGGCCCCGCACTCCCCCCAACTGCCACATAGAGATACCTTGCAATCTCCGCTTGATCTTGTGGGTTCATAAAGGGCAAGAGCGAGTTAGTAGCCCAGAGTATGTCCTGTTGCCTCGCCCCTATATCTCCTGCGAAGGTAGGCTCCTGCACATACCAACTCGGCAGGGTGGGGGTTGCTAATGCGAGTGGAGCACCAAGACGACCCGCCGTAGCCATAAGACCTCTCTCTGCAGGTGCGGCGGTAACCTTTGTCGCCGCAGTGGCGGTGGGTGTCTCGGGGAAGGACGGCAAGACAACGGCAGGGTAGGGGGCTGGAGCAGGAGGGGCAACGTATCCCCCGCCTCCTCCCCCGCCTCGCTCAGCCTGGGTTAGCCAAGCCGATTCGCTCTCTGGCCCCCACTCACCCGACCAGAAACTGCCAGGATAACCCTCCCGACTTATGGAGTGAATCTCGTAACCTTGCAGGGGAATTCCTCGCTGTGTCCTGGATGCTATCTCCCACTCCCTCCTCCAAAAGGGCATTCCTTCCAACTGTTCCCAGTCTCCAGGAGTCAGGGGATAAAGGGGTCGGGGCTCTTCTGCTGCTGGCGCTGCCGCTGGTGCTGGCACTGCCCCTAGTAGCACCGCTGGTGCAGGAGGCTCTACTGGCGGAATGTATGCCCCTCCACCTTCTCCTACTTCCTCTGCCCTCGGCGGGCGGGGCCTGAAACCGTAAGGCATCGTGTATCTTGGTCTTGCCCGCTCTGGCAATCGAGGCAAAACCATTGTGGGCCTGGCCATCATCGCCAGCCCAGGCGGCCTGCCGCCTGGCCTTGGCCGCCCAACTCTCTCCGCCCTGATCTCTTCTGCTGGAACCCGTGCTGGTGTTACACCGCTCAGCGGTTCTGGGCGCAGCGGTCTTGGTTCCTCCCTTTCTAGTCGTGGCCGACGCCTCTGCCTGCCTCCTCCCTCTGGTTCTGGGAAGGGCATGCGTTGTCCTCTGCGTCTCCGCCTCTGCCCATCTGTTTCTATAGCCATCTTACACCTCCTCATATCCTTCTTCTTGCATCACGGTCTCAGGATAAGGAACCTCCGCAGGATAAGCCGTCTCACGGCCTGGCTGGGCTGTGAGCACTGGCCTGGGTTTGGGTTCTTGTTCCCTTTCCTTCTCGCCCTTCAGGAACCCCAGGATGTCACCGTATTCCTCAATCTCTTTGCGCTTTGCTTCCAACAATAACTCTGGCTGGTCTTCATGGAACCATCGCTCCAACACATAGGCCAATGGGAAGGGGCACTTATCCCCCATTTGTAGAAGTCTTAAACCGAACATACTGTCCCGATAACGAATGTCCGCCGGCACGGCCGCTTTTACTTCCACCGTTACCTTGCTTCCCTTCAGGTCTCTTCCCAGTATGTCGAAGACCCCCGGCCCTTCTTTCGCCCCAGGGCCTAACTCCAAAATTAGTTTCTCGTTGCCCCCGAACTGGATAGCGAAGTCTCTGAACATATGCAGGCAACGCTCAAGCGCCCAAGCGTATTGCTCGGCTGGCGCTTCCATCTTTAGGACATTCACATCCCAGAAACGGCTTGCCGCTATTCCAGATATGACGAGCATCTCCCCCAGGGCTAGGTCGGAAAATGAGCCTTTCTGCCTTTGGGCATCGAGGAATCGCCCCAGGTTTTCTAAATCTGGTGGGGAACCCCTCCACTCAGGAAAGGTGATCTCTTCCTGCAATGTTAGGGGTATCATGACAAAAGGGCCCTCCTCAACAGAGACCGTTTTGGCATATTCTGGCCTAGTCGTCTTAAATACCAGGGGCAACCGTATCATCTGGTCTAATCTCTTGAATTGGGCAGTCCTTAACCTTCTCTCTAAAAGGACTGCTGTGTGGATGAAGAAAGAAATAGGCACGAATTCGTACTCCAAGAGTTCCTCGCCCGTTGGATAGGCTCCAAAGGTGATCACCGGAAGGTGGCTGTATCCACCCATAACTTCGGGTTCCTTCAAAACCGTCTTGTCGGTAACGATGCAATTGACCACCACCTCCTTGGCTGTCCTGTTCCCATCCTTGTCCTCTTGCGTTATCCCCTCCCAAGTCCATACGTCGAAAACATCCACCTTCGCCTCGGCCTTTTTATCAGTTTCCCAGCCCGAATAATCCGCTAGACTCACCTTGTACTTGCTCTCGACCGTTGGGACGGGCCTCTTTTCCACCACGACAGTTGAAGCATACTCATCAGAAGGGCCACCTGGCTCCCACAAGACCTTGCGGGGATCTATCCTTTCGAGGATTGGCCCGATGTAGTCTGCTGTTTGCCGCCAGTTGGGATAGAGACATCCCCTACCGAACTTGCACTGATCCATCCGGGCCAGGGTTAGCGGGGGCTTCCCCAGTTTCTTTCGGGTGTGGAAAAGCACGTTCTTGTAGAACATCTCCGCCTTGTCGCTCTTCAGTTCCTTCCCGGGCTCAGCAGCGAACGTGGAGATGATAACCTGGGCCGCATTGAGGAGGTTGGCCATGACATTCACGGCATTGCATATATCGTTGGTGATGACGTCTACGCCTTGGGCAGTCTCTATCTGGCCGAGGGGCCGCTCCTTCTTGGGCTTGAGAAGATAGAGCCTCTCGTACAAGTCGAGGAACTCTTTGAGCCTTGCCTGCACCTGCCGACGCATCCCAACGTGGTCTCTGATGGTCTGTAGTAGTTTCTCTCCTTCCAACCCTAATATCGGCTTCATCGAGCTTCTCCTATGAGGGAAGTAGTTCCCTAATTTTGATCGGGCTTGGTGGGCCACTCAAAGCCCTCAGCCTCCACACCCCCGCATTTGCCATCACTAAGTCGTCGTGAGCCCCAGCATCTGCTTCGCCGTCGGGGTAAGCGTCAGTCCTCACAAAGGATAAACACTCTAACACGAAGTCCTTATCCATGACGCCAATGCTTCCCTCCCGTATACCCCTTTTTAGTTGATCGAGCATCGTGGGGCGACTTCCCCTATCCGTTCTCCAGCCTGGCTTGTTCTTGTCTCGATAATAGAGGTTGGCATAAGGCGATTGGGCGGTTACAATGTAGAGTACGGTCTTGCCGTGCTCTGCCTCTTCGATCCCCCAAAGGGCGTTATTGTACATCGTGCAAAGGGCTGCGCTCTTCATTGCAAACTCCTCTGGTGGCAAGCAACCCCAAAGCCTCGCTACCTGCCTCCCTGTTTTCCAGCGCAGAACCACCGTTGCTGAGCGATCTCCCAGAGGGAGACCTTCCCCCACGTCGCTAAACGCCACGTAGTATTCCCCCTCGGTAGGATACTCCCACACGGTGAGTTCCTCCCTTTGCTCTAATGGCTGGATGTACTCAGTCGCTCGAAGTAGTTTGAGTAGGATGGCCTTCTCAAATACCGTCTCACCAGTTACAAGGAAGCAGGTCTCTTCGTCCTCTGGATATTCCTGGGTGAAGCCGTCCTTCCCCAATTCCTCTATCATCTCCCTGCGCCAAGCCAATTGGTAAAGATCGAGGCCGTACATCTCGGATACGGCTACCTCGTTACCATATATATCTTCGTCATTGTTCGATAGGTTTCGGGCTGGCCAGTCTGCCCGGTATTCGTCATGGTCAAACCATCTGAAGAATAAACAACTCTCTGGGCGTTTTTCTCTGGCCTTTTTCCATTCTCGATGATGGAAATTCCCCCTTCCGTGCGGCGTGCTTTCCCGAATCCTTAGCCCCCGCTGGGCTGCCTGGGAAAAGCCAGACCAAAGTTCCTGGGCTTCCCTCTCTGGCCATCGGGCAACTTCTGTACAGAGCAGAAGGTGAATAGTTCTGGCTCGACCTTCTCCGCTCGACTCAACTGTCCCTATATATATCCTGCTGTCCTGCCCCTTCACTGAGAAGGTGCCTGCGTTGTCATACTGAATCAGGGGCCTGTCCTCATCGTACAGCCAGAATCGCTTGATAATCTCCCTGAACTCTTTACTGGCGTCGGGGTGGTGGGTGATGACTTGGGCGTTGACGCCTTTCCTGGTCTTTACCTCGTCATAGAAAACAGCAAGGAGTAACGTGGAAACTCCTATCCGCCTGTCTTTGAGAATGTCGGCATCGCCCCGCAACCCCATCACCTCCACAACGAGTTGGTAAATCTTCTCCTGCTCCGGCCAAAATGCTAGGGGGCAATAATCCCCGTCTTTATCGAGTATTATCAGCCGCTCGATTCGCTCCCTGCGGGAGGGCGAGGCCAATGGCTTGGGTCTCACTCTCTCGGCCACCAATTCTATAAAGGAGCGCTCGGACATCGGCCGCGAAAGCTTCTCTTGCCTCGTCTGTATCAAGGTATTTCTCCGCTAAGCGCCCAAACTCCTCTATCAGGGCCAATCCTTCGGTCATCGTCATCGCTTCAAGTTGCCTAACCCTGTAAATCCGCTCGCCTATGCGACTGATTTTTTCGAGTAAATCGGACAGGAGGCCCAGGTCTTTGCCCGTCAATTTAATGTCTGGGCCAAACCTCCCGATATACTCCATCGCCAACGCAGTCTGAAGATTGAGCGCCTCGATCATCTGGTCAATCGGGGTCGCTGTTTCAGCAATGCCTATCTTCGCCCGGAGTTGCTCGTGGACAACCTTCGAGTAAAGGCCGTGTTTTATCGGGCTCGCCCCGCCATGTAGTTTGCAGCGCCCTATCCGTGGATGGCCCGTGCCCCAGCCCGCTCTCTGCTGACAAGGCTTGCCCGCCCGATTTCTCGCCCCGCAAAAGTAGGAAGCATCACGGGGTTCGTTGGGCTTGCCCCTGGCCATGGACTATTTCTCTTCTTTGCCGCCGTACATCTTCTGAAGCCAAGCCCGGTCTGCCTTGGCCGCATCACTGTTGAAGACATTGGCCGCAAGCCCCAAGGCCCTGCTTACCCTGGCGTAACTAGAAGCGTTCACGGCCTTTCTCAACGCTGCGTGGCGCACCGCTGGGCTTTTGTCGCCGTCCCAACCAAAGGATTCAAGCCACCCCTTCTTGTATTTGATGGTCTTGGCTGGCTTCTGCTTGGTCAGCCTGACGGTTTCGGTTGTTACAGCCATATTCCTCCCTCCTGGATTGTTGGGTCTTTTCCTGCTTCGCCCCGCCTTATCAAATGCAATGGCTACCGCTTGCTTCTGCGGATAGCCCTCATGAACTAACTGTGAAATATTTTTCGAGATCGTTTCCCTTGATTTCCCTGGGCGTAATGGCATCTTCTTATCCCTCGATTAAACTGCCTCTCCTATACCTTGCCCTTTTGCTTCCAAATGGTCTTCCCATCCTCTGCCTGCGTTGCAGCCTGCGAGCATCTATCTTTTGTTGCGCCCGCCAATTTCTCGTGCCACTATTCCATCCCTCCTGATAACCGAACGCCCCGACCACCTGAATCCTTTGCTCGCCAGGTTTCACGCTTTATGTATTCGTGCCCCGCTGCTATCTCCCCGGCGTGGCACCCCCGGCAAACCTGTTCCTTAGTTGTGCCGCCAGGGATTATTGCCACTTTTCTCATATACTGCTTGCCGTGTTTCGGGCACTCCTCATTGCCGTTGCAGGACACGCTAATCTCCCGAAAATAAAAGCAGGGGCCTCACTCGACCCCTGCTGCGGTTAGTCTAATGACCTACTGTTACATAGTCATTTTACACCAAAAGAGATGTTTTGTCAATCCCTGCCTCGAAGGACAAGAGCCCACATAAGCCACGCAACACTTTCTAGGGCATGATAAACGGTTCGCCATAGCCACAAAATACTTCCGGTTAGCCGGAAAACCCGCCATGCCCTTATGCTGCATAGTATCGCCAGCCTATGCCCATCATATGCTCGCTCAGCCCTGCTTCGTCTCATCTATCTTCCTCACCGTCTGCAACTCCTCAGAACGGCGTCGGCCATAACCCAAGGGCTGCCCCAAGGATGATTACGGCCATGCCTATTACTACCATCAAGAACCCGTAGACTATGAAGTCTGGATCAAGCCTTGGGTGGCGGTAACTCATCGAAGAACCCAGCCACTAATCTCTGGTATTTTCGCTTTAAGTCTCACCGCAAGGTTCGGCACCAGTTTTTTAAAGGCGGATATTGCGTCTTCGGGCGGACATTGAAAGGGTGCGCAATATGACACTGCATACTCTGGGCCTGCAAAAGACATTGTCACCCCCACCCTAATCCACCAGCATATCTCCGTTCCCCACGTGGCCATGACGGGTTCTATCCACCAATCGCACCCCAAGGGCAAGGGTACGTCCATAAGGCCCTGTTTGTATATCTCCGCCTGCTTTTCTGCTTCTTCTTTTGTCATCCCCGCCTTCTCTTATGCCCCCTATATAGTCCCTTGATGCTCAGGGTTATATTATCACGGTTGTAGAAAATCTCCAAACTTCCCTCTTCGGCAGCCAACCTGTCAATCACATGGCAGTGCTCTGCGAGGCAAAGAATAATCTCTGCGGCCAGGCCGTTTATTTTCTGGCTTTTCGATTCTTTGGTTACTATCACGGGGGATTCATTTGCTTTTGCCATTGGCTTTCATTCTCCTCCTCGTTGCAATACCAACATGTCGATCCAATTTCGCCATCAAGAACCATCCCGCACTGGGAACAATGTCGCTGAAGATAAACTTTCCCGCAGAATCGGCACACCCCTTGTTTCAATATGGCTCCCGTTTCGTCTGTGCCCATTGTTCTCCACCGTGGTTCGTGAAAACGATCAACATGGCCAAAGAATCTGTATGAGTCTCTTATCCAGTTTTTGTTGCTCGCCGACCAGCCCATTCCCCCTTGTCGTATTTTGTTCCGCAAGGCAACTTTAACTGGGCAGGTAGAATCTATATCATCATTCGTCGTTGTTGTCATCTTCCCAACTGTAAGAATAGTCAGTCGCTGCTGTTGATTGGATCACGCTCGGCGAGCGCTAGATTGAGATCTGCGGTCTCGGCATATTCCGCAATCATATCTCTCTCTTCCCCGAAGTCGGCGCCCAGACACCTCCTACATACCAAAAGCCCCTCGCCCAGTTCTTTCCCGCACCGCTCGCAAATCTTTTCCTCCTTGTAGTTGGAATAACCATGAAGTCTCAGATTCCGCATCTGCTTAGGGCCCCAGCAATTATCGAGGGCCACCTCCATAGCCTTCACTGGGTCGGGGTGCCTAGACCATTCAAGATAATTTGAAAATTTATACTGTAGATGGCGATGCTCTTCCGAGAAGGCCCTTGCAACACGAGCGTAGTTCTTGAGGGCATTGAGTGTTATGGAAATGCCGAAATTATTTTCTAGTTCCTCGGTCAGCATCGCCAAGCCACCGCTTTCGCTTTCGACAAGGGCACAGGTATCGGCCATTTTCCATCTGAGTTCTTCTCGAACTTCATAGAATTGCGAAAATTGTTGGGCTGCTTCAGCAATGAGTAGATTCATTTCTCCTCCTCGGGCAACTTTATCTCCCCGTCCATTATGGCCCGGACGATGCGGGTGATGAGCAGTTCCACCCAATCTCGTTCTTCTACTGCCGTGGGCCTTTCAGGCACAAAGGCATAATAGAAATCATCAATAATTTGCGTTAACTCCTCTATCAACCCCTCTGGGATCATTGGGAAATCTCCTTGGTTTATAATCATGACATTGGTTCACCGTTGGCCTTCCTTCTTTTGATGAATAATCGGCTCATTCACTCTTATCCCTATCCACCCTCCCGCCACCCACTATATTGGACAGTCCTCGTAGGGAATCCAGATGATATTCATGGCGGTTGCTGTCGTGTAGCCCAACATCTCATTCACCTCCTTCCTCTCTCTCCTTACTCGGTAGTTTCACTCTTGGCGGCCCCGGTGAGAAGTTTGCAGAGGGAGCAAGGGGGAAAGCCCTCGGCATCTGGGCATGGCCCTTCGCTATAATCCAAAAGGCAACTATCCAGGACTGTGCCTTGCCATTCTACGCATTCCTCCCTTGCCTTCCTTATCATCTCTAGGGGCACGAGAAGATGCGGCTTCATGTAGTCTCTTAGGGCTTCGAGGGTGGCGTCTCTAACCGCCTTGGCCTTGTTGAATTCCGTATCGCTATCTGCAAAACCTGTCCTGGCCATCACCGCTGCCAATTTTATGTGCTTCAAGTCTGCAATCTTCTCATTTGCCCTCTTCCTCAGTTCCTCATAGTCAATCTGTCCTTGGTTCATCGCTGGCCTCTCTCTTTCCCCAAAGATTGCACGCCATTTGGGGGGGCGTGGTATACCATCTGTTGCTTCCTTTCAGTACGCAAAGCCATTTCCTGGAATTGGGCTTTTTTATACCAGTTGGTATCATAAAACGGCAAGTACCACAGGTTTCATTCCCTGTCTTCATCACCGGCCTATTCGTCCTTGCCGAGTTTAGGCAATGTTGATAGGACTTGGGCCAAAAGGTCGGCAGTTTCCTTTTCAAAATCAATCATCTGCTCAATTTTCTCTCTTGGCCACGCCTTCTCCATCCTGGCCTGTGCCCCTTCTGGCTCTTCATAGAGGAAATTCCTGATGCGAAAGGCCATCTCGCGAACAATTTCCTGTTGAGCGCAGAGCGTATCAAATTCTTCTGGCTGTTCCATCTCATTCGCCTCCTTTACATCCACTTTCTAAATGGTTCGTCTGCCAACCATTCCTTGTACGACTTGCCATTGAACATTCTTTGAGGGTATATATTCCTCAGCAACTGGTAAAAGTAAGGTCGGGATATTCTTATGCCTGGGCCAGCACCCTTTTTTGCCCTTCGCTCCCCGTGGGCTCCGATATGGCAAGCACTACATAGATAAATCCCATTGATCTCCACATGAGGCCAGGCTTCTAGGCCGGGTGGTAATTGTTCGGGTTCCCACTTATTGGGCTTTCGGGCAGTCGATTTTGGCCAGATGTGATGAGCGTCAGTTCCCTTCGTTTTCATGCCCTGGGAAAGGCAGTTCTCACACCATCCCTTAGCACGGTCCCTAACCGCTATCTCGAACTTGATGCCTTCTGTGCGTTTCTCGTCGGCCTCTTTCAATCTTTCCTGCCACATATCTAGGTAGTCATGCAACCCTTGATAGAAACCACTGGTGCCACTTTCGAAGAGGAACTTGCCGAAATGTTGGCCAAGGTCATATTGTTTACCGCTTGATAGTCGACCGACATATTGGCCCTTGATCCTCGATTCGTTTCCCTTATCGCTGACTAAAATTATTACGTTGGGATGTGCCGCTTTGGATTTTTCCATCTAATCAATCCTTTGCATCCACATCTTGGGCATATAGCCCGTATCAAGCCCTTGATGGTGTATTCGATTACCTTGTCTTCCAATATATCTATGTCTCCACAATGGGGACAGCGGAAACGGATTAAAATAGTTTCATCTGCCCCTTTTCCCTGCAATAGAGGGCGATAATCGCATGACATGCCTTTTCGGCCTCCTCGCTTGTTACATAAGTTTCATGCCTGGCCCAGGGGATGTCTTGATCTATTAACCAATCAAGCGTTGCTTTTACCTGCCCGAAGGTTAACTCCTTAGATGATTTCTCAATGCGCCATAGCCAATGGAGCAGAGAGATTCGCTTATCATCATCGCCAGCGAAAATCTCTTGCAATTTGCCATTCAGAAGACCAAGCATGGCTGGGGTTGGTGGCCCTAAACCTTTTTTTGTCAAACCGCCGCCGTTTCGGTTGTTTAGATGAAGTTGATAACGAAGGCGAACTAAAATAATTTCATCTGTCTCTTCGGCCATCTAGGCCTCGTATTCATCGAAGGATATGTGTTCTAGCCATCGCTGCCTTGCCCAGTAACGCATAAAGCGATGCAATTCCCGATGCGTCCAGTTGGGAGCCACATAGGAATCCCGTTTTAGGGTATCAAGCGGATTGTATCTTTGTGGATTGGGCCATATCCCAAATGCTTTTAAGGTTTCAAGGCGATAGAGAGCATCCCTTGGTGTGTCGTCATAGCCGATCAGAACATAGATTCTGATATTTCGTTTCGAGAAGCCAGCCCTCAAAAGTGTTTCAATCGCCTTAAACACTTGAGACTCTGGCCCAATGT
>Ga0315314_1001580_pt1 | contig 20411 bp, 11 predicted proteins | sample TDP9_MG_FD_203631 | JGI IMG/M metagenome (GOLD analysis project Ga0315314, IMG submission 203631) | Freshwater sediment microbial communities from Lake Towuti, South Sulawesi, Indonesia - TDP9 | ecosystem: Environmental > Aquatic > Freshwater > Lake > Sediment | place: Indonesia: South Sulawesi... | reverse complement strand
TGAATGCTAAATCACACAAAGTCTATTTTGGCACTAAGCCTGGCGAGATGTCACTACTGGCTGAAGTGCAGAGCTCCATTTATACTGAATTGCCGGCACTGGAAGAAGGTTCCAAGTATTACTGGCGCATTGATGAGGTTTGGGCTGATGGTACTGTTATAACCGGCGATGTCTGGAGCTTTGCCACAGGCAAGCTGGTAGGCTGGTGGAAGCTGGATGAGGCCAGCGGTGACACGGCAAAGGACTCCGCGGGGAACAATGACGGCAGACTTGTTGGCGACCCACAATGGCAGCCATCCGCCGGCAAAATAGGCGGCGCACTAAAATTCGACGGCGACGGTGACTATGTAAATCTTGGTAAAGGTCCAGATTTTGACCTGACTAAACAGATTACTGTGGCGGTATGGATAAAGGTCAATTCGTTCGACCAAGAATGGCAGGCAATCATAGCAAAAGGCGATAGCACCTGGAGAATACAGCGCAACCAGAACAAAGATTCTCTCGAATTTGCTTGCTCCGGGCTGAAAATCCCGAGCGGTAGTCCCTATGGTAATTTGTATGGAGAAAAGAGCGTAAATGACGGACAATGGCACCACGTAGTCGGTGTATATGATGGAAGTAAAATGTACCTTTACATCGACGGTACTGTGGATACGTCTCAATCGGCATCCGGCAGGATAAATACAGATGATGAGCCGGTTTACATCGGCGAGAATTCAGAAGCAAAAGGTCGTTTCTGGAACGGTCTTATCGATGACGTCCGCGTTTACAACTATGCTCTGTCACAAAATGAAGTTGCCGAGCTTTTCTGAGTGCATAGGAGCCTTTTGGGATATAACAAAAAAATAAGACAAAAGGCGTGATTGAAGACAAATGTGGAATGACCGTTGTTAAAATAATGTAAAGGCCCTTTTCGTCAAGCAGAAAGTAACTTCAAAAATATAGTACTCTGTAACAGGTCACCTTCCAGAATTGTTACTTGTCGAACGAACGATGTAAACCACAGCGTCACCTTTAAGAGGAGCTGGAAGCGCTTGCTCGCCCCGTCCCGTCTTCGAGGGGCGGGACTCGCCACCGTTCGCTCTTATCGTACCTGTCGATACAACTTTACCTTGTTCAGGGTCAAACCACTCGTATTCGTACTCACCAGTTTTCAGGCTCACAGTGATAGAAGCTTCGTCAGCTGCGGGTTTATATATTAAATACTCCACTCCAGGATTCGCTAAACAATACCCTGTCGAGGCTAAGTCATCTCTTGGCTGCATCGCAGCCAGATTCATCCTCTCGGCATACATTCGTGTATATCCCAGGCTTCGACGAACCTGGGCCCACTTCGGGTCAAACTGTTCTCCGAGAACTACACCATCATACGGGTCCATAAAGATGGGATTATGCCCTCTGAGAAAGCTCTTCCACACCCAAGCCTGATTTCCTCCGATTCCCCAGAGATGGTCTGTATCATTCAGGATGACTTTTCGTCCATCGGCAGCCGGCGGGTCATCCCGGTAGCCGCCCTCACTATTCGGCGAAATCCAGTCAGCAGGGCTATTGAATAAAGTCTCATTGTTTCCGCCCCGGTATTGGAATGTCATCCCTACAGGATGCTGTTTAGGTTTGTTCTTCTCATAGCCTTTTATATACCGGATTATATGATATTGCCATTCTGTCGATGGCGGGTGGTTTTCGTTCGAGATTTCATATAACACGTTATCGAAATCATTAACTGTATCTATCACCTTCCGGACGTAGGTTTCCTGCAGAGCGGTAACGGCCGGATTACTCATCGTGTAAATTTCCAGGCCCTTACCATCTTTATTTTGGTCTCCATCAATACCGTTTATATTATTCTGTGGATGGAAAGTATGACCTTCCCAAGCTCCTGTTGAGAACTGCATTGCCCAGCCCTCAAAAAGCATTATCGAAACATAGACTCCGCGGTCACGGGCTGCTGAAACACGGCGCCGCAATCGGTCGAAGTAGGCGGGATTGAACTTCTTGAGATTGAACTTCGGCTTGCCATCGAGTGCCATACCTGGCCCGGTTCGCGCCCACGGTTGAGGAGTGGAGGTATGTAGCTTGTCCTCATTATTCGCCTTTGTGTTCCACGTTACCGGCTCCCATGTCCACATTCGGATGAAGTTGTGGTTTAGCTGCTGCATCCAATCCAGATAGGCAGTAAAGTCAAATCGAGGCGGTGGGTCTTCTGGGCCAATATCGACCAGATTAGACCAGGTGTGCGAACCGGTCAGATAGACAGCCCGGCCACTATCATCAGTGAAGTAACGAGGATTGTCCTTTAGAACTCGTAAGGGACCTTGTAATCTTTTTTCTCTTGCACTTACCTCAAGATGTACTCCGCAGGATGCCTTATGGCAGAAACAGGAAATAACAATAAGAGCCAAGAATAATATCCACTTTGAAATCATCGGATTCGAACATTCTATATTCAATTTTCGTAGTCCACAGTCCCGAAAGTCCCGAAAGGGACGCCTTGCGGCGGGACGCCTTGCGGCGGATGCCTTGCAGCAATACATTTGAGCTCTCCTTGTAACATTTAACCTAAAGCGAGATAAAGTGACACGGAGTGTCATTGCGAGGAGCTTGCCCCTTAGGGGCGAGCGACGTGGCAATCTCATTGCTTAGGTTTGAGATTGCTTCGCTCCGCTCGCAATGACGGCGGTGCGTCACTTTAGGCACTTTTAACTTTAGGCACTTAGTTTCTCATATTTCTGTCCATTTGCCTGGAACCGGGACCTGATAACGGCCCTGCGCATCGGCCCGGACCGGTGCCGGGCTCTCGCTGGTAAGTCCAGCCACGTCCGGGTAGAACATGAAATCGGAGGCTATGGCCTCGTCCCAGGTGATAATCTTGCCGGTGTGAATTGCAGCGCGTCCCATGATGGATGCCAGATTTGCATACGCCGCTCGCTGCACCTCGTTATGCGGACGGTCCTGGCGGATTGCTTCCAGCAGCACGTCCCACTCGACCTGGTATGGGCTGACCTTTTCCCTCTCCGGCCGCCAGGCAATGTTGTTATTGGCAGTCCGAAAAACTCCTTCAGGAGTGCGCTGGTCCTTGTATATCTGCACGGTCGGGGCGTGGACATTACCGGAGAACTGCGCTGCACACTCGGTGCCATGTACGAATGTGGCGAACTCGTTGTGGCAGTTTTGCATGGAACGGCTGTTGACGAGCGCCTTAGTACCATCGGGAAATGTGTATTCGATGGCGTAGGTGTGGAGGTTCTGGCTGCAATCGTCGCTGTTCGGCTCACGTCCGCCCAGGCCCTGTGCCGAGACCGGCCAGGCGTCTTTTATCCAGCAGCATTCGTCAACCTGGTGAATCATCATCTCGATGAACCATCCTGAGGAGACCCACAGGAAGAAGTACGGACGCCGAATCTGCCATAATAGCTCGTCCCCAGAGGACGAGCTCTCGCCGCCATTGAACGGCCCCATTCGGGCGCCGGGATCCATGCGGTAGGCGCGGATAAGCTGAACATTACCCATCGCACCATCGCGTATCTTTTGTATCAACGCCTGCCGCGCGGACGAATGTCGGCACATAAGCCCGCACCCTATTTTAAGGTTCTTCTTCTGGGCAGCTTCGCCCAGGCGGAGGATTCGCTTGGTGCCTCCCGGGTCGGGCGCAAACGATTTCTCCATAAAGACATTCACGCCCTTCTCAATGGCATAATCGAGGTGGGTCGGTCGGAAGGCCGAATGAGTCGCCTGTATCATAACGTCGCCCGGACGCAGACAGTCGATAGCCTTGCGATAGGCATCGAAGCCGATGAAACGCCTGTCTGGCGGCACGTCTATCCGTTCACCGAACTGCTCGCTGAGGGCCTTGTACGACCGTGTTACCCTGTCCTCGAAGATGTCGGCCATAGCGATGAGCTTGGTCGGCCCGGTCTGCGAAGAAAGGGCGTTGGCGACCGCACCACTCCCGCGACCACCGCACCCGACCAATGCCAGCCGTATCGTATTGTCCTCAGCGGCATAGACCCGAGGCAAAGCGACACCGGCCAGTACCGAACCGGCGACGACTTTCCCACTCTGTGCCAGGAACTGCCGGCGAGTCCCGCCAGTCGAAGACGGGATGGGGCGAGAAGGTTTGTTTGATTCTGACCGTTGTGACCTCAATGCGTGATGTTTAATTTGGCGTTTCATGATTGCTCCTTAGAAAATAGCCTCTTTACCTTAACTATTTTTAAATATATCTGTTTTGTATCTGCAAATCAAATATAAAACCCTGTCACAGTGGTGGCAGGGCTAACAAGAAGCACTAAATTCTAAATCCTAAACAAATTCGAATGACTAAATGTTCCAAATACAAAAAGGGGTTGAACATTAGGATTTAGAGATTTGAGATTGTTTAGAGTTTAGAGATTAGGATTTCGAATACGGAGGTTTTATTCGTGCCATCCGTGTGGCTCGCCCCGCACTAATTGACTATTGACTATTGATTATTTTCTTGTTGTGAATTTGAGTGAAGTTTTCTTTTCAATAGTCAATAGAAAATAGTCAATTTGAACGGAGCGGTTATATGGACCTGTTCGTCGAGGGTTCGAACCCATAATCACTCGTTGCTTTTGACGCATTTCTTATTTACAGAATTTACTCCGCCCATCGGAGATGGGCGGGGCGGTCTTTATATGTTCGACAAGACAACGTAACCTGATTCTACATCCGCAGCTCGGCGTTTTGACTGAGCAGCAGTTTCTGCAGTGCCTTGACGTCAAGGTCTCGCGGCGGCACTTTATTTTTAGCCGCCATTGCCGCCGCACAACCTGAAGCATGCCCGATTGCCATTGCAGGGGCCATTGAACGGGCGGACTGGAATGGTGCCTGCTCACAAGAAATGCATCGTCCTGTTAGTACAAGCCCTTCGATACCCTTGGGGACAAGCGAACGGTATGGAATTTCAAAGCCCTCATGGTTGAAGAAAAATCTCTTACCATGGTAGCTCGGCATCGGGTTCGAGCTGATAGCAATTACATCAGGAAAACGAGTGCCTTTGATAGCGTCCTGCTCAGTAACAGTGTATTCGCCAAGGATACGACGCGTTTCACGGACACCGATACCTGTAGCCGTTTGCATTAGATAAACGGGATCCATCCCGGCTTTCCTTTTCATCTCCTGGACTTGTTCCCAGAGCTTCAATCGTGTCTCTACCTCGGCCTGCGTTAGATTCTCAACATCCAGTCCATCCCCGCCGAAGCCGGGACCCCATTTCACAACCCTATCACCGATGCGGATTCCACCATAAGAGCCTTTGATGCCGGAGGGCAGCCCCCCTAAGCGGTACATTAGACTCATGCCCATACGGTCGTCCTTCTGGGCAGGACTCATAAACGCTGCGCCCGCCCGCGCTGCAATGTCACCATCGCCCGTGGCATCAATGACGATGTCGGCGGCAATGGCCTGCCGGCCTGATTTGGATTCCACGATAATGCCCACAACGCGCGAGCCGTCGAGCATAGGCGCAGCAACCCAACTGTGAAGGCGCAGTTTGACGCCTTCCTTTTTGACTACGTTCAGCGAGGCAATCTTAGCCGCCTCGGCATCAAATCCAATACAATAAGGCAAATCGCTGGTTGCCACATTGTGTTCGGATTTCGGATACGGGTCGTCCTTGATGATGCCGCCCAACCGCACAAGCTCGGCGATATACTCAGCGGGGATTCCCTTGACAGTCTGGAGCGTTTCGGGCGCCCGCTGATTCCGAAATCCGTTATAGCAGGTCATCAATCCTGCCGTCCCGTTACCACCCAGGAAGGGGTATCGCTCGATGAGCAGTGTGTCGGCTCCACTTCGGGCAGCCGCAGCAGCGGCAATCACTCCGCTCGGGCCCCCGCCTGCCACAACCACTTGATGACTGGCAACAATGGGTGTTTCCAACTGTTCTCGATAAGTTTGCGGACGTGTTTCCTCTGACATAGCTATAGCTGATGTTGGGGTGTAAGTACCGGCGCATAAGGCGACGCCTATCGCTGAACCAAGAAATTCACGTCTTTCCATGCTTCGCCAGGCGTTGCGCTGCTCCCTTCCACTTTCTGGCTTCAATAAATCTGACATAGTCGTTCTCCTAATATCAAAATTCCAGATACAAGGCGGTGCCGCAAGATGTCCCACGCAGTGTCCCACGTAGTGTCCCTTCCGGGACTTCCGGGACTTCCGAGACAACAATGACCGCTTTTTATGACATTTGCTTTTCCATCGCGAAATGCCATGTAATCTTAACGCCTGCGGACCACCACATCGAAAACCACACTGCCAGCGCAAGCTGTGTCAAAGAAACGTTAATTGCAGTAGATTATATCGTAGCCTGTGCCGCTTGGACACGCAATGTTTTTTTCGGTAGATTCCGTACATTTGACATAGAAAACATTGTCAATTACAATCAATAACGTTGCGTGTGGCAGCTCTTCAATTTCTTACTGAAAGGATAAGGTAAAACGAATGTGTAATAATCTTCCTGAACCCAGCCCATCGAAGACGGGGCGGGGTAAATCACTGACCCCCAGACAATTTTGTATTATCTTTTTTAGTATATTTTCTCTGTACACGGCAAGTGTCAATGCAGAAAGAACGACCCAGGCTGACTTGGACTGGCATTTTTGGGACGTGCGTGATTTCGGCGCTGTAGGAGATGGGAAAACAGATGACACAGCAGCATTTCAAAAAGCCCTGAATGCAGCGGGAGAAGCTGGAGGCGGCGTTATTTATGCTTCTCGCGGAAACTATTTTTTTGCAGGCCATCTGAACGTTCCAAATGCTGTTACGCTTGCGGGTCTCTGGCAGTCGGTGCCGGCCCACAACGGCATCCGGGACCAAGGACTTCCCAAACCCACAGACGATGGCACTACGTTTCTCGTAACAGAAGGCGCAGGCAGCGACAAGGGCCCCGCATTTATTACTCTCAACACAAACAGTGCTCTCAAGGGCGTGGTGATATACTATCCCCAACAAAATGTAGATGACATACCCAAACCGTATCCCTGGGCAATCGCAATGCGAGGCAAAAACCCTGCTGTCCTTGCGGTAGAGATGCTCAATCCATACAACGGCATCGATGCCACGCAAAACGAGCGACACCTGATACGTGACGTACACGGTCAGCCGCTCCGGCGAGGTATTATGGTGGATGCCATCTACGACATCGGACGAATTGAAAACGTTCACTTCAATCCGTGGTGGAGCATAAAACCCAAGCTGTTTCAATGGCAGATGGAAAACGGTGAGGCATTCATCTTCGGCAGGTCCGACTGGCAGTATGTTTATAATACCTTCTGTTTCGGCTACAAAATCGGCTATAAGTTCATAGAAAGCAAAGCAGGCGTCTGCAATGGCAACTTCCTTGGTATCGGAGCCGATGATTGTTATACGGCTTTTGTCGTGGAACAATGTGCCCCATACGGACTGCTGATTACGAATGGCCAGTTTGTATCTTTTCATGGTCCGGACCCCACGATGGTTGAAATCACAAACAGCAACAGGGGAAGTGTTCGTTTTGTAAACTGCGCATTCTGGGGTCCCTGTAATCAGATAGCGAAGATTGAGGGGACTGGAACTGTGGGGTTCGGAGATTGTACGTTTGTCCAATGGGGCGGCAAAGAGGCCAATCGCCCAGCAATCCAGGCCCAGAGTGGCACTGTTCTAATTCGGGGCTGTGAATTCCGACAGGACCGGCCGCAGATTCAACTTGGGAAAGACATCAGCCGTGCTATAATCGCTGAAAATATATTCACAGGCCCCGAACGAATCATCAATCAATCCAAAGGAAAAATACAAATCGGATTGAATGTAAGTAATTAAAGCAATCATCGATAACACTGTAAAACCACAGGACCTCTTATAAGAGAAGGCTCTTCAGGTTGATAAGCCAATCCCCCATATTTTACGAGGGTCGGCTTTTTTTATCATCAGTTCACCGATTGTCGTTTCGGCTTTTTTAATGTGTTCTCCTCTACGCCCTCGCACAAGTATGAAAAACCATCCCCACTTCTTCTGCCCTATCGCTCCCTACGAGGCATACGCAGCAAATCACCATACGATTCCTGGTCATCATGCCCTAAAAACCTGGTTTCATAGTTGGAGCAAAATAATGTTGCAGGGAATCTGGACAGGTCTGTAGGGAGGGACACTGTGACATATTACTGTGATGTATTATGGATGGACTGGGCTTTCCGAATGATAAACCCAGGATTAGCCTGGTTAAACAGACCTATGATACAGGCGATAATCCCATTAAAGCGGTTGAAGGAATTACGATGTAGGTACGCTACGAGTTCAGGCTACATGTACTTTTCTGGGGGCGTTGGTTATAAGTAAGATTATGATTATGCGAAAAAATTTTCTAATCAGAATCTTAAAGGGTAAAAAACAGGTACGGCAGCAAAATGAATTTCTCAATACTATTCTGGAGTCCTTGACGCACCCCTTTTATGTTATTGATGCGAACGACTATACTATCAAAATAGCCAACTCCGCATTGTATCCCGGACAGTTACCTGAAAAAGCAACATGTTATATGCTTACCCATAAACGAGATAAACCTTGTAATGGGAGGGACGACCCCTGTCCGCTTGAAGAAATTAAAAAATCTAAAAGACCCGTAGTTATAGAGCACATTCATTACGATAAAGACGGTAATCCAAGAAACGTTGAAGTTCATGCTTACCCCATTTTTGATGATGAAGGCAAGCTCTCTGAGATAATCGAATATTCTTTTAATATTACCGAGCGCAGAAAGATGGAGGATGAACTGAAGGCGGAACGAAATAAACTTCAGGCTACGATGGCTGTTTTGGAAGGCGGCGTAACAATCCAGGACCGTGAGTACAACATAATTTATCAGAATAGATTCTTGGAGGAGAGGTTCGGTGGATTGGGAGAAAAATGCTTCCGTGTGTATGAGGGAAAAGAAGAGACCTGCGAAGGTTGTCCTGTAGAAAAGGCCTTTAGAGATGGCAAATGTCATACGGCTGAGAGAAAAGTGGTAATGCCGAACGGTGAAATTAGGTATTGGGATAATGCGGCAAGTCCAATCAGGGATGCAATGGGAGAAATTGTATCCTGTGTTGAGCTTGCCAAAGACATTACCGAGCGTAAGCAGGCCGAGGCCGAACTTAAAGCAGCCCAGGGGAAACTGATTGAAACAGCACGCAAAGTGGGCATGGCAGAAGTGGCAGCTAATGTACTGCACAACGTCGGAAATGTCCTCAACAGTATTAACGTATCGACAACCGCGATAAGGGAGAAAGTTACCAACTCAGAGCTGGCAAACCTGGAAAAAGTGGCAAATATCGTCAATGAGCATACCGATGACCTTGGAGTGTTCCTTACCGAGCACCCGCAGGGAAAATATATTCCCGTCTATCTTACTGAGGTCAGTAAATGTCTGCAAAATGAGCAAACCGATATTATTGGCAGACTCCAGGTCTTGGTCGAGAACGTCCAGCACATCAAGGATATAGTTAATATGCAGCAGTCATACGCCAAGGTCTCAGGTGTTGAGGTCCAGACGTCTATTAGCAAATTGGTGGAAGATGCCATACAGATAAATAGTGCTGGCTTGGAACGTCATGGAACTCGGCTTATACGTGAGTTTGAAGAGCTTGGCGATGTAGAGATTGACAAACAAAAAGTCTTACAGATTCTGGTGAACCTGATAAGCAACGCCAAGTATGCGTTGAGCGGCAGCAAGAAAGAAGAAAAATTACTGACTATTCGAGTCTATAAACATAATGAGGCGCGCTTTCGGATAGAAGTGGCCGACAATGGTGTTGGGATATCCAAGGATAATCTGACGAAGATATTCAGCCATGGATTCACGACCAAGAAAGATGGTCATGGTTTTGGATTGCACAGTTGCGCCTTGGCATCTTCGGAGATGGGAGGGTCATTGACTGTTCATAGCGATGGCCTGGGGCGGGGGGCAACGTTCACGTTGGAGCTGCCATTTAAGCCTTTAAATAGATAAGGATTTTAAGAGAAAGAACACGATGAAATCCCTGATGGTACGCAATCCCGCAAGGAATATTTCTTATATCCTACGCAGTATCCCACGTAGTGTCCCTTCCGGGACTTACGGAAATCACGGGAGAAAAATCACAAAAATTTGATTGCTGCAACCTCGTTAGTTAAACTATTCTTAATCCGGCAGAAACGCCGGACTTCCATAAGGGATATACGAAGTATCCCTTACGGTAGTACGCACTTGTGATATTATCACATTTGAACGACCGTAAAGGTTGCTAATGTCACAATCACAAAGAAAAAAGTTGTACATTACTGTCAATGGCGATAGAAACCATGGTAAATAGTAGTCGCCGAAATTTCTTGAAGTCTGTTGGCCTGGCTATGACCCCAGTAATGATGTCGAGAATTCCTCTGGCCTATTGTATAGCACCAACTGTTCCTGGCCGGTTCGAGAGTATTTTAAAGCCCGATTCCTTCAAACACTATATTGATTATTTCAACACTATGGAGGATGAGAATGTTGTAAACCTCATCTCCAACGCACAATCCTGGCTCTGGATGAAATCAAACATCCCTCTATTCGAGTGTCCCGATAAGGCCTTCGAAGAGATTTACTATTACCGTTGGTGGACCTATCGCAAACACATCAAGCAAACGCCCGATGGTTTTGTGCTGACCGAATTTATTTTACCTGTCAAGCACGCTGGCAAGTACAATACGATTAGCTGCTCGCTTGGCCACCACATCAGTGAAGGACGCTGGCTGCATAACCAGAAATATCTGAAAGATTATGTTACGTTTTGGTTCCGAATGAACAATGGGGCTGCCCAGAAACATCTTCACCGATACAGCGGATGGTATGTGGATGCTCTATATCACCGTTATCTTGTGCATCAAGACAAAGAGTTTCTCATTGACCTTTTACCCGATATGGTCCGCGATTATGAGAAATGGGAAAAAGAGAATCTTCTTGATAACGGCCTGTTTTGGCAGCATGATGTCAGGGACGGCATGGAGGAATCCATCAGTGGCTCGAGGAAAGCCAAGAACATCAGACCTACTATAAACAGCTATATGTATGCAAATGCCAGGGCCATCTCGAAAATCGCCGATATGGCAGGCAAGACAGATTTATCTATGGAATATGCCAACAAAGCAGACAAGTTGAAATCTCTGTTTCAGAAAATACTTTGGGATGAAAAATCCAAATTTTTCAAGGTCCGCCTTGAAAACGGCGAGCTCTCAGATGCTCGCGAAGCAATCGGTTTTATACCCTGGTACTTCAATTTGCCGCAGGCCGGTTATGAGCGAGCCTGGGCTCAGCTCATTGACTCTGAGGGGTTCTGGGCTCCTTACGGCATTACCACAGCAGAAAGACGACACCCAAAATTTAGGTCACATGGCGTAGGTACGTGTGAGTGGGACGGCGCGGTCTGGCCTTTCGCCACCTCGCAAACGCTGGTGGCTATGGCAAATCTGCTCAACAACTATGAGCAAAGTTACGTAACCAAAGATGATTACTTCAATGCCCTGAAAATCTACGCTAAGAGCCAGCATAAAACCGGAAAACCTTACATCGGTGAATACCTGGACGAGAAGACCGGCTGTTGGCTTAAAGGTAATTCCGAGAGAAGCAGATATTATAACCATTCCACGTTCTGCGACCTGGTTATTACCGGCCTGGCAGGTCTCCGCCCACGCGATGACAAAATTATCGAGGTCAGCCCGCTGTTACCTTCTGATGGCTGGGATTGGTTCTGCCTCGATAAAATTCCGTACCACGGCCAGACCATCACGATACTCTGGGATAAAACCGGCGACAAATATGGCAAAGGAAGCGGGCTGAGAATCTATGCAAACAACAAAGAAGTCGTAAGTAGTGATACATGCGAAAGAGTCCTTGGCCACTTGCTCTGAGTATGAACCCTGCCCGTCGTCCGCAGGTAATCAATATCCCGTGCCGGTGCGTTGCTTAAGGATATAACTGGCGACCGCTTGGACGGTATCGAGCCACAAACCATTGGCCGGGTCCTGAGCATATTCACAAAGGGCCTTGAGAGTCGATGAGCGAGTGGTCTGGCGTCCACCTTCGCCGATGTCGTGGCCACAGAAAATGAGCCATCCACCGTTCGTCAACGTTCTATCGAACAATTGCTTCACCTGCTCAAAATCCATACCGTCCAGCTCCACCCCCATCAGTTGTGCCATATCGCAAAAGGCCGGGTCATTCGCCCACTCGTCCATCCAGCCGCGACCGGCTAAAAACTCCTCTGCTATCAGCGGTACATAGCTTTTGAGATTTCGTCCCCGTCCCACAAATTTCTGTCCGCAGGGATAGGCGAACGAAACGGGCCTGACGTCGAGCAAACGCTCAATAATATTGCTTGACTCTCGGAGTTCGTAGCGCATCTTATCGAGAGTGTAATTTTCCAAAGCCCTTTCGCGAGCGAATGGAAAATTACCTGAGCAGGGATGAGTCAGCGAATGATTGCCTATTTCGTGACCGTTAGTAACAGCTTTTTTCCAGTCGCTCAGCCGTTCTTCCAAAGGGCGAATCGAAACATAAAAAGTGGCTTTGACGCCGTATTCATCAAGTATCGGCAAGCCTTGGTCAATCTGGCTAAATCGGGCATCGTCAAAGGTCAAACTCACGGCGGCTCTCTTGCCTGCAGGCCAGCAAAAATCCTCCCGTTCTCCCAAAGCAGATAACTCTTTATCTTGTAAATTAGATGGCGAGCAGCCTATGGAGACAACAATAACACAGCAATACATAACAATTAGACAAATGGAGACACTTTTCATTTGTACTTTCCTTATCTACCAAATCTTAATCTTTCTTTGAGGTTTCTTGAGTCCAGCGGCGACAGCCTTTCTGCGAAGCTGCTCACCCGCAGGAAAAGGACTGTGAAAGAACAGAACCTGAACTACCTTAGGGTAACGGTTTAGCGCTTCCAGAGCTTTAGACCATTGTTCAGGATATTGTTTTTTAAGGTCTTGTGCCAAATCAAGGCAGATTGCCGAATAAGCAGCAAAGGCAAGTTTTCGGTCATCGTTTTCACTTGCTATCGTAGTTTCGATGGTAGATTTCATTTCTAACTGCAAGCGGGCAATCTGCTCAGCAAGGTTTGATAACGGGACTATGTTCGCTGGTTTTTCCAAGCGTATGTGATAAACGATTTGGCCATCGATGTTTTGTCTTCGCCCTCCCCGTTCAGTGATAACCTTCTCCGCCAGGTCAATAATCCGGTCGGCAAAACTGCTAATCGTTTCATCAATCGGCATATCTTCCCGGGTCGTATTATGGTAACGGTCAACTATTTTCCAGTTCTGCTTCATCATCCAGCGATAGCCCTTAACGACACCGATAATGGTGCCGGCGGTAGCTGCATTGTTGTCGGCATCCCAGCCGAAATTGAACGCGGTCATAAGAGTTTTGACAAAGTCTCCCTCACCATAAAGCAGTGCTGCAATGGTCGAGGCGGTATTAAGCTCATATCCGTTTCTATCGCGCATCTGGCCGTTATGTCGGCTATACTTTTCTTTTACGAGCCAGCGGGTAGTACGCCAATCACTTGGATATAAGCGATGCCACTGCCGAACATCAGTAACGATTTGTCGAACATCGCAGTTCTTATCAACAGCCTGAAGGCCGGCCTCAAGAATATCGGCCATCTGGTGCGTTATAAAAGCTGTCGCAATCATGCTCGTGAACAACTGTGTCGTCTGGGCAGGCTCAGCATCGATTGTTACACGGGTGTAATTCAAACCAATTCTCGCTGCAGTTTGGGGCATACCCGGAGCAAGCAGGCCGAACGACTCGCAAATGAATTGCCCTGAGATATTAAAGTCGGCCCAGGGATTAAACACAATGCTGCCTGTCAGAGGCGGCTCGAAACCAATGTCCATTAGTTGACGTGCATACTGATTCGAGCACCAAATACGTTTGTTGATTCGCTCCTTCCATAATTGCACAACCAGATGAGGCGGCAGCATAATCGTATTATTGTGCTGCATCGCCACAATATAAACCCACTCCAAGTCTGTGTCGTCATCCGTCCGGGCCCCTTCAGGAAGGGCCGGCGTATATTCTTCGACATTGCCAGGCTCATTGATATATTGCATCTCGTGTTCAAGGCCATTAAGATTACCCAGCAGTTGTCCGAGAAGCCCGCCCCGAATCTTGTCGCGAAGGACCTCGGCAGACATCTTTATCGATTTATCAAGGTTGTTTGCTCCGTAAGCAATCTCATTCTTTGTCAGAGACCCAATGATTGGCAGTACAATAATTGCTATGCACAGCATGGCTTGCGCCATTGTGATTACGTTCTTGATTTTCATATTCTAATTGCTATCACCTACATATATATGCAGGTGTGTGATAGCCTCGTGACCATATTTGTTGCTGCGTTTTACGGTAGCTATATAATGTCCGGGTTTCTTGTAGCTATGTGTAGTGACAGCGTAACCTTCTGGATTGTGAACTTGGATGTTGCCATCTGATTGTACGGTTACTTCCGGACTGCCGTCGCCGAAGTTCCAGACCTCACTGCCGAATGTATTGCGGAAAGAGCGCACCTTGAATGTGATTTTATCGCCGGGCTTAATATTGAACGTGGGGTAATAGGCCGCGTGAATAGTAGGCGGTAGTTGTTCAGGATTGTTCTTGTCTAATATCTGGACAACAGCAAAATCAAAGTCAACGTTACCGGATGCGTCGGTAACTTTTAAGATTTCGTTATACTCTCCTGCTTTGTCATAAGTGCGTCGTACTTTCGGGCCGGTAGCTAAAGTCCCATCGCAGAACGTCCATTCAAATTTCTTGATGGTACCATATCGGCTCCAGGAACGAGTAGCGTCAAGCTCAACTGTTTCGCCCGTCCAGGCTAAATGATGAGGCCGCGCCACGGCGATTATCTCGGGCTGGTATTCACGTTGATACGCTTCCCAGATGAAGGCATAGCCATTTTGGATACCCCACAGGCCGGATGGTTGTTTGCTGTTGATGTCGAAATGTAAATGAGACCATCCGCCACTGCCGCCTTCCTTTCCAAGAACGCCTATCTTCTGGCCCATTTTGACCTGCCGTCCCGGCTTTACGGAGCTGTCAATTTCGTATAAGTGACTATACCTGCAGAACCAACCTCGGTCGTCCAGAATATAAATCACATCGTAGCGGGGGCTAACAGGAGAATCCTCATAGCCAGGCAGTTTCTCCAAACCCGCTGCTACTACCAATCCATCAGTGGCGGCAATCACATCGACCAAACACTCGGCGCCGCCAAAGTCCAACCCATAATGATAGTATATATTTTTATTGCTGGGAACCTCCCCGCCATCTACGAAAACCGGCACATTAGCCATTTGGGTGTCGGAGGCAAACCACCGCTGTTTGACCGGATAGACAAAAGTACCCGGTTTTATCCACGGTGAGCCAGCGGGCCAGAGTCTTAGCCTTGCATCTTTAATTAGTCCCCAGGGATTTTCTTTACTGCTTTTCTGAAGATAGCCTTTTGTAACAGGACAATCAATCTGTACACCTGCAACTGTAACAGGCAAGTGATATGTTGACGAGACGAGCGAGACAGTCTGGCCGTTAACTTCAACCTTTACTTCCGCTCGACGAACAGCATTGCAAACATTATCTCGCATTTCCTTTATATCGAGCAGCTTAACAGTCGCCTGAGAGCCATCGTGAAGCTGCACGGTTTGAGATTCAGCCAGGTTCAGGTCTGCCACTGTCACCAACGGCGTCTGAGTAAGCGCCCGCCGTTTTTTCAACTCGCGCCAGGTAGTCAGGACGATTCCTTCACTTTCAATGAACGCCTTTATGTCGGGGTCGGTCAGCAGGCGAAGCTCAGCCTCACGACCGGGGCCCGAGCCGGAAATGTGTGAAAATACCTCCGTTTGAACTGTACAGTGGACAATAATCTGGGTAATGCCTGGCTTCATATCACGAAGCAATTGAATCAGCTCGGCCTTTTTCCCCTCATAATCCTCTGCTCTTGTTGGTTGGGTTACAAGGTCATCGAGAACCGGAAGCCCGGCCTGCCATACTTTCTGGGCAATAGAACATACCAGTGGTTTAAGTGAACCGACTTCATCACCAATATGTTGCATATGCCCTCCAAATATAAGGACCGGTATTTCCTTTTCGATTCCCACTTTCACATAGCGGTCGATAAATAGTGAATGGAAACATGTCCCCATATGTGCATCCAAGTGCGTGGGTACAATCCCCATAGACAGGGCCTTGTCTATCTGAGCACGAATCTCGGTTTCGACTTCATCAGCGGTAGCATGAGCGGTAACATCGGAAACGTTGTGCCATAGGTAACCATCCAAGTCCACAAGTCCCGGCACAGCCGGTTTGCCGGCGATAGGTCCCCATCGATAATTCTTCCATTCCGACGTAAGTGTCAGATGAATGCCGGCGTCAGTTTGCGGATGGGCTTTCAGATAAGCTGCATACTCAGGTACCCACGAGCAAGGCATCATAATGCTCAAGGATGTCGCGACACCTTCTTCAACGGCTTTGATTGCACCTATGTTAGAATCGTGCGACATACCTACGTCGTCCACGTGGAAAATCACAGCTTTTGTTCCCGACGGCCAACCCAAACGCTCGGCATAGGTTATTTCTTCGGCCTGGGTGACAGCCAAATTTGTGAGAATTATGAGTAGTAATCCCGTAAGAGATACTGCGTACAAGCCGGTTCTCCGAAAGGAGTCCTTAGGACTGATAGGTTGATTCAACAGCATGTATCTTCTACCTCAATTCGACCTTTACAGACAAGCGTTTGGACCCAGAAATCCACATTTACTTTCGGCAGTTCAGATTTAATCCTGCCAAGCCTCTTAACGTTCTAAGTATATATAAGCTGTAACCTGAAAGCAAGCTCTGTTGGAAGTAAGCCATCGACTTCTAACGGGGCAAGCAAAAATCAATTGAAAGTTTGGGATGGATTTGGTAACCTAAAAAAATCAGAAGTTTTAGTAGGATTTTCAAATTGCGTATGTGTAATCATGAAACCGGACACATCAATCGGCATCCTTGTTTGCTGTTTCTTACGGGCAGTTGGCTTCTGGTGACATTCTTTTTCCCAACTATAGCGAATGGACACGATTGGCCTATGTGGCGGTACGATGCCGGACGTTGCGCAGCATCACCCGAGGAGCTGCCGGAACAGTTGCACCTACAGTGGGTTCGTGAGCTGGCCCATCAAAAACCCGCCTGGCCAAGCAGTCAGGACAGACTCCAGTTTGATGCTTCATACGAACCTGTTGTCGCGGGAAAGACCATTTTCGTTGGCTCGATGGTCTGCGACCGTGTAACCGCCTATGACACAGAAACAGGCTTCGAGAAGTGGCGTTTCTACACTGACGGCCCCGTGCGTTTTGCACCTGTGGTATATAATGACAAGCTCTACTTTGCCTGCGATGATGGATGTCTCTATTGCCTGAATGACAAGAACGGGTCCCTTATTCGCAAGTTTCTCGGAGGTCCCGCCCAGAACAAGGTGCTCGGCAACGACCGGCTGATTAGCATGTGGCCAATGAAAGGAAGCCGGCGGGACAAATCAACCCGTCGTAAAGGAGTTCAAAGGAATTAACGTAAAAGATGATTTAAGGGTTACTCTCACTCCTGTAATGGACTTGGCCATCCCTGACGGGACTGCGGGGCAAGCCAGCCCCCTGCTTTGTGGAATTGAAATCATTGCCGAAGGTTGGTAAGCCCCGCCCATCGTCCGCAGTCCCGAAAGGGACGCCTTTCGGCGGATGCCTTGCGGCAAAGACGGGATGGGGTGAGCTGTAGAAAAAACTCCCGTAAGGGATAATGCGTACTGCCGAGACGTGGCTATGGCACGGCTGGTCCGGCAGAAATGCCGGATTGGAAACCAATTAACGGAGGTCAACACAATGAAAACAACTCTTTTTTTATCACTCTCTGCTGTTTACTTTGTCCAGGCTTCCTGCCTGGCCGGTATCTCTTACGCCCTTGAGACTCGAAAAGATTACTCACCCAAGCCCGATGAGGAATGGACTTGGCCATCCCTAACGGGACAGCTACCCACAGCTATGCACTCGGCAATGAAAGAATTGCCCAAGATAACGGTTGGGAAAGATAACGCCCACATAATAGGCAATGACAACAGGGCATTGCAGGCTGCGGTCGATTATATTGCCGGGCTTGGAGGCGGAACAGTTGAAATTGGCGAGGGAGAATTTCTGATGTATGATTCACTGCACTTGCGGGCCAACGTAACAGTCAGGGGCAGGAAAGGCAAAACGGTTTTACGAAAAGCTAATGGGTCTGTATCTGCTCTGGTCCTTGATGGTGACTTTGGTGAGCAACAAATCACACTGGAGGACCCGAACGGCTTTGAGGTAGGTTATGGCGTTGCGATTTGGGACGATAAGGCCGGAGGATTCCATACCACCGTTGCCCGCATCACAGGGCGAAACGATAACACCTTCTCAATTGACAAGCCGCTGATGGCCGACTGCATGGTGAGCAACAAAGCAAAAGCCGCAACAGTTTTTCCGGTGGTAAGCGGCTATCACATCGAAAAAGCACGGGTTGAAAATCTCATAATTGATGGCAATAAGAACTCAAACGTTTACTTGAATGGCTGCCGAGGTGCAGGGATTTTCCTGTATCGGGCCTTTGGAACAGTCATCGAGGATTGTGTGGTGCAAAATTACAATGGGGACGGAATCAGTTTCCAGCAGTCTAACGATGTTGCTGTAGTTAATTGTACTTGTGAGGATAATACGTATCTGGGCATACACCCTGGCAGTGGTTCCCAGCGTCCGCGTGTTCGCAATTGTGCTGCTCGCCGTAATGGAACCGACGGTCTGTTTTTGTGTTGGCGGGTTCGGTACGGATTATTTGAAGATAATATCTTGGAAGGTAACGGACAATTTGGTATTTCCATCGGCCACAAAGATTCCGACAATATTTTTCGCCGCAACATTGTTCGTTTGAACCGTCAAGATGGAATCTTTTTCCGTAACGAAACGCTGGGAATGGCTGCCCATCGCAATCACCTGGAGGAAAATATCATCGAGAACAACGGAACAGATGAAGAAACAGCGGGTATTCGTATTCGAGGACAGACCAATAATCTGGTTTTCAAGAACAATATTATTCGTGATACCCGACCGGACGATTCAAAAAAACAAACCGTAGGCATTCATATCGAAGAGCAAGTCGGACAAGTAATTCTCGAAGGCAACCGGATAGAGGCTAAAACAGCAATCGACGACCGACGGGGTTCATCAAACATCTCTCATATAAGATAAGATTGAATTGACCGGGTTTATTCACGCGGTATGCCCCGAAGCACATCGGTCGGAGCATAATCGTCTGTGAGAATAGGTCCTTTCAGCACATAATCATTTTGCATTCCACCCTCTTCAATAGTAGCGGGAAGGTTAAGAGTGAATTGCTTTTCTTTTTGCAGCCGCTGGGCCACAGCCAATAAGTCTTTTTGAGTTCGTGGCTTTTCCCTCGCATCAACAATGACGATAACATTGCCACCAGAACCGTATGAGTATTGATTGTTGAAGACGGCATTGAAGGTGCGCCGATGATAATGATAGGACTCAAAACCAGGCCGCAAATTACTAACAACAACACCGTCTGGAGTTAAAAGCCCTTTCAGGCACTCCATAAATTCCTTGGTTGTTAAATGATAGGGAATGTAGCCCCCTCTGAAAGTGTCCACAAAGATGATATCGTATTTCATTTTATCTCGTAATAATCGCTGCACCTGCACTCGTCCATCGCGAACATAAACCTTCATAAGACCATTTTCCTTGAAGCCGAAATACTTCTTGGCAACCGAAACCACATCAGGGTCAAGCTCGACATTATCAATCGGCACCTTGGGAAAATAATGATGAATCGCCATCGATATGGTTCCTCCCCCTAATCCTATAAATAGAATCCTCTTCGGGTCCGGCTTATGGGCAAACCCGGCGAACATGAGAGGGTAGTAGTACATCTCAAACTTCAACGGCTGATGGATATTGATTGCCGATTCCTCATACTCGTTGCCGGAACGACGGAACTGAAGTCGCCGTATCCCATCTTCCTCGACCACTAAGATGTAGTGATACAAGCTTTCTTTTTCCAACAGCACCTTGGATTTATATTCTGAATAATCATCTTGCCCGGGTATCAGCCATTCTTGTTCTTCTTCAATTGATGAGGCTTGAGAAGTGGCCCATATTGAAATCGCGAAAATCACAATTATCGACAATCTAAGTTTCATAAGTAACAACATCCTTTTTCCGTAACCGTTCACGGTTTTTTGAGTAATTGAAGAAAAACCTTGTTTTTGTCCGATAAAAGCTTCATGGACAAAGACACAATTATCGAAAAACTTACAAAACAAGTTGCTCTGTTTCTTGAACGTATT